>Ga0315296_10003454_pt1 | contig 13155 bp, 11 predicted proteins | sample YL17G14_18_MG_FD_203921 | JGI IMG/M metagenome (GOLD analysis project Ga0315296, IMG submission 203921) | Sediment microbial communities from Yellowstone Lake, YNP, Wyoming, USA - YL17G14_18 | ecosystem: Environmental > Aquatic > Freshwater > Lake > Sediment | place: USA: Wyoming | collected... | reverse complement strand
GTGATTTTCTGCGTTTCCATGGGTAACGAATGCGATTTAAGGTCATTTTCAATGGTTTCGTCCCACTTTTATACGAAGAAAATCTCGAACTAACCTTTTTGCAGTGGACTCATTAATGACAGCCTCGAATAATTTCTTCTGACAACAGATGAACATAAATCCACCATTGTACTTCTTGAAGATATTAATCCGTATTATTGTTTGGGTCATTCTGGTAATCCAGCAAGTAGATCTGCTATAAATCGAGCCGAGCGAGGAATTCTCGCAAGGTTTAATGCTCCCGAGCCTTACACTACAATTTATGGCAGTCTAACATTTCACTTTGCTTTCATCTGGGTCAACCGGTTCATCCATTAAAGCCGGCTAGACGCTCACATGTCAAATGCAAGTGATTTATCGTTAGTCTTGGTTTAACCAATCCTGTCTTTGGTAGAGATAATAGCCAAAATTGCTCACCCGATAGAGACTATTCATATAGTTTCTGTTCGCTAAAAAATTTGAAATTCGATCTTTATTCTGCGAGTACATGCACAAACCGATCAAAAAGATAAATACTTAAGGCGTTATAGTCGGCGTCGGTGTTTGTTCTAAAGCTCTACGTGTGACCAGGTACCAGCTGGTGATGTTCGCGAAACGGTCACTTATATCAAATATAGGTGCTCCCTGAACACCACGCACTTGGATGTCCACAGCGAATGTGTATACAGGATAGTAAAGAGTCAGTGCAGGTATTTCCTTCGCAAAAACAACTTGGAAGTTTCGATACAACCTTGTCCGCACAGCCAGATCAGTTATTGTTCGTGCTTGTTCGAGATATTCACTAGCGGTCCGGTTATTCCATTGGGAATAATTCTGTCCACCAGTTGCTTCAGCTTGATGCCAATACGGGTACGGATCAGGATCAGGAGATCGACTTAGGTCTAAGTCCACAAGAGCGGCTTGGTATTTCCTTGGGGATAGGTGATCAATAAATAACTGATCGTAAGGTATTGATTGTAGATCTACCTTGACTCCGATCAAAGCCCAGTCGCTCTGGATTGACTCTGCTAAAGCTGAGTGCAAAGTGTCATCGGGGTAAATGAGAGAAAAAGCAAGCGGTTTTCCATCTTTAACTCTTACATCACCACCTTCAGCCGGAATGACATATCCCTTGGTTTTTAATAAAGTAATTGCAGCTTCGCGATCATAGTTAATGTGTTCGAAACCATCATAATAAGCCCACGAGCCAGGTAGAATTGGTCCCTCCGCCGGGATAGCCTGGCCTTGTAAGATAACATCAATCATCCGTTGGCGATTCAATCCAAGTATTAATGCTTTCCGCACAGACTGTTCCTGGAAAAAAGGTACTGCACCGTCATCTAAATTCAATAATATCAGGCTTAACTCTGGTTGACGACAGGAATACAATGAAAGATTAGGCTCGGCAAGTGCGTCCTTTAATGAGGCCGATGTCACCTGACTGACTCCAAGAACTTCCCCTTGCTGGTAGGCCATCAATGCTTCAACAGGAGTAGGATAATAACGAAATACTACCTGTTGGATAAAAGGTTGCTGATTATAATACTTCTCAAATGCAGTCAACACCACGCCGTTTATTTGACCATTCTCCAAAATTAAGTGATCAAATTGATACGGTCCTGTACCAATTGGTTTTAGGTTAAACTCTGCATTTCCCAATTGATCGATCGGTATGGATGTAAAAATATGCTTGGGTAAAATACCAAAAGATAGATAATCCAAGAATGGAGCGAAAGGTTCGGGTAGGTGGAATTGGAGAGTCCTCTCGTTCAGTCTATTGATCTCGATACTTTCCCACATATCCTGGATGTCTTGGGGGAAGGAGGATCCCCCTCCTTGTATCAATCCAATGGTATAGATGACGTCGTCACTAGTGACAGTTGTTCCATCGTGCCAAACTGCGTTTGGGCGAATAGAGAAGTTGTATATCGTCCCATCCTGCGACGTCCCCCACGATTCAGCCAGGTCAGGTATCGGCATACCATGCGCATCAAAGGTGATTAAACCTGAGAATATCAAGCGATCAACATCATGGTCTGAAGAATTATTCCAATCCAATAATGGATTTAACCTGCTAAGTGAACCAACTAAACTTTCGGTGAACACCCCTCCACTAGTCGGTAGTGGTAATAGAGGTTGCATTACCGGTTGTTGGCTGAGAAGTAAAATCCCAACAATAACCAGTGTAACCATTACAACTAGAATTTGCCAGCGCAGTTTTTTCATACATAAATAAAGAAAGACCTTTCCCTAGACCCGACTTGAACGTCGTAATCAGACAAACGGTCTTTCTGGAAGATGGTTTTACCTACCGTGAAATTATAACAGCAGTAATTGCCAGAATAAAGAACACAACACTTAATACGATCGTTACCCAAAATAAGGTCTTTTCAATGCCCCTGCGTGCAGTAAATACTCCACCGGTATCTGCACCCGATAAACCGCCCAACCCAGCTCCTTTGCTTTGAAGGATCACGCTAATAATCAAAGTAACCGACGTTATAATTAAGGCAATATCCAGATATTTTTCCATTCTCTTACCTCCTGCAAGATAGCGGGCAAATTATACCTGTGATAAGGCAATATCGTCAACACGAGTACATCTATGCACGAACTGATCTTCAATCTACACATACACACATGCTATTCTGATGGTAGTGGTCTTCACCGCGATATTGCTCAAGTCGCATTACACGCAGGCTTGGATGGTATCATCATCACTGATCACAATCTCCTTTCAAAAGGATTGGAAGGTTATTATCAAGAAGGAAATAAACGCATCTTATTGTTGGTTGGTGAAGAGATCCATAACCAAAGTATCAAACCCCAAAAGAACCATCTACTAGTTATCGGAGCAGGACGGGAGTTAGCCAATACGGCTGATAACCCGGGAATCCTCATTGATGAAGTGTCCAAGGCTGGGGGACTATCTTTCATAGCTCACCCTATAGATCCATTACAGCCAGCTTTCGACCAACCTGACATCTCTTGGATTGATTGGTCAGTCGAGGGATATACTGGCATAGAATTGTGGAACGGATTCAGTGAATTCAAATCACTCATAAAGACAAAATTAATGGGTTTATTTTATGGATTTTTCCCTGGATTCATTGCCCATAGCCCATTTTCTGAGACACTGGTGAAATGGGATGAACTTCTAGCTAAGGGTAGACATATTGTCGCAATTGGTGGTTCAGACGCACATGCTCTACATATCAGAATAGGACCTTTACGGCGGGTGATTTTCCCGTATGAATATCACTTCGCAGCAATCAATACTCATCTATTGGTACAACATTCTCTTTGTGGTGACATAGCAACCGATCGAATTATGATACTTAAAGCCCTAAGCAATGGAAATGCATTCGTCGGTTATGACAAGCCTCTCCCAACACGTGGCTTTAGATTTTCTGCACAGAACCGGGATACCTCCGTCATCATGGGAGAGGAGATCGCATCCAAAGGAGGAGTAACAATACAAGCCTTTTTGCCAGGATTGGCTGAGATCCACTTGGTCAAAGATGGTCAATTAATCCGCAAATGGAGACGGCGGGAGTCCTTCACGCATATTACGACCCAACCTGGAATCTATCGATTGGAGGCTTATCGGTATTATCTGGGACGATGGAGGGGATGGATTTTCAGTAATCCTATATACATCAAGTAATGTAATGTCGGTAATGATCAGCGCGGGATGTGCAAATTTCAAATGATATTATCACGAGGTTTAAGTTATTAAGAGAGGGGATTGTTTTCTCAACCGTGAATTAAATTAAATAATTGATCAATGAATTCAAATATTCACTTATTGATTCCTTAGTGATTAATAATCCATATGACGTCTGAACATATTCCCTAACAAAAGTCATCAAAAACCGACATTTTATTAAGACATATTTCCCTATCAAATTACCCATATTAAGCACAGGAAATGGATAATAGATTGTTTGTTCCTACCATTTTGGGTGTTGAAAAAGTCATATTCGGCGGTGGTTATATCGATTTTTACCCCATAATATCGTTAAATGTGGGGTTTTCTCATTATTTTTCAACACCCTTTACCATTGCTCCTTCCCAAAACTACTAGTTTGTGCTAAACTACAAACCACTTTATTATTGTCACGCCTCACACGTGACTCTTTCCGCTCCCAGCCAGCCAACGGTGTCGTCTGGGGGCAATCCCGAGGAAAGGAGGTTCCACATGCGCAAGTATGAACTCGTTTGTGTCATCCATCCAGATTTGGATGAGGCTGCCATTAATGCCACTATCGAAAAAGTCAAGGATTGGATCAATGTAGCAGGCGGTAGCATTGACAAGGTGGATCATTGGGGTCGCCGCAAAATGGCTTACCAAATACGCAAGCAACGTGAGGGTCAGTATGTTCTATTGAATATCTCATTACCCCCTGCTACCACAACTGAATTGGAACGCAATCTACGTTTTCATGAACCTGTTATGCGCCATATGCTCTTGCTTGTCAATTAATTATCAAATATATTAGTTTCCTGGTTACAACCAGAAGGAGGATGTCATGAGCCGAAGTTTGAATAAAGTCATGATTATCGGCTACTTGGGACGAGAGCCTGAAATGCGTTACACCCCCTCTGGCCGACCTGTAACGACCTTTTCAGTAGCTGTCAGTCGTTCTTGGAATACTGCTGACGGTGAACGCCATAATGAGACCGAATGGTTCAACGTAGTCACCTGGAGTAACTTAGCTGAGATATGTAAACAATATCTTACCAAAGGCCAACAGGTCTATATAGAAGGTAGATTGCAGACCAGGTGTTGGGATGACAAAGAGGGTATAAAACATACATCAGTCGAGATCGTTGCCAATGAGATGATGAAGTTGGGTGAGCGTCGGGATACGAATCATTCCCAAGGGGAAAGCTCCGAAGAAACAGAATCCCAACCACATGAAGTTGAGTTCCCGTTTTAAGTACAGTAAGTACAGATTGGAGTCGTAATATATGTCCACAGAAGATTATACAAATAATGGATCAAGATCTGATTTCTCTCGCCAAGAATCCGACCGACCGGAACGGCGATATTATACTCGTCCTAAAGTCTGCCAATTTTGTACAGACAAACTTCTAACCATTGATTATAAAAAAGTAGATTTACTACGCCGTTTTATCACAGAAGATGGCAAGATCCGACCACGCCGTCAGACCGGTACTTGCGCTCGTCATCAGCGTGCTTTAGCAAATGCTATCAAACAAGCTCGTCAAATTGCGTTGCTACCATTCACAGGAACGACCTGGGAAGAAGGCTAGTTCACAATTGTATGATTGAAAACGGGGTGTGTGATAAATCCACGCTACCTACATTCATTAAAGAGGTTTACTATGGTAAAAAACAAGCCTACCCCAACAATAACGAGCAAAAAGCACCTGGCACGTCTAGAACGTGAACGGCGACAAACCATTGTCATCAGGTTTGTAGCTATCGGCGTTATATTGGCAATAATAATGATCATTGCATATGGTTATTTGGATATTAAGGTGCTACAGCTTCGCCAACCGATAGCTAAAGTTGGTGATGAAGCCATCACTATCCGCGAATTCCAACTAAGGGTCCGCCTGGAACGCCAACGCCTGATCAACCAATATCTTCAAAACCTTCAGCTTGGACAATTATTCGGATACGATACGACAAGTCAGAATCAGCAGATCGAGGATCGATTGAACACACCATCAATGATTGGTCAAAGTGTAATCGATTCCCTTATTGAAGAGCATTTGATCAGCCAGGAGGCTGACCGGAGAGGTATCGCCGTTGAGCCAGATGAGGTAGAAGGGGCACTCGAGGCGTTCTTTCAGTACTTCCCAAACGGTAGTCCCACACCAACCATAACCCCTACTTCAATCACGTTCTCAACATTATCACCCGAACAATTGGCTCTTGTAACAATTACACCATCCGCAGCCACTGCCCCAACATCAACATCTGAACCAACGGTAACACCTGATATTGCCGCGACTCCCTTGCCGATTACCAGCCCGACATCCACACCTGCACCAACATCCACCTCTACTCCATATACTTTAGAAGGGTATCACCAAACGTACGATAAAAACCTCGAACTGTATAAAACACTGGGTGCAAATGAAGCTGACTTTAGATCTCTATTCAAAGCGGATTTACTTCGGGATAAGCTCTATAAAATAATTACATTAAATGTACCAGCAACACAGGAGCAAGTGTGGGCACGCCACATCCTCGTCGCTAATAAAGATGTCGCTAAGTCTGTTCGTGAACGACTGCTCATGGGTCAAGACTTTGCAATATTAGCCATAGAATTTTCTCAGGATACTGGTACAAAAGATAAAGGTGGTGACCTGGGTTGGTTTGGCAAGGGAATGATGGTCCCTGAATTCGAACAAACTAGTTTTGGATCGAATATCGGACAAATCAGCACGCCGATAAAAACGTCTTTTGGTTATCACATCATCCAAGTCCTTGGGCACGAAAATCGCCCTCTGACCGATAGTGAATATCAACAAGCCCGCGAGGCAAGTTTCCAGGAATGGTTGGCAGAATCTCAAAAGCAAACAGACATAAAGACATATGACAATTGGTTAGATAAAATTCCAACAGACCCAGATCTGCAAAAAGCGATTGAAGCGTTTTTCGGGCAGCAACCTAGCCAATAAAGAGATTAATCAATCACCATCTGAGTTGACGACGGCAATTTACTTTCTTATATAAACATTAACTTGTAATAGCCTCTATCCTTTGAGGATTTTCTCTGTGATTTCATCAAGCTTCAGACTGATGACCTGGCTGGTCGAATCACGACCCATTGTTACTCCATAGATCACATCAGCGACTTGAACTGTATTCCGGTTATGTGTAACAATTACAAATTGAGTATCCTTACTAAGGTCGAGTAAAAGATCGCTGAAGCGGCTTATATTCGCCTCATCGAGCATTGCATCTACTTCGTCCATCACACATATTGGCGTTGGTGAGACTTTCAGCAGTGAAAAAACCAAAGCAATTGCGATCAGACTGCGCTCTCCACCGGAAAGCAATGCGAGTCCTTGTTCTCGACGACCTGGTAATCTAGCCTCAATATCAATGCCGGTATCGATGGGATTTTCTGCATCGGTTAACACCAGTTTTGCTGATCCGCCATTAAATAAACGGATAAAAATCTCATGGAATTCGTTTGCCACAGCATCAAAAGTCTTGAGAAATTCACGTTTTGTTAATTCATCTAGCTCAGCAATCACTTGGTGCAGATTATTCTCTGCATTTTGAAGGTCGGATACCTGCTTCTTTAAAAACTCATAACGTTCATGTTCAGTATCGTATTCCTTCTTGGCTTCTGGATTAACTGGTCCCATCCTGCGCAAACGAGCGCGCTGTTGGGTTACTTGTTCCTCCATGTCAAGTGGTAGCGTTGCAACAACAGGTAACTGTTCAACCATTCCTTCAAATGGAAGCGGTACTGGTCCAGAGACATCATCATCATATTCGAACATGACCAAACCAAAATCATCCTCGATTCGCTGGCGGAGTATATCCAACGATTCCTGGCGATGGGTAGAATCCAATTGCGCCTGTGAATATTGGCGCTCGATTGTTGATAGCACTCGCTGTAATGAAAGCTCGCGATCCTGCTGATTGATCTCTTGCCCTTCGATTGTTTCCAGTTCTTTCTCGTATGGTTCGATCTTCAACCGAAGTGCTTCCAATTGCTCATTCAAATTAACTACCTGATTTCGCAAATCCTCTCTTTGGAGCTCCAGCTCCGCTAATGAGTGATCGATTTCATTCAATTGACGACCAAGATTATCTTGTTGCTCCTTTAACCGAATTATGGTTTGCCGACGTTCCTCACAGCGCGATTTCGCATCACTCAATACGCGCTCAACTACACCAAGACGAGTGTTCCAATAAGTCAACTGGTTTTGTACATCCTCAAAAGCAAGTTCAGCCAGTTCGATATCCAGAGTATGAATTTCTTCATAAGCTTGCGTAAGATTCATATCGACCACTGAGAGGGTCTCAATCGATTGTTTATATTCACTTTCAGCCTGGATGATCTCATCTTCCAAATGCGTTTTCTGTGATCTCTGCCAATCACACTCACGACACGCCGATTCTAATCTAAACCTAGATCGCTGCTCAGTCTCCTGGGCCTCTTCAAAATGAGAACGGGTTCTTCGTAAAGATCCCTCTACCCGGATTTGTCCTCGCTTTGCTTTGGCAAAATTCTCAGAATATTGCTTTATTGTCTCAGATAGATTTGTTATCTGTTCACTTAAGTCATCTAATAATTTCCTTAACTCACGCCGCTGGCGTGGGCGGCTTATTATCACTGACCGGGTTTGTTGACCCGCAATGACAGCACCATCTGCGCGGAAAACTTCACCACGCAAAGTCACTGCCTGTAAACGAGTATCCTCTCCATTAACCAAACGACGAGCGGCTCTACGATCCTTAACTACAATCACATGACCAAGAAGCAAATCTACAACCGATCTGAATTCATCGGATGTCTTTACTAAATCTGCTGCAAGCCCTACGCAATCTGTATCTTCAAGAACTTTCATCGGAGATTGTTTAAACAACCATGATAATGGAATCAAAGCCGCACGTCCGGCTTTACCGCTTTCGAGTAGTTTCAGCGCCTCTTCAATCTCCTGGTCTGACTTGAGCAGAATAGCATCCACATAATCACCAAGGGCTGCAGCTATTGCTGTCTCGAATTCAACCGGAACGTCGATCACTGCACTCAAAGCGCCGTGAGATCCCTTAATACGCGCTTCGCGTGCAGCTTCTAATAGGAACCGGGCACCTTCAGCATAACCAGTCAATGATTGTTCTGCCTGCTCAACCACTTCCAACTGAACTTCAAGACGGGTCTGTCTGGTTTCGAGGGCTGACCGCTCCTGAATTTTCTTGCCAAGAGCACTTTCGAGATCGATGGTTGTAGTCTTTTTCTGATTAAGATCAGCTTCAGTATGATGTTGTGTAGCTTTCACCTTCTCAAGATTCAAAATCGAAGCTTTATGATCCTTTTCCGCATCAACAACTGCCTGTTCAGCGAGCTTGATGTGTTGTTCACTTATTTGAAGTTTTTTTTGTAGATTTTCGAGACGGATCTGAAGTTCATCTAAATGAGCCCGTAACTCAGCACGGCTTGTATTTAGACCATCGATTTTTTGGTGTGCGACTTGTGATTTCTTTTCAACCTTGTCACGATCAGCTTGTCTTACCTCGAAAATCTGGCGTGTGTTGTTAACTTGAAAAAAGGCTTCCTCATAATCAGCTTGCAATCGAGACACTTCCTGCTCAGCTTCCACAAATCTCTGTTGAGCAAGCCTTTCCTCGTCCAAGATGTGTCCTAGTTCTGTTTGAACTACTAAACGGGTGGATGAGAGCGAGCGTTGGCGCTCTTCCATCACTGCCAAATCGCGGTTGACCTTCTCTCGTTGACTGTGCAATTCGGACGATTGGTGATGCCAGGTATTCAGACATGAGCGTAATTCTTGAGTCTTTTCGCGAAAGGCTGAATATTCATGTTGGTGTTTTTGATATGTATCTCTGCTCTCGTTAAGTCTAACCTCATGATCCCGCATGATTTCACGACTTTTTGCTAATGCTTTTTGGGCTTGATGCCAATGATAGCCATACCAATCACGCAAGAGAAATCGTAGATCAGCCTGAGCTTGAGCATAATCCTGTGCCCGGCGCGCCTGCCGTTCCAAGCTTCGTAGACGTGATTCGAGCTCGAGCATAATATCAAGCACGCGTTCTAGGTTCCGTCTAGTTGTCTCCAGACGACGCAAGGTTTCCTCACGGCGGATACGATAGAGACCAATGCCAGCCGCTTCTTCAAACAAGCGGCGACGTTCATCGGCTTTAAGTGCGAGAGAAGCATCTACAAGACCCTGTCCAAGTATGGTAAATGTACGCTCGCTTAATCCGGATTGGGCTAGAAGTTCATTGATCTCACGCAAGCGGACATGTTGACCATTAAGTAAATATTCATTACGCCCGTCGCGATAAGCACGTCTCATCAGGGCAACCTCGGAATAATCAACTGGCAGCCAGTTATCGGAATTATCAAATGCTAGTGTTGTTGAAGCCATACCAGAGCGAGGACGTTGCTCTGAGCCGGAGAAGATCATGTCCTCGGTCTTCTTGGCTCTAAGCAGGCTATAAGATTGCTCACCTAACACCCAACGCAACGCGTCAGCAATGTTCGATTTGCCAGATCCATTTGGACCTACTATAGCTGTGATACCCTCAGCAAACTCAAAGACGGTTCGGCCAGCGAAGGTCTTGTATCCATGTAGTTCGAGCGATTTAAGGCGTAAAGGCATTGAATGAAATAGGCGATAGAAATAAGATAATTAGCAGGATTGTTACATCAATCCCAGGTATTCCAGTGCGGTTTGTGCTGCCATTTGAGCGGCAACTTGTTTGCTATATCCACTTCCCTGACCATAAGCTCGACCGTCAACCTGCACTTCGACTTCAAATGATTTGGAGTGCTCGGGGCCACTTTCCTTTAGAATCAAATATTTAGGTGAACCAAGTTTCTGTCCCTGAGCCCATTCTTGCAGGCGGCTTTTTGGATCAAATAGATTTAATCCGAGATAGATGCGTTCTCGTGCATCTTCAAGCAGTGGAATGACAAATCTCTCCACAGCAGATACGCCTGCTTCAAGATACAATGCGCCAATAACTGCCTCAAATGTGGCACACAATAATGCCAGACGGTCATAACCACCTCCATTCACCTCACCTCTACCTAACCTCAAGCCACGACCAAGATCTAAATGGCGAGCATACTCCGCTAGTTGCTCAGTTCTTACTAAGGCAGAACGCAGGCGTGTTAATTCACCCTCAGTCATCTCTGGAAAATGATTATAGAGCCATGCCCCAACAACAAAATCCAGTACCGCATCACCCAAGAATTCCAATCGCTCGTTGTCTTCGAGAGCATCCGAGTGCTCGTTTACATATGACCGGTGTGTTAGAGCGCGTATTAGTAGATGCAGATTAGTAAACGGCAGGGACAGTCGTTTAGCCAGATCTGCCGGAGATTCTGGCATTTGCCGTTTATTCGGTTGATATATCATAGGAACCTCCCCAGAACTCAGGGAGCGCCAGCCACCTAACAATAACCGCCAAGTAGCTGGCGTTCCATCGGTTCTTCAAGTGTTTTTGACGTACCGATTCTAACCTGAATTTGGCTGGATGAAAACCCTGAAATAATAAATATGGAAAGGACTGACAATATGCGTAACCAGTGACCTACAGCCTATCAATAATAACCAATTACAACTACCAGTATTCCAAAAAAGCGTTAGAATATCTACATTGACGACGTGGAGGGTGTTTTGAAAAAATCCAACTTCGATGAAATCCCATCCCTGAGCGCGATTAATATGGGTGTTGGCGCTTCATCATGGGGTGACCGTGTTATGTGGAATTATGGTCGAGGTTTTTGTTATGAAGATATCAAGTCAGCCTTTGAGGTTTCTATAGAGGAAGGTATACGGTTTGTAGATACAGCCGAAGTGTATGGTCGAGGTCAATCAGAGAGGTTGTTAGGGCAATTCATCAAGGATAGCAAAGGACCAGTTATCGTAGCTACTAAATTCTTCCCTTTCCCTTGGCGGTGGAATGAAAAATCGCTGTTGAGTGCTTTGCGCCACAGTTTGGAACGACTTAAACTTGAAGCTGTGGATTTGTATCAGATTCATGTACAACTACCACCAATTCCTATCGAAACTTGGATGAAGGGACTAGCAGAGGCGGTCCACCAAGGATTGGTCCATTCAGTGGGTGTATCCAACTATGACGGAACCCAAATGCTGCGCGCTTATACTGCCCTGGCGAGGTATAACATTCAATTATCCTCCAATCAGGTGCTCTACCATCTGCTGGATCGCGAGGTTGAGAAGAATGGTTTGTTGGGGCGTTGCCAAGAACTGGGAATTCGCTTAATCGCTTACAGTCCATTAGCACAAGGATTACTAACAGGCAAATATACATTAGAGAATTTACCACCAAGTATCCGCCATCGTCGTTTTAGATTTACATTAACAAAGATCCAACCATTGCTCAAACTTATGATCGAAATTGGTCAGGATCATGGTGGAAAAACCAATTCCCAAGTTGCTTTGAATTGGTTGATTAACAAAGGAGCACTTCCAATACCTGGTGCGAAAAATGCCCAACAAGCACGGCAGAATGCCGGCGCCCTAGGTTGGCAGTTGACTTCCGAACAAATCAATGCATTGGATGAGATGAGTGACACTATTAATCAATAGTATTAACCCATCTATAACTTCGGCTCACTGTTTTTCGATGAGCTACGCCTTACCCTAGAAATGGATCCGATAATGAGAGAGACAGGATTTTATTTTTCGGGAACCATTGGTTGATGGAGTGAGTGATAAACACAATTGTAATGATCGGCTTGAGACTTTTTCCACAAAAGGGAGTTCATCCTCCAGGCATATTTCATTGGTGGGATATCCAGACATTTCATAAGCCCCCGTACGGTGTCCTCCTCAAGCTCGATGCTACCGGTGAGATAGAACGTAAAACAGTAAAATTGAGGCAAGAGTATTACATAAGGATGGTGACATATTGGCAGCGACACCAACTGTAGCCTATCTCTTACAATACCTTGATGGTTCAACCAGCCTGCCGGGGTTATGCATGATGGGATATATAATTGAGCCAATACGTTTACTTAAATTTATGGAAAGGATGGGTGTTAAAGTAAAAACTATTATCACCTGATATACAGGCAATTAGAAAGGAGGTTTAAACCATGTCAGGAATTCGGATCGGTCAAGTTACACACTTCTACGACAAGATAAAGGTGGCAGTTATCAATATAACCGCTACAATTCAGGTGGGTGACACGGTACACTTTCTTGGACATTCAACCGATTTTAAACAAGAGGTCACATCACTGCAAATTGAACACCAGGGTGTTAATGAGGTTGGATCAGGACAAGAAGTAGCCATGAAAGTCTCCCAAACTGTACGCCCAAAGGACACAGTTTATAAACTTACCAAAGAGGAATGACTCAAACGTAATATTGGGGGAGTCGATAATGGAGGAAAACGGTCTTGGTGTAATAGATTCGTTA
>Ga0315296_10003452_pt1 | contig 13160 bp, 15 predicted proteins | sample YL17G14_18_MG_FD_203921 | JGI IMG/M metagenome (GOLD analysis project Ga0315296, IMG submission 203921) | Sediment microbial communities from Yellowstone Lake, YNP, Wyoming, USA - YL17G14_18 | ecosystem: Environmental > Aquatic > Freshwater > Lake > Sediment | place: USA: Wyoming | collected... | reverse complement strand
GCCCTGGCCGACTGGTGGGGAGTGAGCCCTGTCCTCATCGCGGTGGCGGTTGCCGTCCTGGTGATAGCGCTGTGGGGGGCCTTCCAGACGATGACGATGCACTCAATGGCGCCGGCCTGAGGGGAACATGGAACGCGTTAGGCGTGTAGGTCCAGGTTTGTCACGTGGCCTTAAGCAGGCCGATGCCCCCGTCCTCGGCATCCGGCGCTTCCGGCTCCTCTGGCTGGCACAGATCTTCGCCCACACCGCTCAGAATGCCACCCTGTTCACCCTTCTGGTGCTGGTGGTAGCGGAGACGGGCTCTAGCATCCACGGCTCCTTCCTGGTGCTGTCCTATGTTTTCCCCTCTGTGCTCTTCGGGCTGGTGGCGGGGTTGTTGGTGGACCGCTGGCGCAAGCGAACGGTGCTCCTGACCACCAGCGTCCTGCGCATAGGGGCCTGCCTGGCCTTCCTGCTGGTGAGCCCCAACGTGTGGCTCATCTACGCCATCAACCTGGGCTTCTCCACGCTGGGCCAGTTCTTCACCACCGCCGTTGCCGCCAGCATTCCTGCCCTGGTGCCCCGGAACCAGCTCATGTCGGCCAACAGCCTCTTCAACCTGGCCGTCACCGGCTCCCAGTTCGGCGGCATGGTGCTGCTGGCTCCGGTGTTCATTAAGAGCTTTGGCTCCGACGCCCTCTTCATTATGGCTGCCCTTTTCTTCCTGGTGGCCACCGTCCTCGCCTACCGGTTGCCGGAGATCGAGGCCGAAGAAGGGCTGGAGGCCGGCAATGGAGAGCGGCCTCTCCTCCGCGGCGCAGCGACCGAGATGTGGCGCACCCTGCGCCTCCTCCGCCACGATGTGGCTTCCAACATCGCCCTCCTCCAGATGACGGTGAGCAGCTCCCTGGTGCTCTTCTTCGCTGTCTTGGTGCCGCGCTACATGCAGTCCGTGCTCCAGGTCGCCCCGGCCGACGCCGTCTTCATCTTCGCGCCCACGGGTGTGGGGGCGCTCCTGGGTCTGCGCGCCCTACCCTGGTTCGCCCAACGGCTGGGGAAGGGACGAGTGGTGGTGATGGGACTGGTGGGCCTCGCCCTCTGCCTGGTGGCCCTGGGCTTCGTGGAGCGCATCGCCGACTTCATGGAAGGCACCGAGAACCTGAACCCCTTCGCCAGTAACGGGCGCGTGGCCGGCCTCTCCCTTCTGGTGACGCTGACGATGGCGCTCACCGGCCCCTTGGGCTTTGCCTATGCCCTGGTCAATGCCCCGGCCCAGACCATCCTCCACGAGCGGGCGCCGGCGGAGATGCGGGGTCGCGTCTTCGCATCGCAACTGGTGCTGGCCAACCTGGTCTCCATTGGACCCCTCATCCTCATAGGCGGTGTGGCCGATCTATATGGTGTGAGCCCGGTGCTGCTGAGCATCGCTATCATGGTTCTGCTCGTGGCCGCGATCAGTGTGTTCCAGGAAGGCCGTGAGCGGGCGGCCAGGCGCCTGGCCGAGGCGTCATCCGGTGTCGGCGGCGGCGAGCCGCTGTCCTTCGGGATGGCACCTCACCCACCCTTAGGGGACGGCCATTCCGTTGACACCACCAGGGGCCTAGGTTAGACTTGATTTGCCTTCCCTGGGGCAGTGAGGAGGTGGCTGCGTGATTGAGATGACCATCGAGAGCATCCGGGTGAGCCTGATGAACTACCAGCGCGTGGTCATCCTCAAGGAGAAGGCCGCCGACCGGTATCTGCCCATCTGGATCGGGCCGGCGGAGGCCGACGCCATCGCTGTGCGGCTTCAGGAAGTGCCGGTGGCTCGTCCCCTCACGCACGACTTGCTCCGCTCGGTCATCGATGCCCTGGGAGCGCGGGTGAACTGCATAATCGTCAATGACCTCTCCAACGACACCTTCTACGCGCGCATAATCCTCGACGTGGACGGCAAGTCACTGGAGATCGACTCTCGCCCCAGCGACGCCATCGCCCTGGCGGTCAGGGCGCAGGTTCCCATCTTCGCCGAGGAGTCGGTTCTGGAGAAGGCGGGGGTCATGCTGGACAAGGAGGGCGAGGCCACGCCCGCGGGCGAGGCGACGAGCGAGCCCCTCACCAAGCCGAATGCCGAGGAGCTCGAAAAGCTCTCTCCCTTCCGCGAGTTCATCGAGAGCCTGGACCTGGAGGACTTCGACAAGCGCAAGTCCTAGGCTAGCTTGGTCTGCGCACTCCGGGGGGCATCTTCTGATGTCCCCCGCTTCTTTGCGCCCATGGCCGCGCGGCGTGAGGCGGCGAGGCGTAAACGGGGGTTGATCATAGGTTCGGTTTGATCCTAAATTCTTACCTGTGATACGGTTCTCAAGGCGGAAGGCCGGCTGCCGCGAGGTGGGGGATGGGTCGCTTATCACCGGCCCTGAGGCTTCTGGGCATCGGCTGGTATTTTGCCCTCTGCATAGCCCTTGGCATAGGCGGAGGCGTTTGGTTGGATAGTCGGCTTGGCATCTCCCCCCTGTTCACCATGTTAGGCCTCTGCCTAGGTCTGATAGCGGCCTTTGTCGGCGGCTACCGTATGCTCATGGAGGCGTTAGGCGGCGACAGGGACAGGGGCGGGGGAGGACGCTAGTTGCGCAGATTCAAGGGACTCGCCATCGGCCTGGCGCTGCTGATCCTTGTCCTGGCCGGCTTTCTCTTCCTGCGCTCCCCTAAACCGATCATTGAACTCAAGGCCGAGACCGTCATCTCCATCGGCCCCTTCAACGTCACCAACACCTACATCACCTCCTGGTTCGTCATCATCTTCATCGCCCTCTTCGCCTACGCGGCTACGCGACGCATGAGCCTGGTGCCCCGCGGCATCCAGAACCTGTTCGAGGCCATAATCGAGGCCATCTACAACCTGATTGTCAGAACCGCTGGGGAGAAGCACGGACGGCGCTTCTTCCCGGTGGTCGCTACTATCTTCCTCTACGTGGCCATCTCCAACTGGTTTGGGCTCCTGCCCTTCTTTGCCACCGTCGGCAAGGTCGAAGAGATCAGCGCTCACGAGTCGGCTTTCCACGAGAAGGGTGTGGTGATCCAGCAGAAGGCGGGGCTGAACGTGATCATGCCCGCGGCCGACGATGTGGAGTTGCCGAAAACGGTGACCCTGCCCGACGGCAAAGTCGAGGAGGTGAACGCCGACTCGTCGGCCGAGGTGAAGCAGCTTGCTATTGACGAGGCGAAGAAGGAAGCGGGTCTGAGCGAGGACGCGAAGATAGGCATACTAATCCCCTTCCTGCGCAGCGTCAACACTGACATCAATGGGCCCCTGGCCCTGGCCGTCTGGTCGGCCATCTTCGTCGAGTTCTGGGGTATCAGCACCTACGGCTTCTTCCGCTACGGCAGCAAGTTCTTCAACTTCGGCCGCCTCCTGCGCGGGAAGATCGTGGATGGCGTGGTCGACGCCTTCGTGGGCATCCTGGAGCTCGTCGCCGAGGCGGCGCGCCTCATCAGTTTCACTTTCCGTCTCTTCGGCAACATCCTGGCCGGGGAGATCCTGTTCCTGGTTGTGATATTCCTGCTGCCCCTCGTGGGCCTTCAGGTGGTGTACTTCATGGAGCTCTTCGTGGGGGCGATCCAGGCGTTCATCTTCGGTATGCTCACACTGGTCTTCGGCATCATGGCTGTGTCCGCGCCCCACGGCGAGGCCGAGGGGCACTAGCCCGTGGTAGAGAGCGAGGACGCCGGCAGCCCCGGTAACCCGCCAAGAACGAGCACCCTTTAGGAGGAGCGATGCAACTAACCTACCTGTTTCCGCTTCTGGCCATCAGCGATGAAGCCTTGCGTTTCATTGGCGCCGCCGCGGCCATGGCATTGGGCGGCTTCGCCCCCTCCTTGGCCATCGGCATGCTGGTAAGCAGGGCCATGGAAGCCCTGGGCCGCAACCCGGAGGCTCAGGCGGCTATCCAGACCAACATGATCCTGGGCATCGCCTTCGCCGAGGCTATTGCCATCTACGCCTTGGTTGTGGCGGTGATGATCGGCTTCGTCTTCTGAGAGGCGTACCCGGCGTCTAGCTCTTGGGGGCCCAGATGAGTGGTATAACCGTGCTTGGCATCGGGGCGCTGGGGATCAGCTTCCCCGGACTCGTGGCCCAGATTATCAACTTCGGCATCCTTCTGCTCATCCTGCGCCTGGTGGCCTACAAGCCCATCATGCGCATGCTGGACGAGCGCGCCGCCCGCGTGCGCGAGAGCTTGGAGACGGCGGAGCGTATCAAGGAGCGGGAGGCCGAGACGGCCCAACAGGCGGAGGAGCGGCTGGAGGAGGTGCGTCGAGAGGGTCAGACCCTTATAGCGCAGGCGCAGCAGATCTCAGCCCGCATCCAGGAAGAGGCGCGACAGCAGGCCCACAAGGAAGGGGAGACCCTCCTCGAGCGGGCGCGCAACGAGATCCAGTTGGAGCGCGATGGCGCCATCGCTCGCCTGCGTGCTGAGTTCGCCGACCTGACCATCAGCGCCGCCGAACGGGTCATCGGCCAGTCCCTGGACCGGCGTGCCCACCGGCGCCTGATCGACGAAGTGCTGGCCGAGTCTAGCTTCAAAGGGGACGACGGGGCCTGCTAACCCCGCAGCGCCATGAGGATTGAGGTAGCGGCCAAGCGTTACGCTCAGGCCGCCTTCGACATCGCTCGCGAGAAGGATGAGCTCGACCGCTGGGTCGAGGACCTCCAGGTTATCGCTGATCTGGCGGCCCAGCCCGGCGTGACGGAGGTTCTCGCCAGTTCGCGCGTCCCCTTCGAGGGCAAGGAGCGCCTGCTGCGCTCGGGCCTGGCCGATGTCAGCCCCCTCGCCTTGAACCTGGCTCGCCTCCTGGTGCAGAAGGGCCGCATCGCCCTGGCGGAACAGGTCCGGGACGAGTACCAGCGCCTGCTGGATGAGCACCGCGGGAGGGCCCAGGCTCTTGTGCTCACCGCCGTGTCCCTCTCCAAGGACGAGGAGCAGGCCGTGGCCCAGCGCCTGCGGGAGCTCACCGGTAAGGAGATCGTGCTGGAGGGGCGGGTCGACCCCGAGATCCTGGGCGGACTCGTGGCTCGTGTCGGTGACCGCCTCATTGATGGCAGCACCCGTACTCGACTCCTAGAGCTGCGCCGCCAGTTGGCCGGCGAGACGGCGTCGTAGGGGTCATGGAGAGAGTATCGAAGGCCGACCTGCAGCAGCGGATCAGCCAGGAGCGAGCAGCCCTGGAGGCAGCCCTGGCTGGCCTTAGCGATGCGCGGATGCTCGAAGCAGGCGTAGTGGGTGCCTGGTCGGTCAAGGACCTGTTGGGCCACATGGCCTTCTGGGCCCAGGAGGCGGCCAAGAACACGGAGCTCGTGAAGGCCGGTCGCCAGGACCAGATCGTACGGCCGGACACCTCGAAGGCCCTTGACCGCTGGAACGCCCGTGAGCAGCGCTTGCGTGCTGGCCGGTCCCTGGGCGAGGTGCGCTACGAGCTGGAGGAGAGCCACCAGCGCGCTCTGGCCGCCCTGGCCGGCCTGCCCGAGGAGAAGTTGAGCCTGAACTTGGATGGCGGTACGTTCTTGGAGCTCTACGCTCTCGACACCTATGACCACTACCGGGAGCACACCGACCACATCCTGGCGTGGCGGAAGCGCCTGCAGGACACGTAAGGGGAAGAGAACATGGCGGTAAGACCGGAGGAGATAGCCTCTATCCTCAAGCAGCAGATCGAGCAGTTCGGCGCCCGCGTCACCGCTGTCGACGTCGGCACCGTGGTGGAGGCTGGCGACGGTATCGCTCGCATCCACGGCCTCAGCAACTGCATGGCCTCGGAGCTGGTGGAGTTCCCTAACGGCGCCATGGGTCTGGCCCTCAACCTGGAGGAGGAGACCGTGGGCGTCATGATCCTGGGCGAGTTTGCCGACATCAAGGAGGGCGACGAGGTCCGCTCCACCGGGCGCATCGTGGAGGTACCTGTAGGCGACACCCTCGTCGGCCGGGTGGTGGACCCCCTGGGCCGGCCCCTGGATGGCAAGGGGCCCATCAATACGACCAAAACACGCCCCGTGGAGCGCATTGCCCCCAACGTGGTGGCGCGGAAAGGTGTGGACACCCCTGTCCAGACCGGCATCAAGGCCATCGACTCGATGATTCCCCTCGGGCGGGGGCAGCGCGAGCTAATCATCGGCGACCGCTCGACGGGCAAGAGCGCCATCGCCGTCGATACCATTATCAACCAGAAGGGCGGCGACCTCATCTGCATCTACGTCGCCATCGGCCAGAAGTCATCGAAAGTGGCGCAGACGGTGGCCATCTTCGAACAGTACGGCGCTATGGACCACACGGTGGTGGTCGCGGCCGGCGCCTCTGACCCAGCGCCCATGCAGTACCTGGCCCCCTACTCCGGCTGCGCCATGGGTGAGGAGTTCATGGAGCAGGGGCGAGACGCCCTCATCATCTATGACGACCTCTCCAAGCACGCCTGGGCCTATCGACAGGTGTCCCTGCTGCTCCGCCGGCCCCCCGGTCGCGAGGCCTACCCGGGCGACATCTTCTACCTGCACAGCCGGCTCCTGGAGCGGGCGGCGAAGCTGGCCCCCGAGTACGGCGGTGGCTCCCTGACGGCCCTGCCCATCATCGAGACCCAGGCCGGTGACATGTCCGCCTACATTCCGACTAACGTCATCTCCATCACCGACGGCCAGATCTACCTGGAGACGGACCTCTTTAACGCCGGTATCCGGCCGGCTCTCAACGTGGGCCTTTCGGTGTCCCGGGTGGGCGGCTCGGCGCAGCGCCGGGCCATGCGCCAGGTGGCGGGCCGGCTGCGCTTGGACCTGGCCCAGTACCGGGAGTTGCAGGCCTTCGCCCAGTTCGGCACCGCCGAGCTGGACCCCGCCACCCGCCGCCAACTGGAGCGCGGACAGCGCATCACTGAGATCCTAAAGCAACCTCAGTTCGATCCCATGCCCCTCCACCGGCAAGTGGAGATTCTCTACGCGGTGGGGAACGGGTACCTGGACGACGTTGAGGTGACCCGGGTGCGGGACTTCGAGGCCGCCTTCCACAAGTTCATGGCCAGCAACCACCCGGAGATCGGCGGCAGCATTGATGAGAAGCTGGAGATCGTCCCGGAGACGGAGGAGGCCCTTAAGGCCGCCATCCGGGAGTTCAAAGAAAACGTACCGTACTAGGATGGAGGAGCTGGGGAGGTGGCTGAACCCCAAGGCGTGACCAGGAACATGCGCGCAGGGCTCCGGAGGGTCGGCTGATGGCTACCATCCGCCAGATCCGGCGTCGCATCCGCTCTGTCTCCAGCACGGCCAAGATCACCAAGGCCATGGAGCTGGTGGCGGCATCAAAGATGCGCCGCGCCCAGATGCGGGCCCTGGCCGCCCGCCCCTACGCCGACAAGGTGCGGGGGATGCTGGCTGACCTGGCGGAGAGCCTGGAGAGTCTCCAGGTAGAGGCCCTGCACCCCCTCCTGGCGCGCCGCGAGGTGCGGGAGGTCGCCATCATCCTCATCACGCCCGATAGAGGCCTGTGCGGTGGGCTCAACGCCAACCTGAACCGTCGTGCCGCCGCCTTCGCCCTGGAGCAGGGCGAGGCCCGTGTGCGCTTGGTCTGCGTCGGACGCAAGGGCCGTGACTTCTTCGCCCGCGCGGGCTATCCTGTTGCGGGCGAGTTCACCAGACTGGGGGACTATCCTTCCTATGAGGACACGCGGCCCATCGCCCGCCTGGTCATGGACGACTACGTGGCAGGGTCGGTTGACCGGGTGTTCCTCATCTACCCGCTCTTCATCAACACGGTCACACAGCGGCCCGAGGTGCGGCAGCTCCTGCCCGCGGAGCTACCACCCCGAGAGGCCCCCAGGCTGGTCGACTACATATACGAGCCGGCGCGGCCGGAGGTGCTGGGCGAACTGCTCCCGCGCTACGTAGAGATGATAGTGTACGAGGCGGTGCTGGAGCTCTCGGCCAGCGAGCAGTCGGCCCGCATGGTAGCCATGCGCAACGCCACCGACGCCGCCTACGACATGATCCAGGACCTCACCCTGACCTACAACAAGGTCCGCCAGGAGCAGATCACCAAGGAACTACTGGACATCGTCGGCGGGTCCGTTGGGCTGGGGACGTAGGAACTAGGAACTGTGGGAGGATCTCATGGCTAAGGGTAAAGTAGCACAGGTCATCGGTACCGTGGTGGACGTGGAGTTCCCGCCCGACGAGCTGCCGACCATCTACAACGCCGTCGAAATCAGCATGGACGGCGGCACCCTGGTGGCCGAGGTGCAGCAGCACTTGGGCAACAACCTGGTGCGCTGCCTGGCCATGATGAGCACCGACGGCCTCCGCCGCGGTGCCCAAGTCGTCGACACGGGACACTCTATCGCAGTGCCCGTAGGTCCGGGTACTTTGGGCCGCCTCTTCAACCTACTGGGGGAGCCCCTGGACCAGTTGGGTGAGGTCAAGGCGACGGATCGCTGGCCCATCCACCGGCCCTCTCCCACGCTGGAGGAGCAGGAGACCCAGGCCCAGGTCTTGGAGACGGGCCTTAAGGTCATCGATCTCATAGCCCCCTTCACGCGCGGCGGCAAGGTGGGGGCCTACGGCGGCGCCGGCGTCGGCAAGACCGTCATTATCCAGGAGCTCATCCGCAACATCGCCACCGAGCACGGCGGCACCTCCGTCTTCGCCGGCGTGGGCGAGCGCTCCCGCGAGGGCAACGACCTCTGGTACGAGATGAAGGCCTCCGGCGTCCTGGAGAAGACGGTGATGGTCTTCGGCCAGATGAACGAGCCGCCGGGGGTGCGCCTGCGCGTCGGCCTCACCGGCCTTACCATGGCCGAGTACTTCCGGGACGTGGAGGGCCAGGACGTCCTCATCTTCATCGACAACATCTACCGCTACACGCTGGCGGGCATGGAGGTCTCCGCCCTCCTGGGCCGGATGCCTTCGGCGGTGGGCTACCAGCCCACCCTGGCCACCGAGATGGGGGAGCTGGAGGAGCGCATCACTTCCACCAAGAAGGGCTCCATCACCTCCTTCCAGGCCATCTACGTCCCCGCCGACGACTACACCGACCCGGGGGTGGCCACCACCTTTGGACACCTGGACGCTGTCATCGCTCTGGAGCGCGCCATCATGGAACAGGGGCTGTACCCGGCCATGGACCCCCTGACCTCCTTCTCCCGCATCCTGGACCCGCATGTCGTCGGGGAGGAGCACTACCAGGTGGCCCGGGGCGTGCAGGCCGTCCTCCAGCGCTACAAGGACCTCCAGGACATCATCGCCATCCTGGGTGTGGAGGAGCTGTCCGATGAGGACAAGCTGACCGTGGCGCGGGCGCGCCGCATCCAGCGCTTCCTCTCCCAGCCCATGTTCGTGGCCGAGGCCTTCACGGGCCGCGAGGGCCGCTACGTCTCTATCCGGGACACGGTGCGCGGCTTCAAGGAGATCCTGGAGGGCAAGCACGACGACCTGCCGGAGCAGGCCTTCTACATGGTGGGCGCCATCGAGGAGGCCAGGGAGCAGGCCGAGAAGATGGAGGCCGAGGCCAGAGCGTGACAGATCATGCCTAAGCTAGACATCGACATCGTCACCGCCGAGCGGGTCGTCTACTCCGAGAAGGAGGTAGACGAGATCATCGCCCCCGGCGTCGAGGGCCAGTTCGCGGTCCTCCCCCGCCACGCCGCCTTTCTGACCATGCTCGTCCCCGGCGTCGTCGTCATCCGGAAGGGCGGCGAGGAGATCGAGATGGCCATCTCCGGCGGCTTTGTGGAGGTGAGGGATAACCGGGTGGTGGTCCTCGCCGACGCCGCCGAGCGCGCCGAGGAGGTCGACGTGGAGCAGGCGGAGCAAGCCCGCCGCCGCGCCGAGGAGCGGCTGGCAGCTCGCGGTACCGACGTGGACCTGGCGCGAGCCGCCATGGAGCACGCCCTGGCCCGCCTCAAGGTGGTCGAGCGCCGTCGGCGACGCCCTGGCGGGGCACCGCGTCCCGGCGGGCCTCACCCCGGCCCTGGCCAGCCAGCCGGCGGCTAGCGTCTCTATCGGCGGCGGCCTCTCCCTCATACCTTGCGTCGCAACTCGCCCCCTTGTATTCTCCATGTGACAATAACGAGGTAGCAGCGTGACGAGCGAGCGCTTTCTCATCGAGGGTGGCCACCGGTTGCAGGGCACCGTGCGGGTCAGCGGCAACAAGAATGCCGCCGTCCATACCCTGGCTGCTACCCTCCTGACGAGCGACGACTGCTACCTGGAGAACGTGCCCGACATCGGCGATGTCCGCTTTATGCTCGACATAATGCAGGCGCTGGGTACGAAGGTGGAGCGCATCTCGACGGGGGTCCTGCGCCTCAACTCCGGCGACCTGCACAGCCTGATTGCCCCCAGCGAGCTGGCTACCAACCTGCGGGCCAGCTTCCTGGTCATGGGGCCTCTCCTGGCCCGTTTTGGAGAGGCAGCCTGCTGCCCCCCCGGCGGCGACATCATCGGCCTCCGGCCTCTAGACGTGCATCTCTCGGGGTTCGCCATCCTGGGCGCCGATGTCCGCCGTGAGGGCGACAAGTTCGTGGCCCGCGCCCCACGTCTGCGGGGATCGCGTGTCTTCATGGACTACCCCAGCGTCCTCGGCACCCAGAACCTGATGATGGCAGCTACCCTGGCCGAAGGCACCACCGTCATCGTCAACGCTGCCGCCGAACCGGAAGTCGCCAGCCTGGCCGAGATGTTGAACGCCATGGGTGCCCGCATCTGCGGTGCCGGCGGCCATACCATACAGATAGAGGGGGTGCAGGGCCTGCACGGGACCAGCCATCGCGTCATTCCCGACCGCATCGAGGCCGGCACCTTCGCCATCGCTGCTGCTATCACGGAGGGCGAGGTCGAGATAGAGGAGGGCCTGGCATCACACTTGGACGCCCTCATCTGGAAGCTGCGGGAGTCCGGCGTAGAGGTGGAGGAGACGGAGGTGGGGCTCAGGGTGCGGCGCCGCGGCCCCCTGCGTGCCGTCAATGCACAGGCGGTCCCTTACCCGGGCCTGGCCACTGATCTCCAGGCTCCCATGTCTGTCCTCCTCACGCAGGCCCAGGGTGTCAGCTTCATCTATGAGCGCGTCTTCGATAACCGGTTGCTTTATGTGGGTGAGCTGCGCAAGATGGGGGCCGAGGTGGTCACCTCCGGCACCACAGCCGTCGTCAGCGGCCCCACGCCCCTCATCGGGGCCAGCGTACGGGCCCTGGACATACGGGCCGGCGCCGCCCTCGTCCTGGCCGGGCTGGCAGCTCAGGGGCGGACGGAGATCTCGGACATCTACCACCTGGACCGGGGGTACGAGGCCCTGGACCAAAAGCTGCGGCGTCTGGGGGCAGTAATACAGCGCGTCTAGCAGGGCGGGGCCCGAAGGCGGGCCTGGGCCCTTCTCGGGAGGGAACATGCTGGCAAAGAGGCTGGGCGTAGACCTGGGAACAGCTAACGTCCTTGTGTATGTGAAGGGGCGAGGCATCGTCATCAACGAGCCGGCGGTGGTGGCCCTGGCTATCCGGGACAACACGGTGGTGGCGGTAGGCGCGGAGGCTCGGACGATGATCGGGCGCACGCCCAGCAGCATCTCCGTCATCAGGCCCATGCGCGACGGCGTCATAGCCGACTACCTGATCACAGAGGCCATGCTGCGCTACTTCATCACCAAGACCGTGGGACGCTTTAACCTCATCAAGCCAGAGGTCATGGTCTGCATCCCGGCGGGTGTCACCAGCGTCGAGCAGCGCGCGGTGCGGGACGCGGCGGAGCAGGCGGGGGCGCGGCGGCCGGCCCACCTCATACCGGAGCCTCTGGCCGCTGCCATCGGCGCCCGCATTCCCGTGGGTTCGCCCAGCGGCAACATGATCGTCGACATCGGCGGCGGCCGCACCGAAGCCGCCGTCATCTCCATGTACGGCATCGTGGTCAGCGAGTCGGTGCGGGTGGCCGGTGACCGCATGGACGATGCCATCGCCGCCTACATCAAGCGCCGCCACAACCTCATCATCGGCGACCGCACGGCGGAGGAGGTGAAGATGACCATCGGCAGCGCCCTACCCCTGGAAGAGGAGCTGACCATGGAGGTGCGCGGTCGCGACCAGATCTCAGGCCTGCCCAAGACAGTGGTGGTCTCCTCCCAGGAGGCGACGCAGGCGGTGCAGGATTGTCTCGCCAGCATTGTCCAGACGGTGCGCTCTGTCCTGGAACGCACGCCTCCCGAGCTGGCCTCCGATGTCATCGACCGGGGTATCGTGCTGACGGGCGGCGGTTCGCTGCTGCGGCACCTGGACCTCCTTCTCACCCAGGAGACGGGGGTGCCCTGCCAGGTGGCAGAGAACCCCATGGACTGCGTCGCCGTGGGAGCTGGCGCCGCCCTGGAGCACCTGGAAGTCATCAAGCGCAGCCTTCCCACCGAGGAGGAGTCCCTGGTCGCTAGCTATTGAGGGCGGACGGATCGAAGCGGAAGGCCAGGCTCAATAGCCCTGTTCATAACTGTGCCACAAGGCAGACGGGGCGCAAGGTTTGATTAGTAAGGTCTGAACCAGACCTCACGAGCGGTCGTGATAGAACTTGCTGCGCTCACTAGATGGCTGACTGCTGGCAGCTTGGACTTAGGGAACACGACCAATTCGGTTCCCTTGTTGAAAAAACCGAGCATTTCCATGGCAGGTGCTAGGTCAGTATCGGCGGTCACGAGAATCGCAGTGTCGTAGACATCGACCCAAGCATCGGCGATCATCTGGGTGGCGATCCAGACATCTGTCCGCTTTTCCTCCCAGCCGCGATCACGCGGGGCCATGTATCCGTATCGTACCCACCGACCGAATTCGTCGTGAAGTTGTTTCTCGACGCGAGTGAGGTGCTGGACTTCGGCCCAATACTGTTGGTGAGTCTTGATTGGCGGCATAGAGGGTCGCGCGTTGAAGTAATAGACACCTTCTAAGGGACGATTTCTGGCAATACTTCTGGCGGCATAGCCTACATCAAAGAACTGCTCCCACCCCGACTCCCTAAGCCTAAACATCACGTTTAGCCCGTCGAAGTAGATGGCAACTCGATCTTGGGGGCTGAGCTCGTCCAGATACATACCGTACACCATAATGGGTCATGAGGCGGGGTAGATATGGGGTGCCCATGCAGGTGTACGGAGCTATCCTCCCAGGCGCTACAGTGGTGTCCAGGCTTCTCCCCAGGA
>Ga0315296_10003450_pt1 | contig 13167 bp, 14 predicted proteins | sample YL17G14_18_MG_FD_203921 | JGI IMG/M metagenome (GOLD analysis project Ga0315296, IMG submission 203921) | Sediment microbial communities from Yellowstone Lake, YNP, Wyoming, USA - YL17G14_18 | ecosystem: Environmental > Aquatic > Freshwater > Lake > Sediment | place: USA: Wyoming | collected... | reverse complement strand
GTATGTTTGATCCAGAAACTTATTTTAAGAAGGTCAACTCAACGGGTGTCTACGCGCAGGCTTCTGGTGCTTATCAAGACCCTTATACCATCCACCAGTATGGCATGGGCTGGTGTCAGGATGGCATTGCAAGATTTCTTGTGATGCGTGTTCCAAACAGCGGCTATACCGTTTCTGCAATGAGGGGCACGATGCTCAACTGCACGGTATATGACTTTAAGTTTACTGGTGGGGCTACATTTTCGCATCCTTATGAAGCGGTCACTATTCTTGATCTCTTTAATTCCTCATATGTGGTGAACATTGACAGCCCGACTTTTCACAGTGACCCATTTTACATAAATTTAAGTATGGGTGCATTCCCTTCAAACTACACCGGTCTTGATTATTATTACGGTGGGCAGGTCATTTTCCAGAATGAGCACAATGCTACATGGGTTACTCACACGAATGACTTCAGCACTTATCTGAACACGACTGTTTACTACTCATGGCCGGTAAACACGTCGTTTAATATCACCGATACCGCAGTCGATAACATCAACCAGCTTTATGGTTACGAATACTGGACGAATGACACGACCCGTGATGGCATTTATGCCTACAACAAGCGGGTCTATTCGTTTGAAATAAGGGCACGTGGGCTCGACCTGAACACGCTTACGGTCGTTCCGGTCAGCATTTCGTCTGCCATCACTTGCAACAACAATTCATGGTTTTATTCGGTTTCGGGCATAGACCAGACTCTTGTTTCTCCATGTCAGACCAACAACACGGTCTACATGACCGTTTCCGGTTGGCAGCCTAGTTCAGTCGTGATATATGGTGTTGATACTTTGAATCCTACTGGTGTCACTATCATCACAACTCCGGCAAACGGCCTTGGGTGGGTCAACAATTATGTCGTAAAATTCGGGGCGTTTGACAAATTCGCTTCTGTGCCGGTTCAGGATGCAACTGTCAGTGTTGGTGGTGTCACCCAGCTTACTGGTTCGAATGGCATATCGCCTTACACCCTTTATTCCTATGATACGGCGAACTTTTTCATGTTCAATGTGAGCAGCACATATTACCTGAGCTTGTATGGTGTGCCGAAGGTTTATGATGTTCAGGTCAGCAAGACCGGATACATACCTTCCGGAGTTATGCAGGTCAATCTAACGAGTGGCTCGCCTTCCGGTAATTCCAGCTTCCTGCGTACGTATAATACCCAGCTCGAACTTCTCAACGCCCGTCTTGTTGTTGATGTCTGGTGGAGTGATGGCCTTCACTACAATGGCGATACTGCCGTTGTGCGTGTGGGCGGGAACAACAATAAGATTTATCTCGAAACTGGCGGCATTCTTACCGAGCGGAATTATGCCACAAGTTTCCCTGCCACTTTCGTAATGGTTGACAACCGCAGCAGCTGGACTGCCGTCATGAATGTTACCAGTGGGACATACTTCGATAACACAAGTATTGGGGTCACGAATACAGTGTTTTATTACTTCCATGACTTTTACCTGCCGAACTCGTCGGTCATCCATGAGTGCTCGACTGATGCCGGTTGCGTCGGTTCGTTCTGCAAGTCCAGTGTATGGTATCATAGTGGCCACTGCGTCTCGGGAACATGCTCATATGAGATGGAATCCTGCATCCTTTGCGACGATGAGGCTGGCTGCTTCAATGAGCCTACCAACATCAGCTGTCCCGCTGGCCTCGATTCCGAATGCTATGGAAGCAACTATTGCGTTGACAGCAAATATCTTGCCAGCTACAAGTGCGCTTCCAGCAAGGTTTGCTACAAGGCAATCGTTGCATGCGATTACATCTGCGATTCGGTTGAGGATGTTTGTCTCACAGCTCCAGTTCCCGTATATTGTGATCAGTCCACGACTGTTGGCATGCTCAACTGCCTCCAGAGCGGTGTCATGAGCTTCATCGGCTCAACGTATAATCCCATGTTCACGCTGCTGATGGTGATAGCCTTGGTTATCATTGTCGTCAGTTTCTTAGTCCTTGCTTTTGCAGGATTGCAAAAGGTGCTCAGGTAGGAGGGCGGAAGGGCTGAAATTGGGTTGGATAAACAGACGTGGTGTATATGTATGGAATGGGCAAAAATCTTAATGGTCTGGGTCTTGCTGGTTGTGTTAGCCCTGCCTGTCGTTTCCGCCCAGAGGGTTCAGCTTTCCGCTGAGAGGTTTGCTCCGGTTTTATCTGACTTCACGAATAAGGTTTCTTATGCCGAGCCGGAAGTCGGCAAGCTTGAATTTTCTGATGTAGCAGCTGCGGAATCCATAAGCATGGGTTTTCTCGGCAAGGATGCCGTAGACAATGAAATCCCAATAGACAAGATACTTGATTTTAAAATTACGGTGGATTCCTCAATGGCTGACAGATATAAGTGGTCATACGAGTTTGCCCTTCCTGATGATAAATTTGTCCCTGAAATCTGGGTGACAGGCAATTCGGCTGAGATTTTGTACGGTAAATATGTTTTGCTGAACAAGAAGTATCTTGTCAGCTTTGATGATGTTCTTGACTTTGGTTTCAAGTATGAACTCAGGGTCTCAGACGGTAAGTCCGTGCTTGTCATCCTGACCAAGGACTGGGCTTCAGAAGGCATCAAGGTTGGTGACAAAGTTCTTATCGACCCGACAATCACTTCATATCCTCATGATGGCTACATTGGCATCCAGCGCACTGGCACGTACACGGTTGATATTTCCAATACACCCATGTATGCTGGCAACGATGTGGGAGGCGGTGATGCTGACTGGTTCTACAGGGTTTTCATGCGCTTCAACATGACTGCCATCGACCCTTGGGATATTGTAATTAATGCGACATTCTGGGCACGTGTTTCAGCCAAAACTTGCGGCAGCGGTTCGTCAAGGTTCTGGCTTCAGAACATTTCTGATTATGGGGCGCTTGGCATCGAGGACTGGAATTCGACATACCAGAACATCTCCGTTTTCTTTTATGCCAACGAGAATTCGACTGGTTGGCATTCTGTGAATGCGACAAACTGGATCGCCAAAGGTGGCATGACCGCCTATCGCTTGGTCGGCACATATGAGGATTATGATGGGGTCGATTGCTTCATAAACGTGAATTCCAACGAGTCTGTATATGAGCCTTATCTTGAGGTCTGGTGGACTGACGGTTCGCCTGTTGCGCCGAACATCACGATTGTCTCGCCTGCAAATGCAACATATCAGACTGATGTCATGAACCTTAGTGTCATGCCTGTTGGCGGGGCTGGTGGAATCGACAAGTGGTGGTATTCGCTCAACGGTGCGCCAAATGTGACTTTTACCCCCAACACGACTTTCACTGCCAGCCTTGGCGCTAACTGCATAGATGTATATCTCAACAACACATATGGCAGTGTTTCCACAAACCGCACGTGCTTCACGGTCGCAAGTCTGGGCTCAAACCTGATGTGCTATGCCTCCCCTCAGGAAGCTGCTGCTGGGCAGAATTTGTACTTCTATTGCAACTACTCGTATCTCTTGAATGGCACTCCGGTTGCAGGTGCTTCCTGTAATATGACTCTTAACGATACCGTTATTGTGAAGCGTTTTTATGGCTTTAATTCTGAGGAGGCGCTTTTTGGGGAATCCTTTGGCGGTTTTGGGATTCAGCTTCCTACTTCCATTCTGGATATCGGCGGTGGGGCATACATGCGTTGCACCGGCAGCACGAGCTCCAACTTCACAATCTACCAGTTTGTTTCGGCGGATTTGCCGTTTATCTCGCTGAATGGCACTATGAACATAACGTCCGTGAATTATACCGAGCTTTACGGCTCGTTTTCATGTGATTACCTTGATTCGCTTTTCGGTATCAAAGGTGAGACTTTGAAGCAGATCAACCTTCCTGCAAATATGTCATTGATTAATGATAAACTTGCTTTGTTGGGTAATCCACCTCTTGCGTATTTCGGTTTTTATGGTGGCTGCGAAAACTGCACTGGTGGGAATGACTCGTTTTTCATAGGTGTTAACACCCACAATTTCGGCTACACATATCATGGCAATTTGAGCCAGACTGATAACTGGCAGGCTGATGGTTACGAACATGCTCACTGGTTGTATATTAATGTCCCTTCTTTGCCTATGACGTATAACTCAAGCGCCGGACTTTATAATCTCACGTATGCGACAAATCAGTGGTTTTCTCCAGACCCATCTGGTTTTGACGCTTTTGGTAATTGCACTGCTCCTAATGTCACCCAGCAGGTTGATGACTTCAAGTTTAACATAAGTGCCACTGTGCTGCCTACATGTTCTGTTGATGCGTATCTTTCGATAGTCGTAACTGGCTTTAACCAGACTTTCACGTGGTCTAAAAGTAGCCCAGTGCCGTTCATGAACTCAAGCGTCCAGATCGTATGCAATTCCGAAACGGTTTTTTTGGAGATGGATGTCGGCACTTTCAGCGTGCTTATGAACGAGAGTGGTGCTTGTTCGATAATGTGTTCAGTCTCCAATGTCGCCGGAACTGGGAATGATACCGTGGGTTTCGTTGTCCAGCCTGTTGCCTATGTTTTGCATCCATTTTATAAGCAGTTTGTTGAGATTGGTGAGTATGTCCGCATTCTCGGCTTTGTCGTGCTGAACGGCACGTCTGTGAACCCTGTCGAAAATCTCACTTTCAGGGTTGAGAATACTGCCGGAAACATGACTTGGAACAGCACCCTTCATGGCTACGAAATCGTATGGATACCCAGCTCGCTTGGGATTTTCAACTTCACAATGATGAGCAGCTTGCTTCCTGACATGCTGATCGCCTATGGCAACATATCGGTTGTCTCGCTGAAGTGTATAAATGTCACGCTCTGGACGAACGTATCCATGCCGCCAAGCTCGAAGTATGTCAATGAGTGGGCTTGGGTTTATGCCGTCAGGCAGCTTGATCCTTCGCTTACCGTGCTTTTCGGGAAGGACAGGTATTCGTGTCCGCCTCAGGGTGATCCCGAATGTTATTGGCATGGGCGTTATGCAGGTGGAACTGCCTCTATATGCCTTCCATATGCCGGAAATTACACGCTCTACATGATTGGCAATAACATCGAGTGGAATCAGGTTTATGGTGACATCGAACTTGAGTGCTATAACTGCAAGCCGACTGTCATTAAGCAGCGTTTGCTGTATAACCTTGGCACGTATTATTTCAACTCGGATGAGAGCATGGACTTGTATCTCAACCCGACCGAGCTTCAGGTGTTTGGCGGCATTTTCGGGGTATTTGCATCATGGCTCTGGGTGGGCATATTTGGCCTGCTTTGCGTGCTGACCTTCATATTTACCCTTTGGGCGACAAGTTCGCTTAAATCGGCATTGGCAATTATGGTGTTTTTGCCGACCATCATTTATTTAATTATTGCAGTGGTCTTGGGTCACTAGGGTGATTAAAAGCATGGTTGCGAGAAACTTAAGCATGGGGCGAATGGGTTGCAGGATGCATGGAAACCTGCTGGTGGTTTCCATTCTATTGGCGATCGCAATGGCGGTCTTACTTTCAGCCGTTCCTTTCGCCGCAGCCATCCCTGAGTCTGACCTCTATTATTTCCGTGCATCTGTCCGCAGCATCTTCCAGTTTGATGAGGGTTACAACGGTTCTGCCGGTCGTGTGGCCTACCTCAAGGCTTTCCAGAATGCCTCGAATTATTATTATATAGTGTTGCGTGCGAATGCCGGTGATGCCCTTCCTTACGACAGGTTTGACCTGTCCTTCGGCTGCACCGATGACATTACCGACACGTTCGTGCGCACCACCGACTACCCGAGCTGGGTTCAGTCTGGCCAGATCAGCTTCAAGAGGGCGTTTGGCAATGTCTCGTATTACACTTATGATGGGATGAGTCGCCCAGTCAGCGAAGCCCGATGTGAGATCAAATCTGCAAGTGGCCTCGTCCCGAATGGCAATGTGGGTTATGCCATGTTCAACGTTGAGCTTGTTCCCCTGCTTTCGAGTTTTGTCAACACGCTTCAGGCGATTTGCGAGTCCGATGCCCGTGCGGAGGTCACGGAGGGGATAATCAATGCCACGGGCAACATCGTCAGCTTCAATGTCAACATCCTTTTCACCCTGTGGATAATCCTGCAAATCGTGCTGGTCGTCTTTGTCGTCATCGTGCTTCCGGCCATCATCATACTCATGGTATTGTGGGCTGTCCAGAAGGTCACCGGCAAGAAGCCGTTTGGCGGGGAGGATCGTGGCTACTAGGGCGTGAAACTATGGACTGGAGAATTGCATTGCTGGTTGGGGTAATCTGGCTTGTCTTGTTCAGCGTAGGCGCTAATGCGCTTGACCTGTTTGCCTCGCTTTTCAGTTTCGAAATGTCCGGCCAGCGCAACGTCTTCCTCAACGACAACGAGACGACCGGTTTTGCCGTCATGGCGTTTCACGAGTCTTCGCAGAGCTGGCTGCTTTACCTCAGGCACAACGAGTCTGATGCGCCTCCTTACGACAACTTTGATGTGAGCTTCGACTGCGCAGGCATCGGCTCGGGTTCGTTCAACACGACCTCTTATGCCGACTGGGTCAGCCATGGCGCTCTTTCGGTTAACATGGAATACCAGAGTGCGAATTTCTCGATTTCTTATAATCAAGTCCCGTTCAGCGCCAAATACGCCAGATGTGATGTGAACATCTTGACATTTCCCGATTCATTCAGCAACAATTCGGCCTATGCCTTTGTGCAGCTTGAATACATCCCGCAGACATCTGTCATTGAATCCGCTTTCCTGCCGTGCGATCAGGCCGTGAGTTCTCAGCTTTTCATCTTGGGTGAGATTAACACGCTTGTTGGCATGGATGCCACAGCTTGGCAGCTGGGCTGGATCACCTATTCCATATTCATAATTATTCTTGCCGTATTTGCTCTGCCGATTTTTATAATAATTTTGATAAGGTACATCTTATTTAAGTTGACTGGTTACAAACTTGGGAGTGATGAGGAATGAAGGGCATAATTGGTCTGACTGGAATTCTTGCAATCATAGGGGCGCTTATTTTGGTCAGTTTTGGTGTCAGCTTTTTCAGTGGTGGGCAGACTTCTGCGAGCCTCTTTGGCTGGGGAAATGAGCCTCTTCTCAGGGGCATTGATGCGTTTTTCACAAGCATTTACAATCTGATTGTCGTGATTTCCTCGTGGGTCACCATTGCGATTCTGCTGGTCGTGCTGGTCGGCGTTCAGGGGGTTTTTCTCTACTTTTACTACCGCATCATAAAGTTCGCCTACCAGTTCAGGCCGCTGTTCGAGAAGTTCATCAATGAGATCAGCGGGATATAGGTGTTCTACTATGCCTAAGCGGCTTTCTGGTATCAGGCGGAAGCGGAAAACAACCCTGCTCCAAATATGAAAAATAATTCAAATCCGATGCAGCGTTGTTTTGAAAAGGTGCAGGAGGTCGGGTTGGGATTCCAGATGGCCGCACATATAAGCATCCTAGCTGCCATTTTCGGCATGTTTTTAAATGCCCTTTCTAACTATTAGCATGAGACTGAAATTGCTTTCTTTATTTATAGCCTTATTTGTTTTATTAGTTTCTGCAAATTATGTTTCGGCTACATCAATAAGTTCATGTGCGATCCTAAATGATAGTTCACAATATGAGCTAACGACCGATTTGATTGATCAGACAGGGATTCTTATTTCTGGTAATGGGTACACTTGTTTCTATATGGCCGGTAACGGTAACATTCTTTTTGATTGTCAAGGTCATCTTATTGATGGTCAGGGTGCGGGAACTTCACGTGGCATATGGATGGACGGGACATCGAATGTTACGTTTAAAAACTGTGTAGTCAAAGACTGGGATTTTGATGTTCTTTTAGGAGGCAGTGGAAATTGGATATACAATTTAACTTTCAGTTCTTCTGGTTATGGCTTATATCTAACAAATTCCGGTGATTATAATACCATAAATAAATCGGTCTTTGATAGTTCAACTTCTCTAACTTTTATGAATGGTGCAACTGGTAACGTTATTGAAAACAATATTTTCTTAGGATCGGCGGTAAATGCTTATGCCTCAAGTGGGAATGTGTTTTATCGTAACATTTTCAATGGCACTGGCCTTTATTATGCTACTGGTGGCGGAAATTTGTTGAATACGATTCCGTTCCACACTTCTGGTGGTGGAAACTCATGGGTAACGCCTGAAGGGACGGGCTTTTCGCAAACCTGTAATGATAGCAAATGTATTGGTTACTGTAATCAGTCTTATACGCCAAGCACGTATGGTACTGATTATTTTCCGGTTTCTGGTTGTGTCCAAGACCCGAGTATTTATAAACAGTCTGTGAAGGTCAATTTTTCTGAAAATGTAACAAATTATCAGTTGAAGCTTTTGTTAACGAATCAGACGGTAGGTTTTGACTGGGATTGGAGATTCGCATGTTATGGGAAGTATAGGTTTACTGACAAGACTGAGACGAAGAACCTTTCCTATTTTCAGGAAAGTTGTAACTCCAGTACGCAGAAATTGACTGTGTGGTTTAAGGGGAATTTCACTACTCTTAATGGAACTCAGGCTTATATTCGGTATGGTAACTTGGACTGGGCTAGCGAGAGCAATGCTGATAATGTATTTATTTTTTATGATGGATTTTCTCGTGTGACTTGTAATCCTTTTGCTGAACCAAATTGCAACACTACAATAAATCTTACAAAGTGGAATGGCACTGGACGTAATGAAGGTGGTAGCTTTGCTTATGGTTGTTTTAAGGAATATTTTGGGCGGCTTTCATGTTATGGCACTTCAAATGAATTTAGTAGGTATCTTCAGCCAAATGTAATGTTTGAAAACAACACGCTTATTGAATATGTTGTTCAGTATGTCACCAAACCAATGTTTAATCTTGCTATTTTCCTGCCTTATGTCAATGAGAGTAGAATATCCGTAAATGGGCAGACTGGTGGGCAAAATTTCCAAGGCAGATGGTCAGGTGGTCTTGCTCAGCTTGGCGATGATTTAGGTTATTATAATGTCACAACTTTGCTTAGGGGAGGTGTTTCTTTGACTAATCATTTTACCAATGTTACAGTTCCGAATGGGACTACGGTGTCCAATATCTATCAGCTCGAAGAGCCTAGTGCGAATGTTACATTCCCGACGACATATAAAATGGAATTTATGCAAAGTGCTGGTACAACTATGCAGTACAATATATTGAGTCCTTTCAGGGCTAGGAAATATCTAGTTTCTCCTCCAAGCATTGATGATTCACCACCAAGCATTTCATTTGGTCAGCAACTGAATGCATCAACCATAGAAGAAGAAGAACAGCCTGCTGGTGAGCCATATAGGGTGAGTGTTATTTCTGATTTGCTCACTTCAACTGGGAGTGGCCTTGGTAATTTCCTATCAGCTATTACTGATCCTCTTGTAAACATCATACTTGGCATTGGTGCAGTTGTTGCGGTTGTCCTTATAGTTTTTGCATTTTCTGGTGCGGTCAAATCCGTGGTTTTTCAGCAGCAAACTTGAATATATATGATGAAATATCGGTGTTTTATCTGCCATTTTCGATAAGTTTATAAGGGTATCCGGCAAAATTTATATGAGAAAGCTTTATAACAGCCTAAGTGCAAGGCAGGTTTTCCATGAACTGCACTCTGCTAGATTCGCAAAATAACTTTGTGCCGTATCTGAAGAATAATTCAGGTGTAATGCAGAGTTGTTTTAACTGAGGGTCGAACCGAGAGCAGGTTGGAATGACGTAGGGGTGTTCGAATGGGTATTAACGAGACACTTACCGAAGCAGGACAAGGTCTCGGCTCATTCCTGAGTTCCATCCAGAACCCAGTTGTAAACATTGTGCTGGCGCTGGGTATCATTGGTGGAATTCTGGCGATTTTCTACGGCATTGCGTCGGTGATCAAGAGATCGATCGGCGGAGTGTCAACGACAGTAGGAAGGTGAGCTCCGGCTCATCAACTTATCGTCTGTAGAGAACGCAGAGAATGGACTGATGATCCGTCCCAAGCGGTCAAACGGGAGTTTTGTTTTTTGCAAACTCCCAACCTTTCTTTTTAGTTTATTTTCCAGACTATCGACACAAACTATTTATATCCCTTAATGACAATATCTTAACGGGGTAGTCAACTTGGGTCGGAACTGGACGCTGTTATTGTCAATTATTTCGCTTTTAACGCTACTTTTGTCTACCCTTCCCGTATCAGCTGTTGAGGTCATCAAGCGTGAACAGCCGCCTCCAGCGACCGGTATAATGTCCCCTTTCGAGGGGATCGTTTCTTTCATAGCCACTTGGTGGCTTCCGCTCATCATCGTTGCGGTTGTTGCGATTTTTCTTATCTGGCTTTTCAAGTGGCTGAAGCGCCAGAAGGAGAAGCGTAACATCTTCCTCATGGATTATAACCGCACCAAGAACCTTTGCAAGCATCAGGCGAACAGGAAGCGCATCAGGTATCGTTCTTTTTGGCTTTACCTTCTAACGGGTGGGATTTTTTTCACTGTTCTCATGTTTGTCATAGCTGCTGTCACCGATGACATAGGTGCATTTTTTCTAGCAATGATCATTTTTGGCATATCTTTTATAGGTAGTCTGCTTATTCGTCTTGGCAGGTTTTTTGCCATCTATGATGTGATACAGGTCGCAGGCCGGTTTGGCACGAAGGTCATTGGCTATTATCTGGGCGAGTGCATCACGTCCGATGGCTACAAGAACATCTTAAGCTGGAACAGCAGAAAATACATCTTCTGGAAAAATGAATTTGTTGTGAAAGTCAACCTTAACAAGGACTGGAAAATCGAGCAGCAGGTTGTCGACCCGGCTAACCCGAATATTAAGAAGCGTGAAATCATCAGCTTCGTGCTTCCCAATGACCTTCTGATAGAGGGCGAGGACTCTATCATCATCAAGGGTGAGGGTCTTGATATTGCAGGATATTATTATTACCCTGTCCTGAAGGATCAGGATGGCAATAACATCGTCAACATGGACTTGGTCGCTTATGCACGTGCACGTGATGTCGCCATTCTCGATACTCTTTACCAGCAGACAGAGGACTTTGTGCGTGTGCAGCGTGAGGCCATCAACCTTAATCCGAATGTGCGTTACGTGAGCAAGACCAAGGGTGAATCTGTCGAATCAAGCAGCCAGCAATGACCAAAGGTGATGTGGTGTTTGTCTTCGAGGTGCGTGGCAAAACTGTGAAAGGCCGGAGGAACATGTTTAACAAGATTTATGAGGTTGGCGTAGTTGGTGAAAGGTGGTGCAAAGTAAAGCCTGCCATTATCAATGAGTTTCAGTATAGGCTTCTCCTGAAAATTCTTGAATCCCGTAACATGGAGATTTTTGGCAGGTTTAGTAAATATTTCAATGCCAATTTGGAAGGCAGATGTGACCCTTTGCATGTCAATGAATTCCAATATGCGCTTCTCCTGCGCATACTCAAGTCACGCAACAGGGAACTTTTTGTCGTTTTCAACGAATATTATGACAAGGTTTCGGGGAGGTTGAGTTGAATGGCCGTGAAAATTCCGTCCAAGGATAAGCTTTTCAACGATTCCAAGAAGTTTCATATCGATGACATCTTTCAGCGGCTTTATGCGAATCAGTCGCTTGAATTTAAGGAATGCTTCAAGCAGGAGTGGGTTCTCCTGTTGAATCGCCTGAATGGGAGGCTGAAACGGTGATATGTCCAAGGTGCGGGTCTGGAAGGTGCAGGTATCTTCAGCAGCGCCCAAGTCATATTTGTGGTACGGTAAAACACCCGAGGAGGCATCTTTCACGTACTGGCAGTAAATCAGATTTTGTGAAAAGCCAGAAGCGGACAAACTTCACTGCCGTATGCCCTGACTGTGGGTGGGAAGGTGACATTAGATGACTGCAAAAACATACGTGCTGTGCATGGAATTCGTCTTCGGCGAAAATCTTGAGAAGTTCGCCAAGGATGGCAATGTCACCGCTGCCGAAGCTCTGAATATGCTTGCCGACGAATACCGCAAGCAGATCGGTCTTGAGAATGAGATGGTGCGATCGCTCAAGAAGATTGACCCGAAGGTTGTTGTCAGGGTCACCACGTCCATAAAATAGGTGCTATCATATGATGTCCAAGGTCATAATCGAGATTCGTTTCAGCAAGCTTATCCATAGAAATGAACTTGAGAATCTCGTGTTATATTGGGGTGCTCGCAGGAAGGAGCTGATTGGTAATCTTAAGAAGCTTGACCCGAAGGTTGACGTGAGGGTCTGGTTCGAGAAGCATGAAGTTAAGATCGGCAGTTCGGAAATGCCGAGCATATTGCGCATCTTTTCGGGAGGTGGTAAGGCATGATTGACATGCTCATAAAGTTTTGGCAGCAGACTCATCTGACTTATCTTGAAGGCAAGCTCAGGAAGGGCATGTACTGGTATCTGACGGCCTGTCTGGTTGTCATTGGATGTGTCTATTATTTTATGATCTGGGAAGGTTTCATTGGCATTGCGGTTCTGTTTTCCGTCTTTGCTGGGATGAAACTTCCGGTTGGTGGAGTGCCCATTGATGTGGTCAAGGCCGCTGGCATCATACTCATCATGCGTTATGTCCTCATGAGCGGGATTGATGCCCTTGCCAAGAAGACTCCTGAGAATGTCGAGTTCAGGCTTCGTGAAATTGAGTCGAAAATCGGCGAGCTTCACAAGCTGGCATTCGGTGACATAGATGATGTCATTGAACTCAGGAAGGGCAAGCCCAAACAGAAAAATGGAGGTATGAAAAATGGTGCTAATGACAAAGTCAAAGGAAAGAAGCAGCGATCAGTTCAACCCGCTTGAGTTTTTGCGTAGGCATTACGGTCATGAAGTCATAGTGCATATGCGCAGGGATGACCAGTCTGGTAATCTTCCGGATGAGATAAAAGGCAAGCTTTTGTATCTTGATATACACAGTGGTATTGCCTTCATCAACACGGATTCTGCTCATAATATAATAGTCAACAGGGGCAGCATGTCATTTATTGAAATTCCAAGGGGTGGTGAGCGTGGCAAAAAGTGATAATGACTACAATCCTGATCGTTTCCAGCCGTGGTACATGGATCGGATGATTCAGGCTCGGATATTTGCAGGTGTCATTGCATGCATTTTCATAGTCCTCGGGCTGGTTATGATGCTGATTCCCCAAAGGGTTGCCGTGGCCGAGGGCTATATCGTAAGTATCGAGGAGA
>Ga0315296_10003449_pt1 | contig 13171 bp, 15 predicted proteins | sample YL17G14_18_MG_FD_203921 | JGI IMG/M metagenome (GOLD analysis project Ga0315296, IMG submission 203921) | Sediment microbial communities from Yellowstone Lake, YNP, Wyoming, USA - YL17G14_18 | ecosystem: Environmental > Aquatic > Freshwater > Lake > Sediment | place: USA: Wyoming | collected... | reverse complement strand
GCAGTAATTGGAAAGGAAGAACAGAAACTGAGGACTCTTCCAACCGTAAGGATCGAATGCCCCAAGTGCGGAAATAACCTTGCATATGTGTGGCAAGTGCAGACTAGGGGCGCAGATGAATCTTCAACACAATTTCTGCGTTGCACAAAATGCAACTACACATTCAGAGAATACTCATAAACATTGTGCGTTTAAGGGAGAAATACTCAGCGCAGTCTTGAAACTGAGAGAAAGAGGCTTTTCTGAAGCTTACTTGCAGACTATGATGCGCGCTTTGCTAGAGATTTCACGTCATGCTGATCTGCATGATTCTGACGATGTTTTGATGTACGTTGCGAAGAAGAACGTGAAAGAATCGTTCAAAGCGAATCTTATAGACTTCTATCGACACTACGCAGATTTCTATGGGATACATTTCGTCAAAGTACGTTACAGAAGAGATCATAGAATACCAAGAGTTCCGTTGGAAGCAAAAATAGACATGTTGATTGCACATGCCACGAAAAAATACGCTATCATCTACTCAATGATCAAAGAATGTGGTTTAAGACCGGTTGAAGTTGCTGGCTTAACACTTGACGACATCGACTTAGAGAAAGGCATTCTATCAATCAGCTCAGCTAAACACGGTTATCCTAGAATGTTGAGGTTGAAAGAGAAAACTCTCGCAATGCTCAACGACTACGTGAAACAAAGAAGATTCGGAATAAAAGACAAGCTGTTTCCGCCTGCTGGCGTCATCTGCAACACTTACGGGCGGCTAAGAACTTCACTAGCAAAGAAACTGAATGATCATGAACTTCATAAAATACGATTGTACGACTTGCGACACTACTACGCTACAATGCTCTATCACAAAACCAAAGATATTCTCTCAGTAAAAGAGAAGCTTGGACATAGAAACATCAACAACACTCTAGTCTACACTCATCTGGTTGACTTTGGAGTAGAAGACGAATTCTATTCTGCAACAGCAAAAACAGTTCAAGAAGCAGCGAAGCTCATTGAGCAGGGCTTTGACTATGTCACTGATGTCGATGGAGTGAAGCTGTTCAGAAAGCGGAAATAGCAGAGTTTCCTTCCCTTCCTTTTCTGTTTTGAAAAACCCTAAGGGCTCTATAGGGCTCTGGTCAGAATTCTTCGGTTGTAGATTAGTATCGCCAAGAGTGTGGCTACCATGAATAATGGTGCAACGAGGAATGATGGAAACTCTGAGATTACATATTGAGTCGTAAGGGGATATGGGTCTACGTTGTTTGCATCGATAATGTATGGTGTATCGCCTGTGCCATTGTAGTCACTCCAGTAGTTTCCTCCCCATTCATTTGTATCAGTAGGACTCAAAGCTTGAATAGTGTTGTTCAAGAAATTATTGTTAAATATGCTGTTGCCGTGTGAATCTAAGATCTGGCAACCTCGCTGGTTGTTTTCTATCGTGTTTCCATAGATTTGAGTGCCGTTGGTCTTGGGCCAGCCCAGTGGGTCCAGATCTATGCCCCAATTATTGCCGAATATGATGTTGTTGCTTATGATGTTGTTCCATGCACCTGAGTAGATTCCGTATCCGTTGTTTGAGATGTTGCAGTTCATGATGTAAGTATAGTTTGCTGTTGTAAGAACTCCGGTAGCTCCGTCCATTAATGTGAAACCACTAATTGTGACATTGTTTGAAGTAACATGAAATATGGGACTTGCAGCTGGGTAGTGAAATGTGCCTACAATCGTTGTATTTTCTCTCCCTTCACCAAGCAGAGAGACAGATTTGTTGATCAAGGTATAGACCATGTTGTATGTTCCAGCATCCACGTGTATTGTGTGTCCATCCAATGTTTCGTTAGCATTGATAGCCTCCTGAATTGTCATGTAGTTGAAACCTGTGTTGAGGTTGTGGACTCTGCCTGCTCCTACGTAGACTTGTACATATTCCTTCGGAAAAGAAACCCCAAAATCATATTGCTGATTCGGAGCCAAATCGGTTCGCTCCCAAAAAACCGCCAAGCGACCATCTTCAAACAGAACATTGTCCCAGTTGACTGAAGTCGCGATCTGATTCTGCGCCACTCCCGTGGGCAATACTATTGAAACGCGCAAGTCGTTTACTGTTGCTTCCGGCCACCAAGTGGGCGTGAACTGCATGCCCACATTTGTTTGATTGTCCTCATAGATCATCTTTGCAACGTTCGTCGTCACCGTGAACCAGATGGTCTGCCCAGCCATCAACGGAGCGTTGAGGTTCACCTGAACCTTGTAGTCGCTTCCAGAGCTTGCATCAGACGTTGACAGTAAATTGCCATACTGGTCGGTTGCATTGCCAATCGTAAAATCGCCTTGAGGCTGAGCGACCTTGATGAAATTGATGTTGTCACCAGAGTCCAACGTTATGCTAATGTTGTAGAACAGGTCGATGCTTCCATCCTGGTCTATCCAGATTTTGACCCATTCTTGATCCAGATGATATTGTCTTGACTGCGCTACGGTAATGCTCAGAACCGAAGCAGATAGAAAAACCAATAGAAGAACAATAGATATTCCGCTTTCTCTACTCATTCTGGACCATCAATCAATTTTCTCAAGCCAGCTCTTATGACTTGCGGTATCATTCTCGATTGAATTCAAAACAGGGATTTTCCCATATAGAATAGTATATGTGATTTTCCGTGTTTTGAAAAATGTTAATAGAATGCTGATGTTCAGAGGCTAGGATTTTTGGCGCGCTCGAACGACGTGTGAAACATGGCTCTAGAGGAGAGTTCCATAAAGTTAACTAGTCACATCGCAAGCAATACATCTACAGAGGTTTTTTGATTGAAAGCCTTCAAAACGAAAACAATTGCCGTCCTGATTCTAATAGCTGTGATATTTCCTATATGCTTTGTTTTCAACACAGGAGTAGCCCAAGCGGCCGACTCAGCTGAACTCGTTGACCCTACGGTTGCGTTCACTGATTTTAAGAATGGTACGACGCTTTTGGTAGTTGAATATCCGAATGGCACCAAAGACGTCGTCTCAGAGACAATACAGACGAGAACTGCAAAACTGCATGTCACAGAAAACGTCACAGATCAGACGCTGAAGGTAGAACTGCCAACCTCGATGAGTGGATCCTCAAACGCTGTTCCAGCAACTGAGGATTTGATGGTTGAACAAGAAGTTCTGATGGGTTTCACTTATGCGATTAATGCAACAAGATGGGTAGGCATTCCCCCGAACATAGTGGCATACGTAAGAGCCGGCGTAGATATTGACATTGGATTTGGAATAAGATTGCCCGTCAGAATCTCTCTTGAATATCCAGAACAAATGATCGCAGGGCATGACTATGAGATTTATGCGAAGCTAACCCCGATTGATAGGCCTAACTTTGACGAATTCCTCTGCAAATTCAAAGTAAAGGCCTGGGTTCAAACAGGTGGGTTGCTTCTTCCCGATTGGTATGCTTCCTGGGGACCTGACTATGATTGGTCAAAGAGTTTCGCGACACCTATAGGACCCACGATGAAATTCCCGCTTCCCTCATTCGAAATGACAATTTTTGATTCGAAATGGGTTCTTCCTTGGCCTCCCCTTCTAAACGTAAATCTAGTAATTGACCCACAACTCGGCTCCGACAGAATTACAGCAAGAGCGAAGGCCGGAGGCGACGCAATTGGAGAGAGCAATATTACATGGTCCGCGCCAGATCAAAGAGTACGCTTCATAGTTCGCGCTGGCAATTATGGGCCTTCCGACTATGCTGAGATTGAACTCTCAGATTTCAAATATTATTTTTCAATATTCAAGTTGCACTTTGGACTCAAATTTGATTTTGCCAGCTGGATTGACTGGCTTACAGGTGATCCTCAAATAGGGCTTTTCACTGTCGATATGAGTTGGCTTACAGAAGGACTATACTTAGGAATGCATCAAGGTACAGACGGAACTGTGGATGTGAGTGTTCTTGTGACGCGACCGCGGTACGTATATGGCATCATAGATCAAGTCAATGTTGGCGATTTGGCATCTGAAACAGGTCACAGTATGTTGGGCTGGGGTCCAATAAGGTATTATGATGACGACAACTTTAGGACCACTTGGTATCCAAACGAAGGAACTAGCACCTACGCTCGAGGGGCGAAAGTAACACTGTTCAGAAAAGAATTTTCAACAATCAAGCGTCTTTGCCTCAGGACGTTTGATGGGTCAGGCGATGACAGTTTTGACGTCTATGTTCAAGTTGGCAGGGGCGGAGGCTGGACAGATTGGAGAAAGATCTATCATTACACTAGCAGCTCGTCAGTCCGCTGCTGGGTTATGCACAGGATCTCATTTCCTGAAGATTGGAGACTTGCCAACAAGATTAGAGTTGCAGTTGTTGCTACTGGCAATCCATGGTTTGGGTTCAAAACTAATGGGCAACTTGCGGTTGACAGAATTGGACTCGCCGGCTGCATTCAGACAGCATGAAAACCCGCGATTTGTCTAAGTTCAACTATACGAGGCAATGGCGAAAATCTTGGAAATAGCGCGGGCTTTATCTTTCTGCTGTTGATGTTCGCGCCGACTACAGCATGTTTAGAATCTTGTCTGGAACAAAATACTCTCTACTGCAATACTTGCACGTCACTTTTCTCTCTTTCTCAGCAAGCTGCTGCGATGCTCCACAGTGAGGACATTTTATCTCCAATGCTCCGTCTGAGCCAAGGCTAAAACTAACCGCCACATTGTATTGAACCACTTCAGTTTTCTGCTTGTAAGCAGTCATGTGTACGAATTCCATTCTCTCTTCATCAACAAAGCCTTCAACCTGCTTCACTGCTATTGCATCGCGCAGAAAAGCTATCATGCTCTCATTTGACAAATCATGATCAGGCAGTTCTGCTCTGTAGATAGACTGTATTTCTGAAATCTTCGTTCTTTCCTTCGAATTCAGAATTCCAAAAATTTTCTTTTGAACCTGAGCCCTTGTTTGACTCTCATTGACCTTTTTGCTCAGGTCTTGAAACCAAATCTCTGGATGCTCTATGCCTTCATAACGATACGTGTGTCTGCTGTTTCCGAAGTTTACGTCAAGGACCAATGCCCGTCCAAACATTCGTTGCTCTAGTCGGACATTGGTTACGGATGCGAAATAGTACCAATGATGAATGTTATACTTCTTGTTGAAAGTTCCTTGTTCCATCACAAATACAACTCTGTTTCCGGTAAAGAATAGAGTCCCGGAGCCCAGGTTGCCATTGTCCATCGTCATTGTCTTGACGAAAGAACCATATTTTACGACTTCACCTGTGTTCAGAACCGAATGTGCCACTTTCTACCCCCACTATAGTATCGTCTCATAACAAAATATGAATTATGGTAATGATGAAGCTCGCGCTACAGCAGGACCGGCTCCAGACTGTATGAAAATGAAATAGTAACCGTTTTACTTTGCCTAAGAAAGCGCGGGCAGACCAGAACTAGCTGGTTTTGAAATACGAAATACAGAAGAACCTCTCCAATGATTCCTTCAGCGTTATAAACCAAAGACTATAATACAACTTTAAACTCTGTGAGTAGAGGGATTGAAGAATGAGACCCATTTATGCCGGCTTGGCCGCCTTTATCATAGGCATCATCGGATATCTCGGTGTGAGTGTCTATTTCGACATGCTATCCTTGCAGAATGCAATGATCTACACCTTCGCAGCCATTGCAGTCAGTAGCCTGCCAATTGCTGTAGTCTTAGAAGCAATAAGATGGAAAAAAGGAAAGGAGCAAAGAAGAATGAATCGCCCAAATACTCCACCACCTGAGAGCTAATGAAGTATTCAAGCTAGTGAACAGAAAATCCCAAAGTCATTAGACCCTGTTTTTAAACACCCACATTATTGAAGCCGATGCACTTTTTCCATCAGGCCTCCGTGATCTGCCATGACAAGAACTTGTGAGATACGAGTATTAAGCTGAACGTATTTGGGACAAATGTGGGCATATCATTTTCAAAAACTGAAAAAGCTTTGCTCTTCCTCATATACTATTACAGAAAATCAGTTTATGTCCATGATTTACCATAGTTTGCAGCAAGCACTATGGCATCAAAGATGTCGATGATTCCATCTTCGTTGAGGTCTACATTGGAATCCCATTTGGGGTAGATTGGAGTCAAGTTGAAATGATTCGCAAGTATTATGGCGTCAAAGATGTCTACGGTTTTGTTGCCGTTAAGGTCGCCTGAAATGGTGATGAAAATCCAGTAAACATACATTGTATTGTCATTCAAGTTGACTTCGCCCTCGATCGGCTCAATTGTAACGCTGACAATATAGTATCCTTTCGTCAAGATTGAGCTGTTCCATTCGTAGCCATAGGAAATTGAGTCTCCCCCTTTGAGCAAGAAGGTCTGATTTCCAATGAAGGTACCATTGGCGCCAAAAGTTGTCCTGAGCTCTTCTATCTTGTTACCACGGTTGCCAAGAAGAACTGTCATGTTTGAGTAGGAACCCTGGCCGATGATCGTTCTGTAAATCGCTATGTGCAAAGCGGCAACATCTGGCGGACTCCATTCACTCATCAGTGGATAGCGGTCAGTATTGTTCAAATCAAGAATATATGGGGTGTCTCCGATTCCGTCACTTCCGGTTTGATCCTGAGCTGGACCCAAAAATAAGTCTGCACCTGAGTAATCACTCCAGAAGTTCCCGCCAGACGGATAACCGCAATCCCAAAGATTAGATGTGGACTCATAAACGTAAGTCTGTATTCTATTGCCAATGAAGTTGTTATGATAGATGTTATTCATTACTGAAGAAACAAGAGAAACTCCAGACCCCCCATTATTGTATATCCTGCAATCTGTAACCATGTTAAGAAAAGAACTTTCAAGTCCCACACCGTTTCCAGCATATTCATTTCCGTTGCATATGGTATTGTTTTTCAAGACATTATTAGTCGAAAAGAATAGGTAAATGCCAAAGCCTCCTCTATCTAGTACTGAATTATCCCTGATAGTGATGAAATGGGAGCCGGAGAGAAACACTGCGTGCCCCACAGTATCATATATCCGGTTATTCGTAATACTGACATTGTTGCAGTCGTACAGATAGATTCCGCCACCATTATTCGACAGTCTCAGGTTCTTTATGACGCTGTCATTGCAGTTGCTCAAAAGTAGACCATGCCCAGCGGATGCATTCCATATCCCAAATCTGCAAACTTCAACGCCGCTGGCGTTTATGTATATAACATTCTGTTCATTTCCATTTATGATTGTGTTCTCGTTGTCTTCTCCAACAAGCGAGACAGTCTTGTTCACCACCACGTTCTCATAATATGTTCCGTTCCTGACAAAGATCGTATCTCCTTCATTTGCATCGTTTATGGCTCCTTGAATCGTTGCATATTCGTCAGGCACCTCCAGAGTCTTCGGGCCATTGGAAATTCTCAGACTGGGATCTCCAAGCAGCGCAAATTCCATGATTGTTTTTGCGTCCAAGTTGTATGCGGATGAGTAGTTTGAAACATACAATTGGACATATTCCTTTACAGTCTCCCTCCACATTTCTCCAAGTCTTGTGAACCCTTCGTAAAAGTTCTGATAGATTCTCCAGTCCATTTCTCCCATAAAACGGTATGGTGCGGAATTGTTTGCATAGGAATACGAAATCCTAGTAGATCCAAAATAGGCAATCGCTCCGCCAGTAGGATGCCCGACAAACCATTCGCCAATACAGTCTGCGTCATCAAACCTTGCTGTTGAACAAGAACAAGTAGTTACCACAGGCAGTTTAGCTCCGTTTGTTGTTGCTCGGACATCAGAAATCCCAAAGCCATTCCACCAAATGCCTGGTATGACCCAATAGAATAACCACCCTGCGCTGAAAATCGGCGTTGAGCCAGGGTCTCCATGCCCTGCAAAGTCGACAAACAGTGCTCCTCGGTTAATCTCTTGTGCCATTGCTGTGGTGGAGAGATTTCCAGCTTTTTCGTATAGCTTAACAATATCCTTGTTCCATGCAATGTTTCCAATGTAGTCGTTAAGGACTTCCGACCCATTTCCGTGAGTATCTTCAACTCCATTGTTTCCTGTACCGGCAGCAAGTACAACCCGCCGAGTCCAGTCCTGTGAAGGATCGAACTCCTGTTGATACCTTACAATTTTGTCCACTATTGGTTGTGCATTCTCCACAAGGCTTACAGGTATTCTACCAACACAGACTTCTGGAATACCGTCCACATAATCAAACCTTTGATCGGCATATAGTCCATCATGATTATCATTCCAGGTACCGTTTAAATCTCCATAATAGAGATCAGTCGCCACAGAATTCTCAATATCGTCAGGAACATAAGCATACCTTGTGGGCACTTTGTCTGCGTCACCAAAAATGGTTACGTATTTTATTCTGAAGTTCTCATAATAATCTTTTATGCAGTTGCGTATCTTCTCTGGCTCATCCACTCCACCATAGTGTGAGTAGATCCAAGTCGTATTCAAGACGATACTTGGGATTCCGCATGAGTTCTTCCACTGCCCCAAATTCACCGCGGCCGTTTCAAGATCAGTAGATGTTATGATGATATTGTCAACCCTCGTTAGGGAAGGATCAAAGGCGCTAACAGACCTAATTCTAAACGCTCCTGTTAAAACACTTACAGACAAGAAAGCCAGTATTGCTGAGGCAATCAGTCTCTTTGACGGCACTCTTTTCTCCCCGACCATATTCTATCGCATCTTTAGATATGATTTGCGGAGAAATCTTCTATAAGAGAACTGAAAGCTTTTTAAACCCCATTTTGACTATTATATTGTCATAGGAGGCAAACACATGACCCAAATGAAAAACGAGCCCGAAATCTTCTGCTTTGGACAAAATGCAACTACACATTCAGAGAATACTCATAAACTCTGTACATGTTTGAGGCAGCAAGGGCTCTCAGAAGCACATTTACGTTATCTGGCAGATTTTTTAATCCATTTAGAGAAGTCCGCCTCGAAAGAAAGATATGATATTAGTTTTGAAAATGTCAAAGTTCTAAGAAGTCTCCATTCTAGCTCAGATTACATGCCAACATAGTCCACGTGTATTGTGTTTTGTCTGATTGTTCTAAAGTACAGCCTTAAGAGTTGCATTTGTCACAGTTGTAAATGGTAGAAATGAGGAAGAGAACTCTTCTAATTGCTTCGGCAGTTATAGCACTTGGTCTGATTGGAGCAGGGCTTTCAACACTCTACAGGCAGAATATTATAACGGATTTTACAGGAAAGCAAGGAGTGTACAAAGTATCTTATGGTTTTCCACTTGGCTGGTATGGACATTCACACACAGTGGGAGGGATTCCTCTTTTTCCCTCTTCTGAGACATATTGGTTCTCATTAGAATCACTTCTACTGGATACTGCATTCTGGGTTGCCATCAGTTCAATTGGATGTGTCGCCATAATCAAATCAATGAACATGTTACACAAGACAAGAGCTTCAAAGAATCTTTCTGTTATTAACATATAGAGCTAGAATTGAGCTTATTTTCTGTTCAATTGCTTTTCATAACTCATTGTTCGGTTTTTGAGCTTTGCCAATGTATGTATGTGAAAACTACACTTTCTGCCATACTCAGAAACCGAATTCATGCTCAGTTTTTGATTTCCAGAACCATAGTTTGGCTGTGAAGGTCAAACCTGAAATGAGTCCTATGGTCCCTTTGATTGCCCAAGCTACATATGCAGCAAATTGCACAGTCTTTCTCATTAGCATGAGCTTTTCATATGTCTTCCAAAGAAACACGTAGTTGGATACCATGCCAACGATGAAAATTCCCCAAAGGATTAGAAGGACAGTTAGGACTACGCTCAAAGGAATAGAAAGAGATTCTATGGTTTCATGTTTTCTATATCCAATAGCACAAAGAACGATCCCACAGGCTTGAATAATTATGATAGAAATGTTCATTCCAAGAAATACTGGCTGCTCTAACTCTGTTTCAAGAAAGACCCCAAAGAGCAGAGTCACAAATAAAACAGAAGAAAAGACAGAGCTCAGACAGATCGTATAATAGCCAATAGATAAGTAACCCATCTTCCTCAGAAAACAATAAGCAAGGTTAACTAATAATTCTGTTGGCAAACCCTTTCTTACATAGATTTCAGGGACCTTCTACAAGTCAATCAGATAGAAAAAGAAAAGAGTTGGTTAAACCTATTATGCAATATAGGGCAAGAGACATGATGGAGAGAGAGAATCAGATTTCTGAAGAGAATTCTCAATCAAGGACAGGTAACTCTGACGTATTCCTCTTGATTGCTTTGATTGCCTTCATAGTGTTTGTTGCTGTTGCAGTTCTGCTGATAATACTTGATACAAGAGGGCAGTCCTACTATGCTGATCGGATGTGGCCATTCTTTGCTTTGAAGGCTCTGATGAACCTTCGTTTTTAGGAACCCTCTGGAAGTTTTTCATCGAAGTTCCTCTGTGCACAGAGTAATCATAAGTCATAAGAACTGATGCAGAGAACACGAGAAATGGTGAGAGATTGCTTGAAGGCAAGCACGTGAATCTGAGGATTATTGAGAAAGAGGACTTGCCGCTATATTCGGACTGGGTCAACAATCCAGACTTTTATGGGAAGTACGATTACCTTGACCAGAAATCAAGAACCGAGATTGAAAAGAAATTTGAAAACTATCCTCCGGAAAAGAGAAAATTCATCATACAGAAGAAAGATGGTACGAGAATAGGCGGTATAGAAGCGGAGCAACACTCTGCCTACGGAGGCTATTTAGAAATCGGCTTCACGATTGTTCCAGAAGAAAGAGGGAAAGGTTACTGTTCTGAAGCTGTCAAGATTATGGTAGACTATCTGTTTCTTTCAAACAGCTTGATTCGCATTCAGGCCCTTACTGATACTAGGAATCTTCCTTCTCAAAGAGTACTGGAGAAGGCAGGGTTCATGAAAGAAGGCCTGCTTCGGAAAGCAGCTTTTATCAGAGGAGATTGGAGGGACTTGTTTGTCTACAGTATCTTGCGAGAAGAATGGAAAGAACCGAAAATACTGACAAGGACAACTTGAAGATAGTCTGTTTTTAGGTTTTTCGGAAACGTTATAGGCGAAGCGAGACTAACTTGTGTTTTTGGCTTTAAGGAAGGTGATAGGTTGAATTTTAGAAATATCATTATGGCTACAGATGATACTGCGATGATGAAGCAGTTAGTCAACAATGCAATCATGAGAACTACAATAATCAATGTCGGTTTCTTCTTCCATAAAGATAACAAATTGCCCATTTGTCATCCCCAAACTAATACCAGTTAAATGCTCAGATAAATCCTGCGGAACTTTATTCTATGTCATCAAATGCTACGTCATACATGTGTCGAGCGATTTAGCCTGTTCAGACTAACTATTCCCACAAATTAATCAATTTGGAATCACGCAACGCACGCTATTCGTCGGAATCTATCCAAACAACGCATAGGTAGGCAAGAACGAAGAAGCTGGGTGTTCGTTTTTTGGTACGGTGGTGTTCTAATGCTTAGCATTAAGCGTCTCAGTAGTCTCATTCTCTTCAGGTGAAAAATGTGAAGAGACGAATGAAACTGGAACTGGTCTTGGCCATCTTGATGACTGTTACGATTGCCTCCCTGGTGATCTATGAGAGTCTTCCAAAAGCCCAGGATAGCGGATTCACATTGTATGTAACAGACGCAAAGAGCGCTAGTTATTGGGCTCAGCCAGCTATGCAAGGCACGTCGACTCAACAAATCATAACCGAGAACATCCAAGGCCAACTGAGAAAAGGCGAATTTGAGACCACAGTTGAAGGATTGAAAAACATAACCACGGTTTACGGTGGAAGAATCCCGAATCTACATATGACCTATGACAACGAATTGTGGAGCGGAACACTGAAATGCAAATTGCCCACAGACAACGTCACGTGGTTCACTTTTGAAGTCAGAAAACTCGTCAATGACCACGGAAAAGTCACGCATGTACTAATAGACGTGAATGAAGTTGAAGTGAACCAGACCGAGACGCCTGAAACGCCATTGTCAGACATCAGCATCTACCTACAAGAATACGTAGAGGGCTCATCGCCCTTTGTGGACCAACTTGGAGCAGTCGTACCTCTGTTGACTACAGGTCTGCTGTGGATTGCTGAAGGACTCATCGTGGGAGTGCCACTATGCTTCGCGTGCCTTGGGGTTGTCCTGATCGTGAACAGAGGGATACTTCCTGTCTGGAAGAAACAATTCAGAAAGATCCCAACAAAAGAGCTACCACAAGACGTTGGCGAGTAGCGCGTGTTCTACAGGAAGGTGAAAGCATCCGGAAAAGAAAGGTAGCATGGTTCATCGGCGTGATCGTCTTTGTAATTTTGACGGTTCCTTCTATTCTCCCATACAATGCATGCATTGCAGAAACAGCAGAACGCGTGAAGAGAGATTACGGCATTCGTGATGCACCTGATGTTGAACCATTTTGGACTACACCTTCGGGTCGTCTACTGACATGCAAATGGCTTAGCACTGTTCATCAGTGGAATCTTTGGCAATAAAGGAACGCGTGCTTATATGGTTAGAAGAAGTATGCCGTGCTTTTCGAAAACTTTGAATTCAGTCTGGAGACTTTTCGCTTCAAGCCAAAATTTCGGAAACAGAAAGCCCGCCTTGAAAGAGGGTTCAAGTTCCACATAGGACGACGAGTGACCCAACGTCGTTCGCACCTTATTGGCCGACGGTAAGCCACCTTTTGCTTCTCCATCAAGTTTCCGTCAACTAGATCGGGGTGCCCAAGTCCAGATCGGTTCCAAATATGGTTTTCGTAGTATTGTTTGCCTTTCCATGAACGGCTAGGTATTTTTCTTCCACAGTAGGTTTCACCAACCTTGACAATCTTCCGGTCTGACCGCACATATGGTGGGCTTGCAGGTCGTATTTGATGTAATCTTCACGTTTTTGGTCAGGGTCGGCACCCGAAATATCCGTATCCGCCGACGCAGACAGCGTTTCGGTGGCTTTCGCAGTACAGTTTTATGACTTGTGGTTCTTGAAGGCAATCCTTGCTTGACATGTACGGTCTAGAGAGTGATCATCAATTGAAAAAGGATTCTTTTGAAAAGAAAAAGGGGGGTTATGGTACGCGTTTGTTGAGGTTGTTTACTGGCAGGGTAGCGTCGAAGATGTCGACTGTTCCGTCGCCGTCAATATCTTCAGCCA
>Ga0315296_10003448_pt1 | contig 13172 bp, 13 predicted proteins | sample YL17G14_18_MG_FD_203921 | JGI IMG/M metagenome (GOLD analysis project Ga0315296, IMG submission 203921) | Sediment microbial communities from Yellowstone Lake, YNP, Wyoming, USA - YL17G14_18 | ecosystem: Environmental > Aquatic > Freshwater > Lake > Sediment | place: USA: Wyoming | collected... | reverse complement strand
TGAAGCTTATGAGTCGAAAGACGGTTGCAAGAATGGCATTGAATCGGTAAAAACGAACGCTCCGATAGCAGAAATCGTCGATCTGACACAATAGGAACACGGTTCTTCACTAGGAAATTCCCAACTTCCCTTTTTTGTGACATGCAATGAGAGGAGGAGAATGCTTTGGGGAGTGAATCAACCTTCCGTACAAAAACCGAGAGAATGTTAAAAGACAAAAGGCTGATATTCGCTATTATCGCTGCCGTCCCGACACTTGTGGTTGGCTTGATCCTTGCGTTCGAAGCCACGGTGGGCATCAGTTTCTTGATCATTGGGCTGGCTCTTTTGGCGATCTCGGCGGAGAAAGCAGTCGCGCATTCCATAGGCGTTGCGACCGCATTGAAACTATCTCCTCTAATGATAGGTCTTGTAGTGGTGTCGCTGGGCACTGACTTCCCGGAGATTGTAAACTCGATAATATCGTCAGCGATGGGCCATGTCGACATAAATGTGGGCGATTCTTTTGGCTCCGTACTCACGCAAATGACTCTGGTTCTAGGCCTGCTCCCCTTTATTGGAGGAGCCTTCAAAGTCAAAAGAGAGGAAATCGTAGTTATGGGCGCATGCGAAGTTTTGGCGTTCATAGCTTCGGTTTCAATGGTCGAAAAGGGCTACATTTCAAGGATGAACGCCTTTTTCCTTGTGGCCAGCTGGCCTCTGTTCATGCTGATAACACGAAGCATGATGAAGAGTCCTCCTTCACTAAACAAGACAAACAGAAGATGGTCTCACCATCTTTTCCTCTCCGTTCTCGGTTTCATTGGAGTAGCTATAGGAGCATACATTACGGTGCAATCCGTGATAGCGCTCTCAGCCGTTCTTTCAATACCTGAATATTTGGTCAGCTTCTTCATTGTCGCCTTCGGAACATCTTTGCCGGAGATCGTGGTAGACCTGGCAGCCGTGAGAAAGAAACAGTACGAAATCGCAATAGGTGACGCTATAGGAAGCAGCATAATAGACGCCGGATTCTCAATCGGGATTGGAACCCTGTTCTTCCCAGGCACCGTGACCGCATCGCTCGCCGAAAAAACTGGCCTGTACGCCCTGATGTGTTCGATAGTGGCTGTGACGATACTTGCTCTGCGGCAGAGACACGACAGAAAGTCAGGGCTGCTTTTCATTATGCTTTACGCACTGGCTTATCTTGCGATATTCGCATTGTTCTGAGGACCATTTTCAAGTGTACTCATCGGTGGCGCTTACTTCTTCTTCGCAAGACCCTTGTTCCGCCACTCCAGAGCGTTCCAGGTGCATTGCCGTGATCTTGTCCATATGCTCGTCTTTCTTGGCTTTTCTCCTTGCTCGAATGTCTATCGTCACCATGAACAGATAGGGCACTGACAGATAAACCACGGCCAAGAGCGGATTGCCGAGCAAAAACGCGACACCTGGCAGAACTTGAGATTGACCGCTCAAATAGACGCTCACGGAATCTTGGATGACAAAGGCGACAAGTGCTAACGTCAAGCACACGAAGAACTGCACGAGTACGCTTCGTTTCTTGCCAAGCAGTAGAGATGGGATGACAGACGACAAAACGAAAACCCATGCAAAGGCATGCACGAAGATAATCATATCGATTCTGAGAAGTAGCCACTCACCCGCAGCTGGCCACAGCACGTTGAAGGAATTCACCACTGTCGATACTGCCGTCTGGGTGAAGATCTGATAGGTAACCATCACGGTCCAGGCAACAGAAACATACCAGGGTGTCATCAAAGTTGCCTTGCTCATTCTAGGTGCACTCCAACCGAAAAGATGCCTAAAACCCATGAAAGCCGTACTGCTTTGGCGAACGTCAGAAGTTTCATTTTGCCGTTGTCAAAAAAAGAGAGTTGTTCTTTTGATCCTTGCCTAGCTTTTCTTCTCTCTTTCCTGCGGGCACGTTGCCTGCGCTTCTTCTTTTTAGACCTCTTCTTGAAAGGCAAGTTTCCTCACTGTATACTCCACGGGAGCATTTAAAATGTTTGCTAATTACCTATAACAATAGCAAATCACTAATGCCAAATCGTTGGGAATTCCAAACCGGAGCCTGCGATGGTTCTGACAAGAGTAGGCGTTTTAGAAACTCATTAGTCATAGAGCTATTTAAATAGTCATTCTACTATACCATTAGCAATCGACCCAAACAAGAGCGTTCAAAGAACTTAGAAGAGTGGAGAAATGAAGAAAAAGCAGAAGAAGAAAACCGAACTTCCAAAGAGGTACAGCAAGAACAAGAAATAGTCGCATGCGCAGCATTGCGTGCGTACAACATCTCCAGTGGCTCTGTTTTTTCTATTACTAGTTTTTCAAGACAGGTGAGCCATTTGAACATGATCGATCTCCAAGCATTGAATGAGAACGTGTCAATTGGCTATAACTATAGATAGAAGCTATAAGCATCTAGTTCGTCTATACCAATCGCGTTTTCACAAATATTATAAAGGGGTTGCCCATTCCTTATCTTGAAGAGAGGTTCTTGTTTGACTCTAGAAGAGATTGTTGTAACCGGCGAAGCCGCCTTGAAGATTGCAGACGCCCTAACCTCGACAAGTCTCAGAATACTGCAATTGGTTTCTCAGAAGCGTCTTGACGTTTCAACGATCGCTAGAAAATTGGACTTGAGTGAGGCCTACATGAGTGAGCAAGTACGTATGCTGGAAGAAGCCAAGCTGATCAAAGTAAGCTATGAACGGGGGAAGAGAGGAATAAGGAAATTGTGTGAATTGGCAGTCTCCAGAATAATCATAGTGATCAAGCCTGATTAGAGTTGTGATTGTGCCGATATTCCGAATTACACAGAAATATAGAGCACGCCTTGTCCCCCAGCTGCATTCGGTCATCGGTCGTAATACATTGATCAGGAGGTGAAGACCATACCAGAGAAGAAAGGAAAGAAAAAGAAGGGTTCAACTAAGAAGTCTAGGTGACTTCCGCGTGCGCGCAGCATAGTGATTTGCGTATCGCCTACACGTTGGGTGCTTGTGGCGGGCGGGGTGGGACTTGAACTCAAGACCAGTGGCGAAGTCTCCCGCACAACCCCCTCTTTTTCTGTTTTCAAGCCGATACTACGAGCATTCTAGGGCCCTGTTGAGGTTTTTGGGTTATGCCACGTGGCATGAAGCGAGTCCTTCCAGGATATCCTGGGGCTCAGTTGTTGTTCGCGGTCCTGGAGATTCTCTGAACAACTACTTCTAGGAACGAGCCCTACGGGTGCTTCAGAGCCTCGAAAACTTGTTTTCTAATGGTTCCAGTCCGGGGCCCCTAATGGTAGCGCGGCCTTGATGGGAAAAGTGGCTTGTCGGTTCCTCGAACCTCTGTGGAAGGATGGTTGTTTTGATGGGGCTCTGACTTTCAGAACGCCTGAAGCATGTTGGAACATGCCCTGTCGGGTTCTCGAAACAACATCAGAAAAACTGTTCACTTTGGCTGCAGAAGGCAGAGACTTCATTACTACGAGTATCATCATGGCAGGGGAGAATTTACCCCTCGCTGAGCGCCAGAGCCCATAGGGCTCGTTTCCAGATACGTCGGAGGGGCTCGGGTGGCAATGTTGTCATTAAGGTTATCCCTATTCGGGGACAAGTTTAAGTAGCTGCTTGGCATTGTCCATATTTTGGGATAAATGTGAGGATCCAACTAAAACAAGACCGAACGCACCGCTGGCTTCTCTGGTGGAGCGCCGACGGGCACAAGTGGTTTCCGGTGAACAGCAAAAACGTGCAGGCAATTCCCAATGAGAATCCAGACCCGTTTGAGACCTTTGCGACTTACCGCGAGGCTATGGACAGAGTTTACCAGGGCTCTACGGAAACGTTTGAGGGCAACTATGACAAGGCCTCTGGAAAAATGGGTGTTAGAGCTTTAAGCGCGGCGACAGCAGCAGTTATCTCGAGGCTGGGATATGAGTGAAGTTCACATACGGCTTCACAACCAAGACCGTCAAGGGCAAACAATATGTCTATTTCTGGAAGTACACAGGGACCGGACACAAAACAGAAATCTACATAGGACGTGCGGGCAAGCCGGCGACAGAGAAGAAAGCCCTCCACGTGAAGCTGGAGTATCTCCAAGGCCTCCAAGAAGAGATCAGTGAAACGATCAGGCAGGCTAAAGCGGAACTTGACCGGCTGAGCGGCAGTTAGGAAGGTGAGAGAATGGTTTTCCAAGGGCAGGATTTGTGTCTGCTGAAAGAAGGAGTATGCAACAAAAAACGTTCTCTTGGGGGGGTCCCCCCTCCGTCTCTGTCTGTCTGTTCATGTTCGTGGTGATGTTTAATGACCTTGTTTAAAACGAAGGAAGGCAAGATCTTTTGGGACGCGAAGTGGCTTCAGCCGCTGTCCGATCCGCCGGACGGCCTGCCTCTCTGCCGCGACTCTGACTTGGAGCTGATGGCTTCGTTCGTTTCAGACGTGTTCAGAACTGGTCAAGGCAGAAACCTCTTCATTTACGGCAAGCCTGGAACAGGGAAAACCGTCTGCGCTCAATACTTGCTCAGGGAGATCCAGAACCACGCGAACGAGACAAAGGCTTCGGTGGCGACGGCTTATGTGAACGCTGGCAGAACCAGAAACCCTTACTACACCATGCTTGAAATAGTCAAGCAATTGGGCCTAACGGTTCCAGACGTTGGATGGCAGCTGTTCCGCCTGAAAAGGGCCTTTGAAAGTGTGCTAAAGGATAGGGCCGTCGTCATAGCAGTCGACGAAGTTGAAAGCATACTCTTCAAAGAGAAAGAACCCCTAGTCTACTACTTGAACCGTCAGCCGAAAACAACGCTGATCCTGATAAGCAACAAATTGGGACACGTTACGCAGCTTCCCGAAAGATGTTTGAGCACGTTGCAGCCGAGCACCATCAACCTCGAACCCTACACTCAAGCAGAAGCCTACAAGATACTGAAGGCACGAGCGGAACATGCTTTCAAACCGGACGTCATCTCAGATGAGCTCTTGGGCACGATTGCAAAGGCAACCTCAGACATGACGGACATCCGGCTGGGCCTATCCATGCTGCTGACCGCGGGCCTTTCGGCTGAACGGGCTGGAAGAGTGAAAATCAACTTGAAAGACGTGGAATGGGCCATAAAGGGCGCCCAAAGAATCAAGGATTTGACGAAGATAGACGTTTTGAGGAAGCAGATCCAGGAACGACTTGGAAAAACGATAGACTTTTGAGTTTGTTGAAGAACGTCCAACCCTACGAGTAACACGACATATTTTTCCTAGGTATAGGGTCACCCTCTCATACGCATTTTTACGTGTCATAATGAGACACCGCCCCTATACCTACCTTTTTTCACCGCTGAAAACTTCCCTGGCCCCGACTGTCAACAAGAACCTCGCCCTTCTCCACGTCGGGCACATCGTCGACTTCAACAGGTCCAGTCAGCAACGCAAGAATATCTACGCGTGACATTCGACATACCGTCTCACACCGCTGCTGATCATGAAAGCTGCTGTTTAAAATCAAAGCACGAATCAGCATCTTCTGTAAACTAACACCCTGATGGAGAGAGACAGACCCCCCTCCCCCTTCCGCAAACATTTTTCAGTACAGATGAAGGGTTGAGGCCACGAGGCTGCTCAAAATTGAGTAAGTCTTAACTCTTACGACAACGTCTAGTCTCTGTTGGGCTCTGAAGCGATGCGTACATTTTGCATGGACTGCCGCTTTTTCCGCGGAACCCTCAGCTCGGGAGACCGACAGTTTCTCTTGGAGTTGCTTAAGCAGTATGATGCGAAGTTGATGATAGAAAGCTGGGTGAAACTAGGCCAGGTTAAGAAGCCAAGCGGAAGAAGCGTGAATCAAGATAAAGTGAAGGCAACTGAGATTCTCAAACGCCCGGCCTTCTGCAGGAAAGAGGGCGTTCGCGTTTACGCTGTTGACGTGGGCTGCGTCTTTTATGAACCGGCTGACAAGCAAGGAGGCAGGGAAACAAGTGAGACAGGGCAGGCTTGAGATTGCAGGTGCAGTTTTAGAGGCCGCAGCGGCTTACCCGAATAGGGCCTCAACCAGAATAATGGACAGCACAGGCACTGCGTACAGGCTTCTATTTTTGATTTTGGATGCCGGGCTTGTTGAATACGTGGGTGGAAGGAAACGGTGGAGCAACAGGCTTAAGCTCACGAATAAGGGCCGTGATTTCCTAAGGCATTACCGAGTGCTTGAAGAGCTTTTCCCTAAGTAGCCTACTGCGTTATTAGAAAGCCGTGAATCTAATGAAAACCTAAATGCGTTCGGTTATAACTTTTCTTTACAAACTCTTCGGTGGCACTCTTGAAGTACGTCCTTGTTATTCCTTCAAATGATCTCTCCAACTGTTCTGTGGCATCCTTGAAGTCCACTTTCTCTCCTTTAAGAGCCCGTAAAACTTCGCTATCCCAATGAACGAGGCTTTGGTTATGTAACAGGCTTTTTTGACATAATTCTTTGTGCCAGTCGTTTAAGATGGGGACACTGCGTATGGCCTCGATCCACCTTTCCCTGTGATGATCCGAGAAGACACCAATCAGCCTTCCGGAAAACTCGTTCCATAATGGTATCTGAAGATCTTCATCCTTCATAACGGCACCAACCTCATAAGCTCCCCATTGGGCAAAACGACAAATAGACTCAGTTGCGCCTTTAAGGGCTTCAACCGCCTCTTCATATGGGCCTATACTGACTAAATGTTTCCAATTGCCTAGCAGTAGAGGATCCAAATGTTTCCATTTCGCAATAATGCTGTCCAAGCCCTTGAAAAGTTCTTGAGACCCGAAGGCCCAGCATAAACCAAGCAAAGTTAACCCGTAAACCTTTGCTTCTCCGCCTTTTTGAGACCTTTCCACGCGTTCAAGCTTGATGAGTTTTAACGTTTCTATCTCGTTGATAAATTTATGCGTTGTTGAATATGTTATGCGCGTTCCTTTTGAAACTTGGTATATGTTTGTCGGTCCATTCTTCGCTAAGAAACATAGGATTTGAGTAAACGTATTCGGCGCGGACATATTCTCATAGATTGTATTAACTGACAATATATCACCGCCGTTAATTATATTTTCTCTACAGAATATAAAAGCTCCGGCACCTTATTTATTTTCTGTTATTGGAGCCTGAAATGGCTCAACAACAAACGCGAAGGAATACAAAGTGAAGGTTGAAAGACTCGTTGTTGGAAAGGGCCGAACTACAAAGCCCAGCGATGCAGAAGAGTGGCTGAAAGAGTATTACGAAATGGAAGTGGCCATTGAGGATCCTGCTGAACTTGAAGTCGCAAAAGCTGAACTGAAAGGCCTCATAGATGGGTGGCTTTCTACCTCGAAGCCTGCAGCGCCTGCGGCCAAACCAGCCACGCAGCTGTCACAGTTGGACCCAGATGAGTTAGCTAAGCTGTCATGGAAAACCTATAAGACAAAACAAGAGTGCAGGCCCGACGAAGCCGGCTGGATTTTTAGGAATACACTTGGGGCGGAAGCCCTTGCAGACCTCATCGAAAAACAGGGCAACGGCATAACGGTTCAGATTGGACCCTACAAGTTTGAGGCGAAGTTCAGCGGCGCAGACAAGCAGTTCATTGGGAGGGCCCCTGTCAAAACTTAGTCCGCCAGAGATGATTACATGGGTGGTGAGAGTTCTCGAAAAACATTTGCTGGGCACAAATGCGGCGACTGCGCTAGGTTTAAAGTGCCTGACAGTGGCTGCGACAACGCCTACGACATCAGCAAAGGCATTCTTCTCGCACGTGATCCTGCTTGCGATAAGTTTCTTGAGAAAGGTTCCTATGAGTTAGGTAATTACGTCTTCAAAATCAAACGCGACCTGATGCTGGTTTATGAAGGAGAGGAGCCGAGATATCCGATTAAGATCTCTAGCCTTGACAGTCTTACGAACCGGCAGGCCCTTGCCAAGTCATTAGGCCTCGAACAGAATGACGTAGACAGCCTTGCAGCGAAAATCTTGGCAGACCATGAAACGAGTAACAACAAGAAGCCAAGCGAAGAAGAAACTAAACCTTCCACCCCCTCAGAAATTCAGAAAAGAGCCCTGGAGATTCTTGAAAAACATGACTCCATCGAGTATATTGCTGATGTCGTCCAGTTGATTCACCATGGAGATCGAGAGAAAAGCAAGTTTACTTGGCTCGGAAACATTACGCCAGGGCTCGGCTATGAACTCGATTTCATTACTGTCGGAAAGACAGGTATTGGAAAAAGTGACCTTCTCTATGCGGTTCTGGCTACGTCTCCAGACGAGTACGTTGTCCGCTTGAAAGAATGCAGCCAAAAAGCGATCTACTACGCTTCCAAGGCCGGAGTCAACTTCGACAAAATGGTAATATATTTCGACGATGTGCCAGACAACCCTGAAACCGTGAAACTTCTTAAGGACATAACAAGTGAGAACCGCGCGGACCCAAGGCTCTGGAGCGTTGATAAAGAACGCGAGTTCTTAGATATACAGCTCACAGGCGACTTTGCAGTTTTTGCTTCAGCTATTAAGAATCTCAGTGACGAAGGCGATCAGGTCGTCAGACGCTTTGCCGTCATAAATCCCGATGAAAATCCCGACGCGAACAAGGAGATCCTTGAGAAGATCAAGAACGATATGCGTTATGGAAAGGGTAAGCGTTGGCTCCCGCCAGAGTTTGAAATCGCCAAAGAAGTAACACGGCAAATCAAGGAAGCAGATTATAAAGTGTACATTCCCTTTGACTTCGAATTTCCAGATTATGGAACGCTGGCACGCAGCGAACTCAAACAGTTTACAGCGCTCGTATGGGCTGTTGCCAAGGCACGTTTCAAGCAGCGTCTAACAGTCGGCAAAATGTTATTCGCTGAGCCTCAAGACCTGGAAACGGCTATCAGCCTCTGGAATGAGAAGCAGCCACTCAAAATCGCCGAATCTGCCGTACAGATTCTCAAGGAGTTGCCGAAAGAGGAGCCACAACTTGTTTATGGTGACGAAGAAAAGGTTCCTGTGTACACTCCGGAGCCAATTACCTCAACCACACTGGCAAGGAAACTGAAAGAGAAGCCCAGAGTTCTTCGCGACATCCTAGAGCACTTGTATAACATGGGGTATGTGGACCGCAAAGCGATCGGCGGACGCGGCAACCCCTACGCCTACTGGCAAGGGCCTGTGTCTATTCAAAACGGAAAGGGGCCCAACGACTTAGGCGATTCGCAAACGCCTAAGTCATTAAACCCCATTCGGCTAAAGAACCTCGAAAACAGTGTCAATGATTATTACGCGCAAATCAAAACACGGTATCCAGAGTTAGATATGGAAAAAGTCCATGAAAAGTACATGGAAAGAATCAGTCTACCGTTTCCGGGTTTTCGGCGTAATAATCATAAGCCCGAATTGAGCCCTATTTGCGAAAACAAGCCAAACGATTTAGGCGAATCGGAAACGCCTAAGTCCCCTGCCTTCTTTTCTGAACCTTCAAAAAGTTCGTCGGACGTGAATGACCATCTCAGTGTTAATAATAAAGAGAAATCACAATTTGACTTGAACTCTAGCGTCACCGAAGACAATGTTCTGGGCTGGTTAAGGCTCAACTGGAAAGGCGGGACCGAGCCCGAGTTTGATGAACTGCTAAAATCACAAGGGTACAACACAGAACAGGCTGCGCAACTACGTCAGAAATGGCTCAATCAGGGATTGCTCAGGCAGCACTCAGGATCTCTAGTTTGGATCGACGGCGAAGATGAAAAGCGCCCCATGCAGCAGTTAGGCTCTCGGGAAATGCTTGAGCTGCTACATAACGAATTGCCCGGGGGCAGAGAGTTCAGTGAACAGCAATTTCTGGGCTCCGTGGTCAGGCATGGATGGAGCCGCGAGCAACATGATACTCTCTTTCAGAAGCTTGTTGACGAAGGAAGCATCATGCGAACTCCTGGGGGCGGTTACATATGGGCATGAGAGTTTGTCGTCAACTACACGCCGAAAGCGGTAGCAGGGGTAGCGGGAGTAGCGGTTTCAACACGCGATATACAGAAAAGTCCTCTGTTTACTCACGCTCAAAACTCAGATGCACCGCATATAAAAACCGTAACTTCCGTAACTCCCGTAACCGAACATTCGCTGCACGGAGGTGGATAGATTGATGAAATGTCTGAGGTGTGGCGCTCAGCTTCGCGAAAGTCCATACCAACATTTTAGGAGACGCCTATACGAAGAGAACCCGGAGCTTGGTTATGTCGCTTTTCAAAGATGCCATCAATGTGGAACCGTGATAAGGCTTGAAGTTAGAAGTCCTAAGGAGAAACTTGGAAACGAAGGTTTGTAGGGTATGGTTGACGCTGAGGTTCAAGACGGAAACTTTGAAAAAAGCAGAGATCCTCAGCCCCAAGCCAATACTGCGGGCAACATAGGGGGTTGCAATGCTCGTAGTAATGGCCAAGTCTTGGCATGCCCAGAATGTGGAACGCAGAAGCTCTTCAAGGATGGCTTAAGATACTTGTTCGATCGCGCTGCAGTTCAACGGTGGCTATGCAGAAACTGTGGATACCGCTTTTCTGAGAAAGAGCCCAGGGGCTCTACTCGACCATTACAAAAAACGTCCGGCATGTCTCAAGAGTCTCAACATGTCTCAATAGTTGAGACGCAGTCATTAAAAGGCGAACTGAAGATACTTAGTGATTGCCGAGTATGCGTCTCGGAGCGAGAGGCGAAAAACTTGGCCACAGTGGATTCCCGAGAAGAAAGGCCTATGCGGGAAGGCTCAATGCAAGCAGCAGACGTCAAAGGAAGACTGATAGAGTTTGCGTGGCACCTTAAGAAAGACGGGAAAAGTCCCTCTACCATTCAGGTATATGGCGTATGGCTTAACACCCTACTCAAGCGTGGAGCGAATCTAACTGATCCGGAAAGCGTCAAAGGAATCATAGCTCGCCAAGAAAACTGGACTTCCACAAGCAAGGTGAATGCAGTTGCAGCCTACAAGGCTTTCGCTGACTTTCTTGGAATAACATGGAAGCCGCCGAAATATGTAGCTGAACAGAGAATGCCGTTCATTCCCCTTGAAAGTGAACTTGACGCGCTCATAGCCGCTTCCGGAAAAAAGACATCTGCGATTTTGGAACTGCTTAAGGAAACGGGGATGCGTAGTGGCGAAGCATGGCGCCTTGTCTGGACAGACGTGGACCTTGAACGCTTGGTTGTTTCAATCAACGCTCCTGAAAAGAGAAGCAACTCACGCGTCATCAAAGTTTCCCCTAAGCTTGCAGGTATGCTGAACGCCTTGCCTAGAACAAACCAGAAAGTTTTCGGCCAGGGTAACATAATGACCTGGCGCCGGAACTTCCAGCAAGCCAGAAAACGTGTAGCGGCAAAGCTTCAAAATCCAAGACTGGAACGGATAACATTTCACACCTTCCGTCATTGGAAAGCGACAATGGAGTATCATCGCACAAGAGACCCCTACTACGTCAAGCAGCTCCTAGGACACAAAAGCCTCAGAAACACTGAGATCTACATAAACATTGAACATGCCATATTCCAATCGGAAACAGACGAGTTCAACGTGAAAGTCGCGGAAAAACCTGAGGAAATCAAGACCCTGCTTGAAGTAGGCTTTGAATACGTATGCGAAAAAGACGGCCTAATGTTCTTCAGAAAACGAAAGTAACGCACAACTACTAAATATGCAAAAACAACCTGTAAAAAGTTATTTAGTAGTTGCGTAGAGTTGTTGTAGGTGGGAGTTTGGAGTTTGAAGGCAGAGACATAATCTCGATCAAAGACTTCTCTCGCGAAGAAATCAACTACATTTTCGAAACCGCAAAAAACATGGAACCCGTGGCCGCGAAAGGCTCAAACATGCTCAGAGGAAAAATCCTCGCAACCCTGTTTTTCGAAGCAAGCACCCGCACGCGTTTAAGTTTCGAATCGGCCATGCATAAACTAGGCGGGTCCGCGATAGGATTCGCAGAAGCAGAAATTGCCTCAGTCAAAAAAGGCGAGAACCTCGCAGACACCGTGCGAGTCGTGGAAAGCTACGCAGACGTAATAGCTCTCAGACACCCGCTTGAAGGCGCAGCGAGACTTGCAGCTGAATTTTCAAAAGTGCCAATCATCAACGGAGGAAGTGGCGCTGAGGAACATCCTACGCAGGCCCTGTTGGACTTGTACACTATAAAGAAGGAGAAAGGCAAGATTGACGGCCTGAAAATAGCGCTCGTAGGCGACCTGAGGTACGGAAGAACAGTTCATTCCCTAGCCTACGCGCTTTCCTTGTACGATATCGAACTGTACTTGGTTTCGCCCGAGACTCTCAAAATGCGCCGCGAGGTTCTGCAGACGATAAAGGAGAAAATTGAAGTCACTGAGAGGACAAGCCTTGAAAAGATTGTTCCCCTCGTGGATGTTCTGTACGTCACGAGGATACAGAAGGAACGTTTCCCCGACGCAGCCGAGTATGCTGAAGTTAAAGGTTCATATAAGATAGACTTGGAAGCGCTGAAGGAAGCCAAGAAGGACCTGATAATTCTTCATCCGTTACCGCGGGTTGACGAGATAGCTGCTGAAGTTGACAACACGCCATATGCACGCTATTTCCAGCAGGTCTGGAACGGCATAGTGGTCAGAATGGCGCTCTTGGCCCTCATCTTGGGCGCACTGAAATAGTCTTATCGTTTCCTGTTCAAAACCTAAACGTTCGCGAACCGTTCGAAGACGGTCAGCGTGCCTATGGCGCCGCACGAAGGACACTTATGCAGCAAACCAAACCAGCTTTTCTTGCAGTTAATGCAATAGGTTAGCCTGCGGTTGTACGTGAAGAGCTTGGCACTGGAATCCTCAAGAATCTGCTGAGTCACTCCCATGAGCTCATCAGCCGTGTACTCTGATTCTCCAAGTTCAACAACCGCCAAGCTCCCGCCTGTGTGAAATCCGCTCAGTTTTCGCCCCACGACAAGAGACTCTGACTGAACCTTGCCGTCCCTGAGGGTCAAGGTAGTTGCAGTCGAGTAGAATGGTTTGTCTTTTGTTCCTGAAAACCGAACCTTCGCAATGCCGTATCTTTCAACGTCTAACTGCGCCAGCCTTTCCGACGCTACAGTGTCTGGCACGTTGGCCGGGCGCATCCGCTTTCCGTGTCTTCTACCAGCTTTGTGCATGAAAGCCTGAACGGCCTGCGCAGTCTCCTCGATGAACTGCAG
>Ga0315296_10003447_pt1 | contig 13172 bp, 13 predicted proteins | sample YL17G14_18_MG_FD_203921 | JGI IMG/M metagenome (GOLD analysis project Ga0315296, IMG submission 203921) | Sediment microbial communities from Yellowstone Lake, YNP, Wyoming, USA - YL17G14_18 | ecosystem: Environmental > Aquatic > Freshwater > Lake > Sediment | place: USA: Wyoming | collected... | reverse complement strand
ACCCTTTGCATCTCGAGAAAACTAGAGGCGGTGAGAATCCTGATGTTTCCGTAGTCCCCTAGTTGGAGAAGATGGCGATCGCCTGAAACTACGAATTGCGCGCCTGCTTCCTTTGCGCAGGAGAGTACGCGATTGTCTGAAGGATCTTCTTCTATTGCTCGGACCCTCGCCTTTACATCTACTAGTGATGATAGACTGACGATAGTAGCCATAATGGAGCTTGGTTCCATCCGGCTCCGCTTCAGAACTCTTAGTATCTTCTCGTATTCCAGGACACGGTTGATTTCCTGGAGGATATCAAGAGAGACAAAAATCTGGATGAGTCTCTCTTCCGCCATTTGAACAACTCTTGACGGCGGGCCTTTAGCCAAGAAAGCTGAAACCCAGACGTTAGTGTCCAGAACGAGCTTGAGTCTTCGCTTCTTCAATGAGGTCGTCGAGCTCTTCTCCCGAAAGGCCCATTGCCCTGACCGTCCGCCAGATAGGTTTAGCAACTTCCTCGAAACTCACTGCGGATAGCTTCTTCATGACTATCGTGTCCCCTATGGCAACAACAAGTAGGTTCTCTCCCTCATGCACACCAGCTGCCTTCTTCACAGCTTCAGGAATCACAACCTGACCCTTCGAAGAAACCCTAGTTGTAGCAGCACGCAACTCGTATCATGTGCAAGTAAGAACGTTCTTACTTTAATACTTTGGGTAAATCAACACCGCCGGGCAGGGCTTGCCTTGTTTTGTCCTGGTTGGCCCCGCTATCGCAAGGTCCGACGCTATCGTAGATTCTTTGGTGGGGCCGGTTAGGTGACATTTCACGTTTTGAACCAACGAAATCCCGGCGTACAGTGTCTACGTCAAAGCTCCGCAAAACGTCCGCAGATAGTCCAAGCCTGGAAGCTATCCTGACCGCGAGCGCAACGAAGTCTAGCCTATCAAAGCGTTGCGGCGTCCAAACCTAGTTCCCACACTTCCCGTGCCTCAGCCACATCGAAATTAAGTTGAACGCTCGTTCCATGTTCCGTCCGGGGCTCCACATTCTCGTTAACTTGATGGTCTTTTTCCTACTGACATAAGGCGAGACATCCCTGTAGCCCACGAGAGTGACTTTCGATTTGTATGCTCTGGCGCATACGAATTGCTCCATGCTCATTGTGGTCATTCTCCTATGCGGGCGCGTCGTGGTTTGGTGGGGTCGGTGGGATTTGAACCCACGACCTCGCGGGCTCCTGGGTTGTACGGAACCTCCCAAGCCGCGAAGCGTAGACCAGGTAAGCCCGCTGCTCTGCATGTTACTGGGCAGCGTCTAGCCCACGACCCCATTGCGCGTTGACAGCGCAATATCTCAATAAAAAGAGTCCGAATCGAGATAAATGAGGACTATGCTCGAACTAGCAGCTGGCTCGTAGTGCTCCCTCGAGTGCAGTCGTGTTGTCTGTGATTAGCTCCCACCCATGAATGGGTGTGGGCTTCTGGGCTTGCAGGCTACTATTTCTCTTGCCTGTTCATCCCCAGTATAGGCCAAATCATCTGTGGCCTGTCGAGTCGTGGCCTTTGGCATGAAACGCGATCCGATATTGATGGCGCCGTTGTAGTCAGCATTGTAGATGAGTTCACAGTTCCAGCAGTGGAAGATGCTCTGTGTGATGCGTTCGGTACTGCGTGAGCCGCAACGGTGACATGTCCGACTGGACCAACGTTCGTCCGCTGCTTTTGTTAGAACACCGACTTTCGTGCATTCTTCTTGAATGTAGCGGATTTCTCGCCCATACGTCCAACGGGCGAGTATTTTGCGAAGCCTTGCCTTATCGTTGCCCTTGAAGTTCTCATACTTGATGCCCTTCGGATGCCCGACCACGACGAGAGCATTCTGTGAGGTTGTAGCAACTTGTTTGCTGCAAGCCGGTCGTAGTATTCGCTGACGTGCAGTCTCTTGTGTCGGATACGCTTGAGTGGCTCCCATTTTCGTGCCTGCTGTAGTTCCGCTGTCCGCTTCTCGAGGCGGTTCAGTTGATCCCGTTTCAACCCGTCCTGGAGGATTGTGAAGTCAGTTGACCTTAGAGGCTGATTCGGCCTTAACATCACGGATGCCATTGACCGCTTCACTCCAAGGTCGATTCCACGTACAGCATAGACGGGATGAGTGGGAACCGTATATTCCACCTTCACGTGAACGTAATATTTTCCATACCGCTTCACAAGCTGGAAACTCTTCACAGTACCTTGCCCTAGTACGTCAAGATGGTGCTTGGCAGGATTCAGCGGGATCGTAAGCTTGACTCCTCTGCGAAGAGTTGAGACACGCGCCACATAGGAGCAGAGTTTGAGATGTTTCGACTTTTCAATTGAGCCGATGCGGCTGTCAAACCATATGGGCACCTTCCCTTGCATTCCGTTCATGAACGGCGGCTGCGGCTCCCTCCGCAGGAGCTTGCGAAGCCACTTACTGTCCCCTTCTCTTCTAGCAATTGCAGCTTCCATACGCCACGCCCTGTGTGCTTCACGGTAGCTCCACCACATCCAAGCCGCCGTGTCGAAGCAGCATTGAGTTATGGCGCCGCTGAGTTTCGCTTGCTCCTTAACGCGTGCATGAAACAATCGCCTGTCCGCGTAGGAGCCTTTCAACTTGTGTTCCCCGAATAGTTCCGACCATGTCCAGGCCCCATACGTGATTCGTGCAGTCAGGGAATCTAGAATTGAAAGCTTATGTGTCGTGATGCTGTAGTGGACTGGAATCCTGATAGTCTTGATGACAAGCATCACGCTCCCTCTTGCACCATGATCTACTGATCAGCTATTAAACGCGGAGGGGTGCGGAATTGGTCAGCTTGAAAGCTGACACGCAATTCATCCCACCCCTAAAGGATGTGGGGTTTCTTGCTCAATTCCTCGCTAACTTTTTGAGGCAAGGAACGCGGCCAAAACGAATACGATGCCGAGCAGAAGCATGACGATTCCCACCATTAGCCAAGCAAGCCAGCTCGGCACTATCATCGCAAGCCACTTCACAACTCCAATAGCAAAGAAGACCAAACCAATGACGGCAATGAGGATGCCTGCCGCGTACAACCCAACCAGGCGAAGGATCCGTCTGACTACACGCTCAATATACTTCGTGACAACACCCATGGTCCGCTGAGCCACTGCCCTGACTAGGGTTTCAACCAGCGACGACTTGTTGTTATCTTCTGACATTGGTTACGCCTAGTCTCTGGACCCTGACAAAGCGACCCCGAAAGCCATTCCTACCACGAAGGCGACTCCAAGTGCCAAGAGTGGCCGCTCCGTAACCGTCTTCGCGGTCTTCTGCTGCAGAGTCTTGACCTGATCCCGGAGTTCCACGTAGCGCGTATCTAGGTCCTTCTTCAGAGCCTTGAAGTCCTCTTCCATGACTCTGATCTCTTCTGCTTCTTTGTCTTTTGCCAAGGTGATTCCCGATGACTGCACGTGTCCTACGCGGATAAGAACGTAGCGAAAATCTCAGGCGTGCCTTAGGATCTACTGTGACTGCGACTGAGACCGGCTCCGACCAGAACGCCGACCGCGAAAATTAGGGCTGCAACAAGGAGCGGGTTCTCTCTGATGGTGTCGCGCATCTCCTTCAACGCGAACTTGGTCTCTGGTCCTCCCATCCCGAGTATCTGCTCGATCTCATCGTCGGAATAGTTGCGTTCTTTCGCTTCGTGTGCCATGGTTACTGTCACAGCCAGTCATGGGATCTTCATTGATTTACATTGCGGTCAGGGGTTGGGCAAACCCGTCACTCCATCTTTCACACAAGTCGTCGGCTCTCGTCACTCATATATGCCAACAACCGGTCAATACTCTCGATGATTTCGCCCTATGAAAAAGATCAGAATAGGCGTGATCGGCTGCGGTTTCATCCACAACATCTACCATATGCCAGCTTTCAGGAACATCGCTGAGGTGGAGGTTATCGCAGCTTGCGCAGCGACGAAGCAAGAGGTCCAACCTTTCGCCGACCGTTGGGGCATAAGGAAGCAGTACTACGGAGACGACGGGATCGAGCGACTATGCGCTGATCCAGAACTCGACGTCGTAGATATCGGGCTCCCCAACTTTTTGCACCTACCTGCCACACGCGCGGCGGCTGAGAATCACAAACACGTGATCTGCGAAAAACCGCTAGCCCGAAATGCCAAAGAAGCAGAGGACATGCTGGCGATTGTGAAGCGTTATGGGGTGATTCACTGCTACGCGGAGAATCAGGTCTTCATGCCCCAGGTTGTGAGGGCGAAAGAGTTCATCAACAAAGGCGCCTTGGGCAAGGTCTTCTGGGTAAGATCCCGGGAAGCGCATTTCGGGCCGCATTCAAAGTGGTTCTGGGATCCTGAACTGGCTGGTGGAGGGGTCTTGATGGATATGGGCTGTCATTCCATCGAAGTTGCCAGGTATCTGATTGGGAGAAGCCCTCTCTCGGCGTGTGCTTGGATCTCCACGTTCGTTCATGACACACGGGCAGAAGAGAATAGCGTCGTGATGGTCAACCATGAAGGCTCAGAGCTCGCGCAGGCAGAGAATAGTTGGGCTGCGCACGGAGGATTCGATCTGCGAATCGAGATGTACGGAAGTGACGGCGCCATTTTCCTTGATGCAACAAAGGGAACCGGACTCCAAATGTTCACGGTCGCTTCGGAGGAAAGGGTGGGCGAGATCGTTGAGAAGGCTGAGACAAAGAAGGGTTGGATGTTTCCAACTTGGAATGAGGTCGAAACATACGGCTTTCCCAATGAACTGAGACACTTTGTCTCCTGTGTCATAGAAGGGAAGCAACCGCGTGAAACATACGAAGACGGTCTATTGGTCAACAAGGTCGTTGACGCCGCATACCGCTCTGTCAAATCAAGAAAATGGGAGAACATCTAAGCCTCGTACTGCAAACGAAAACAGATAAGCTAGCACAAGCAATGGAAAGCAGCCAAAGGCGAACCATTAGGGGGTCCTATCGCGCGATGGAAGAGAAACATACCGATCCCAACATCGTTTACTGCAACAAGTGTGGCATGGGCAACCCAAGCGTCCATAAGTTCTGTTATGGATGCGGGAATTCACTACTGTCATCGACGTGCGGGTACTGCAGCCAGGTCAACCCGCACTATGCGAAGTTCTGCGGCTCGTGCGGACGAAAACTCAGAGCGACGGAATAGGAGTGCTCGAAGCACTTCACTCCGTTCTTTGTTGTCAGGTGGGTAGCGCGTGCTCGATCTGAGGGTGCAGCTCGGGGAATCGGGATTTGATCTTCTGTTCAGCTAGTGCGTCTGCTTCGTGTAGGATACTCTCGGCTTCGGGGGAATGCACTTCTGCTATGGTAACGGGTTCTGTGACGCTTCCTGCGTCAACAATCAATCCGTCTAATGTTTCGTTGATCTGACTTAGCTCGAATGACACTTCAGGCATGAGGTGGTGTATCTGCTTGCCCACTGTGAGAACAACGTTCTTGATGGGATGCATGAGGAACGCGATGTCGCCCATGATCTCGGCCGTCTCCATCTTGAATATCACCTGTTCCAAAGCTAGTTCGGATTGAAGAACCACCTTCACAATCTTCCTGATTTCCGCGCATTCGCTGGCGTACAGACTTGCCCTCAAAGTGTCTCCAGTTGTGTTTGCGGCGACACACTTGTCGAACAGCTCCTTATCACGGTGCTGCAACGTGAGCCCCGTTGATTCAACCTTGTTTCGTTGTACACGTAATCGATACGTGAGGGTCCCCAGTTGCTCTTTCAGCGGTCGCTGATGTATGCCGAGCTTGCCCTCAAGCTTAGAAACGAAGGACTCCGACAAGATCATCAGATAACGGCACTATCCCGTTTACAAAGTCAATGTTTCTTGTCAAAGGTCAAAGCAAGAAGCCAGACAATCGGAGACATGGAACAAGCGCTGGACTGCCAAAGGCCCCCACAAGCGCCCAGCAAAACCCGGACAATGAGTCAGTGGATCTTGACTCAATTAGGGACGATTAGAGCACGTTACAGCTAGTACGATGTGCTGGTGTAGACTCTCAACACCCTCCGTAGTGCAGCCACCACTGTGGGAATTCAACCATGGCCTTGTATTGGTTCATTCTCTTCTCTTAGAGAGCCGCCTCAATCAAGTGTCAGCTTGAAACCCGCTTTCTTAAGGTTCTCAAGGATAGCTTTGCTCTCACCAGCGATAAATTCTTCCGTGTAGTGCCCGACGGTCACGCTCTGAGCCGTGTTGCGAATATTCCGCCCCATCAGATCCCTCCGATATTCTTCGGGCAGAGTCTCCCATGCTTGATCCTTTTCTCGATAGGAAGCCATTATCTCGTCATCGCTGGGAACTCGGTAGCCATTTCGATGCACCACCGCTTCTAGTGGTAACCTAGGACGCAAACTCGGTGTTTCATCAGGGTAGCCAATCGCAACCAACCCTGCAGGAAAGACATGCTCTGGGGTACCCAAAATCTGGCTGAGATCCTTCGAGAGCACTTCGCCGAAGTACACGGTTCCTAGGCCAAGGCTTTCGGCCGCAATGACAATGTTCTGAAGGACAATAGTGGCATCCCAGAATCCGATGAGTAGATTGCAGGCCTGATTGAAGTAGAAGGGAGCGTCATCCAGTTCAAACCATCTCTTTAGACGATATGTGTCTACGACTGCAACTATCATGGTGGAGCCTTCGAGCGCCGGGTCATCCTCGAGAGCTCTTTTCTTTGCATTATCGTCAACAACAATGAGAGAGTAGTGTTGAAGGTTCCCTGCGGTTGCCGCTCGAACTCCGGCCCTAAGACTCAGATCGAGTTTCTCGGGCTCAACTGGCTGCGACTTGAACTTCCGAATCGACCGGTGATTCATCAAACAGTCAATGACCGCGTTCATCATGTCTCCTCCTTTTCCTTAGACTTGCCAAGTGGAACGAAAGGTCAACATATGTTTGACGCGGCTGAGGCGCCCAGGGATTTCAACCCGCAAGATTCACAGCGCTTCAAGAGATTCTTCGTTTTCTCCTCGCTACCGTCCTCCTCAGCTATCGTAGGCTTAGCGCGGCCAAAATTCGTCGTTCCACTGACCCAAGATGCCCGAAGACCCAAGTGGGTGTCAGACACCTCTGAGTCAGACGATAGTCAGTGTAGCGTGACATGAGCGTGTCATACGCATCGATCAGCCGCAGTGAGACACCTCTCCCGGAACGCGAACCCAGATACCAGATCGACTATTAGCTGACTCGTTCGCGGCCATATCGATTCAAGTGCAAGATCACGCAGAGCGCTGAGCTCTGCCCTTCGGGGAACTGTCCAATCGGAAGAACCTGACGGGTGTTCATACACTCGATCTACGGCAACAGATCGTCGAAGATCCGGAGTCTTGGCAGGGGTCCCCCACCCCCCCTAAGGGGACATCCATGACCGATGCACGTGCGCGTGACACATTCGCGGGATGTTTGCTCTAGAGCACACTTCTCAGGCAAATGGGGGTCGCTTTCGCCATGTGGGCTGAAACGGGGGCAGCATATTGGCGGTGTTCGATACGTGTTTCGCGGCTCATCGTAGCATAGTGCAGGCGCGTAGCAGCGCGTGAGGGATGGGAAATCCCCGATCTAGCGCGGATTTGTTTAAGGTCAGAGGGCTTAGGAGTGCATGAGCCTCAGCAGGTGTATAGGTTCTGATGCCCTGATACGGCACGGTTAGCCACACATGACGCAGTTTCACTGTGTATCATCGAGACTTGTACGACCATCAAGCTGAAAGCAGCGAGAGATAGATCATACGACCTAAGAATAGGCCAAGCAACCTTACTTGCAGAAAGAGTGGATTTCCTAAAGTCCAAGTTGACAAAGGATCTGGCCGATATCGTTGCGCTCATGGATTCTGCACCCGCGTCACATCTGATCAATGACTCTCTTAACCCACAGATCCTAGGCAAGATAATCAGTGAGTTCAGCTTGGGCTTCGCTCTTGACACCGTCAGGGATCTGCCGAATAATGCGGAGGCCCTCTCACTGTACAACCCAAACGCCCGACCTTCAAATGTACAGGCGTGGCTCAAGAATGCCTTCCCGTTAGATGCTCAGTTCTGAGAAACGCCCGTTCACAGAGTTGGAATTGAACAAAACGTTTGGAGCCTCGGGCGGGCTTCGAACCCGCGACCTTCCGCTTTCTTGAGACGCCCTTACAAGGCGGATGCTTTCCAGCTCAGTAAGCTGAGTCTACCAGGCTGAGCCACCGAGGCTCCTACAAACCTAGCGACAGTGCCTTAAAACTCAACGGTTGGACATAACTACTCGAACGTGTCATCCGAGAGACAAGTGATTGGCCTTGAGCACCGAAAAACTCGCTCTACTCGGTGGCAAGCGGGCGAAGGCTAAACCCTTCCCTCCATGGCCGCAATACGATGAGAAAGAACGCCGAGCACTCATGCAAGTTTTAAGGAGCCGAGTGTGGTGGCGCACACCGGGAACTCGAACACTGGAATTCGAACGCAAATTCGCCGCATACCATCAAGCGAAACACGGAATTGCTGTGACTAATGGCACCGCAGCATTGGAAGTCGTGCTAGCCGCGCTCGAAGTCGGTCCAGGCGATGAAGTGATAGTACCTGACTTCACATTCATAGCGAGCGCCAGTGCGGTTCTCGCTACGGGAGCGCTACCTGTTCTTGTGGACGTGACTCCAGACACGTATTGCTTGGATCCGGACCTGGTGGAGCAGAAGATCACTGACCGGACAAGAGCGATCATCGCGGTTCACATGGGAGGTCATCCTGCGGACCTCGATCGTCTACCGGAGATCGCCCGCCAGCATCACGTCCGCCTAGTAGAGGACAGCGCCCACGCCCATGGCACCGAATGGAAAGGCCAGAAAGTAGGCGCGATCGGGGACATAGGAACATTCAGTTTCCAAGCGAGCAAACTGATGACAGCGGGAGAAGGCGGGATAATAATCACCAATGACGACGAGTTGGAGCGGCGAGCTCGGTCGGTGCACGATTGCGGTCGCATGCCAGGGGAATGGTTCTACTCCCACTTCATCTATGGCTCGAACTATCGACTTAGTGAGTGGCAAGGAGCCGTCCTCACGCAACAGCTCTCTCGCCTCGACAAGCAGGCGGCCGTCCGCACCAAGAACGCGGGATACCTAGATCGTACGCTGCCCGAGATCAAGGGCATCACTCCTCAGAAGCAGGACCCCCGATGTACTCGGAATGGATATTATGCGTACATCTTTCACTATGAATCCTCAGCCTTTGCGGGATTGCCCATCAAAAGGTTCGTCGAGGCACTAGAAGCAGAAGGAATCCCAACCCAAGCAAGCTATCCACCAATACATGAGCTCGACCTATTCAAGAGCGGCGAGTATCTCAAACGACTTCCTCGGGAAAGACATGAGTTGGGAAAAGCCATTCTCAAGACGAACTTCCCGAACACAATCCGTGCCGCATGGGAGACCGTCTGGCTGCCACATCCAGTACTGCTCGGCACACGAGAAGACACTGCTATGGTCGTTGAAGCGATACGCAAGATCCAAAGGCATGCCAAAGATCTCCTGTGAACTTCATTTGGTATACTAGACTCGCTTCCTCATCCCAGATGTTTGTGAACGGTCATGAGAGTCAAACTCGGCGTTGACGTAGGAGAGAACCTAGCAGATCCCCGGGAGTTCGTTGAGTGCGGAGTCTTAGCGGAGAGGCTGGGCTTCGATACTTACTGGCTTGGGGATCACTTCATGCCTTGGATCCATACAGGTGGCAGATCGGCCTATGTGTGGTCCGTTATGGCTGCATTGCTCGAAAGGACCGATCGAATACTTGTTGGCCCAGATGTCACAACCCCGATTGGGGCACGGTATCATCCCGTTATCATAGCGCAAGCAGCCGCCACTTTGGACAATATGTATCCGGGGCGATTCCTGTTAGGAGTAGGATCTGGCGAAGCGATGAACGAAGAACCGTTCTTCCAAGAGGCAGGATTGGGCTGGCCGAAGTGGAAGGAAAGGATCGAGAGACTCGTAGAAGGAGTAGAGCTCATTCGGCGAACATGGAGCAGTGATGACTACTTCTCATTCGAAGGCCGATTCTTCAAGATGAAGAACATCCGCCTCTACACCAAACCCCGAACAAAGATACCAATCTACTTCTCAGCTATGGGCCCAAAGGCAGCAACATACGCGGGACGTTTCGGCGACGCCCTGATCACAATATCCACACCAAGCCGCTGCAAGAACGTCATATTCCCGAGATTCGAGGAAGGGGCCAGAACAGCGGGTAAGAATCCTGCTGGCATGGAGAAGATGGCATTCGTCTGTTTCGGCATAGGCGAAGAAAGCTCTCTGATCCAACGACTGAAAGGCGGAGATGCTGCCTTTCTGGCCGACAAGGCTTTCGAGGAGCCTGATCCGCGACGAGTTGAAGCGATGGCCGCGACGGTAGAAGATAGTCGAATCAGGGAGAGCTTCCAGCTCTGCCGCTCGGTAGACGACCTCGTAGAAGTGGTGGAGAGCTACGTCTCAGTAGGCGCCAATCAAGTTGTGTTCAGCACCGGCGCTTCCCCCGAGCTCATAAAGAAAATTGGGGAACGCGTGATTCCCTCCTTCCACTAAACTATGGTTCTCGATCCTACGCAGTGTCCGACTGTGAACCATAATAGGATCAGACTCGTGACATCTATGGGAGCCAAACGACCTGAGCCATTTGGAGGAACGCCGGAATGAGAGATGAGATGTCTTCAAGGCAGCGGATTCTGCATGCCTTCAATCGCTCAGAAGTCGACCACGTGCCACTCCTGGTCAGATGGTGGAGCCGCCAATACCTCTCCAATAAGAACGACAGTTGGAAAGACCAGTTCGAACGAGTCCTCAAGACTACCAGACTCGGGTTGGATGATGCTGTCGAATTTGAACCACCGAGAATGATCAACCCTGAGGTAACTGTGAAAGTTCGCAGAGAGAGTCGACCCGGAGAGCGATACCCTGTGCTGCTTAAGGAGTATCACACTCCCAAGGGCGTCCTCAGCCAAGCTGCCTGCAAGACAGATGATTGGCCCCATGGAGACGACATTCCAATCTTCACGGATTTCCTTGTCCCCCGTTCCCGCTCGAAGAAATACTTGATTGAGGCGATTGGAGATGTCGAAGCCCTTTCCGCTCTGTTCACAGAGCCTTCTGAGAAACTGCTCCGACAGGCCAGAGAACAAGCGAACACGGCCAGAAGATTTGCGGAGAAGAACGAAGTCGTCCTCGAGTCTGGAGCCAACTACCTTAGTTCTTGGCTCGATGGTTCAGGACTATTTCTAGGTGACGCACTCGGGTGGTTGTGTGGACTCGAGAATGCGATAATGATCGCATACAGACAACCAGAACTTCTTCACAGGTTACTCGACACGATTCTTGAATGGAACCTGAGGCACATCAGATTGGTTTCCGAACTCGGAGGCTCCGACGTAGTTGTGCATAGAGCATGGTACGAGACGTTCTGGTCACCGCGACTGTTCAGAACATTCTTTGCTCCTCGGATTAGAAAAGAGATAGACTACGTTCACCGTATCGGGGCGAAATTCTGCTACATAATGACGTCAGGTCTTATGCCGCTGCTTGAGCCGCTTGCAGAGATGGGCATCGACGCCCTGTACGGTATCGATCCAGTGCAAGGCGGAGCTGATCTGAGACAGATCAAGCAGCGAATAGGAGATCGAGTCTGCCTTTGGGGAGGAATGAACTCGGCCGTGACACTCGCATCGGGCGGCAGGAAAGAGGTCGAGACAAGTGTCAAGGAAGCCATCGAAACCCTGGCGCCACAAGGGGGATTCGTACTTGCCCCGATCGATCAGCTATTTGAGGATACGCGATGGGAAAATGTGCTTACAATGATCGAGATCTGGCGCAAGCTTTCGCACGCGTGCGCTGGGGACCTGTTTAGGCAAGATAAATAAGCGCAGATCATGCGTCTCTCGCGTGATTCGTTTGGGACTGCTCTCGTTCGTCCTGCGCCGTCTCGGACTCGCCGTGTTTGTCCTCCTCGGAGTGGCAACAATCACATTCATTCTTTCACGGTCGATCTCAGCTAACCCACTTGTCGCTTGGCTAGGCCGCGCAGCCAGCATGTACCCGGACTTGGCTGCAGCATATGCAGAGAAGTACCACTTGAATGACCCACTGTATGTGCAGTTCTACTACTATCTAGTGGGTCTACTTCAGGGAGACTTGGGGTACTCGGTACTCAAGGGCAGGCCCGTTGCAAAGGCCATCGCAGAGACTCTGCCCTTCACGCTCCAGATTGCATTTTTCGCAATCGTGTTCACCTTGGTTATCGGAATACCACTTGGCGTGCTCGCGGGAAAATATCACCGCAAGGCAGCTGACTATGGAATAAGAGCGTTCTATCTGGCGGGAGTGTCGTCCCCAGCGTTCTTGCTCGCGCTCTTCTTGTTGGTTGTCTTAACCTACACGTTCCGTCTGCTTCCTAGCGGCGGGGCGCTGAGCCCGGGCGTCTCGGCACCCAAGCCAATCACCGGTTTCATCATGATAGACAGTCTGCTCGAAGGCAACCTTAGCACATTCGTTGACGCACTCGTTCACGTTATCATGCCAAGCTTAGCCCTCGCGCTTGGCGTCTTCGGATATGTAACGCGAGTCCTCCGTGCCTCCATCCTTGAGGTCATGCGCACAAACTACATACGATCCGCCCGTGCAAAGGGCCTGGACGAGAATACGATCTTCTTCAAGCACGCTCTTAGGAACGCAATGATTTCAGTTGTTACTCTCGCTTCGCTTCTCGTGACTTGGTTGGTGACTGGGACATTGTTTGCTGAGACAATCTTCACATATCCCGGAGTTGGCCAGTACCTGGTTCAGGCGCTCAGTTCGCTGGATTATCCATCAATTCTTGCAATAACCTTGGTCTTCGCTGCCATCATTGTAGCCTCCAACCTCGCGGCGGACATTCTCTATGCTGTAGTAGATCCGGAGATTAGATTGCAGTGATCAAAGTCAAGAACCCCAGAACGCAGTACATCATTGAGCTGCTGACTTACAACAACGAGACCAAGCTTGGTTTTCTTCTCGTGTCAGCACTTGTTGTTTCAGCGATTGTCATTGCATTGGCTGGCGATAGCGTCCTTCCATACGACCCGATCAAACAGAACGTTGGCCCCCCGTTGGGCGGACCCAGCCTTCAGCATCTCTTTGGAACTGACATACTCGG
>Ga0315296_10003446_pt1 | contig 13174 bp, 14 predicted proteins | sample YL17G14_18_MG_FD_203921 | JGI IMG/M metagenome (GOLD analysis project Ga0315296, IMG submission 203921) | Sediment microbial communities from Yellowstone Lake, YNP, Wyoming, USA - YL17G14_18 | ecosystem: Environmental > Aquatic > Freshwater > Lake > Sediment | place: USA: Wyoming | collected... | reverse complement strand
AGATAACCATGGTCACTTTCACTGAAACATTCAAAGCCGAACCGAAGAAAACCGACGGCGAAGCCGAAGAAAAAAAGGAAATCAAGAAAGAAAAGACGACCAAACCTGAAAAAGAAGAGAAACCTGCAGCGGAGTTGCAGCCCAAAACATAGCCTTCTCGCTACGCGTAACGCGCGTCAACATCCTTCCTGAATTTGTGTTCAAACTAGTTAGATTTCTATTAGACTACATTGATCAAGCCTGTAGAGTGGTTTCTCTACTCCTCGGTCAGAACTCAGATGACTCGAGTCGTCTTTGCCAAATGCTTGTACGCGTCGGGACTTAGCTTAAGTTTGTTCAAGACGGTGTATCTTTCTGGCCGCATCGAAGCTGCCATTTCGAGAGCCTGAAGGATATCTTCATCCTCAACGTCAAGCTCGTGGGCGCTTGTCGGGGCTCCGAGCACCTTGAGCACGTCTCTTATGCGTTTCCAGTTGGCTCCATGCAGGTACGACATCATTATTGTTCCGACACCGCATCGTTCTCCATGCATTGCCCTGTTCGGCTTAACCACATCCAACGCGTGACTGAAGAGGTGTTCTGCACCGCTGCACGGACGGCTACTTCCTGCTATGCTCATCGCCACACCGCAGCTTATGAGAGCTTCCATCAACACGCGAAGACCTTCTTCGTTTTCCCTCTGCATCAATCCAACATTTCGCATAACATGTTTCGCGCTCATCAAAGCCAGGCTTGCGGCGTAGCCTCCGTAGTACTCGTCTTTTTCTGCGTGCGCAAGCTTCCAATCTCTGACTGAAGTAAACTTTGCGATGACGTCTTCGCAGCCACTTATCGTGAAACGCCAAGGAGCTTGCATGATGATGCTTGTGTCGGCTATTATGGCCAAGGGTGCTTGTGACACGACCGAGTAGGGCTTCTCGAAACCTTTGATAGAAGCAAGGGGACTGGCGATTCCATCGTGAGATGCTGTGGTTGGAACGCTGATGAAGGGAATTTCTTGACGTGCAGAGCTGCATTTTGCCACGTCTATTTTTGTTCCGCCTCCAACGCCGAACACAACTTGAGGTTCCAAGTTTTCTATTCTTTCGGCGACGTTTTCGACATCCTTGACGGTGGCCGTTTCAACTAAGAAAGTATCTGTTCTCATTCCTTGTTTTTCTTCCAGAAGCTCTTTTACTTTGTTTCCTGCGATGTCTAGAGTTTTTGAACCTGCGATTATGAGGGCGGACTTGGCGAACCCGAGTCTTCTGGAAATTTCGGCAACTTGTTCGATTGCCCCGTTTCCAACTATCACTTCTCTGGGAAGCTGCATCCGATGATGTTTCAAGTGCATATTAATCACGGTCAAGTTTGCGCAGGGTTTTTCATACCGATGTGTGTCCAGAACCTTAATAATCCTTTTTCTGATTGGCTTTTCATGAGGCTGATCATTTTCAGCTAAAGGTCTTGTCTGTCAACTTTAAAGCGTAATATTAATTAATGGCTTGCTTGTGATTACAAGATGCTACTTCCTCGCGAAGTAATCCTTGATGCATTTAGGTTTTGGAGGAAACTAAGATGGCACAATACAATAATGTAGTCGATCAATTTACATTGAAAGGAACAACAACAATTGGCGTCGTCTGTGAAGACGGGGTCATATTGGCTTCAGATAGCCGTGTGACCATGGGTTTCTATGTGGCTCACAAACAGGGCAAGAAAGTCTACCAAATAGATGAACACTTGGCCATGACGATTGCCGGGAGCGTTGCGGATGCTCAAAAGACAGTTGACATACTTACTTTGAACGCTCGTCTGTACAGGATAAACCTTAGCAGACCGTTGCCGATCAGTTCTGCCGCGAGATTGTTGTCTAATCTTCTGTTCTCGGTAAGGTACGTGCCCCTTCTAGCGCAAGTCCTCGTAGGTGGAGTTGACGACACAGGCCCACATGTGTTCTCAATCGACCCGTTTGGAAGTCTCACAGAGGAAAAAGTCGTTTCAACCGGGTCAGGCTCACCAGTGGCCTACGGAATATTGGAAGACAAGTTCCGAGAAGGCGCCGCCGTCAAGGAAATGCTCCCCGTTATCGTGAAGGCTGTAAATGCAGCGATGAAGCGTGATGCAGCGAGTGGAGACAGCTTCAACGTTGCAGTCATAGACAGCAAGGGTTATCGAGAGCTGGGGGAGAAGGAAAAGAAGCAGCTTCTCGCGGATTGAGGAAGTCAAAAATTTGGTGCAGACCTCTACTGGGGACAAAATCGAGATTAGTCAATACATTTTGGAACATGTTCCGAAAGAAGCGGAAGTAACCAGAATAGAGTACGAAGCCTCAACATTAGCGGTCTACACGAAGAAACCTGAAGTACTAGTTGATCACAGCAATGTAGTCGCAAACATTGTCAATGTGATCAGAAAGAGAATAGTGATTCGTTCTGACCCGTCGGTCAGGGTTCAGGAAAATGAGGCTGAAAGGATTGCCAGAGAAATAATCACACCCGAGGCTGAAGTGACTGACATTAATTTTGACCCAAGCTTAGGCGAGATAATCATCGACGCTAAGAAGCCGGGTCTTGTCATCGGAAAGAACGGGATGGTGCTGCAGGAGATTATCAGGCGTACGAAATGGCGTCCGCAGGTGCTAAGAAGTCCGCCGCTGAAGTCAAAAATAATCACTCATATGCGTCATTATCTTCATTCGGAGAGCAAGGAAAGGGAAAGGGTCCTTCGCACGGTTGGTGAAAGGATTTTCAGGCCGAAAGCGTTCGAGGTCGGCGACGTAAGGATCACGGCATTAGGAGGGGTTCAGGAAGTTGGCAGGTCAGCCTTTCTCGTTCAAACCCGGGAAAGCAGTGTGCTCTTGGATTGCGGAGTCAACCCTGGTAGCACGAGACCTTTTGAAGCCTTTCCAAGATTTGACAATCCTGCTTTTGAGACTGAATCGTTGGATGCCGTCGTGATAAGTCATGCTCATCTGGACCATTGCGGTCTGTTGCCTTTCTTGTACAAGTACGGTTATGACGGGCCTGTCTACTGTTCGGCGCCGACATCGAACATGATGACGCTGCTGCAGCTGGACTATTTGGATGTGGCGGGCAAGCAGGGTGTAACACCGTACTATGACCAGAAGGATGTTCGAGAATGTGTATTGCATACTCTCCCACTGCGGTACGGAGTGGTAACTGATATTGCTCCTGACATTCGTTTGACTCTGCATAATGCTGGGCACATTCTGGGGTCGTCGATGGTTCACCTACACATTGGCGAGGGTTTACACAATTTGGTTTATACAGGCGACTACAAGTATGCTCGAACAATGCTTTTGGAAGCGGCTACCATAGAGTTTCCGAGAGTGGAAACAATAATAACCGAGAGCACTTACGGTGGTCCTGATGACATCATGCCGTCGCGAGTTGAGGCTGAGGAAAGACTGGCACGTGTTGTCAACGAGACTTTGGAGCGGAAAGGAAAAGTCTTGATTCCTGTTCCAGCCGTTGGCAGGGCACAAGAAATAATGTTGGTGTTGGACGGGTACATGAGACGCGGCCTGATGAAAGAAGCGCCAGTGTTCATCGAAGGGATGATTTCAGAAGCAACGGCAATTCACACCGCTTATCCTGAATACTTGGGGAGAGAGGTCAGGAACAGCATACTTCATGATGGTATAAACCCGTTTCAATCGGACTATTTCACCGTGGTAGAACATCCTAGCGTTAGACAAGAAATAATCGACGGTGAACCATGCATCATTATGGCCACCTCTGGAATGCTTGAAGGGGGGCCCGTGATAGAGTATTTCAAAAGCCTGGCAGACGACGAGAACAACTCCATAATCTTTGTGAGTTACCAGATTGAGGGAACGATGGGAAGAAGAGTACAGAAGGGCCTGAACGAGGTTGCAATGATGACCGCCGAAGGCAAAATGGACGTAGTGAAGGTCAGACTTCGGACTGAATCGATTGAAGGTTTTTCAGGGCACTCTGACAGAAGGCAAATCCTTAACTATTTGACCCATCTGAAGCCCAAGCCTGAACGCGTTGTTGTGAACCACGGCGAAAGAGCAAAATGCATTGGCTTGGCGAACTTTCTTGAGAGAAGATGCGAAATGCGCGCTTTTGCGCCGGCTATATTGGAGACTTTTAGGCTGCTGTAGGAATAGGCTCATTCGATACTGAGGCTTTTTCTCTCCAAATCTTCACATTAGGCGGGCAGATCACTACTCGTTCTTCTCCGAGCCTAGCGATGTCTCCACCCAGAGACTCTGCAAACTCGGTGAGTTCGTTCACTGCACGTTTGACATCATCGATACTTTTTGCTGCAAGTGGAGTAATCCGCAGAATCAGTATGTTCCCAGACTTGACGTCAGTCTTTACCGCGTCCAAGTCTGCCAAATCGCGTAGAGGAACAGCCTTCAAGTAGGTCTTGCCAGTGTCGGTCTTAACCTCGATCTCCTTGTCCTCCTTCTTGGACTTGCGAAGTATTCCTCCCAGCCCTGGCAAGGTTTTCCTCTCTTTACACCTTATTGCTTTTTTCAAGAGTTTTAAGCGTTTCCCAATCTAGCAAATGAATCACTAATGCAGATCCCATTATTAAAGGATTCTAGAAGCTCATATTTGCTCATGTAATCAATGGAGAACAGAAATTATTACATCAAGGGAATAAACCTGCAGTAATCTGTTCTCTGAGAACTGAAGGATGCACTAGTAATGGTCCAATACACACGTTAGTGGCATCTATTTGAAGGGGGCCCTGAATTCTTTGAGTATGTTCCAGATATTGTCTCCAACATAATGTTTGTTCTTCACGACGATGCCCTGCTTGACACTCTTTACCTCTTCGGCGTCATAGACTATTTCGCCAAGCGCGAGCGGTTTACCGTGTTTCTCGTCTACGATGAACACGAAGTCGCCTTTCTTGAAGTCTCCCGAGAAGCACTTGATCCCAGGAGCCATAATGTTTGCTCCTTTGCACACGAACGGAACGGCACCCATATCGACAGTGACCTTCGGCATCATGTTGAACAATAAGCTGAACATGAGGGCCGGATAAACGTCCACTTGAGTTCTAACGAACACTGGTTTTCCGTCGATCAGGCAGATGTCGCCATGTTCCGTTTCAATGATTTCAATGTTGGTTTTTTCATTGAAGATCTGTTCTAGGTTGACTCTGAATCTTTGAGAAGCTTTGTCAAGAAGGTTCTTTGAATCCTTCTCTTTGAGAAAGTACCTTCTGTGCTTTTCAGACATTCTCTTTCTCCGTTAGATAAGGTATGTGTACAAGGTTTAAATATAAAACCTCGATTTCCCAGACATCACCTCATATGTCAAAGAATTCAGCACTTTTTTTCGGAATAGGATTTCTCAGGAAATGTTATTTTGTTAGTTAACACATACGACAGATGACGAAAGGATCAATTGAGGAGCTTGTTTTTTGGCTTGGCATTCGCTTAGCGCACGCCGAAAAGCTTGCCGAAGACAGCTGCTTTTTTGTTGGATAAGGTTTAAATGTATAAGGTTTAATTGAATGGCATAACACACTAGGCTAGAGGGTCAAGAAATGAGCGAAATGACCACGGAGATACTCGAGCAAAATCTTGGAAAGATCGTTCTGGTAAGATTGAAAGGTGGAAAGAGCCTGCGCGGAAGGCTCAAAGGCTTCGACCAACACTTGAACCTGGTTCTCGAGGAAACTGAAGACACTACCACTTCAGAGAATGTTAGAAAACTCGGAACGATTATAGTCCGAGGAGACAATGTTGTCCTGATCTCACCACCGCCAAGGTGAAACTGTTGGGAAAGGGTACACCCTCATTCGGCAAGCGTGCTGGAAAAACCGTCCATATCCGGTGCAGGCGCTGTGGCCGACGGTCTTACAATGCGACAAAGAAAAGGTGCGCAGCCTGTGGTTACGGGGAAACTCCAAGGATTAAGACATACTCTTGGCGCACGAAAACTCTTTTGAGAGAAAGAACACGCTAATTCATTCACGCGCTTCTGTCATGATTGATAGTAGCCTTTGTCAACTTTAACGAAAATCAGTGGACCTTTGCTCTGAGTGAGTTCCCTGGCTTTTCTTAGTGTGTTGTTTATGACGTTCACGATTTGTTCTTCTTCGCTGTTGTATTCTTTCTCGTCTTCGCCCAGTTCCATCTTGAGCAAGTTCTCAGCGAGGATTGATGTTCCGCAGACCTCACCATTTCTTACAAGCGTCGATATTATGACTTCTTCCATTTCCTGACGCTTAGCGAGTTTTCCCCACATGACTTCGCCATTGTTGAGGATTCTCGTTGTGCGATTCCATTTCTTCGAGTTCTCGTTGCCAATCAACAGTTTCACGCGTTCTGCCCATTTCTTAAGCCATATTCCAGCCCATACATCCAAGAATTCTGAAAGTTCTGTTGGTGTTTCGTTGAAGATCTTCTCGAGCTTCTCGACTATGTCACAGTCGTTCGCTTCTTTCCCAATAAGGTCCCAGTGGACTTTGAGGTTGTTCGTCAAGTCCTGACAAGCTATTTGGAGTACCTTGCGGTCAGAGCCCAACGGGTCAAGCATTGGGTTCTTGTCCTTGAGCTTTTCTGACAGCAACATTTCAATGAAGTTCATGGGTACTCCCGTTCTCGAAGCCTTCTCCACCCTTAGGTAAGCTTTTGTGCTTTTAATAAGCTTTATTCGTAGTGGCTTCTATAACTTATTTCAATAAGTTTCAGCTATATTACGGCTCTAGAAATATTGCAGGGTAAGTTCTCAGAAGCTATTCGAGAAATTGCGGGAGTTCGCTGAGGTTTCGCAGAATTAAATCAGGTTTCTCCCTTTCAAGTTCTTTGCGGCTAAAAATTCCCGACAAAACTGCAACTGTTCTCATTCCGGCGTTTTTTCCAGCTCTGATATCAACCACAGAGTCACCGACAACTAGGCAGTCACGCGTTTGCACTCCTAGCATACTGGAACACTTCATTAACGCCTCAGGGTCAGGTTTGGGGTTTCGAGTGTCCAATGAAGTTACTATTTTCTGAAAATACTTTGCAAGGCAGAATTTCTCAAGTGCACCGAACACTTCCTCTGCAGAAAGACTCCGTCTGGTAGTCAAGGCCAACTTTGCCTTTGCTGAGAGTCTTCCAAGCGTGTCCTCGGCGCTTGGAAACGGTTTTGTTTTCTCACTTGTAACCTTGTAAAACGTCTTCAAGTATATCTGCAAGAACTTCTTCACTTCAAGCCCAACCAGCAGGTCGCGAATGGACAGGTCCTGTTCAAGTCTCTTGGGTATCTCCATTGCGGTGTCGGCGGCAACGTTCTTCCGTCCCAAAGTTTCGAAAGCAGTTTTAGCAGCTTCTACGTACGCGTCTCGAGAATCCAGTATCGTTCCGTCCAAGTCGAGCAGTATGCATTCTGTCTTGAATTTAGTCAAGTTCAATCTCGGCTTATGTTGTGCTTCTTGCTACTATCTGTTTCGATAGGTTTTTATTTGCGGCATGTTGTCTATGGTAAGTACGCAGTAAATATCTCTAACGACAACAACAGGAATGAAGGGCGATGGTCAGAAAAGCACGAATCCGCCTCACAAGCACAGACTACAAGAAGCTTGAGGAAGTATGTGAAGAACTGAAAGTCATCGCCCAGAAGACAGGAGTCAAGATTAACGGTCCAGTGCCGCTGCCCACTAAAAGACTGAAAGTTCCCGTGTTGAAATCACCATGCGGAGAAGGAACCGCGACGTGGGACAGGTGGGAAATGCGCATACATAAACGCCTTATTGATATAGACTCCGAAGAACGTGTGATGAGACGAATCATGCGAATCCGAGTTCCTGAAGAGGTTCACGTAACAATCGAGCTTCTTTAGGTTTTCAAGAAGATCTGGTCTTTTCTCTGCCCCAGTCGAAGAGTGGGCATTGATCACACTTTTCTAAGAAACCCAACCCTTTCTTGGTCGTTTTGTAGTTGTTTTCTTGGTCTATTTGCAGTAGCCCTCTCTTTGATAATTCGCCTAGGTACTGCTTTGCTTGCAGGAAAGATAGGCCGACATCCCTCATTATCTCGGTCTTCTTCTTACCTGCCGCAGCCTTCCTGAGTATTTCAATAGCGATTTCATGTCTATCTCTGTTACCCATGCAAAACCAACTTAGAAACTGCTCTAAATCAGAATCTCACAGGATATATGTTTTTCTAGACTCTACAAGAACGGACGTAGAGCAATTATCAGAAGAGCAACACTCACAGCGAAAACTAGTGTCCAAATCCTCTTATCCCAAGCGAAGATTTTCAGTCCATCGAATACGCCAAAGGGGATTAGGTTGAACACGGCTATCCAAGAGTTGAAAAGGGTAAGATCCGCAAGGACATCATTGTAGGGATGCAGAAAGACTGCAGCCACCATAAATGAGCCAGCAAAAAGCATATTCGTCGTGGGTCCAACAACCGACGTTTTTCCCATAATCCTGTTATCAGTAGACCCAGCAACAACAACAGCTCCCGGAGATATGATCTTCAGCAACGGAGAAATGATTGAGAGCAAAGTCAAAGACATACCCATTAGATTCAACCGGAACTCAGCCCAAAGCCCAAGTTTCTGTGCCATGAGTTTGTGAGCCATCTCGTGCACAAGAAAAGATGCTGTGAACGCCGCCACGAAAACGCTCAATACCACGTGGTCGATGTGTAACAGATTTGCGAACCCCACCAAGGAGAGACCCACAATTATGATAAGTAGTGCCCCTACCGTCAAATGTGAGATTTCTCTTCGGCTGGACGAGAACGACCTCTTTCGCTCGCCATATGAAGGATATGTGACTGTGTGTTCGAATGATTCCTGAGAAATCACTGGTTGCACCTGCTCCTTTGGCAAACGAGCTTTGTCGAGCTGTGCACAATCATGGTTTTCAGGCAGACGATGTTGAGAGCAATAATAGCCCCCGCAGAACGGACACTTAAATGGCAGAAAAGTGTCCTTATCGCATTTTTGACATTTCATCTTCGCGCACCTGTAATAAACAACAAGTTGCATATTCATCGCTTTAACATTTTTTCTTTGGGAATCCAGAAAGCAAGACAGAACGCTTGTCGGTAAACACTTAAAACGCTGGTTCTGAGCATAAGTTAACGATCAACTATTGACACTCGAAGGGGGACATATGGGTTTGAAGGCCTTTAGCTTTGTCCATGCAGCGGACTTGCATCTCGGGTATTCACAGTATGGTTTGGAAGCGCGACGCGAAGACTTCGACAAAGCGTTCCAAGAACTAGTTGAGAAGACCATCGAATTGAAGGCCGATTTTATGATTGTCTCAGGAGACTTGTTCCAGCAGCCGAGACCATCGAACACGACTTTGGAAAGTACCATCAAGTATTTCAGGAGTCTTCGGGACGCTGGTATCCCTGTCTTGACTGTTGATGGTTCGCATGATTCCGCTCCGAACGGCATTACCGGGACTATTCTGAACCCGCTGGACAGTGCAGGCTTGATCCGTCACCTGCCAAAGCATGAAGGAGCTTGTTGGACAAAGCCAGGAAGCTGTTATGTCTATGGCGTGCCAAACTTCAGGACGAGACACAAGACGGAGGAACTGCTCCCGGCCTTTATGGAGCAGAACAAGCCACAACCAGATTCGTCGGTCTTCAACATCTTTGTCTTTCACATGGCGCTAGACCTCCCAAACGTGAAGCCCCCCTACATTGAGGCTGAAGCATCTCCAGAGCTCATTCCCGAAGGTTTCAACTACTACGCCGCCGGCCATGTGCACAAACCCTACATGCAAGAATTCAAGACAGGAGTTCTTGCTTACCCGGGTTGCACCGAAACCACAGACTATGTCGAAGCAAAATTCGACAAGGGCTTCTATCATGTCAGAGTTGACGAAAAAGGCGGAGTACATCCAGAGTTTGTTCAGCTTCAATCTGCTCGCAAATTCATCATTTTTGAACAGGACTTCGAAGGAGTTGTTCCTTCCAAGATAACCGAACAAGCTGCCCAACTTGTGAAGAATGCGGATGAAGAAGGAGCAATAATCATCCCAATTCTGAAGGGAGTCTTGCCGTCTGAGGCAAACCGTTCAGAAGTGGATGTTGCTCATATCAGGACAGCAGCCGAAAAAGCGTTGCTAGTGCATCCAATAGTGTTGCTACGTGAAAGCGAAGTCTCAGAAGATATGGTTCGGTCTATCTTCGAAAGCGAAATCAAAGACCTCAGGACGAAGGCATTCGAATACTTTCTCCAGATTTTTTCAGAGCGTCACACATCCGAGGAAGCTGAAAGAGTATCACGAATGGCTCTAAGCTTGATAGAACCTCTGACCAAGAAACAAGAAGAAAAAGTCAAACAGACAATAGAGGAGCTTCTGCAGTGAGAATCGAGATCGTGCAGCTTGAAAATATCCGCTCACACGTGAAGTCTACGGTACCGTTCGCGAGGGGCTTCAACTGCTTGGTCGGCGGGTTGGGTTGTGGAAAATCAAGTATTCTCTATTCAATAGATTTCGCCTTTTTCGGTGAACCCATCGGGAGAAGCTTCGACTATCTATTGCGCGAGGGCGCCGACAACGGCAAAGTTACCGTCCAGTTTCTGCACAACGGTAAAAGCTACATGATCTCCCGAGGGCTCAAGAAACGTGGAAAAGGCATAAACCAAGATTTCGACGAACTGAAACTCTTCGAAGAAGACGAGCTGGTATCAAGCGCCAAATCAGATGCTGTTGCTGAGCAATTGAAAGCATTGACTGGCTTGGATAAAGATCTCTTCCGGGAAATAGTCTGGGTTCGTCAAGAGCACTTGAAAGAACTTCTGAACTCTCCACCACGCGAAAGGCAGAAACGACTAGACGAACTTTTCGGTCTCCTAGAATACGAAACGGCTTGGAGCAATCTCGCTGGATACCAACGCGAATACGAGGGCGAGAAAAGAGCTTACGAGAAAGATGCTGATGTGGCAGGGATGGAAAAACTCGGCGGTGAGTACAACCGAACCGCAGAAGAGTTTTCGCATCTCGAAATCGAACTGGAAAACATGAAACAGCAACTTGCCTCAGCAAAGAATGCCTTGGAAGAGGCAGACCAGAAGCTTCAGGAAATGGAGGAAACAAGAAAGCAGAACGAAGAACTCAAACGTAATGAAACCAAAACACACGCCAACCTGGCGAACATCCAAGATTTTATGGCATCCTTAACCGAGAAAACCGACGCAAAAAGAATCAGCATTCAAAACCTCGAGCAGCGCCTGGTAGCCATCGACACGCAAATACGATCCCATGCTGCCGAACTCAAAAAGGTGGGAATATCGGCCGATCAACCAATTGAAGCACTGAGGAGAGAAGTCGCTGCAATGGAAGATCAGCTGTCCACCCTCAAAGGCGAGCAAGAAGCAAGCCTAAAGAATATCCAAGCAGACGAGAAAAGGATCAATTCAATTTCTGCAGAGAACCGCTGTCCCATTTGTCTGCAACCTTTGACAGACGCTTACAAGAACGAACTGGCTGAGAAAATTCATGAGGAAAACGAGCAACGCAAAAAGTCAGCAGCTCAACTTAGAGAACAGTTGTCCGACCTGCAACAATCGAGAATCTCGGCAGACAACGCACTTTCAAATCTGCAGATGCTCATACCCAGAGCCGAAGAACTGAGAAACCGAATAAAAGAAGAAAAGGAGACTCTGTTTGAATTCACCAATGAACTTGATGTAAAACAGAAACTGGAAAGGGACCTGAGCAAACAACTAGACGCCTTGCGCATGGAGTCAAGTAGATACGACGTTTCTGAGTTGGAGACGGCAAGAACCCACAGAGAACAAGCGTTCAGGAAGTATTATGCTTTAGAATCTGAAATGCGCGCGAAGGAGAACCAACAGAAAGGATTGACAGGTCGTTTAGACGAGATAAAGGAAAGGATCGACCAGGCGCAACAGAAAATTGAAAGGATACAGAAGGTAACAAAGGCCGTAGAGCTAATCAGCGACATACGCGACGCCTACAGGAGCATACAACCTAAACTGCGAAGCGAGTTTGTGAAAGTGCTCAGAAACTTCGTTCAGCAGGTCCTCGACACGCTGGCAGCAGGCGAGGGCCAATTGCTAAACATCACAATAGACGAAACGTACACACCCTACGTTCTGGTGGAAGGAAACGTCGAGCGTGAAGTCACGAATCTTTCGGGCGGAGAACGGACACTCCTTGCGTTTGCGTACAGGCTTGGACTTGGCCAATTGATAATGCAGTCTAGGACAGGGCACGGCCTCAGCATGCTGCTACTCGATGAACCAACTGAAAGCCTGGGAACTGAAGACGGCTCCATCTACCGTCTCGCGGATGCCGTGTCCAGGTTCAAGGCTATCGAACAGACAATCGCAGTGACACACAGTGAAGCTTTCGCAGAAAAAGCCGAACACGTCATCCGCCTCGAGAAGGAAGCTGGAATAAGCAAGGTCTCAGTCGAAAGATGACGTAGGTCGTTAGAAAGATGGCCTATGACATGGAGATAGTTCAATCGCTCGATTCCTCCATGAGTTATGTGAAGGAATCGTTCAGAATCTCAGGTACGGCACCTCTTGAAGAATTTGACGTTTGCGTGTGGCATGCTGCGGCAGAGCTAGAGTATGCTCTGTTCCTCTTTTCATTGAAGATCCAAGATGAAAACGTTACAAAAGGCTGGAAACCCAATCGCTCTCGCAGAAAAGACGATGTTGCCACTCTGTTGAAAGCCGCCCAAGAAAGTCTATCCAGGTCTCAGGAGTCTGTGTGCGCCGAAGAATGGTTGAAAGCCTACAGGGATGCTTTTGCGGCGAGGCATCTTTTGCTTTGGGTTCAGAAAGACCTTGCAAAAAAAAGACGGGGGTCTTTCAAGAAGTAGCTTTACTCTTCTTCCTCTTCAACCTTCTTTTCTTTGACAATCAAAGTGTTGTCTTTTCCGCCTATTATTCTGAAGTGCTCTTTCAGTTCTTGATTGTGTAGGAACTTTTTCAACAGCACTCGCAAATGCCCTCTGGATATTGCGCTTTCTTCGTCTTTTACAGTGATTGTTGATGTTCCAGTTTCGATTTGGGTGTTCGTCTTTTCTTCGAGAAACTTTGCAAGCTCTTTTACGAGGTCGCTGTCTTCCGTTTTCAACTCTGAAATGTCAATTTTTGTTTCTGTCATGTTTTTCACCTCATTTTCTTATCATTATGACTCTTACCTGGTCGCATACATCTTCGCAAGAATCCGCGATCATCTCCAT
>Ga0315296_10003445_pt1 | contig 13179 bp, 15 predicted proteins | sample YL17G14_18_MG_FD_203921 | JGI IMG/M metagenome (GOLD analysis project Ga0315296, IMG submission 203921) | Sediment microbial communities from Yellowstone Lake, YNP, Wyoming, USA - YL17G14_18 | ecosystem: Environmental > Aquatic > Freshwater > Lake > Sediment | place: USA: Wyoming | collected... | reverse complement strand
GAAGGCCAGCCGTTTAAAAAAGCCATTATGGCTACTGCCCACAAATTAATAAGAGTGCTCTTTACAATGCTGTCAAAAAGAACAACCTATAAATCAAAGGAGGTGAATGCCATATAGTTGACTACAACTATGTGATTTCAAGAAGCATAAAGTGATGAGGATTTGCGGAAGAAATATGCATAACGCGGCAGTTGAGCGGTGCCCCGGAGGGGCATCTGTCTCGAACTCCTGGTTCTCCCGGAGCGGAGCGGAGAACGCAGCAAATGAGGCGCAGGGGTAACCAGCCTTTGGAAAAAACAACAGAGGCTATTCCCTGTCGCCTCGATTGAATTGTTAAATCAGACTTCATTCGTATTTTTATGTGAGATTGTATGTGATGATTCCGGGGCTAACGATTCAGAAGGAGTTTCCTGAGTACTGTTTTCTTTTTTAGCTCGTAGAAATTTACGTGCTACCTTTTGGACTTTTTTCTTTGCAATATCAGCTTTTTCACCTTCTATTACTTCGCGTTTTAAGACGTCTTGTATCAAAACATTACGTAAATCGTCGATTGGAACTTTTACGTCTGGTGTAATTCTTCTAAGCTCTCTTCTTATTGCCTCTAATACGGTGTCACTTAGGATAAGTGCCCCCAAGTAAAATTTATTAGTAGCCTGAATCTGGTCATGGTAGGCATAAAGACCAGATTTGATCATACTCTCTTTGGTAAGCAGGAAAAGGTTTTCCAGATGGGTTTCGTTCTTAAAATTGAGGGTGAGCAAATCGATATCTAATACCATCTCAAAATCAATTGGTTTTGAAAATATGACCTTAAAAACTTTCCAGTTATTAGCATTAGTAAGAGCAACCCACTCAATGCCCTTATTTGAGGCATAATCGACTGCCTGTTTAATATGGCTTTCCTTCAAATCAATGCCAACCGCCTTAACCTCAATCAGCATTTGAAATTTGCCTTCTATTTTTGTCGCTAAATCACAATAAGTGCCACGGATAGCGAGTTCCTTTGTAACTTCACTGTATTTGTCATATCCAAATAATTCAGCCATCATATCGGTGACAATCATTGAGGTATCAGATTCATTTGCATCCCGAGCCTTTGCCGCGGAAATAATGGGCTGGAATCGTTTCAGACCAAAAGATAATCTGTCAGCGATTTTGTTAGGAATAGCCATTGTGTGTCCTCCTTTTATTTTTTTGATTTAACACGAAGTTCACCGGGAGCCGGATTTATCGGCGATCCGGTGCAACGACTGGTTATGGAATCTGGGTTTTCTCTCATTCTTGCTCCCTGCTTCCGTGTTCGGCAACGTCCCTCATTCTGGATGCTCTATTTCTTCACCAGTTGCGCGTTCTTCCTTGCTAGGTGGATATTGTCGCAGGGGCCAACCGAGAGTGCCGTAATCATGGTAGCAGCCGCGATATCCGATGGCATAAAAGACCAACTGATAGAACAATGACTGAACAATACTGAGCAACTGTCTAAGGTGACCGGACGGGCGTTGATACGCATGGACATTTGCATTTCGTAACTTTTGCCATGCTTTGGCGGCTTCCGCTGTAATGGCTCCTCGCTTGGCCAAAACTCGCATTTTGTCACCAGCACGCGACTGTTTAAGCTGTCTAATAATAGAGCCTTCAATTCGCTCCTTCAAACCCGGTGTACCGTTCCATGCATCCCAGTACTTAATAGCCGCATCAATTTCTTCACACTCTGTGGTTGATGGTTTCCCTAAGTCAGGAAATTCGCTGCCAAGAATACTTTCGATGGCCACTGCCAAGGTAAGGGCCTGCGAATTTATGAAGGTGCCTGCGCTGGCTTCATAAGCAGCGTTTAATTGTCCCCAGAGTGGGTGTTGTCTCTTCTTATAAGGCAGCGTGTACGCCAAGTATTTATCGAACAGTTTGCGATAGGGTTCCGCCGTGGGCTTTCCAGTTTTCGGGTGAGAGAAATGGATAATGTTCAAAGGTGGTTGGTGCCGCACTCCGAAAAGATGGGGGCGGTGGCTGCTCAGAGTACAACTTGTTTGCTGGCCGATGCGCCGACTCGTAATCGTGGGATACAGGGGGCGGCCCAACACAAAAAATAATGCCTCCAGCACACGCTCTTCAAGGTAGAGCGGAAAATCCGCACTATCGGTAGCGAAGTTGATCTCCAGACGGTCGTTGCGGTCGTTGGAAAGTAAGAATCTAAGTCCCGCGGCACGAAATCGCCAAGCATCAAGATGGTAGCGATGTGACCGACTCCAGCCTGCGACATGCCGATGTTCGCTTGTATGAGCATTTGTCGGGATTCTTACGGTGTCGAAGACGACGAATGAGAGACCACACCCATCAACTCTTATCTCTTCAGGAATTTCGCCCTGACAGCTCAAACTATCAACACGACCTTCTACAACCAACTCCTTAGAGTCGCCCCAGTTGGTCACCCCAGGCAAGATGCGCTCACTATGCCATTCTCGCCCTTTCGAATCCGTTGCAGCCAGATCGTAGTAAGCATGTTCGGAAAGGACAGTGCCCGGCGGCTCGGATTCATCATGACAGAAGGTCTGAAACTTGTCAGGGCCTGTAGCGTAAATTTTGTAGACAAGTTGCCTTTCCTCATCTTGCCGCAAAGAGCCGGGACCGGAGTAAGTAGGGCATTCATGTCCCCGTTGCTTCAGTTCCAGGCGCGTGCAATCTATCATCCATGACCCGTGCTTCAGGTTTTCTATTTCGTCCTCGGTGAGTTCAACGCTGCGCCCGATAGTTGATCGAAAACTCCTTTTCATCACTTCTCGTCCTCAAACAAATGGCCATCGTTATGACTCTTAACTTCTTCTGCCATTTCCTGCTTCCTTAACGTTACGTCGTTTCCCGAATTTCATAATTTAAAGAGTGGCACTCTTGTTTCCCTTTACTTTTTTGGCACAATCTCGATTTCTGCGTTGGGATAATATTCGTGGTTATTAAAAGAAACTACATTAATATCAAACTGATATCCATTATAATGAGCCTTGAGAATTCTAATAATAATGTTTGCTGTGTTTATTTCGCCTATTTTTTCTTTTTTTGATTTAACGGATCCATATGCAATTGACATGGATTTAACAGATAATACTCCTTATCCTTTATATCCAGGTAGAGTTTATCGCCTTTCATTTATATCCAGGTAGAGTTTATCGCCTTTCATTAAGTTCTTATTTCTATTGATATTAAAAATGGCTTTGATCGAATTCTTAGGTGAATACTTTTTCTCAAGTTCTTCAATAAGCTTTTGTCGTTTTTCTTGCACTCTCTTTTCTTCAACTGCCTTTATTTGTTCTTCTCTTTTATCCATTTCAGCTTTTGAAAGAAGCTTGCAAACAATTTTACAACCACCCTCATAAATACTGGCAATACTGGCCTCACATCCCAAAGCAGCAGATATAACGCCAAAGAATCCGTCCGGGCAAATACCAATTTTCCCTTCTCCAAAGTCAGTCCCCTGCCTATAAATGAATATTTGCTTTGTCTGATCTGCAACCCAAAGATTAACCTCATCGCCCACTCTACAATTCGATAGCTCAAATCTGTTGAGCTCGTTGACAAGGAATTCAATGTGGTTTGACTGCTTGGCGGGGACTGATACTGCAAGTGCACTATTTCTTTCAGACTTACTATCTGAAAGGGTTAAATCTGTATCGAGCCATACTCCATAGCTTCCTGCCTTGTCGGCACCCCTGTCCCATACAATTTTTGCTGGACAAGTCACTGCGCCAGAAAAGCATTCAGATATCATTTTGCTGCGCCATTTGCGTGCGTCTTTTCTGCTAAGATGTCCAACGATTTCACCTTCAATTTCAATTCTGACTGCATAAGCGTCATAAGGATTATCATCGTAAGGTATGATTTTAGCCTGCACGATCACCTCAATACCTTCCCCTGATCTACCACCACAAATCTTTTCTAATGCCTTCTGATAGAAAGACACTCCAGTAACAATAACACCAAACGCACCAGACCTGGGTTTGCTGGCCCTATTTCATTATGCAACACATTCCCAGTTTCATTGATTGTTGTTTTGGGTTGGCCTTGATAATCTTTTGTAAGATTGTTTGTCTTATTTTTGAAAAACATATCCAATATTTTTTTTAGCATTGTAACACCCCATTCATAACAATTATTACAACACAACCTGTGTTTGCTGAAATCATGAGAAGAATATAGCATAGATGAACTTGTTTTAGAAGAAAAAAACCTCAGAAAACAATGGGAAGCAAATTGCTGTACCAGGTATTTTCTGATATTACGGACTGAAAACCCAGCGGGAATATCATGAAAAATTTGTCTTTGTTGATTTCGGAGTGAACTTCACTGATTCTGAGGTCACAGCTTAGGTGCGGCTTTCAGGAAGTAATCGATATGAAGCTATTCTGTCATGTCTGAAAGATTTATAGGAATATAGCCTGTGATACGAGGTTTTGAGGCAACCTGAGGGCTTTTTCTTGTAATTAAATGAAAAATAAATTAAGAGACAATTATACTTAAATCAAACATAATAAAGAAGTTATCAAATGGAGAGAGAAAAATGCCCCATACCTCAGGCTATATGTACAAGATGTAATGAAATTCATCCCGCGAGGAGTATTAATACAAAGTGTTATAAAACCAAAGGCTGTAAAGGAATTGTCAGGAGTATGTTACATAAGAATAATTGGAAAGAATGCCCAGACTGTAACGCAACAGGGAAAAAGGACGATATAATGTGTCGTACCTGCAAAGGGAATGGGTGGCTCTATAGAAAGGTTTAAGAAAATATATTACCTGTGGAATCTCAGGGGATAGGGTAGCTCCCGAAAAGCTAAATTCCGAAGCCCTGTCCTTGATACTTTAAAAGAGACCACTTATGAGTGGAAGGCAATAGCTGATTATTTAAAGATTGGGGAATCAACGGTAAGACGATGGGGTAAGAAGAAAAGTTACCCCATGCGAAAATAAGAGGCATGGTTATTTTCACTACCTTCATCGCTATGTGCAAAATTTACTTTGTGTTGATTTAATATTTGTAATCTGATATAAATAACAAACCTGATAGTTGAGGGATCAGGATTATTAAGACCTTTACAGAGAAATCATGGAAGGGAAATATATCATGGAAGAACTATCTAAAGCACAAATAGCAATAGTGAAGGAAATAGAGAAACTAATAGATCATTTACTAAGGGAAACTACTGAAGAGCATACATGGAGGAGGACATTTGAAAAAATCCTCAATTTAGTAGACGAATTTGAGCTTACAAAACACAAAGATACAATAGAGTACATATACGACAAATTTATGAAAGAAGGCCTTTATGAATATGCTGGAAGGTTTGCTAAAAAATGCAACCTTTAAAAAAACGAGACATCCCAGACTGTCCCCAGAACCATATTTCTTCCTTCTATCATTGACTTCCTACTTTTTATCTGCTAAAAAGTAATTGTTTGAAAGTAATATCAAATTCATCATGCTTAGGACACCGTTACATTAAGTAATTTCTTGAGGAGATAAAGAGGCTGAGAGGAATCCAAATCGAAACAAAATAAGAGTTTCTTCCTGGACTAAACAGTTTACAGTATCTCTCTAAAAGTGTATATTTCTTGCGGTAATCGTTAATTTTTCTAAAAACTAAAATTGTTTAGTAGTAGGAGGTGTACTCTTCATCGCTACCTGCCTTAATATTGTTGCTTGGATACCAATTATCAGGCTAAAATTAAATAACTCAGGGGATAGGGTAGTTCCCAATAAGCAGTAACTCCTGACCGTTTCACCTTCAGCTATTTTGTCAATACTTTTTCTGTTTTTTTCACTAAGGCACGAATATTTTTAGGAATATCTGATTATCTAAACACATCAAAAATACCGCTTGACATTCATTGTCACCTTTTATATCATGAATACATAGATGTAATTATAAACTGAAAGGAGGTATTAAATGAATTTTAATACAAAAGCTGTATCCCGTATAACAAGTCTAAGTTTAAGACGTATTGATTACTGGGATAGGACTCATTTCATAAAACCTTCTATCAGTGACGCAACAGGACGTGGATCTGTAAGACTTTACTCTTTTAATGACCTTATTCAATTGAAAGTTGCTAAGACCTTGATGGATAAGGGTATCAGTCTACAGAAAATCAGAAAGGCAATAAACTATCTTAAAAAGAATATGCCGAAAGTTAAAAAGCCTCTTTCGGAACTCAGGTTTTTAACAGATGGGGAGACTGTTTTTGTACTCACAAAGGACAAGAAGAAGATTATAGATACCTTAAAAAGTGGTCAGCTCGTTTTCTCTATTGCACTTGGCGAAATTATTGAAGACCTTAAAAGTGAAATCATAACTTTACAGAGAGAAAAGAAATACGAGGTTACGGTAAGAGGCAAGAAATATGCTGTAGTCCTTCATCCTAATACTGAGGATGGTGGTTACTGGATAGAGTGTCCCTCCCTTCCCGGGTGTGCTTCTCAGGGTGATACGATAGAGGAGGCCCTTGAGATGATAAAGGATGCTATAAAAGGTCATCTTGAGGTAATGGAAGAAGAAAAGAGAGTTAGAAAAGCCTCATGAGTGGCCTGCATAACCTGAAACCTGACAGGGTTATAAAGGCATTTATGAGAGCAGGTTGGAAGATTAGAAATCAGACAGGGAGTCATGTAATACTCACAAAAGAAGGAAATGTAAATATCCTATCAATCCCTGTACATAAGGGTAAGCCAATAAAACAGGGGTTATTAAGAGACCAGATAGCAAAGGCAGGACTGACAGTAGAGGAGTTTTTGAGATTGTACAGTACCCGCTATCAGCAAACAAAAACTACAGGCTGAAATTGAGGTTCAGGCCAAGTTCAGAGCCTTGCCATCAGCTCCAGTGCATCCTCATCTGGATCGCCATAATATTTTTTCCTGACAGATTCAACCTTAAACCCGAAGATTTCATAGAATTTTTGTGCATCGGTATTTGAAGCCCTCACTTTCAGATACAGAAAAACACAGCCCTTCTTTTTCAATTCCATCATTGCCTCATGCATCAGGAGTGTTGCAACACTCCGTCTTCTGAAATCAGGATGCACAGCAAGGTTCAGGATATGAGCTTCGTGATGCTGGTAATCCGCACAGATATATCCGATAACGTTTTCCTCAGATACAGCAACTTTTGATAATGCATATTTTTCATATAGTTCATTGAGAAAAGATTCTCTGGACCAGGGGGTACTGAACGAAATCTGTTCGATTTCCAATATGGAAGGGATATCATCTTCCTTCATATCACGCATGATCAGTTTTTCCATTCCACAAACCCAGGTCTGAAAAATAACATGATTTTTCTCATTATAAATATCTCTTCAAAATTTTATCAGAAAAAAGAGTCAAGCGGTAAGATCTTTCGCTTGGTGCCGGAGGCCGGACTCGAACCGGCACGCCCTTTGGGGACGAGGGATTTTAAGTCCCATTTATATAACATTTAACTAACCTTCACTTGAATTAACCAGACCTCACAAAGCCTTGTATATCAAGTATCTAAAGGGTATTGACATAATCACTGTATTTAATCTAATATAACTCAATATCATGGTAAAGGGTAGCTATAGGGTAACTAAAGAATGAAATACAGACAGAAAACAAAACACACAGGAGTCTATGAGAGGGCATCTCAAAAGAAAGTTTTTAATGGCAAGCCGGATATCTGCTATGACATCAGCTATAAGTTTGAAGGGAAAAAGAAATGGGAGAAAGTCGGTTGGCTGAGTGAGGGGTATTCAGCTAAATTAGCAACACAGATTAGGGGAGAGAGGATCAGAAGCATCCGGCATGGGTTGGAGCTTCCTCAACAGAGAAGCAAGTCTCCGCTCTTTAAGGACATTGCCAATAAGTATCTATTTTGGGCTATGGAGAATAAAAAAAGTTGGTTTAGCGATCAACACCGTTACAGGAACCATCTATCACAGAGGCTTGATGAAAAAAGATTGAATGAGATTAGCTCTCTTGACTTGGAACGTATAAAGAGTGAACTCATAAAGGAAGGGCTCTCACCTGCTACTGTAAAGCACGTACTGGTCTTATTCAGACAGATGATAAACAAAGCCATAGCCTGGGGCATGTATGAGGGTAAGAACCCCATACAGGGCATCAAAATGCCAGTTATCCAAAACCAAAGGGAGCGGTTCCTGAGCTATGAAGAGGCGGATCGGCTATTGACTGAATTGAAAAAGAGTTCAACTGCTCTGCATGACATGACTCTACTGAGCTTGCGTACTGGCCTAAGAGCGGGAGAGATATTCAATCTTAAAGGCCATGATATAAATTTCAAGAATGAGCTTATCACTATTTTAGATGCAAAAAATAAAGACAGTAGAAAAGCATTTATGACAACTGCAATAAAAGAGATGCTAAAAGAAAGAATACCAGAATCACCGGATAATTTTATTTTCAAGGACCAGAGAAATGGTAACAAGATTAAGGAAGTCTCACGGACTTATCGAGGAATAGCAAACAGACTGTTTAATAAGAAGGTGAAAGATCCCCGGCAGCGAGTTACCTTTCACACCCTGAGACATACCTTTGCTTCCTGGCTTGCTTTACAGGGGGAGAGCCTTTTAACAATTAGAGAATTATTAGGCCATAAAAGTTTTGCCATGACGCAACGCTACACTCACTTGATGCCTGACGAGAAGCGAAGGGCTGCGGTTATGCTGGAAAGTGCGTTCAATGAAAAAAGAATCCTGAAAAAAGGGGTATAGGAAATGAAAAAGATTGCTGACAATATCTCAAAAAAGGATAGAGCTTTCTTCAGCAAAAAGCGGAAAGAATGGGAGAAAAAAAGCGAAGAAAACCGCCGACGGTATGAAGAAAGCGGCGATCCGATTGTAGTGGCCAATTTCTTGAAATCATCTCCATATGCATTCAAAGAGGAGTGGGTTACTAAAATCATAATTCAAGCGATGCAAGACGGACGGGATGAATTTTTAAGGAAAGTCGTCTCCGCGGTATCAGACAAACGTAAAAATAAAATGCAGATTACGGCGATTAAATCCCTTATGACGGTCATTGAAGTTGACCGCCTACTTTCTGGCGGTCATTGTCGGACTGAGGAAGAGGCCTTTACGCAGATAGCTCAAACTGATTGGGGATGGAGTTACGATGTTGTTAAAAATCGGTATTTTCGGTGGCGCAAAAAAAATCCAGAAATTTACGTCGAAGAAAAAGACGGATACCTTTCTATATCTGCATTTCCTGCAAAAATTAGCATGGGGGATAAATGCTTCCCTGGCCGATGGGAAATGAAAATTTACCCAAAACGTGAAACAGAAATTTCTTGGACAATATATTATCCTCAAAAATCATCTTAACTAATCATGTTTATGTGACATTTACTAAATTTGTGTCACGACCCCCCCTACCTTAAGACAATAGCTTCATTTTCAACTCCTGTGCTTTAATTAAATTAAAGAAACTCATAGGAGGTAATTTAAATGCAAATAGCACATCAAAGAAAAGCAGCAAGCCCAGAATTAATTAGTGAACTTTACGGTATCCCAACAGGCACGCTTGCAAACTTGCGATCAAAGCGTGAAGGACCTCAGTACTATAAGGCGGGAAAAAGAAAGGTTCTCTATTTCATTGATGATGTTGAAACATGGCTGAGAAAAAAACCAGTCTTAACATCGGACTGCCTTGCTAAGGGTGGCAAGAAACAAGAGGCCTGAAAATGATTTTTAAAAATTGGAAGAAAATAAAACTTCTGGGATATTCAGGTGGTAATACAGATTATGAAAAGGCTAAAGAGGCTATAGAAAAAGGCTGGCCTGCTTTAAAAGAACAACAAAACTGGATAAAACAAGGGGGATGGGTTGGAGTAGTTGTTCCAGACGGGTTTATCGTCATCGATATTGACAATAAAGAGAAGGGCAAGATTATTTATTACGGATTGCGAAGAGCTGGCTATCATTTTCTTGCTATAGAAACACCACGAGGGTATCAATTCATATTCTATGATACAGGCAGGGTTAAGAGTCAAAGCAGTAAACGTTTAACTCTTGGCGGAATTGTCGTTGATTATCGGCTTCCAGAGAAGGGATACATCATATTACCTACCATTAATACAGAAGAGAGAATAGTTATATATAATCCAGACGGAAGACTTTCCTCATTTCCTTTATTTTTTCTGCCTGTTCGAGGTATCAAGGAGACAGATGAGGAGCTTGGAAAAATACCAGACGGAACGAGAAACACAACGCTGATCAGCCATGCCAGCAAGATCAGGGAATGGAATGTAGCACACCGCCTGAATCTTACCCTTGAAGATAAAAGAGAGGCATTAGATGAAATAAATTCTCTCCTCTGTTATCCACCATTGGAGGAAGAAAAAATTGATACAATATTTAAATCTACAGAGAGCTACCCTACCATTTCCACACCAAGCAGAACGGTTACGGATGTTACGGATGTTACGGTTGAATCATCAATAATAGATTCAGCCCTGATCCCTTTGTATCCTTTTCCTATTGATGTATTCCCTCAGCAACTGCAACTCCTGATAAAGAAAATAAGCGATGCTCTTCACGTGGAACGTGAGATTGTAGCCTGTGCCATGCTCACTATCACGAGCGGAGCCATAGGCAATTCTATCCGGGTATCACCAAAGCAGGGTTATGAGGTTGCACTTTTTATATGGTTAATCATTATTGCACTGAGTGGATATGGGAAGTCTCCTGTCATTCAGACGCTGTTGAAGCATATCAAACAGCAGCAGGCAAAAGCATATCAGCGCTATCAATCGGAAATGAAAATATATGAATCGCAAATGAGAAAGGCTAAAGCAGATGTAGAGATAGACGTCCCGGAGAAACCGAGACTCAAACATCAATATGTTTCAGATTGCACAGTGGAGGCATTGGCCGGTGTCTTTGAGTGCGATGGTAGAGGCGTTATCCATTATCAGGATGAGATAGCAGGGTTAATCCTGGGGCTCGATCAATATAAAGGAAAAGGCAACGACCAACAACATTACAACGAACTTTTTAATTGTGGTAGCTGGAAGATAGACCGGAAAGCCGGGGTTAAGTTTATTCACAATACAGGAGCTGCTATTATTGGAGGCATACAGCCCAAAGTTATGCCACTGGTATTTAATACAAACTTTTTTGATGACGGACTGTTACCACGATTCTTGTTCTTACATTCAGAGGATAAACCTTTAAAATTCAGTAGACAGGCCATAACTGAAGAGGATTTATCATATTGGATTGAGTTGCTGAACTGGTGCTATGCAATACCTTGCAATCAAGACGAGGATGGTTTCATAAAGCCAAAAGTTTTAATCCTGAGCAGCAAGGCACTGGACTTATGGGAGGGATTCTACAACGATTATGGCAGTAAGACACCCTTTCTTTCAGAGAGGGCAAGGGTATTCATTCCTAAACTCATAGCTTATTACAGCCTCAAATTTGCTGGTGTGTTACATGCAATAAAGGCATTTGATAAGGGGACTCCTATTGGCAGCCTGATTGAAGCCGAGACAATACAACATGCTATCGAGCTAACTCATTTTTTTGCAGGCCAGGCCATTAAGACATTACAGTTGTATGAACAAAAGGAAACATTAACAGAGTATCAGAAGAGACTCATTGAGACACTGCAGGCGCTGCAGGGTGAGGTTAAGAATGGGAAGTTGCAGTTATCCAAGATTGTGGATGTATTTAATGAGGGGTTACCAGAGGCTATAAGACATACGCCTCATAGGATTAGTGCAATGCTCAAAAGATTAGAGTTGACCACTGAAAAGGGAAGCCATAACCTTTCATTTTTACAATGGGAACCAGAGAAGATACAGAAAATATTCTCTAAGGTAACCGTAACAAATGTAACAAAGGTAACCCGTGAAGATGTTTTAAAGACTGAAAAGGTTACGAAGGTTACTAACGTTACATTTATTCCAGAGAATGAAGTTATAGAGGTTTTGGAGGTGTCCGAATGAGATATAAGGTCTTGAACAGTTTCAAAGCTCAGACTTCACAAGGTGAGAGGGAACTACAGCCAGGGCAAATTATAACTCTTCCAAAAGATACAGCTATCAGGTTACTCAATGAAGGTAGGATTAAACCTTATTGCTATTGGCTTGAAAATACAGTTGACGATTGCCGGATGCCTTGTTTTGAGATAAATGCCATGACCGTTATATATGAATGTCCACACTTCAAAACATTTTGGGCTAAACGATGCAAGGAAATTGAGAGGAAATGCAATGCGATCCATGACTGATGTTGGAATTTTGAGCAGGCCGCTTATTGTGTGCGATATTTTTCCAGAGAGGATAATGCTTTGTTCCTATGCTTTCAAAACAGAGCCTGGTTGGATTAAATGTATATGTGGTGTTGCAAAATGCGTACAAAATAAAAACTCAGGGGGAGAGAATGTCAGAACAAAATGGAATGAATAAGGAAGAAATATGGGAGCAGCATGCCGAGTTCCTTGCACAGCATCAAGACTTCTACGACCAACTGGTGAGAATTCTTGGTAGCTGTGTTGAGAGAGACGATATTGCGGAGTTAACAATGCACATAACCTACATTGGACAGTGCATATCGCAGGCCTTTAGATTACGGCTTATCATTCAGCAACAGGAACAAAGGAGCGGGAAGGCGTGATAAACAATGAGCGATAGTAAGAAAACAATGACATACGGCGTATAGGTATTCTTATGGAAGTACATCCTAATAACCGTGATGTTCGACACGCTTTTATAAAAGTCGAAAACGAAATCCAAAACTTTGTTAGTCGAAAGTGGAATCAAGAATTTTTGAGGTAATGAGTGAAAATTTCTAACGAGGGTAAAAGATTAAAAAAGTCTATTCTTTCAGAGTTTGAAATTTCCGATCGGGGCGGCCTTGAAATTCTAAATCGGGCTATAGAATCCTTCTGCAGAATGAGGGAAGCGGAGTCGATCATCGACAAAGAGGGTTTGACGGTCGTGAACAGGTTCGGGGAAAGGAAAGAACATCCCGCTTTAAACACCGAGAGAAAAGGTCGCGCACAATTTTTGTTAGCACTCAGGCAACTTAACTTAGATGTCCTGCCACCTAACCATAAAATCGGCAGGCCTGGAGGAAAATAAATGTCTATAACGAGAGAAAAGAGAAAGATGAAAGTAGGGGTTGAACCGCTTGATGTTTATTATTTAAAAC
>Ga0315296_10003443_pt1 | contig 13184 bp, 10 predicted proteins | sample YL17G14_18_MG_FD_203921 | JGI IMG/M metagenome (GOLD analysis project Ga0315296, IMG submission 203921) | Sediment microbial communities from Yellowstone Lake, YNP, Wyoming, USA - YL17G14_18 | ecosystem: Environmental > Aquatic > Freshwater > Lake > Sediment | place: USA: Wyoming | collected... | reverse complement strand
CGTGTGTTCATTCGCTGAAAAGCGCTGATACTCTTTCTTCTGGCATCGTCTGCTGCAGCGCCATTATACCACTGCGCTTGCAAGTATATCAGCTTGAAAAATATTTGGCTTGATGAACAAGATAGCGGAAAGTTCAATCTTATATCTCTTTGGTATTCGCCCTTGCTGGCAAAGGATCATCAGCGTAAAATAAAGAGCGTGGAAAGCGTTTCGAATTCCCCTACTGCCACTTGTTTTTGGCCATTGTAACATGCTCTTCTCATTACTATTCTGAAATTGCTTTTAGCTTGTCCCTTTTCTATAATGAGGGGAAATTCTCAAATTCTTATGAAATCATGAAGTCAAAACTTAGCTCGTTTCTCTGGAGCGGCCTCGTGATGGTGCTGGCTCTGGGACTTACGTTTTACGTGGCCTTCCGTGAAAAACTATTTTTTGAAGCAAACCAGGTTGTCTCGCCAAATATCTCTCTCGGGCCAGTAACCGCCTACTTTTTTGGCGTGGTGGTGGTGATGGGTTTGATTCTTTTTATCATCCCTTTAAGCAAGTTGCGGTGGATTTTTCGGACACTGTTTACCCTGATGTTTGCTTGGGGAGTATTTATTGTCATTGCCCTGATTTTACCACCAGCTGTGGCTTATACTGTAGCGATAATTGCCGGCATTACCTGGCTATTCTGGGACAGGATCTGGCTGCATGACCTGCTCCTTCTCATTACCCTCTCCGGAGCTGGCTCGGTTTTCGGGTTTCTTTTTTCTCCGTGGACGTTTATGATTTTCATGCTGGTTATTGCTGTCTATGATGCTGTGGCGGTCCGTTTTGGTTTCATGGTCTGGATGGCTGATAAACTTTCCGAGTCCGCTACCCTGCCTGCCTTTATTTTCCCCAAGCAAATAAGAGATTGGAAATTGAACCTACAAAACGTGCGGGTGGGTGATCTGAAAAAGAAGGAATCTGATAAGCGCGAATACGCCATACTCGGTGGTGGTGATATCGGTTTTCCTCTGATGCTCGCTGTTTCCGTTTTCTTTGAGGCTGGTCTGGTCAGTGCGGTGCTCGTGGGTGCGTTTGCCCTGATGGGGCTCATGAGTGCTTTCCTGATCCAATTGCTCTGGCTCAAGGGTAAGCCCATGCCCGCTTTACCGCCTATTGCCTTCCTTTCTCTCATCGGGTTTCTAATAGCCTCCCTATTCTTGAGTTAGAGCTTTTATTGGATATGAAATCACCCAACCTCAGTAGTGTGAGGGATTTCATCTATTGAGAGACTCCTCTAGCACTCCGCTTCTTTGGCCGCCATCTTTGCCATCAGCTTACTGAATTGCACAATAGGGCGGAGTGTGCGACACCACAAACATCGTGATATACTTTTGGCAAATGCGGGTTATCGATCCTAATCTACTGCCCTAGGGTAAGCGTTGCGGATGGTTAGCTATGATTGATTGGTCAAGATTGAAACCTTATCAAAATGACAAACGTCGAAGCTTCGAGGAATTATGCTATCAGATAGCCAAGGGTCTTTACGGAGAGAGGGCGGTTTACTCCGATAGATGATACCGGTGGCGGTGACGGCATTGAGTTCTATTTGACCTTTCCAAACGGAGACCAATGGGGATGGCAAGCTAAGTTTTATTATTCTGATTCCGGACCTCGTCTCAGTGTCGGTAATCGTAAATCGTCTATCACAAATTCGTTAGTAGTTGCTTGCCATAAACATCCAAACCTTAAGAAATGGTTTCTCTGCACACCGACGAATTTTACGCCGCAGGAGCAATTCTGGTTTGAAACCGATCTGCCAAAATCTATTCCCAATAATATGAACATTAACCTTGACCATTGGGGTGAAAGCGATTTCAATGATTGGATCAGTGAGCCACGATTCAGTGGGAAGAGACTCTATTTCTTTGGAGAACTCGAGCTTACTTTAGATTGGTTTCGCACACAAGTTGAAAAGCAACTTGCCGCTGTTCAAGACAAATTCAATGAGCTATTGCATATGGAAACTGATGCTGACTTTTACCTTCATGCACTTTTAGGGGACAGGAGCTTCGCTAGCTTTATCGCCGAGAAATTGACCACCTTTGAACAAGATTTTGAGGATTTTCAACAAGCTGTAACAGAACTTAAGAGCGACAAACCCTACGGAGTAGATTGGCTAGACATGAAGGCGACCCTCATCCCACTTGCCGAAGGGATTGAAAATACCTTAACTGAGGCTATTAGCCAACTAGGAAAGGCTCATGACTATTTAGAGGAACAGCAGATAGATGAGGTGCGATTGGTACACTGGGACGCAATATTGGTTAGGATGGAACAAGCACACCAAAGCTATAAAGAAGCAGTATCAGCAATTGACACATCAATACTGGGTTATAAGGGTGATGAGAAAAATCGCGAGTATATATTAAGAGAGGCTGAGCGGATTTTACACCGGCCAAGATGGATCGCAGCTAGTTTGATGGATGACTTGCGTGGTACGATTGCTCGGTTTAAGCACATTACTGAAGCGGACTTGCACATATTTGGCAAACGCGGGCATTGGTAAGACCCACTTAAGCAGTCATATATGTCATGAGCGTCTAGAATCCGGTTTACCAGCACTACTCGTACTTGGGCTTCATTTCACGAGTGACCAACCGCTTCAAAGACAGTTATTGAATATCCTCGATATACCGGCAGTTTATAGTTGGCATCACCCCTAGTAACCCCCAGTGGTCACGGTACCCGGCGGTCACGGCAGTAGGTCTTTGGCGAGTCTCTTTAGTAAGTAAAAGACGGCTCAGGGAGGGCGCCAAAAGTGGTGTTGCCAAAAACGGTTTCGTATCTGGGACACCAAAAAGGGCTTTTACGCATTGCCGTGCCTAGAGGTTTTGGTAAGACAAAAGGGTTGACAAGATAGAAACAAAGCTCGACGTGTGTTCCAAAATGCCAAAACTTTTTCGCCCGTGTTTAGCTTCAAGGCTGGTATTTTGACGTGTCAAAGAATTACCAAAAAGACACAACGCTAATCCCCTTCCAGCCCCTCTTCTCTCTGGGATAGTGGCTCCTCCCAGAGGTGAAGGAAGGGGTGAATGGGATAAATGAGGGTATCGTAGTAAAAGGGGTCAAAGGAGGGTACTTCGTGGTGGGCATAGATTCCCATCATAACGGTACCAGTGATTGGGACAGGGCAGCGGGGGTGATATGCCGGAGCTGCAGTAGAGAGGTCTTCCGTAACCGTGACGGGCTCTGTATGGACTGCTGGGAGAAAGCAAACGAATTTGAGATTCGTGACAAGGCCGGGGTTCTACACTTTGTGCCTGCGAACGTGATTATGGCGATTGCCCGTCCAGCAAAGAAAGAAGGTTGAAGGGCTTGCCTCTAGTCCTTGCTCACTCAGCCAAACTCCGGGTGTGCTGCCCTCACCGGGTCTTCCCAGGCACTTACTTCAGCTTTACCCTTATCAGTCAATCTGTAGAATACTCTTTCCTCTAAAAAGTCATAAATAGCTGGCTCGCGCCTATCGACAGACTCAACTAAGCCAAGTAGTTTGAACCAGTGCCAGTATTTGCTGTAAGAGTTGTAGGTGCAACCTCTTATGGGCCTATCACCCATCTCGACCCTCTCCTTGTTTATACGCTCTAAGTCCTCCTTGAGCGCATAAAAGATATCGGCAGCGCAGGCTTCACCGTACTTTTCAAAATACTGTTTTGTAAAGAGCCCAGGGCGATAGTCAGATGCTCCTCTGCCCCATGGAATAGTAATACGATTTCCGTCAGGTCCCTTACCCCTGCGAGAGGGCTCTTTCCTCGCTTTCCTAATCCTTGGTCTCTGCTGTTTCATCTTCTTCCCAGACCCTGTCATAGTCTTCGTGCAAATCAGCAACCGAATATTGGAGATACACTGAAGTCGTAGTTGGACTCGCGTGCCCGAGATTTTTTGTAGTCTCTCTACAGTCATGCTGCGTTTGACACAGTGGATGCTGAAGCTGTGACGAAGCACATGTGGATGTAGTTTCCTATGCTTGGAAATAGTCGGGTCGCCTATTTCCTTTATTCCTGCTTTTCTTCCAAATTTCCAATAAATCTGACCAACCCTCTGCCTAGTTATCGGGAAGAGTAAATCCCCTTTGTAGGGAAACCGCTTTCTCCATTCAAGATACTCCTTGACCATGTCTAGGGTGCGCTGGTCAATAGGAACCACCCTTCTTCTTTCAATTGCCTTGCCATCCCTCTTTCGCATCTTCTGCACCTTGATAACAATGGCTCGGTTGTCAAAGTCAATATCTTGAATTCGTATGCCGATTAGCTCGCTGACTCTTATGCCAGTGCGCCACGGGATGCGAACAAGCAGGGCGTTCCTGGGGTTAGTGGCAGCGGCAATGATTTTCTCCACCTGCCCCACTTCAAGATATCCTTTTAGGTCTTTAATTGGAGTAACCTGTGTCATCTCGCCAACCTATCATCACTCTTTCATCGAAGAAGGTGGTACCCACACACGGAAGGCTAAACTGGGTGTATTGTGACTATGTACACAAGAGGGGGCTTCGCCCCCTCTTTTTTATTTCTCCCCCTCATGCTAAGAATACATCTCCCTATCACAGAGGGGGACAAAGCGGGTTCCCAGGAAAATCGAAGATTTTTCTGGGTGCTTTAAGGGGCCCCCCACGAAATCCTGATTTCGTGGGGTAAGTTTAAGGGGGTGAGGTGCAGAAAGTTGAGGTGTCACTAAGGTATTGAACGAGTACACACGCTTGATGCTGCCCCATCCCTATGATACAATGGCTCACGGCTTTACTTCTCAGAGGTACGAATGAAGCAAGAGTCGGAATGGGAACCTAAGCTGGTTGGCTTCCTCTGCAAGTGGTGTAGCTACGCCGGTGCTGATTTAGCCGGAACCAGCCGCAGGAAATACCCAGCCAACATCAGGATAATAAAGGTCCCCTGTTCAGGGAGAATAGAGCCACTGTTCCTCCTCAAGGCTTTGCGCTTAGGTTTTGATGGCGTACTGGTTTCAGGCTGCCACCCCGGTGAGTGCCACTATCAAACGGGAAACTACCGCGCCCGAAGGAGAATAGCCATAACTAAGAAATTCCTCGAGTGGGTAGGCATTGAACCCCAGAGGATTCAAGCCAGTTGGGTTTCAGCCTCAGAAGGGGGCAAATTCGTTGACATCGTCACTGAGGTGACCACAGGGCTAAAAATAGTTGGTCCCAACCAACTATTTTCCCAGGAGAGAGACGGAGATGGAACAGAGGCTACGGCACGAGGCTAAAGCACTGCTAGAGCAGGGTAAAGTTGACTGGATTATCGGCTTTGAACCGGGGAGCCTGAAGTTCACCACCACCCCGCTGATAACTAATGATAAGAACGATGCCGACCGCTTGGTAATCAATCCCTTTATCGTCAACAATCTAGCCAACTTTCTCACTGAGGTGAAGGGTCGGGTTGGCATCGTGGCTAAAGGCTGCGACAGCCGCTCCATCGTCAGCTTAATCCAGGACAACAAGGTGCTCAGAGAGAGTGTGGTAATTCTTGGCGTCCCCTGCCTGGGAATTATTGACCTCAGTAAGATAGAACGGCTGGTGACTAAAGATAGGAACGAGCTAGATGATATCATCCGGGAAGGGGACAAAGTGGTAATAAGGGTTGATGGTGAGAAAAAGGAGTTTCCCACCACCCAAGCCCTGTTTGACAACTGCCTTGCCTGCGAATTCCCCACCCCTCAGGAGTATGACATCCTTCTTGGTGAGCCCAAGCCAGCAGCGCCTAATCTGGCACAAAGCAGGGAAAATATAGAAAAGCTGGAAGGAATGTCCCCGGGGGAGAGGTGGGATTTTTGGAAGAATGAGCTAAACCGCTGCATCCGATGCTACGCCTGCAGGAATGTCTGTCCGGCTTGCTTCTGCCAGCGGTGCTTTGTCGAGGAAACTGAGCCACAATGGGTGCTGCCGGTGCCGCGGTGGCAGGATAACCTTATATTTCAGATAGTGAGAAATATCCATGTGGCGGGAAGGTGCACTGACTGCGGAGAGTGCCAGCGCGTTTGCCCGGTAAATATACCATTAAGAAGCCTGGCCAGAGAGATGTATGACCTGGTAGATGAGCTATTCCACTTCAAGGCAGGCATGGATAAGGACGCCCGCTCACTAATGACCCATTACGAAGAAAAAGAAGCCGAGGAGTTCTTCAGGTAGAAGCGGTGAAGAATGGCTAGTAAGAAAATAGATAAAAAGGACATAGCCAAGCTTCTCAGTCTATGGAGTCAGCAGTTTGCCGTATTCACTCCGTCACAAGCAAGTGGCGTGGCTACCATGGCTAAGTGGGATGGAAAGGATGCCAGCTTTTTAGATTGGTACCGAAATACGGTTATCCCCCCAAAGGCTAATTTCCTTCCTGCCATGGAGGAGATGTTCGGCTTCCAAAAAGATAGGGAGGGCTATCATATAGAACTGCTGCCCTCCAATGAACGTAAGCAGCTGATTTTTGGCGTCCGCCCGTGTGATGCCAAAGCCCTGGCTATATTAGATATGACCTTTAAGGAGGCTTATGAAGACCCGTACTATCTTCCTAAAAGGAGTAGTGCGGTATTAGTCGGGCTTGGCTGCACTAACCCCTACGATAGCTGCTTCTGCACCTCCCTGGGTATCAGCCCGGCACAGTCAACCGATGTTGACCTGATGCTAACCGATATTGGCGATGAGTTTCTAATTGAAGAAGTTACTGACAAGGGTAAGGAGCTAATCGCCAAGGCAACAGAGGTAAAGAAGGCAAGCAAGGAGGAAGAGGCTAAAGCTAAGGAGGTAAAAGAAGCCGCCCGCCAGAAGGTAACCAGAAAGATAGATACCGAGGGTATCGGTGACAGGCTATTAGCCTGCTTTGATGATGAAGACTACTGGGAGAAGATAGCCGCCAAGTGCATAAGCTGTGGCATCTGCACTCTTCTCTGTCCCACCTGCTATTGTTTTGATATTAACGATGAGCTGGTTAGGCAGCAGGGGGCGAGGTTCAGGAGCTGGGATAGCTGCGCCTTCCCCCTCTATACCAAGATGCCAATGGAGAACCCCAGGCTAGAGAAGTGGCGACGGGTGAGGCAGAAGGTATGCCATAAATTCAAGTTCTACCCCATGAACTTCGGCGTTATCGCCTGCACCGGCTGCGGTAGGTGCATTCGCCTGTGCCCGGTGAACTGGGATATTACCCAGACGTTGGAGAGCGTGCCGGTGAAGGTATAAGGAGTAACAGTGGCAGTTACTGATATTAGTCAGCGGGAGAGATTCTTCGCCAGGGGCAATGTTTATCTGCCGCACATAATAGTAATAGAGAAGATAATTGAAGAAACCCCTGGCATCAGAACCTTCCATTTCAACTTTAAGGACAAGAAACTGCGGGAGGAGTTCACCTTTGAGTCAGGACAATTTGCCCAATACTCTGTCTTTGGCGTTGGCGAAGCCCCATTCTGTATTTCCTCCAGCCCCACCCGGCGCGACCATCTGGAGTTTGCCATTCAGCGGGTGGGCAGGGTGACCAATGCCCTGCACCGGCTCGGTGTCGGCGCTGAATTAGGCTTTAGAGGACCTTACGGCAATAGCTTTCCCCTTGATTCCTTGCAAGGGAAGAACCTGGTTTTTGTTGGCGGTGGCATCGGCTTAGCCCCGCTACGTTCCCTTATATGGAATGTGATAGACAATCGGGATAAATATAAAAAAATAGATATTATCTATGGTGCTCGCAGTCCCGCCGACCTGTGCTTTAAGTATGAACTTGATACCTGGGGAAAGGCTAAAACAGTAAATCTGGTAACTACTGTGGATAGAGGCGATGACATCTGGACAGGGAGAGTGGGTCTGGTGCCCAAAATACTGGAGGAGGTAGCGCCTTCAGCCAAGAATGCAGTGGCTATTGTTTGTGGACCGCCAATTATGATACGGTTTACCTTTCCGGTGCTGGAAAAACTGGGCTTTACCCCTGAGCAGATGCTCACTACTCTGGAGAAGAGGATGAAATGCGGCATAGGCAAGTGCGGACGGTGCAATATCGGCAATGTCTATGTCTGCCGCGACGGGCCGGTATTCACCTATGCCCAGATTAAAAACTTTGTCTCCAGCGAGTATTAGACTATTGTGACCTCACCCCCTTTATCCCCCTCTCCATGATATGGATATGTATTCCTTGCATGAGGGGGAAGAAATTTTAGAGAGGGGCTTCGCCCCTCTTAAGACGCCCCAAAAGTAAGAGAGTTAAAGAGAGGCGAAGCCTCTCTTAATTAAATATTTCCCCCTTCCCTTATTAAGGGAAGGGGGTTAGGGGGATAGGTTACTTAGCAACCCTGATGGCATATAATCCTTTGATAAACGACCTCTATTAGGGTGGCACACTATATAAGCATACCCTCCATCTCAGCCACGATTTGCTCATTGGTGAAGTGGTTAAGGCTCATAGCATCACTGAGGCAGGCAGGTACACAGGCGCCACAGCCCTTGCACAGGGCTTCATTGACCCGGCATACCCCCTTCTTCTCATCAAAGTCAATGGCATTATAGGGGCAAACAAGTTTACAAGCCTGGCAGCCAGAGCAGATTCTTTCATCAACAACCGCAGTGGCCGCCTCAATCTCCACCCTCCCCTTACTTATTATAGCCAGAACCTCAGCCGCCGCGGCTGAAGCCTGAGCCACGGTATCGGGTATGTCCTTTGGACTCTGACAGCAGCCAACTATAAATATCCCGTCGGTCATAGTCGCCACCGGGTCGAGCTTGGGGTGCCTCTCCAGGAAAAAGCCATCGGCACTGCGGCTGATATTAAATAAACGGGCAGTAGCATCAGCATCCGACTGCGGCTCCAGGGCACAACTGAGGACGACCATATCTACCGGCAATCGGCGCTGGAGTCCGACTAAGGTATCCTCAAACTGGACGATGAGTTTGCCCTCCTCTTCCGGCGTTTCAGCTACGTTGGTTATCTCAGCCGGACGACCTCGGATAAAAATAGTCCCTTCCTTGAGAACCCGGTTGTAGAATTCCTCATAGCCCTTGCCAAAGCTCCTTATATCAATGTAGAACTCATAGACCTCAGCACCGGGTAGATGTTCCTTTATCAGGTGGGCAAACTTCATGGAGTGCATGCAGCAAACCCGAGAGCAATATTCGTGGTATTTCTCATCCCGGCTGCCGACACAGTGGATAATGGCAATGCTTTTCGGGTTTGAGCCATCCTTAAGCACAATATCGCCTTCTGTCGGGCCAGAGGAATTAACCATCCGCTCAAACTCAAGGCTGGTGATAACATTGTCCAGTCGCTTATAGCCATAGTTATAGATGGGGGTGGGGTCAAATACCTGAAAACCGGTGGCTAGGATTATGGCACCAACCTCCACCTCAATCACTTTATCCGGCTGGTCAAAATCTATAGCCTTTGCCTCACAGAACTTCTCACAGGCACGGCAGGTGCCCTTTAAGAAATAGGCACAATGCTCCCGGTCAATGACCGGTATATTGGGCACCGCCTGGGGGAAGGGGGTATAGATTGCCTTTCTTTTACCCACACCAGCTTCAAACTCGCTATCTACCTTCCACGGGCACTTAGTCTGGCATAAGCCACAGCCAGTGCACTTAGCTTCATCAACATACCTCGCCTTCTTCCTGATTTTAACCTTGAAGTTGCCGATATAGCCAGAGACCTCTTCCACCTCACTATAGGTCAGCAGCTCAATGTAGGGGTGAGAGCCTACCTGGGTCATCTTTGGGGTAAGAATGCACGCCGAGCAATCCAGGGTGGGGAAGGTCTTGTCCAGTTGCGCCATATGTCCGCCGATGCTGGGCTGTCTCTCCACCAGATAGACCTTGTGCTCAGAATCGGCAATCTTAAGCGCCGCCTGAATGCCAGCAATGCCCCCACCCACCACCAGAGTATTAGGATTAACCGGGACCTCCCTTGTCTCCAGTGGCTGGTGATAGTAAACCCGCCTCACTGCAGCGCTGACCAGTGCCTTGGCTTTTTCCGTGGCTTCCTTTCTATCCTCGGTCACCCAGGAGCAGTGCTCACGGATATTCGCCATCTCAAATAGATAGGGATTTAGTCCTGCCTCCTGACAGGCGCGGCGGAAGGTAGGCTCATGCATCGTCGGGGAGCAGGAGGCAACTACCACCCGATTGAGCCCCAATTCCTTAATGTCCTTTTTAATCAGCTCCTGACCGGGGTCGGAGCACATAAACTTATAGTCGCGGGCGACTACCACCCCTTCCAGACCCTGGGCAAAGCGGGCAACCTCCTCAGTATCAACCGTGCCAGCGATATTACTGCCGCAATGACAGATATATACTCCAATTCTGGGTTCCACTGTTAACCTCCGGCTTTACCTTCCAGATACTACCATAAACCCAGCTACTCCAACAAGACTAAACTACAGAGATTGTTTATTAACCTCACCCCCTTTAGGTTTTTATGTGGTAATCCTCCCCCTTTATCCCCCTCCCTTTATAAGGGAGGGGGAATTAGTTATGTTAGAAGGACGAAGTCCCTCTAACACTCTCTATAATGTATTTGGGGCTAGCGCCCCTCTTAGACACCCCAAAAGTAAGAGAGTTAAAGAGAGGCTTCGCCTCTCTTAATTAAATATTGCCCCCTTCCCTTAATAAGGGAAGGGGGCAGGGGGATAGGTTGCTAGACAATCTCAACTACAAGCATTTGTCGTTACCACCTCTGTCGTGATAAACTGCAGGGTTAGGAGAAGAGAGCTTGGCGTGAGAATACTGGTAACCAATGATGATGGAATCTTTGCCGATGGGCTATGGGCACTGGTCGGGGAGCTAAGGAACATTGCCCAGGTAGTGGTGGTAGCCCCGGATAGGGAGCTGAGCGCCATGGGTACCGCAGTTAGCCTGCACCAGCCAGTAAGGGCAAGAAAGGTGACGCCTGTGGTGGCAGGGGTAGAAAGCTACGCAGTAGAGGGCACCCCGGCTGATAGTGTTATTCTGGCTTTAGGCAAGCTGGTTAAAGACAAGGTAGATTTGGTTATTTCAGGCATAAACCGGGGGACAAACCTGGGCGACGACCTGCTAATCTCGGGGACGGTGGGGGCTGCCGTGACCGGCTGGCTGCATAATCTCCCTGCTTTTGCCATCTCAATGGCTCTGGGGGATAACCTCCACTTTGGTGATGCGGCTAAATTTGCTCTCGTTTTAGCCAGAAAGATTGACTCCGGCGTCCTGCCAGCTAACATTTGCCTTAATGTAAACCTGCCTAACCTGCCGGGTAGGAAAATCAAGGGGGTAACGATTACCTATCCAGCAAGCAGAAGCCACACCGATACCGTTGAGGAAAGGTATGATGACAAACGCCAGTATTACTGGTTTGTTCGCCAGAGGATGAATAAGCCGGTAGATGAAAAAACAGATACCTGGGCAATAGAGCAAGACAATATCTCACTCACACCACTGCTCACCACCCTGGTCAATAAACCTTCACCCCTCATCCCCGATAGCCTCTGTTCCGACCTCTTCCACGAGCTTCAACAGATAGTATAAGCCCTGGTCAGGTTCTGCCAAACTCCTTTTTCAACTTCTCTGAGCTAAGGTGAATCATTGTCGGTCTGCCGTGGGGGCAGGTACGGGGGGTGGCTGACTGCTCCAGTTGTCGCACCAGTTCGCGCATCTCAGTATCGGTTAATGCCTGCCCTGCCCTCACTGCGCCGTGGCAGGCAATAGACCTGGCTATACCCTCCACCCAATCGCTTTTACCTCCCTCAGCTAAAGAGTCCAGTAATTCCCGTAACATGCCGACCCAATCTTTTCTATAGACTAGTGCGGGCACCGCCCGGACGAGAAAGGTTCTATCACCAAAGGGCTCAATGGAGAAACCAAACTCAGCCAGGTCATCATAATGTGACCTCAGTACTTCTCCTTGTCTCGGACTAACCTCAAGCGTCATCGGCTCAAGCAGTCCCTGAATCTCTATCTCCCGCCGCGACCTCTGGCGTTCAATGTTATCAAAGAGGACACGCTCATGGGCAGCATGCTGGTCAATGAGGTATAGCCCGTCAGGACCTTCGGCAATGATATAGCTGTTGTCCAGCTGCCCCAATATCCGAAGCACAGGCAGAGGTGATGTCGGAACCTCCGGTGCCCACGGTGCCGGACTGGCGAGGCGGACTTGAGCTGGTGGGGGGAATACCTGTCCTGGTCTTGATGGTGGTTCATAGGCTACGGCTACCTCCTCAATTCTGGGTACTGGCATCTTCTCCACCAGAGCCTGGCGAACTGCCCGGTGAACAGCGCTGAAAACCAGATGCTCATTGCGAAATTTCACCTCGCTCTTGGTGGGGTGAATATTAACATCCACCTCCTGAGCCGGCAGCCAGATATTGATGACAGCGATAGGATGTTTTCCCGACATCAAAAGCCCGTGATAAGCCTCCTCTACTGCCCGCGCCAGCAGTCGACTGTTTACCCAGCGGCGGTTGACAAAGAAGCTGACGTAGCCCCACCCGGAGCGACTTACTTTGGGTGAACCAACCATTCCCGTTACCTGAGGTGACAAAACAGTCGTGTCTTTTATCTCAACCATATTCTTAGCTATCTCTAATCCGTAGACCTCAATTATACTATCTATCAGCCGACCGCTGCCTGGTGTCCTCAGCGCCACCCTGCCGTCAATAGACAGAGAAAATTTGACCTCGGGGAAGGCAAGGGCATATTGACTTACCACATTGGCAATATGACCGTTTTCTGTAGCCGCCGACTTAAGGAACTTCAGCCTTGCCGGCACCTGGCGGAACAGATTTCGCACCGTAACTGCGGTACCTTGAGCCCGCCCTAGGCTTCTCCGACCGACAATAGTGCCACCTATTAGGCTGAGGTAGGTGCCAGCCGGCTCACCACTGGCGCAGGTAATCATGTCCACCTGAGCTACTGCGGCGATGCTGGGTAGTGCCTCGCCACGAAAACCAAGGCTTAAGATAGACTCCAAATCTTCGAGGCTATTTATCTTGCTGGTAGCATAGCGGTCAAAGGCAAGTCCCACCTCCCCGGGGGGAATGCCAGCCCCGTTATCAGTCACCCTGATTAAGCTTACCCCACCACCCCTGACCTCAATAGAAATCTGGGATGAGCCAGCGTCCAGCGAATTCTCCACCAGTTCCTTCACCACCGAGGCTGGTCTCTCCACCACCTCCCCGGCGGCAATCCGGGATACTACTTGGGGTTCTAAGACTTT
>Ga0315296_10003442_pt1 | contig 13187 bp, 13 predicted proteins | sample YL17G14_18_MG_FD_203921 | JGI IMG/M metagenome (GOLD analysis project Ga0315296, IMG submission 203921) | Sediment microbial communities from Yellowstone Lake, YNP, Wyoming, USA - YL17G14_18 | ecosystem: Environmental > Aquatic > Freshwater > Lake > Sediment | place: USA: Wyoming | collected... | reverse complement strand
GCAAGCGCCCGGTAGTAGTTCAGGCGCCCCTCCTCGTGAGGATTCCACTCAGTCGGAGCGATCGCTGGCGGCACAGGCTTGTCCTGGTTCGCGAGCCACTCCTTGGATCGCGCCCCGCGCACCATGGATGCGCGGATCCAGGCGGGCTTGTCGGCGAAATCGTCATCGAAACTGGCTGGCTTCTTCATCGCAACATCCGCGTAGAGATTGGCGTGGCGCGGCGCGGGCGTGAAAGGCCCGTGCACCGCCTTGTGCGCCAGGTAGAGGCAAAACGGCCGCGCGCGGTCGCGCCGCAGCCAGTTCACCGCGTATTCGGTCAGCAGGTCTGTCATGTAGCCCTGCGCCTGGAAATCGCGGCCGTCTTCGTTGAGCAGCGGGTTGACATAAACACCCTGGCCCTTGAAACTGAGCCAGTAGTCGAAGCCCGGCCTTGGCTGGGCCGTCGGCGCCATGTGCCACTTGCCGATGAACGCGGTTTCGTAGCCTGCGCCGCGCAGGATTTCTGGAAAGTGGCGCAGCGGCGGGCCGAACTCCATGCCCTCGTTGGTGCGTACGCCGTTGGCGTGCGCATAGGTGCCGGTCAGAAAGCACGCACGGCTGGGGGCGCAGAGCGACGTGGTGACGAACGCGTTGGTGAAGCGCACCCCCTCGGCGGCGATGCGGTCGAGACTGGGTGTGCGCACGAATGGATGGCCGGCGCAACTCATCGCGTCCCAGCGCAGGTCGTCGGCCAGGATGACCACGATATTCGGCCGCGAGCGTGCGGCGCGCGCAGGAACCCGCAGTGGCATCCCGATGGCCAGCCCGACACCGGCCGCAGTCATCCGGCGCAGGGCCTCGCGGCGAGTAATGCGTTCAGCCACCGGCGCCTCCTTTCCCGGGCACGGACTATTCACCGTCGCAAGACAGGATTGGACCGTTCAACCCAACGAAGCGCGTTAGAATCTTGCGAGATTCATCTGCCGCCTGCCATCTGTCTTCTGCCAACTTCAGTAAGCGGTCGCCAACCATTACGCCGCTTCGAGGCGATCTCCTCGCGCTGGCCGGGCCCCTCGCCTTGGCAAGAGGCAGGATGGCGGTGAGAACCGACCTGGCACGGAGCCGCTGCTGGTAATTCCCGTATTGGTCTGCTGCCGCGAAGAAGGCCTCGATGTTCTCCCAGGGGATGTCCGGGTTGACCAGATGCGAGGGGGTCATCAGGTAGCCGCCGCCTGCGCCGATGGTTTGCATTCGGGTCTTCACTTCATCGTGGACATCGTCCGGCGTTCCGAAGGGCAATGTGCGCTGGACGCTGATGCCCCCGAAGAAGATCAGGTCGTCACCATACTGCCGCTTCACCTGAGCCGGGTCCATGACCTCGGGCTGGATCGGGTTCAGGATGTCCACTCCGATCTCGATGAAGTCCGGGATCAACTCGGTGACCAGGCCATCGGTATGCAGGAAGAATGCGGTCTCCCGATTGGCGTCCTTGAGCGCGCCGATGATCCGCTTGAGGCGCGGCTGTGGTATGTGGCGAACCGGTGATGACCATGTAGCCGGACGGCAAGGAGCAGGATTTGAGCAGGGCAGCCCGCGTCGTGGCGGGCTGCCCTGTCCGGTAGAAGGCGATGGCCGCCCGGCGGGGCGACCGGACGCCACGCTTCAGCGCAGCGGCAGCGGCGGTGTTTTCTGCTCGGCCATCGCCTTCTGATAAGCCACCTTGGGAGGAAAGCCTTCTGCGGAGTAGTGCTGCATTGCCTTGACCAGTTGCAAGTCCTTGTCGCTGTAATCGTTGCGTTCGACTCTGCCGCTGGAGACCTTGCGGGGCCTGATGAACCCCTTGGCCTCGAAGTAGTACAACCGTGCATAGGTCAGTCCAGATACCTGTGCTATGACCTCACCCGTGGTCACCAAGCCTCCTCCTGGTGGCGCTACTCTCACTTCGCGCTCGCATCAGCATCTTTATAGATTACAATATTATTATACTCCAAAAGCCGAATCTGTCAATACCCTTCGGGAACTTTTTTTGTGGCCTCCACCACGGATGCACTGCGCAGTTCGCCCCAAAGACTGCATCAGCGCCCGCCCTGCGAATCGCGCACAACGCCAGTTGCGCAAAGCAGCACCGGCCAACCTGCGCCGCATCATGTTTTCTCCAGCGAAATGTGGGGTGTGAGGGGAACGCGCTAGTCAGAGGAGGCGACGATACGTCCTATCCAAATGCAGCCCCCCGATGCCGCAGCACACGGCGAAGTCAGCAGTCCTGCTGCCGCTCACCCAACGACCGGCGGGCAAGAAAGAGCGCGCGGCAACGTGTAGCGCGCGCGAAAACCTGTGGGCGCAACCCGGACCTTATCCCTCCACGGCACGAGGGAATAGGGCCTCGCGCTCGCGCTTCTGGCGCTTTTCTTTTCTGCGCTCCTTGACGGACTTGCCTTTGCGCTTTTTCTCTGAGCCCTTCTGAGGAGTCTTCGCGGGCATTGGATTGTCCCTCCTGGATTCGTCTGCAACCTGTCCGGCAGCGCACCCAGATAGTATCTTGCACGCGGATTCGTGTCAAGCGCGGCCCGCAGCGTCGGCTTGACGGCGGCGCGCCCGCATACTACACTCCCAATCCAGGACATGATGACCAGGGACCGCGATCAACTGCTGCAATGCTTGCGAGGCGCTGACGCGCTGTTCGCGCGGCATGGCGTTGTTGTCGCCTACCTTTTCGGGTCCCATGCCGAGCAGACAGCCCGAGCAGATTCCGACATTGACGTCGCCGTCCTGTTTGCCAGGGACGTGTCGGCGCAAGATGAGGCCCGGCGCCGGCTCGATCTGCTGCAGGACCTTGCCGCGCTGCTGAAAGCGGAGACGGGCGTGGTCAGCCTGAACAGCGCGCCCCTGCGGCTGGTGGGCCAGGTGCTGAAGCACGGGCAACTGGTTTACTGCGCGGACGGGCAGGCGCGCGCCGAATTTGAGGCCCGGGCGCTTCGCTTATATTTTGAGTTGCACATCTATGATCGCGCACACGACCAGGCTCTGGTGCGCCGCATCAAGGAGGGCAGGCTAGGTGAGCGATTTAGACCCAGAAAAGTTCAAGATACGCCTACAGGCGCTGGATGAGTACAAGGGCATCCTGAAGGAGACTCAGCCCACGCCCAGGGATGAGTTCATCTCGAACGTCCGAGTCTATGGCCTCGCCGAGCGTTATCTTCACCTCGCCATAGAGACGCTGATAGACCTGGCTCACCTGCTTGTTGCCGGCCTCGGATGGCGGCGCCCGGTTGATAATGCTGACGCCATGATCGTGCTGGCCGAACAGAGGGTTGTGCCCCGTGATTTCGCTGATACTCTCGCGCGCATGGTGAGGTTCCGGAACATCCTCGTGCACGTCTATCTGGACATTGACCGGTCACTGGTTTACGAGGTTCTCCAGAACCGGCTGGGGGACTTCGACCGCTTCGCCGAATGCTTGCGCCGCTTCCTGGTTGACGAACTCCAAATTGACATGGGCTCCTCTGAATGACTCCGGCCAACCCCGGCGCCGCCCACCATTGCCGACCTTGTGGTAATAACCCACTGATCGGCTGCGCGGCCGGTTGCTGGGAGCGCGGCGCACTGGACCCTTGCCGCTACGGGAATCGAGACAGCCATGACATCTTGTCCGAACGTAGTGTTCGTACTTGCAGACGAATGGCGGGCTCAGGCCGCCGGGTACAGCGGCGACGTCAACTGTCAAACGCCGGTGCTGGATGACCTGGCTGCGCGCAGCATTGATGTAACACACGCCGTGGCCGGATGTCCGGTGTGCTGCCCCTATCGCGCCAGCCTGATGACCGGACAGTATCCGCTGACGCACGGCGTGTACATCAATGACGTTGAACTGAGCCCCCACTGCTACTCCATCGCGCGCGCCTTCAGCGACGCGGGTTACGCTACAGCCTACATCGGGAAATGGCATCTATACGGGAGCCCCGACGGGCGCTACGGACGCCGGGAAGTATTCGTTCCCCGCGAGCACCAACTGGGCTTCGACTACTGGAAGGGCTTTGAGTGCACACATGACTACAACGACTCCTACTACTTCTTCAATGACGACCCCACCCGACGGAAGTGGGATGGCTACGATGCCTTCGCTCAGAGTCGCGACGCCGCCGAGTATATTCGCCATCATGCCGGGCAGGACAAGCCTTTTCTGCTGATGCTTTCCTGGGGTCCGCCGCATGCCCCGCTGCACACCGCTCCGGAGGAGTATCGCAAGCGGTACGCGCAGCGCGACATGGCGCTGCGCCCCAATGTTCCGCCCGCGCTGCGCGACAAAGTGACAGCGGACTTGCGCGGGTACTATGCACACATCGCCGCGCTCGATGACTGTCTCGCCATTGTGCGCGATGCCATTCGGGACGCCGGGATCGAGGAAGAGACGATTCTCGTCGTTACCTCCGACCACGGCGATATGCGGGAGTGCCAGGGCGTCGAAACCAAACTCTTCCCCTGGGACGAATCCGTTCGCGTTCCCTTCCTGCTGCGTTGGCCGGCGCTGCACGGCAGCGCCGGGCGCAGGCTGCCGATACCGCTGGATGCGCCGGACATCATGCCCACCTTGCTCGGCCTGTGCGGCCTGCCCCTGCCCGACACGGTGGAGGGACGCGATTGGTCGCCGCTGCTGCGAGGCGAATGTACGCCGACCGGCGAGGAAGCGGCACTGCTGATGATGCCCGCGGAATTCCACGAACTGCTAATGAACGGGATGAAGGCCTACCGCGGCCTGCGCACCATACGTTACACCTATGTGCGCGATCTCGACGGCCCGTGGCTGCTCTACGACAACGAGAGTGACCCCTATCAGATGAACAACTTGATAGGCAATCCGCGCTGCGCGGACCTGCAAGCGCAGTTGGAGTCCCGCCTGCAACAGCGGCTGGACGAACGCCGGGACGAATTCGCCGACGGCAGAACGTATCTCGAGCGAGATGGTCTGACGCACTACCGGGAAGTCAACACCGAGTGTAAGCGGAAGTGGCGGGACCCCTGGAAGCGCAGCGATTCGCCCGGCCGGAGCGGTGCGAGCGACAGGCATCCCCAGGATTGAGTGGGCGCTTCACGTGAGCCTCCCAACCGTGGTATCGGGCGCGAGTTCACGTTCGCCCGCGAGCCGCATCTCGGGAACGGCGCGCGAGACGAGCAGGGCGAGAAAGACAATGATGGCTCCCCCAACCATCATCGCGAGAGAGGCGCCGGCATGCTCTGCCAGCGTGCCGATCTGAAGGGCGCCCAAGGGCGCCATGCCGAAGGTCACCCAGACATAGGCAGAAACCACGCGGCCCCTGACCCGGTCGGCTGCCGTCACCTGCAACAGCGTGTTGGTGGTGGCCAGGTAAGACATGGTGGAGAAACCGACCAGCGCCAGGCAGGCGCACGACAGCGGGAACCTTCGGGACAGGGCAAATGTCACGACCCCAATGGAGAAGCAGACCAGGGCTCCAGACGTCAGCCTGCGCGCTGTCAACAGCCTTCCGATCGCCGCAAGAGTGAGCGCCCCAGTCACCGCCCCAACCCCGGCGGATGACAGCAGCAGCCCGTAACCTCTGGCACCCGAGTGCAATATGTCTCTGGCGAATAGAGGGACCAGCGTTGCATAGGACATGCCGAAGATCGAGAACACGCCTGCCGACCCGACGACTGCTCTCATCGAGCGATCGCTCCAGATCGTGCGCAGCCCGTCTTGCACATCCGCCAGCAGGGAGGCGCGGGGGCGCGCCGGCGGCTCGGAAACGCGCATCATGACGAGCGCCGCGATGACGGCCAGAAAACTGACAGCGTTTGCAAAAAAACAGGTAGTCGGCCCCCTCCATGTCAGGATGACCCCGGCAATGGAGGGCCCGATGATTCGCGCGCCATTGAACAGCGAGGAGTTCAGCGCAATCGCATTCATCAAGTCCTCCTTGCCCACCATTTCCACAGCGAAAGACTGCCTGGCGGGCATGTCGAAGGCCATGATCGTTCCCGCTATCCCGCTGGCGAGGATCAGATGCCAGAGACGCACGTGGCCGCTCAACACCAGCATTCCGAGCGCGAAGGCCAGGAGCATGAGGCAAGTTTGCGTTGTGATGATGATGCGCCGCTTGCTGATCCTATCTGCGAGCGCGCCGCCCACAAGCCCGAACGCCAACATTGGCGCACTGGCCGCTGCCGCCGACACGCCCAGCATGAAGGGCGAGTTGGCGAGTTCCAGGACCAGCCAACTAAGCACGGTTGCCTGCATCCAGGTTCCGATTACTGATACGCCCTGCCCCGCGAAGAAGAGGCGGTAGTTCCTGTGCCTGAGCGCTTGAAACATCTCGGCCTGCGTTACTCGATTTCGCCCCTGCGCTGCAGTCCCCTTGCTTTGACCTGCTTTGACCTGAAAGGTCTCGCGCGCGGGGCCGTGGAATCAGGGACTAGTTGCGAGGAGGATTCAGATGACAGCAAAGGCTGGATTGTTCGTGTTGCTGCTCGTTTGCATCGGCGGGGCGGCGGCGGTCGCGCACCCGAGCCTGGGCGGGCCGACGGGGCTGGTTGCATTGCCGACTGCCGAGGCGCTGTCGCTCGGCCAGGTTGAGGGTGCGCTCGATGCCGCGTCTGGCGATGATGCGAACATCTTCCCTGCGCGCGTTACGGCAGGGCTCGGCGGCGGCTCCGAGGTCTGGGGACTGTGGGCGAATGTCAGCGACGGGGCCGAGAAAATCACCGGCTATGGAGGCAAGATACCCATCACCAGACTGCCGATAGTTGGCCTCTCAATCGCAGGCGGCATAGGCTTTTACAGGGAAAGCGATGGCGGCGTTGACGTGAGGAATCTTTACCTGGTTGCGACCCAGGATTTGCCCAAGGCGAAAGCGCACCTCGGCCTGATGGCTATCAGGGTCGAGCAGGCGGGCGGATCGTCGGACGCAATCAGGCCTTTCGTCGGCTTCAACATGTCCGTCGGCAAGCGCATGACCCTCGCAGTTGAAGCCAGGCGCCGCTGGGACGCCTTTGACAAGAGGGCCCTGCTTTCCGCCGTTGTGCGCTGGCCTTTCATGAAACTCCTGACGGCGGAAGTGGGCGTTACAAACGGCGGGTATCTCGGCCTGGCAGGCGACGAGACCCACGTCTTCGCAGGAGTCAAGTACCGCCTGGGCAAGTTGCCGTCGTTGACGTCCCTGAGCGACGCCGCCCGCAGGCCTTTGATCACTGGGAATCATGACTGAGCGCGAAAGATACATCGAGGCGATACTGTTCGGCAAGCCGGACAAGGTCCCGTTTTCTCCAGGCGGTCCCAGGGAATCAACTCTGGTAGCCTGGCACAAGCAGGGTCTGCCCGAGGGCAAGAACTACCACGAATCCTTGCTCGAGATCCTCGGTATCGAGCGAGAGCCAGCCAAGCCGAGGGCGAGCCCCGGCGTGTCCTTCACGATGATCCCCACCTTCGAGGAGAAGGTGCTGGAGCACAAGGACGGCCACTACATCGTCCAGGACTGGATGGGGGCGATTACTGAGATCTCCGACAAATACGACTATACCTACATCCGCGCGGCCAAGGATTTCGTGACGCGCAAGTGGCACCGCTTTCCAGTCCAGAATCCCGCCGACTTCGAGCAGATGAAAAAGCGCTACAACCCCAAAGATCCCGCGCGATCCCCCCAGGATTTCGAGCAGCGATGCGGGATGCTGAAGGACAGGGACTACATCGCCGGCATCCATTTCAACGGCCCCTTCTGGCAATTGCGCGAGTGGTGCGGGTTCGAGGGGCTGTGCATGTTCATGGCAGAGGATCCGGAATTCGTCGAGGAAATGTGCCGGTTCTGGACCGAGTTCGTTTCGGCCACCATGTCGCCGGTACTTGAGCGAGTTACGCTCGACAGCGTCGGGATTTCGGAGGACATGGCATTCAAGGCCCACAGCATGATCTCGCCCGCAATGGTGCGGCGATTCTTGCTGCCCGCCTATCAGCGCTGGGTGCCGCAGATACGCGCAAGCGGGTGCCCGGTAGTTGATATGGACTCAGATGGTTACATTCGCGACTTGATCCCGATCTGGATCGAGGCCGGAATCAACTGCTGCGACCCGATCGAGGTTGCAGCGGGAAATGACATCGTTGAATACCGGCGGCGGTTTGGCAAGAGAATGGCCTTCAAGGGCGGAATTGACAAGCGCGCCATTGCTGTCGGTGATGAGACGATGCGCCGCGAGGTGATGCGCGTGGCGCCGCTGATAGAGGACGGCGGCTATATCCCCGGCTGCGACCACGGCGTTCCGCCCGACATCTCCTGGCCCGACTTTGTCAAATATGCGCGCCTCCTCGCACAGTTGACCGGCTGGCTGCGGGGGTAACACTCTGATGTGGGCTGGCCCACAGCCTGTGGCGCGGAGCCTGCCGCGGTCAAATGTCATGCTGAGTCCGCCAGCTGGCGGACGAAGCATCCCGCATAAAATGAGATTCTTCGCTTCGCTCAGAATGACGGACCAATGCCCCTCACCGCAGACCTCAGACACCGGTGAATGCAGGTGAACCGCAGGGAGTTCCTGGCAATGGCAGGCGCCACTCTGGCACGTGCTGCCCTTCGTGGGCATCAGGAGGCCGCCAGCACGGCAATGCCGCAGGGACCTGAGAGACGTAGCCATAGCAGCGGAATGCCACGGCGGGCGCTGGGCAAGACGGGGCAGGATGTTTCGCTGGTGGCTTTCGGCGGAATCGCGCTCGCGCCCCTTAGTCGAACCGAGGCCGTCTCGGCCCTGCGCAGCGCTATTGACCGCGGGGTGAATCATCTCGATATTGCACCCTCCTACCTGGACGCGGAAGTGAAGATGGGCCCTGCTTTGCGCGGCGGCTACCGGGACCGGGTTTTCCTCGCCTGCAAGACGCTGGAGCGATTGCGCGAAGGAGCGCAGCGCGAACTCGAACAGTCGCTCAGGCGAGTTGGCACAGATCATTTCGATCTCTACCAGTTCCACTCCATTGACACGCTCGACGAATTGGACCAGATACTCGGCCCCGGCGGAGCGATGGAGGCATTCCAGGCTGCCAAGGAGAAGGGGCTCATCCGTCTCATCGGCATCACGGGCCACCACCCGCAAGTTCAACTCCAGGCCTTACGCCGCTATCCGTTCGCGACCGTCATGACGCCGGTGGACTTCGTTGACCATTTCTACACCAATGCCGAAATGGGCCTGCTGCCTTACGCACAGGCGAAGGGCGTGGGCCTCATCGCGATAAAGGCGACCTATCGCAGCCAGGTGAAGGACCTCGAGGCCGCATACCGCTACACGCTGGCCCAGCCGATCACGAACACCATTCCTGCCGGCAACATGCAGGAGGTCAATGCGGTGGTTGACCTGGTGCCGAAACTGAAGCCCATGTCCATCGTCGAGATGGCCGCGCTTTTCCGCGACTCGCCATATCTGGGCAATGTCGTGTGTCGGCAGTGCGGGTTCTGCCTGCCGTGCCCCGCTGGCATTGACATTCCCTATCTTTTCGCGCTCGAGGGATACGGAAAAAGATACAGGCAGCAGCACGCCGCCGCCACCTACCGCTCCCTGAAAATACGCGGCAGCGCATGCATCGAGTGCGGCGAATGCACGCGCCGCTGCCCCTTCGGCCTCGATGCCATGAACCGCATCAAGCGCATGGACCCCACCTTCGGCCTTCAGGCCACCCCGTAAAGGAGAGTTGACATTGACAATTCGCTGTGACTGGCACACGCACTCGCGGCACTCGCCCTGCGGCAAACCGGCGACTACAATTGAGTCCATCCGTTCGGGGATGCGCAGGACAGGCATCATGCGCGGCGGAGTAACCGATCATCTGCACTGGGAGTTGAACGTTCCTGCCCTGGAGGCAGCGCGGCGCGAATACGATGCGCTCGAAGAGCGCGACGGGTTTCACTTCGGCGTCGAGGTCTCCTGTCTGCGCGAATACGACCTGGAGCGCAACCGGCAGGCCGGACCCAATGCGCACATTCACGGCGTGTGGGACGAGGGGCCCGAAGGCCCCCTCGCAGTTTACCTCCCCGACGAATTGTTGGAGCGCCTTGGCATCGAGTATGTCATCGGGGGCGCGCACTGGCCTCTGGGCGCGCGCCCTGAGCGCGATGCCGTCATGCGATCTTACCACCGCCAGAACCTCTTCCTCGCCCAGCATCCGCGCGTGGACATCGTCGCCCACCCCTGGTGGTGGATGGGCGCGTGGAAAGACGAGGACGGGAAATACCGCACGCTGCCGTGGCTCGACGACTTCAACCACGTGCCGCGCTCGATGCACGATGAATTCGCTGCAGCGGTGCGCGAGAATGGCAAACTCATCGAGATCAACGCCGGAGCCATCTTCCTGAACGAATCCTACCCGCCATCGTTCCGCCAGCAATACGTAGAATACCTGATCCTTCTCAAGGAAGCGGGAGTCCGTTTCGCCGTCGGCTCCGATTCCCACGACATCGGCTACGCACCCAGGGTCAATCGCATCGAGTCCGACCTCGACGCGATCGGCCTGACCGCCGCCGAACTCTGGGATGGGCCTTCAGAGCATTCAGGTTGACCCGCATCTCTCGCCTCCTTTATACTTGCACGGCGTGATGGTCGTGGGCTATCACCTCGGCCGCGTGGGCTAGAACAGGAGAGAGAATTGGCTGAACAACTGAACATGGCGATTGTTGGCTGCGGGGGGATGGCGGGAGCGCATCGCAGGGGCCTTCAGAAACTGTGGGAGGCCGGCCTGCGCGGCATCATGGTCACGGCCGTGTGCGACACGGTCGGGGAACGAACAGAGAAGATGGCCTCGGAACTGGCCGCCTTCCAGGGCAGCGAGCCAGCCAAGTATCAACGCATTGAGGACATGCTGAAATCCGAGCGCAGCCTGGACGCGGTTGACATAGTAACCGACCACAAATCCCACCACACTCTAACCGCTCAATCCTTCGCCGCCGGCAAGCACGTAACCATAGAGAAGCCCCTCGCAATCACGATCAAGGCCGGCCTGCTGATGATCGAGGCTGCGAACAAGGCAGGCAAATTGCTGCACGTTGCCGAGAACTACCGCCGCTCGCCCGAGCAGCGCGCAGTCAACTGGGCCGTCCGAAAGGGCCGCATCGGCACCCCGCGCATGATCTACTGGGTTGACATCAGCGAGCGCCGCTGGCACTGGGGCTGGCGCGACCACCGCGAAATCGCAGGCGGCGGGTGGAGCCTTGACGGCGGCGTGCATTTCGCTGACCTTTTCCGCTATCACGTCGGCGAGGTGAAGACCCTGTTCGCTGTCTCGAAAACCTATGACCGCATCAGATACCGCGACCGCGAAAACCTGCGCGACCCGGTCGAGGCGACCATCGAGGACACGACCCTCGCGGTCCTGGATTTCGACAATGGTGTCACCGGGCAGTGGACGTCAACAAATTCTGCCCCGGGCCACAAGGCAACCATTCGCGCGCTCTATGGCTCCGAGGGCGCGATCGTGTGGGGCGAGGGCCTGGTGCTGCGCGATCGAAAGATGCCAATGGAAGACCTGATAAAGGAGCACCGCGCCTCTCTCAAGAAAGATGAACTTGAGAGGCTCTTCCCGGCAGGCGTCGAGGACACCATCGCCACCGAACTGCACGAGTTCTACAGCGCCGTGGTCAACGGCACGCCCATGGAGGTTGACGGCCTTCAGGGCCTGAAGGACGAGGCGATAAGCATTGCAATCTACGAATCGGCAGCCCTTGGCAAACCGGTCGAGATTGCACGCGTGGAATCGGGCGAAATCTCGACCTACCAGGACGACCTCAACCGCGACCTGGGGCTCTAGAAGACTCTCTTGTATCAGGGTGAAGCCGAACCGAGTCTCCATCCTGTCATTCTGAGCCCGCCGCCTGGCGGGCGAAGAATCTCACCTTGCCGCACGCAGCCCTGTCGAAGGGCCAAACGGGCCAAGTGGGATGCTTCGTCCGCCGGCTGGCGGACTCAGCATGACACAGAAGGCCATGGGGCCTTCTTGGCCCCCTCTGATACGCGAATCTCTCTAAAAGACGCGGCTTGAATGTATTGACCAGAGGGGAGCATTATGGGAGCATTGCGATGCGAGCCCAATAGAGGGGAGGTGCACGATGATACGGCGCAAGGGTGTAGGTCTTCTGCTGCTCATGGCTTTGGTGCGCTGTCTGTGCTCGGCCGGGTTCGCCGGCGAGGGCCGTCCAACCGAAAAGGTGCAGCCACCGCCGGAGGTCAACCCGAATGTGGTGGTGTGGCGGACTTCGGCGCCGCCCGCCAGCCCGCAGGCCGGAGATGTCTGGGTGAACCCCAAGGCCGGGGCGGAGATGGTGTACGTGCCCCCAGGGGAGTTCATCTTGGGCACGAGCGACGCCCAGATTGACTCTTGGCTGAAGGAGCATCCCGGCGACAAGCGCGAGCGGTTCAAAGATGAGCAGCCGCAGTGCCGGGTGCGATTGGAGGGATACTGGATAGGCCGCACGGAAGTGACCAATGCCCAATACCTGCGCTTTGTCCGGGCGACAGGCCATCGCGCGCCGGAGCATTGGAAGGGCGGGCAGATCCCATCGGGCCTGGAGAACTTCCCCGTCGTGTTCGTTGACTGGGAAGATGCCCGCGCCTATTGCCAGTGGGCGGGAGGGCGCCTGCCCACAGAGTTGGAGTGGGAAAAAGCGGCGCGGGGTACGGATGGGCGCATCCTCCCCTGGGGCAAGCAGTGGGACAGCAAGCGGTGCCGCAACCTCGAACTGCTGACGGGCAAGCCCTACACGACCGACCCTGCATGGGTTGCGGCGGTACAATTATGGGACGCCTCTCATGACGCGGTGCGGGAAGGCCCGGCGGCGGTGGGATCGTATCCGGCCGGGGCGAGCCCTTACGGGTGCCTGGACATGGCGGGGAACGTGTGGGAGTGGTGCGCGGACTGGTATGAGGGGGATGCCTACCAGCGCTACGCGAAGCGCGACCTCAGGCCGCCGACAAGTGGAGAGTATAAGGTGCTTCGGGGCGGCTCCTGGTTCGACGTTAATCCGAGCGGCTTCCGCTGCGCCTACCGCTTGAGCGACAACCCCTTCGCCCGCGGCAACTACTACATCTGCTACGGCTTTCGTTGCGCGCGAGGCCTGCCTTGAGCGCAGCGAAGGGACCCGCATGAATAACCCTTTGCACTCTTACCCTATTACCCTTTCCCCTTCGCCAAGGCTGCGGGCAACAGGCTGCCAGGCTGCTGGGGCGGAGTCCGG
>Ga0315296_10003441_pt1 | contig 13188 bp, 9 predicted proteins | sample YL17G14_18_MG_FD_203921 | JGI IMG/M metagenome (GOLD analysis project Ga0315296, IMG submission 203921) | Sediment microbial communities from Yellowstone Lake, YNP, Wyoming, USA - YL17G14_18 | ecosystem: Environmental > Aquatic > Freshwater > Lake > Sediment | place: USA: Wyoming | collected... | reverse complement strand
CCAATCTTCTGACCGAACTCTCTCCTACCTCCTCAGTGTTATAATAAAAAAGATGATATCTTACTAACTTGGCAATTTTTTCAATATCTCTTTTAGAAAATTTCAATCTGTTTAAAATTTGAGCGGCCATTTTAGCGCTAACTATTTCGTGGCCATAGAAAGTGGCATCCTGTCCCTCGCCGCGCTTGCAGCGGGGCTTAGCAACATCGTGCAAGAGAGCAGCCATTCTTACACATTTATTAAAATTCTTTCTGGCAGCATAATCCAATGATTTTAAGCTATGCTCGTAACAATCGTATATATGATGCTTATTCTGTAAAATACCGTAGCCCTCTTCCAATTCCGGAATAATATATTTTAAAAGGCCTAATTTTCTTAAAAGTTCAATGCCCTCGGCCGCTCTTCCTGACATAATAATTTTCATTAATTCATCCCTGATTCTTTCTTTAGAAATTGCCTGAATCCAAGCCGCATTATTCTTTATAGTTTTGGCGGTATTGGTTTCAACCTGCCAACCCTCGCCCAAAACAACAGCAAATCTTGCAGCGCGCATCATTCTCAAAGCGTCTTCTGAAAACCTTTCTTCCGGACGCCCCACCGCTCTGATAATTTTATTTTTAAGGTCTTGCTGGCCATTAAATGGATCGACAATTTTAATCTCTAGTTTTTCCCCCGGATAAACTCCTCCTGCCGTTTTTCCATAAATTTGACCTAGAGAAGTTGGTTCAATCGAAAGTATTTTTCTTATTTCCATGGCCATGGCATTGACTGTAAAATCCCTCCTGGCCAAATCTTCTTCAATGGTTTTGGAAAATTTTATTTCATCCGGATGCCTTTTATCAGAATACTTTGCTTCAGAGCGATAAGTGGTGATTTCAATTTCTTTTAATTTAGGGTTTTTGCTTTTGGTTTGAACGGTTACTGTTAAAAATTTATTTTCATAAAAACTCTCAGGGAATACTTTTTGAATTTCTTCTGGTTTAGCATTAGTTGCCACGTCCCAATCTTCTGGCTCCGCTCCCAGCAAAAAATCTCTAACGCAGCCGCCGACAATATAAGCCTCAAAACCTTTCTTTTTTAACTGTTCAATAATAAATTGCACCTCCTTTGGAATTTCCATATTTTTATCCTATCTCAAAAACTTGTTTTTTTCAATGCGTCTGTTAAAATAATAAAATACAAACGAAAAGCCCCCGTGGTCTAATGGATAAGGTGCCCCGCCCTTTTATGTCCCCTTAGCTTAATGGATAAAGTGCTGGTCTTCGGAACCAGCGATAGAGGTTCGACTCCTCTAGGGGACACATAAAAAATGAATTATAATAAAATCAACATGAGGAAAATATTTTTAATTGTTTTTTTGTTTTTGTTTCTATTTCCTTTTTTGATTAACGCCCAAGGTTTGGTTCCTTGCGGCGGTCCGGACAAGCCAGCTTGTCAGCTTTGCCATATTTTTGTCTTGTTTGACAATATTGTTAAATTTCTTCTCATTCCTTGCGATCTTAACAGTTATGTGGCTATTGTCCCGCTTATTGCCACTTTGATGATAGTGATTGGCGGAGTAATGTTTTTTGCTGCTGTTGGAGATCCCGCTAAAATCGGCAAGGCAACAAGCCTTTTAACAGCGGTTGCTATTGGCTTGGTCATAATTTATGGCGCCTGGTTGTTAGTTAATGCTTTTTTCCTGGTAATAGAAGTAAATGTATGGACCGGACCAGGAGAGGGTTGGTTTAAAATTGATTGTCCAATAGAAGAGGGAGGAGTTCCGATAACTCCACCCACAACTCCACCCACAACTCCCCCCACGACTCCACCCGCAACTCCCGAAGAAGAAGATTGGAGTAATGCTGTGCAATATACGATTAAAGATCCTTATAATGCAGACTGTTCTCCTATAGAGATATCTAAGGAATGTGCAGCGGGATTTAAATTGGATAAAGCCAAATGTGAGCCAGGGGATAACACGAAAGTGATTGAAAGCAAGCAGATTGCCGGTAAAGAAGAATGGTATTGTAAGTTTCAAGGAGAGGAAATACCAGCGGGCATGGGGGTTTGTTATCCTCCTATTGGCACGTTATATATTGATTGTATTATTGATCCTGATTATATTCCTCCTGAACAACAAATAGAGCAGAAGAAAAAAGAAATAGAAGAAAAATATCCTAACTTAGTTGGAGAATGGAAAGAAATGCCTATTGGTTGTCCGGACTGGGATCAGGATTGCGATGAGGCTATTGGAACAGCCGAGTGTGGAACACAAAAGAAGATAAAAGATGGTTTTTGTTTTCCTACAGAGCCAACTAAATTACTTAATCCTCCAGGAGAAATTATGGGAAATGGATGGCATTGTGAGCTCGGAAAAGCTGACGCTAATAGTCCAAATCCAGAGGGTAAATCTTTTGCCTATTGTGTTCCGGAATAAAGCCCCGCTAGCTCAATTGGTAGCAGCAATAACCGAAGAAACAAAAATGGAAAAATTAAAATATTCTCAATTAAAATTAAAGGCGATTGAATTACGAAAGAAGGGATTAAGTTATGGTGAAATAAAAAAAGAGATAAATGTTTCTAAAAGCACTTTAAGTTATTGGTTAAAAACTATTCCCTTAACACCTGAACAAAGAGAAAGGCTATACACGAATAGTATTCTAAATATGGCAAGAGGAGCACAGAGTCAAAGAGAAAGAAGAAAAAGAGAGATTCAAAAAATCCTTAAAGAATCTGAAAAAGAAATTCGGCTCCCTCTTTCTTTCGAGACTTATCGTCTTCTAGGAGCAGGGTTGTATTGGGCAGAAGGAAGAAAAACAAGCGGTTTCGGCGTTACAAATTCTGACCCACATTTTATACTTTTTATGGTAAGATGGTTTGAAAGAATATTTAAAATTTCTCCTAGAGATTTAAAAGCGTGGCTTAACAGCTATCCTCAGCAAAATGATTTAGAGATAAAACAGTTTTGGTCGCAATTAACCGGTATTCCACTTGAAAATTTTGGCAAAAGTTTTATAAAACCTCCTAATAAGGGTTATAAGAAAAATAATCTTTATTATGGAACAATAAGTATAAGAGTGCCGAAAGGAACAGATATGCGCTATCAAGTTTTTGGCTGGGTAAAAGCTGGTTTAAAAGATATGGAAGCTCAAATAGAGCTAATCCAAAAAGAATGGAGGTCGCTCAAAGAGATTCCTCGAGCAGTAAATATACCTGAAAAATTAAATTTGCCCCGCTAGCTTAATTGGTAAAGCAGCTCGCTCTTAACGAGAAGATTGTGCAGGTTCGAGTCCTGCGCGGGGCACTGGGAATTGGGGCGGGGTGAAAGTCCTGGCGGGGGCACCAAAAACAATTTTTAATTTTCAATTATTAATTTTAAAATAGTCGAGGAGGACTTCGTCCTCTTTTCCACCTTCGCTTCCATAAATGGAAGCTCGATATATGATTACGCCAGAAGAAAAAGAAAAAATAATCAAAAGCTATAAACTGCACGATTTAGATACTGGTTCTCCCGAAGTTCAGGTTGCTCTGTTGTCAGAAGAAATCAAGCAATTGCTTTTACATTTGAAAAAGCATGCTAAAGATTTTCATTCAAAAAGAGGGTTATTAAAAATGGTTTCAAAAAGAAGGACTTTGTTAAATTATTTAAAGCATGAAGACACAAAAAGATATAATAGTATAATTAAAAAAATAGGGTTGAAGAAATAAATTTTTACGTTATGATAATTAAACATTTCGGACAACGCGTAGCCGTCTTAATTGACGTTCAAAATCTTTATCACTCTGCCAAAAATCTTTATGGAGCCCGCGTTAATTTCGGAGCCATTTTAAAATCAACAGTTTCTGGCAGAATCCTAATCAGGGCTTTTGCTTACGTTGTCAGAACAAAAAGCGGAGAAGAAAAGCCGTTTTTTGAGGCCTTAATCAAGCTAGGAATTGAAACCAGGGTTAGAGATCTGCAGGAATTTTTTGGTGGCTTAAAAAAAGCTGACTGGGACGTGGGGATTACGGTTGATGCCATAAGAATTGCTCAAAGTTGCGATACAATTATTTTGTGTTCTGGCGATGGCGACTTTATCCAGTTGGTAGAATATTTGAAAAACCAAGGAAAAAGAGTGGAAATTGTTGCTTTTGGAAGATCGTCTTCTTCTAAATTAAAAGAAGTTGCGGATGAGTTTATTGATTTGGAAAAAAGCCCGGAAAAATATTTATTAAAAACAAAATGATGTTCAATAAATTTTTAATTTATTTCAATGAATAAAGAAATTTTCAAACTAAATATTGGCGGAAAAGAGTTAAAGGTTGAAGTCAGAAATTTAGCCGAACAAGCTTCAGGCGATGTTTTAGTTCAGTATGGAGAAACTATGGTTTTGGCTACAGCCTGTATGTCAAATTATGAAAGAGAAGGAATAGATTTTTTTCCTTTAACGGTTGATTACGAAGAAAGATACTATGCGGCCGGCAAAATTCTGGGCTCAAGATATATCAGAAGAGAGAGCCGGCCTTCAGACGAGGCCATTTTAACTTCAAGATTTATTGACAGAGCAATAAGACCAAGGTTTCCCAAGCACCTAAAAAAAGAGGTTCAGGTAGTAGTTACTTGCCTTTCCTGGGACAGGGAAAACGATCCCGACATTATTGGTTTGTTTGCTGCTTCCCTAGCCTTATCTATTTCTAATATTCCTTGGTCAGGCCCGATAGCAGTTTTAAGGGTTGGCAAAAACGAAAAAGATTTTATTCTTAATCCTATTTATCAAGAAAGAGAAAAAAATGATCTGGATTTGGCGATAGCGGGGGTGAAATCTCATGAAATTTTAATCAATATGATTGAAATGGAGGGAAACGAAGCAACAGAAGATATGATTTTAAAAGCAGTAGATTTTGCTAAATCTACTCTTGAAAAACTGATTGATTTTCAAAAAGAAATTGTTAAAAAAGTTGGCAAGGAAAAAGATAAAATAGAAACACCTGCAAAGGATTTGGAACTGGAAAAAGAAATTAAAGATTTTCTTGGCTCAAGATTAGAAAAAGCTCTTTTCCAAGAAGACAAAGTTAGCCGAATGGATGAAGTTAATGCCTTGAAAGAAGAGTTAACTTACTTTATCGAAGGGAAGTATCCCGGAATGGGAAAAATTAAATATGCCAGAGATTTTTTTGAAGAAGAAATAGAAAAATTAGTTCATGAAAATGTTATTAAATTTGAAAAAAGGCCTGATAATAGAAAAATTGATGAAATAAGAAATATCCAATGTGAAGTGGGACTATTGCCCAGAACCCATGGCTCCGCTCTTTTTATTAGAGGACAAACTAAAGCTCTCTCCATTTTAACCTTGGGGGCGCCGGGGGATGTAAGGTTGCTTGAGGGAATGGAAGCAACCTACAAAAAAAGATTTATGCACCACTATAATTTCCCTCCTTATTGTTCAGGAGAAGTAAAACCAATGAGGGGGCCGGGCAGAAGAGAAATAGGACATGGAATGCTGGCAGAAAAAGCTTTAATGTCATTGGTCCCCAGTTTTGATGATTTTCCTTATACTATTAGAATAGTCACCGAAATTCTCTCGTCTAACGGTTCAACCTCGATGGCCTCTGTTTCAAGTAGTTCTCTGGCCTTAATGGATGCCGGAGTGCCAATAAAAAGACCGGCTGCCGGAATTGCTTTAGGATTAATGCAGGACAATAAAGGAGATTATAAAATTTTGACTGACATCCAGGGCCCGGAAGATTATCACGGCGACATGGATTTCAAAATCGCCGGAACAGAAAAAGGAATTACCGCCATTCAAATGGATGTTAAAATTGATGGAATTGACAAAGAAATTCTAGAAAAAACCTTGTCTCAAGGAAAAAAAGCAAGGCTTCAAATTTTAAACGAAATAGCAAAAGTAATTTCAAAACCAAGGCCAGAACTATCGTCCTATGCTCCCAGGATATTGATATTACAAATAAATCCTATTAAAATAAGAGAAGTGATTGGTCCTGGCGGAAAAGTAATCAATAAAATTATTGAAGAGTGCGGAGTTTCAATAGACATTGAGGACTCGGGCAGAATTTTTGTAACAGCCGAAAAGGAAGAGGCAGCAAAAAAAGCCGTTGAAAGGATAAAGAACATTACTCGCGAAGTTAAGGTAGACGAAGTTTTTCAGGGAAAAGTTAAAAGAATTTTGGATTTTGGAGCTTTTGTTGAAATTTTGCCCGGACAAGAAGGATTGGTTCATATTTCTCAATTGGCTCCTTATCGGGTAAAAAAAGTAGAAGACATTGTTAAGACGGGGGACATTATCCCGGTTAAAGTAATTTCAATTGACGAACAGGGAAGAATAAATCTGTCTCTCAAAGAGGCAAAAAGTAAGTCCCGTTAGAAATGATATTTCTAAAGAGGTAAATAATAATTCATAAACCGAGCCCCGCAGTAGTGGGGCGAAGGTGAAGAAGAGGACGAAATCCTCTTCGCTAAACATAATTAAAAATGGAAGAAGAAAATAAAAAACTAGAATTTTTGAAAAAAGAGAAAGTCAGAACAATGCAAAAAGATATTGCCAGCTTGGAAGGATTGAAAACCCAAAAAGAAAGAGAGAAAGTTCCTATTATTAAACCAAAAGAAAAACCTGCAGTCAAAAAAGACATAGAGGAAATTGTAACAATGCAAAAAGATATTGCCAGCTTGGAAGAATTGGGAGGCCAAAAAGAAAGTGAGGAGAGAGAAAAGGTCGCGGTTGAAAAAACAAAAGAAATAAAGAAAGAAAAAACAGAAGAAAAAATAGAGGCTGAGGCCGAGGAGGAAGAAAAAGAAAGACGAGAAAAACTTGAGAAACTTTTGGCAGAAAAAAGAGCGGCAGCCCGAGCAGAAGCAGAAAAGGCAGAAGCAGAAAAAACAGAGGCAGAAAAGGCGGCAAAAGAAGAAGAGGAAAGAGAGAAAGAAGAAAGAATAAGAATTGCCAGGGAAAAAGCAAGAAGAAGAATTGCCGAGGAAGAAGAAAAAAAGAGACAGGAGAAACTTTTGGCAGAAAAAAGAGCGGCAGCCCGAGCAGAAGCAGAAAGAGCAAAAGAAGAAGAGGAAAGGAAGAAAATTGCCGAGGAAGAAATGAAAAAAAGAGTCGCCGAAGAAGAAGAAAGAAGAAGAAAAGAAAAAAAGCTCTTGGCAGAAAGAACCGAGGAGGAAAAAATAGCTGAAATTGATAAAAAAATTGAAAATATCGGCCTGGAAAAAGAGAGAGTAAACAAAGAAAAGGAGCGACTTTTAGCAGGAATTAAAAATTTTGAAATTCAATTAGAACCGATTTTGAAAGAAGAGGAGATTATTGAAAATAAAATTTTGGAAATTGAAGAATTAGAAAAAACAGCTCCTCTTGAAAAAAGAAGTCAAATTGAAAAGAAAAGATGGGAAACGGATGCCAAAAGACGAGATATTGAAAAAACAAAATGGTCAATCCAGGAAGAAATAGAAAAAACAGAAGAAAAAATTAAAACGATTGAATTAAAATACCAAGAAGTTTTAAGAGAGGAAGAAAAATTCAAAGCAGAAAAAGAAGAAATTTTCCGAAAAAGACAGGAAAAAGAATTAACTCGGGAAAAATCTTTCTTGAAAAATGAAATTTTTCAGTTAATTGATGAGAAAAAAATAATAGAAAACAAAGAAAATGAACTTTTGGCAAAGAAAAACAGAATTGAAACTGAGTTAAAAGAACTTTTAAAAGAAGAACAAATTACCGAAGAGGTGATTAGAGATATTGAAAAAAGAGAAAAAGAAATTTCGGATCCAAAAGAGCGAAGAAAAATTGAAAAAGACAGGTGGAAAGTTGAAGATGACAGAAAAACATTGGAAGGAAAAAGATGGGAATTAGAACAAGAAAAAAAAGATTTATCCACTGAATTAAAAAAGATAGAAGAAGAATATCAGAAAATTTCGGAAAAAGAAATCCCTTTAAGAGAAAGATTAAAAGAAATTAATCGTTTATTAAAAATATCTCCGGGGGAGGAATCTCTAGAAAAAGAGGAGGAAAAAGAAGAGAAAAAAGAGGAGGAAAAAGAAGAGAAAGAAATGATAACGGAAGATAAAAAAAAACTTTTTAAAAAACTTGAAGAAGAAAAAACAACAATAGAATTAGAAAAAGGAGCAGTAACCCAAGTCCCCACACCAAAATTTGGTAGTGAGGAGCAAGTAGAAGCAGAAATGGCAAAAAAAAAAGAGGGGAGGAGGAAAATTGCTGAAGAAGAAATGAGAAAAAGAATCGCCGAAGAAGAAGAAAGAAGAAGAAAAGAGAAACTTTTGGCAGAGAAAAGAAGATTAGAGGAAAATCAAATAAAAATAACTAAAGAAAAGCCTCCTTTTGAAAATTCAGAAGTCAAAGAGGATAAATCCTCTTCTTCGGCCAACGAGCTTTCGCCGCGCGAAAGTGAAGGTGAAAAAGAGGCTCGCCTCTTTAACTTCGCTGCGGCTCGGGTAATAAAAGAAGAAACACCGGAAACTTTAATTCCCAAATTACCCAAAAAACCTTCTCCTATTCAAAAAATCTTAATTAGGGCTTTAATATTTGCCATTCTTTTATCTGTAATTGGATTTCTTTACTGGTTTTTTATGGTGAAAAAAGTTGAATCGCAGAAAATAATTCTGCCGCCGGAAGAAAAAAAAGAGGAAGAAAGGGACAAATACCCAGAAATTATAATTCCTGCTTCCTTAATTTCAGTAAACGCTACAGAAACTCTGGAAATTATGAATTCTTCAGAAATTCCAGCGTTGCTCTCTCAACTTCTGGAAAAAACCTTTGAAACAGAAGAACACATCAGAATTTTATTTAAGAATATAAACGAAAATAAGGTTGTCGGTCTAAAAGAGTTTTTTGAAGCTTTTGAAGTTAAAACTCCCGAAGGGCTTTTAGAAAAATTAAATAATGACTTTACTTTGTTTATTTTTTCCAGTGGAAATAAAAACCATTTAGGTTTTGTAACTAAAATTGAAAACAAAGAAAACCTTCTAAATTCATTGTTCTCCTGGGAGGCAACGATGGAAAAAGATACAGAAAAACTCTTTGAAGTTTTGGGTAAAGAAGGGCCGGCCCTGTCTTCAAGTTTTAAAACCAATTTCCACCAAGAAATAAGTTTTAGATTTTTAACCATTTCCCAAGAAGATTTTGGAATTTGTTATGCCTGGTTTGATGATTATTTTGTTTTTACCTCTTCCTTTGAAAACATAAAAAAGACAATTGATTTGATAAAGGCCGGCACATTGGAAAATCAGGTTGGTCAGATGTTTATTATTGGGTTTGAAGGCAAAACTGTTACTCCTCAATTAGAGGAGTTTTTTCGTAAATATAAACCTGGAGGTATCCTTTTGCTGTCAAAAAACATTGAAAGCGCAGAACAATTAAAAAAACTTACTAAAGACCTCCAAAATCTTTCTTTAAGAGAAACCGGTCTTCCTCTTTTTATTACAGTTGACCAAGAAGGCGGAATTATCTCCAGAGTGGATTTTCTCCAAGAAAAAACCCTTCAGTCAGAAATTGAAGACCCAGATGAAGCTTACCAGATTGGCTTGACAAGGGGCCAAGAATTAAAAGAATTAGGAATTAATCTTAATCTGGCTCCGCTGTTAGATATTACCGAGGAAACAGATTTTTTATTCAATCGCTCTTTTCAAAAAAATGCAGCCGAAACCGGAAATCTGGCAAAATCTTTAATTGAAGGACAAAAAACAGCAAACATTTTAACTGCTGTTAAACACTTCCCGGGATATGGCGGAATTTCTTTTAACCCGGAGGAAACTTTAGCTAAAACAGAAACATTGCCAGAAATATTTCAATTCAAAAAAGCAATTGAGGCTAATCCTGAATTTATCATGACTGCCAACATGGTTTATAAAAATCTTGACCCAAATCTACTCTTTACATTCTCTCCGACAGCTATCCAATTTTTAAAAGACAATTTGGGCTCTGAAATTATAATCATTAGCGACGATTTAGCCCAAAAGTATCTCTTGGCAAATTTTTCTTTAAAAGATATAATAATTAAACCAGTTCAGGCGGGTGTAAATCTTTTAATTTTTTCCGGTAGGGCTATAAGCGTTTCCGAAGGGCTAGATGTTTTTTTTGATACTTTTAAAAAAGGGGGGTTTTCTCAAGCTAAAATTAAAGAAGCGATATCAAAAATTATTAAAATAAAAGAGAAGTTAATGTAAAAAACAATATTCAATGAATCTTCGATTCATTTCAATCTTAGGCGAAGAGAATTTTATTCTCTTCTTCACCTTCGCTTCTATCAGAAGCTTGGTCAATAAATTTTCAATTACCCGAATCGCAATGAAGGGTTAAGAAGAGATTTATCTCTTCGACTTATTTCAATGGATAAAAACTTGATAAATCAATTAAAAGAAAAATTAGAGAAAGATAAAGAGAATATCGAAAAACAACTTGAAAAATTTGCCACTAAAGATGAAAAACTCAAGGACGACTGGGATACTCGTTTTCCCCGTTTTAATAGCAGAGAAACAGGGTCAGCTGCCCTGGAACAGGCAGCTGACGAAGTAGAAGAATACAGCACTCTTTTATCTATTGAATATAGCTTGGAATTACGGTTAAAAAACATTAATTTAGCTTTGGAAAAAATCAAAATGGGCAAATACGGAATTTGCGAAAAATGCCAAAAAAGAATCAGAGAAGAAAGACTCAAAATCTATCCTGCTGCCCAATATTGCTTAAACTGCGAAAAGCCCAAGAAAACTCAAGCTTAAACATTTTTCTTTATGGAAAAAGAAGAAAATGAAATTAAAAAAATGGTAGAAAATCTTCCGCCTCGGCCTCAACCGTTTAAAAAAGTCTTCAATCGGATTGTTTTAGTTTTTGCGGTAATAGTTTTAATTCTTTTTCTTAGTGTTATCATTCTTCTTTTCCGAGGCTAAATTATTGTTTTCTTTCTTTTCACTGATATAATTAATAGTCGAAGAAGACTTCGTCCGTCGAGTCGAAGACGAGACGAAAGAAGAAAAACTTTTCTTCGCACTCTTCTCCATCTTCGTTCCGTAAACGGAACTCGATAAATGATAGAAACAATTAAAGAAAAACTTAAATCAGCTATCTCTTTTTTTAAAACACGGGAGTTTTCTGAGCGGTCAGCTCTTTTGACCACCATCTTGGCTTTTGTTCTAATTTTAGTGGTGTTTTTCTTAATTATAAGGGTCGTTTTACCCAGAACCAAAGTTGAAGTTAATATTTCGGGACCGGAAACAGCCAAAGCCGGAGAAGAAATAACTTATACCGTAACTTGTAAGAACACAGGGAATGTTGTTTTAAAAAATCCGGAATTGGTTTTTAATTATCCGTCTTTTTCTCTGCCGGAAAAAAGTTTAGTCGAGACAATAATATTAGGGGAATCTCTTTACCCCAGCGAAGAGAAAGTGCTTAACTTTAAAGCGCAGCTTTTTGGAACGGAAGGCGAAAGAAGAGAAGCCAAAACTTGGTTGAATTATTCTAAGGGAAAGCAACCAGCAATAATAATGTCAAAAGTTGCCAATTTTTCTAGTCTTATTTCCGAAGTGCCAATAGATTTTATTTTGGATATCCCTAAAAAAATTCCAATATTTCCCAAAACGGAAAGTGAATTCATTTTTAGGCTAAGATATTTTTCCTTAATTGACCACACTATTTCCAATTTAAAACTATCTATAAATTTTCCTTTTGATTTTACTTTTAAAGAGTCAATGCCTCCAAAGACGGAGGAGCAAAAATGGGAAATTCCAAAATTAGAATATCTTGGCGGAAAAGAAGTGGAAATAACAGGATCTTTTCCCCAGGGACAAGAGATCGGAAAAGAATTAGATTTCAGCGCTCAATTATTCATTAATCTTAACGGCCAAGACATTCTCTTAAAAGAAGTTTCGGCCCGCTCTGTCACCTATGAACCCAATTTCTTGTTTTCTCAAAAAATTAATAATCAAGAAAAATACTTTCCCTCTTCCGGAGAAAGACTCTATTACGAAATTTATTTTAAAAATATCCAAGATAAGCCTTTGAGAGATTTGGTTTTAACTACTGTTTTGGAAGGAAATCTTTACGATCTGTTTACCATTGAAGTTCCTTTGGGAGAATTTAACAAAGGAGGAAACTCTATCTCTTGGAATGGAGAAAAAATTCCCCAGCTTAGATATTTAACGCCCGGCGAAGAGGGTAAGGTAGAATTTTGGATCCAATTGAAAGAAGATTTCAAACCAAAAGATTTAACTGAAACCAACGCCTTAATAAAAAATAGGGTAATCTTGGCCGGTTTTGAAACAGAATTTAGAAACCGAGTTAATTCTCAAATAAAAATCTCTCAGGAAGGTTATTTTAAAGACAAATATGGATTTTTTGAAAACCCCGGCCAACATCCTCCTCAAGTAAACGAAACTACTCATTATACAATTGTTTGGAAGCTTGAAAATTATTATAATTGGATAGAAAACGTCAGAATCAAAGCCACTCTTCCTTCGGGAGTCTATTTTAGAAGCGTTAAACCCACCCATGGAGAAATGAAGGTTATAACGGATCCTCTTCAAATGAGAGGTCCTTATCCGGAAATTCCAACAACCTTCAGGTTTGAAAAGCCATTATACGAAGGACTAAGCAGCGAAGAGGTTCGGTATCTCCAAATTATACTTAAAAGAGAGGTTCCTTATTGGTATCCGGCAAATGTGCCAACTACCGGTTATTTCGGAAGAACAACTCTTGCTGCTGTAAAAGGCTTTCAAGAAAAATACAGAAAAGAAATATTAGAACCTCAAAATCTCGAAAATCCCACCGGCTATGTTGACGAAGTGACACGGCTAAAACTTAATGAATTATTAATTAAAGGGATGCCTTTGGGTCCTACCGAAGTAATTTGGGAAATCGAAAATGTCAATCCCGGAGTGGGAGTTTTAGAAGATCCCTGGATTGCTGCTTTCCAAATCGCTTTTGTTCCTGATTTAATTCAGAGAGGGAAAATCGCGACGCTAATTAACGAGGTTATATTTTCAGCAAAAGACCAATGGACGGAAATGATCGTTTCTTCAAGCGACGAACCAATAGATACTACTCTGCCCGATGATCTTACCGTAGAAAAAGTGGGAAAAATTCGCTAAAAAATTAAAAACAAAAAACCCGACATTGATCTTATTAACGTCGGGTTTTACAATAAAAATATGCCTTCAAAAGTCTTTTCAGCCGCTCTCACGGGCTTAAACGCTCAAATTGTTGA
>Ga0315296_10003440_pt1 | contig 13191 bp, 9 predicted proteins | sample YL17G14_18_MG_FD_203921 | JGI IMG/M metagenome (GOLD analysis project Ga0315296, IMG submission 203921) | Sediment microbial communities from Yellowstone Lake, YNP, Wyoming, USA - YL17G14_18 | ecosystem: Environmental > Aquatic > Freshwater > Lake > Sediment | place: USA: Wyoming | collected... | reverse complement strand
GAATGATCGCATCGCTTCCTCCTTTCCGTGCTCTTCGGGTTGAACAGGCCTTATACCTCTGTACCACAGACCTCTATATCATAAGGCAAAAATCGGATTTTGTCAAGCCCCGAATTGTAAAAATGGGGTGGCTGGGGCGGGTGAGCCCTTATGGGGGTGGGACAGGGGGGCTTCCGGTGTGCTAGGGAGGGGCTGCCGAGGTGGGCGAGTACGGCTCGTGAAAGCGTAGTTGTAGCGGACTTGAAGCCTACTTGAAGCGAACTTGAAGACGTGCGATGGAAGCTTCTACCCTCCCCCTTTGGGGGAGGGTAGGTTTTAGGGCAGAGGCCGGGTTTTGGGGGTAGGAGGGGTTCTTCCCTGGCCTGACCGGGTTACGGCCCTGGGAGGCCCCTTGTCCCGAACTTGGGGGGCTTTCTGAATGGGAGTCAAGGGTCTGCCGAAGCCTCGGGACAGGGGCCCTGGGTCTTCCTCTGCCCAAACCGGGTTCCAGGCCGGGCCGGGGAATGAAAACATTCGCCAGCTCCTTGAAAACAAAAGGAATTTGTGCTATCCTAATCTCACATCGTCCGGCATGATTAACCCGTTTTGAGGAGAACTACATGCGGAAACCTCTGGCGTTAGCCTTGTTAGCCTTCCTTTGCCTTTCCATCCCAGCCTGTCAGAAGAAGGCCGAGGTGAAGAAGACCGGGCGCTACGGCGGCACGGTGAAGGTCGCCTACCGGAGCGACATCCCGTCCCTGGACCCGGCCTTGTCCTACGACACCGAGAGCTGGGCGGCCTGCTTCATGCTCTACGACGGCCTGGTGGGCTACGGGGACTCCACCGAAATCGTGCCCGCAATCGCCGAGTCCTGGCTGATCTCGGATGACGGGAAGAAATATGCCTTCACGCTCAGGCAGGGAGTTAAGTTCACGAACGGCCGGGAGGTCGAGGCCGGGGACTTCAAGTACGCCATCGAGCGGGTGCTGGAGCCCAAGACGAGGTCCTACGGCGCGGCCTTCTTCACCAACCTCGTGGGCGCCAGGGAGTTCGTGAACGGGAAGGCCCAGGAGGTCAAGGGGCTCGCGGCCCTGGACAAGTATCACCTCGAAATCGACCTCATCGAGCCCAGGGGCTTCTTCCTGAACGTGCTGGCCATGCCCTTCGCCTATGCCATCCCCAGGGAGGAGGTCGCCAAATACCCCGAGGACTTCTCCCACCATCCCACGGGCACCGGGGCGTTCAAGCTCCGGGAGTGGGTCCTGAACCAGCGGGCCGTGTTCGTCAGGAACCCGGACTACTTCCGCCAGGGCATCCCCTATCTCGACTCCATAGTATTCGTGACCAACGTCGGCGAGGAACTCGCCGTGGAGAAGTTCGAGCGCGGGGAGTTGTCCGTATTAGAAGACATCCCTCCCTCGGCCTTCGTGCGTTTATCGGCGGACCCGAAGTGGAAGGACCGGGTGGAGAAGAGCGTTCACATGGACATCTGGTTCCTGGGCATGAACTGCCGCATCCCTCCGTTCAACAACAAGAAAGTGCGTCAGGCCGTGGCCTATGCCGTGGACCGGCAGAAGATCATCAAGCTTTACAACAACCGCGGGATCCCGGCCCAGGGCGTCCTGCCCCCCGGGATGCCGGGATACGATCCGAATCTGAAAGGTTACGGGTACGATCCCGAAAAGGCCAGGGAGCTCCTTAAGGAAGCCGGGTTCCCCAAGGGGTTCAAGACCCAGCTCGTGACAAGGAACGACGCCATCTGGGTTAAGATCAGCCAGGCCGTCCAGCAGGACCTCGCTGCGGTCGGCATCCGGGCCGAGATCAGGGAGGTTTCGCGCGCCACCTGGCTGGACGCCATCGGCCGACCGGCCGGTGCGCCCCTGCAGTGGGGGGACTGGATCCAGGACTTCCCGGACCCGGACGATTTCCTGAACGTGCTCTACAACACGAACCAGATCGCCGAGGTGAACTCCAACAACAACAACTTCTACTCCAACCCCAAAGTGGACAGCCTCCTGGCCAGGGCCCAGCGGATCACGGAGATCGAGAAGCGCGTTCCCTTATATCAGGAGGCCGAGCGGATCATCGTGGAGGACGCGCCCTCGGCCTACTGCTACCACTCCATGCGCTACAACCTCGGAGCCCCGGGCTTGCACGCCTACCGCTCCCATCCGGTTTACGGAATATACTTCAACAAGATGTACTACGAGTAGGGGTCGGGGGTTGCGGGGTGAAGGTTGAGGAAGGGAAAATGCTAACTGATCAAGGCTCAATGATCAATGGTCCTTTATCTTCTTAGGCGCGTAGCCTATCTCGTCTTCGTGCTGGTGGGCGTGGCGGTCATCACGTTCGTGATCGCCTACCTCGTGCCCGCGGACCCGGCCAAGATGATGGCCGGAGAGAAGGCCTCTCCCGAGGTCGTGGCCTCGATTCGTAAGGAGATGGGGCTGGATGACCCGCTCTGGATGCAGTTCACCCGCTACCTGGGGCGGGCCGCTAAGGGGGATTTCGGCCGCTCCTATCACACCCGGCAGTTGGTCGGAGAGGCCATTGTGCAGAGTTTTCCGGCCACCCTGCAACTGGCGATTGCGGCCATATTCGTGGAACTATTGCTCGGCATACCGCTCGGCATCCTCATGGCTCTCAAGCAGGACAAGTGGCCGGATCAGACATCCAGGGCCCTGACCCTGCTGGGGGTCTCCATTCCACCTTTCCTCCTCGGTGCCTTGCTCCTCTACTTCTTCGCCTTCAAGAGCCACCTCTTCCCCTTGGGGGGCTACGGCACACCCTGGCATATGATTCTGCCGGCGATAACCCTGGGCGTGGGCGGCGCCGCCTACTACTCCCGGGTCCTGCGCTCGGAGATGATCACCATTCTGAAGCAGGACTACATCCGCACGGCCAGGGCCAAGGGCCTGCCCGAACGGCAGGTCATCCTGAAGCACGCCCTGCGCAACGCCCTGATCCCCCTCGTGACCCTGGTGGGCATGGACCTGGGCAGTTTCATGGGCGGCCTCGTCATCACGGAGTCCGTGTTCAGCTGGCCGGGCATCGGGACCCTCGCGGTCACGGCCCTGGCCAACGTAGACATCCCCCTCATCATGGGCACCGTGCTCTTCTCCGCGTTCTGCGTGGCCCTGGCCAACCTGGGCGTGGACCTGACCTACGCCCTCATTGACCCAAGGATTCGATACCGGTAGACCTCACCCCAGTTCCTGTGGACAGGAGGCGTCATGGAAACGGAACCCGTCCCCCAGTCTGAGCCCGAGGCCCCGCCGCCCCCCAAGCGTTTCCCCTGGCTTGTCCCGGTCCTGGGCCTGCTGATTCTTCTCGCCCTTTGGGTTCTGTCGGATGCCCTTTTCTTTCAACGGCTCTCCTTTTTCCCCTCCCCGGAGGAGCGCCTCGCCGAGGAACTGAAACCCGTGCGGGTCGCCCTGCAGGGCGATTGGATCACCCCGGAGGATGCCCAGGTCAGACTCGATTCCCTGATCCGAAAGCACCGCCCTCCCAAGGACTCCAAAGAAGTCACTCGGCTGCAGCTCTTGATCGAGCACAAGAAATACGCCCGCACCCTTTATCAGCAAGAACCCCCAGGAGTTAGATCCCATCCCGACACGTCGGCGAAGAAGGCGGAGTGGCCTTTGATCCTCTCCATGCCCCCGCCCGAGGCCGGAAGCCGCAAGTGAAAAGGCGGGGCCGATTCGGCCCCGCCGTTGGTTTGCCCCAGGGATCAACGCCGGGGATGCCCACTCATCAATACGCTCTCTCGATCCTGACCCCTCGATAGTAATGACTCAGGATGTTCTTCCTGCCCTTCCCTTTTCGGGCCATCTCGATGGCTCCGACTTGGCACATCCCGACCCCATGCCCGTTGCCGTTTCCGGAGAAGGCCACGCCTCCCTCATCCATCCGAACCGTGAACAGCGTGCTGGGAAGGATGGCCCGGGTGACGGGGTCCACGAACGCCCAGCGGATACGGTCTTTCTTCAAAACGTAACTTCCCAGTTCCGTGGAGACAAGCAGCTCCAGCACCCTCCCCGAAGGCCCCCGTTTCATGACCCGGAGCGACTTCCATCTGCCGGGATAGCCCTTCCAGCCCTTGGGCAGGGAATCCGTCAGGAAGGCATCCAGCATCATCTGAACCTGGTCGCGAAGAAACATCCTTTCCCAGGTAAAATTCTTCGCCCCTCGGCAGTACGGGTCCTTGGTCCCCTTGAGGTATTTCTCAGGAGGTTTGTCCCAGGACTCTTCGATGTCCGCCGTATGCCCTCCGCAGCAGGAGCTGTAGTAAGCCGCGACAGGCTTTTCCTTGAGGGTCGCAACCTCCCCGCGGGTTTCCCTCACAGCCCGGTCCCCGAGCGCCGTCTCTCCGCTCACCCCGAGATAAACCTGGTCCTGGACCGAAGACTCCAAGTCGTAGGCCCGGTCGGTCTTGCCGAGCTCTGCTAATTTCTTCACCGCATAAGTCCGCGCAGCCACCGCCTGGGCTTTCATCGCCTCGATGAGGCTGGGTTCCAGGTTCCCAATTTCTGCGGGGACCACGCCCCGAAGATAACTCTCCGCGTCCGTTTCGTTCACAACCAGGAGCTTTCCCGAGCTGTCCTGCCTGACCTCTATAGTGCCCCGATAGGGCTTGCCGTTCAGGGAAACCTTCCCGGTCTCAGAGGCCGCATAGACCCATATCGGCAGGATGGGGTCCTTGATGTTCCGACCGGTCTCGTTGACCATCCTCTCCGGGAACGCGCCGCCATAGACCTTCCACTCGCCTCCAGGGACATCCATCCCCCGTTTCCCGTCCGTAACCATGAAGGGTTCGCCTCCGCCGATGCGCAAGCTGTCCCCCGTAGCGAGCTTAATCCTCACCAAGGGAGGATGGCTTGGGCTCTCGCCCCTCCGGGGAGGAGCTGCCGCGCACCCCATGAGAAGGAGGAGAAGCCAGAGGGAAAGCCGCCTCATCGCTTTTCCACCTTCGCTCTCGGATAGTAAGCTTCGATGATCTGGCGATAGCTCTGCCCGGCGAGGGCCCTGCCTTTCGCGCCCCACTGGCACATGCCCACGCCGTGTCCGAAGCCGCGTCCGACCAAAACGATCTGCCCCTTCTGCCTGTGGACGGTGAACCAGGTGCTCTTGACCGTGTTCCAGCCCAAAGCCCTGCAGACGGCTGTTCGGAAAACCTCTCCGCTTACTTCTTTCTGAAGGGAGCCGATGATCTTCACCCGGCTCACCCTTCCGCTGGCTTCATAGGCCGCGGGGAGGATGTCTTTCAATGTCTTTCCGGGATTCGTTTCCGGGGTCTTAGCCAGAGCGGAGCGGAGCTTCCTGAGCGGAGCGGCGAACCGCCAGCGCATGTGCTCAGAGCCCTGACAATAAGCCCTGCGCCCGGTACTGTCCGCAATGCCTCCGAGATAGGGTTCCTTGACATCCCCCCAGATCTCCTCGGCATTGGCGGTATGTCCCCCGCAGGTGGAGTGGTAGAAGACCTCGATGGGCTCGCCCTGGTCGGTCGCGATCTCTCCCGCTGTGGAGTCCACCGCCAGGGAGGAGGAAGGCCTCTCCCAATCCGCGCCCTGATAACTCTGACAGTGGGTCAGGTCACAGAAATCATAGCCTTCCCCGCGGTGCCTGCCCAGGCGCACGAGGACCCAGGTCCTGGCCAGGACGGCCTGTGCTTTGTAAGCTTCGTAAGGAGCGCCGCTTCCCATCTCAGAGGGCACGACCCCTTTGAGATAATCATTCAGCGCGACCCGGCTCACGACCTTTATTCCACCCGCTTCGGACTCCAGGGAAAGCGAGCCCCGGTATTTCCGGCTGAGCCTTCCTCCGTCCCGGATCACAAAGAGCCCGTCCCCGGCCTGGAGGCGGACCCGCTCAAAGGAGCCGAGGGACTGCGGGCCTGCGGCGAGCCTGAGCTTGGTTCCAACGACAACGGTCCGGAGGGGTCGGCCTCCGGACGCGGGGAGGCTTTTCCTCTCTCCGTTTCCGTTGGAAAGGACGACCTCGCCGCCAGGGGAAAAACACTCCAGATTCCTGAGGTGGTATTTGGAAAGCACCCTCACGTCCACGCTGTCCGGAAGAGCCACCCCCGAAGAAGAAGCTTGGCCCAGGACGGTGAGGAATAAACTCAGTGCCAGGAGCCCTGCGTGGTGCATTCTATCTCTGCTCCTCTTTAAAGCAAGCCCTCAGAATCTGCCCCCCTAAGGGAGCGCTGGTCGTCTGGCCCAGGCCCCGCTTGTTGAACACCACGACTATGTAACGGGGGCGGTCGAAGGGCGCAAACCCGAGGAACCAGGAGTGGGTCACCCCTCCGGCCAGGACCGCTGTGGCCGTTCCGGTCTTCCCGGCGACCACGGCATGAGGCAGTTTGGCCTCTACGCAGGTTCCGTACTCCACGGCCTCCCTCATGCCCTCCCGGATCAGGGAGAACCCCGGAGGGAGCTTCAGCGGGTCGGCGGGGTGAGGACGAAAGTGCAGGAGGGACTCCTGATCCGGGATCCCCTGGGGGACGAAGCGCTTTCCGCCATTGGCAATGGCCGAGATGAAAACCGCCATCCCGATCGGCGTCACCTGGATCCAGCCCCCCTCCCCGACGGAGAAGTCCACGGCCTGGCGGTCGGAGAGGGCCAGGGGAACCTCCCCGGCGACCTCGCCGGGGAGGTTGATGTCCGTGTTGGCGCTCAGGCCGCAGGCCCGGGCGCAGTCCGCGATGGCTTTCCACCCGACCTTTTGCCCGAGGGCGTAGAAGTAAGCGTTGCAGGAATAGGCCAGGCCCTTGGTGAAGTTAACCTCGCCGTGGACGTGGGAGCAGTCCAGGGTCTCTCCTTGAAAGACATAGTAACCCGGACAGCTGATGGTCCGGGCGGGATCCGCTTTGCCCTCTTTCAGAGCGGCGAGGGCGGCCACGAGCTTGAAGGTGGAGCCGGGCGGAAAGCGCATTCCCACGGCCCAATCCGGATTGGTGAGCGCAAGGATCCTGCCGTCCCTGGGGTCCATCACGACCACGGTGCCCTCTTCCGGGGGAAGGAGGGCCAGGCAGCGCTCCTGGAGCCTCCGCATCCTCTGAAAGCGCTCCCCAACCCGTTTCGTCTCCATGACTTTCCAGATCCAGAGGACGAGGACGAAGAGGGCGAGGAGGGCCCCCCCGGCGAGGAGAGCTTCCTTGCGAAAATCCCGCTCCTTGTTGCGATTCAAGGAGCGGGACTCCTGTTGGCTCTTGGGGCTGGAGGTCACTTCGGGGGGGTGAGCTTGTGCCGGATCTTGCCCAGGGACACGTTCACCGGGTGGTCGCGGTCCAGGAACGACACCACGGGCTTGCGCCGGTGACCCATCTGCTTGAGGAACTTCCTGGCCAGGGGATTCTCCTTCTCCCACCTCAGGGCCTCGTTGAACATCTGGTGGGCCAGTCTCTTGTGTCCCCCCAGAAAGTAGACCTCGCCCATGTTGATATAGAACTGGGCCTTGCAGAGATGGAGGTCTATGGCCGCCTGGCAGTGCTTCTCGCCCTCGGCGAACCGCTTGATCCGGCCCAAACAGAGCCCGTAATAGGAGCGATACCAGGGGTTCCCCGACTCCTCCTCCGTCGCCTCCTTGAGCAGGTCCAGAGCCTCCTCGGGTTTGTGCTGGTTCAACAGAAGCAGCGCCTGCTCGAACTTCTCCTTGGGGGAGCTTTTCGCGCCCGACATTCCATCCTCCCTTCTTGCTTCAGCCATCCGTCAACAGACCTTCCCGCTATGTGAATTTTACTACAAGTCGCATCAGGAATTCAAGAGGGAAGATCACCCTCTTTGCAAATTTAGCAGTCAGCCTTTATCCTGTCACCTTAAAAACCCCAAACAACCCCCTATCCTCCAGAGACCCCCGGATAAATCGCCAGGAGGCGATTCCGCTATGGGGGCCTTAACGAATCATTGAAAATTGAACATTGTAAATTTTAAATTTGTCATTGAACCCCCAAGGACCCAGAAACCTGCACCTGCCTTTTAGGTGACCCCGGATCAGGGGCCTTTTTCAAGTCAGCAGGCGTAAGTAGGGCCGAAAACGATACGTTAAGGCCCCGATGAACAGCATCGGGGTCTCGCTTCGCTCCGAGGGGATATCCGAAAAAGCTCCGAAATCCGGGAGGGGTTTCCGACTACTTCACGACTACTTCACGCCATCCCCACCTCCTTCCCCATTTTTCGAACCAAAGATTTTTGAAAAATTCGCGCCCAACCACAATCAGTAGTGGCCATACTTGAAACACCAACAAGACAAAAAGGCGGCCCGAAGGCCGCCTTTTGAGAGGTTCATTTCAAGAGTTAACGCAGGAGGACCGCCTTCCTGACCCAGGACTTGTCCGAAACCTCCAGGCGATAGAGATAAACCCCGCTCGGAAGAGGGTGGGTCCCCTGGTCGCGGCCGTCCCAGGAAACAGAATATGTTCCCGGAGCCTGGGACTCGTTCATCAACTCCCGGACCATCTGGCCGGCCACGTTGTAGACCGAGAGCCGGACCCTCACTTTTTCGGCCAGAGAATACTCGACACGTACACTCCCCCGGAATGGGTTCGGATGCACCGGAAGGAGGGTCGTGGAAAGAGGTAGAGAGGGAGTGCCGGACTCCACACCCACCGGTTCGCCCAGGTCCTGGAGCACTTTGATGGCCACCTGCCGGGCTTCGCTGTCCTTCATGAAATAAAAGGGAAACCCGAAGAAGACAATGCGGTAGGGGCCGTTTAACCAGCGAACACCCACGGACTTGCCCTGAAAAGCCGTGTCCCCGGACGCCGAATTGAAGGTCAGCACTGACTCCGCATCCCGGGGGATGGCCGTGTCAATCCAGGGCATCCTCCCCTGCCAACTGGCATAGATTTTCAGGGAATCCGTGGAAACATTCGGATAGCCCAAGAAGCCCGTTGCCCCAATGAAATCCTGATTCATGGACTCCGCGCTCCGCGAGAGATGCAGATAGTCGGAAGGGAACTGACCCGAACTGAAGGTGTAGGGATAGCTCCCCATCTGATTCATCAGGCCGTAGATCGGCTTCCAGCCTACCATCCAGAGCTTCCCTCCATAGGAGAGATAGTTGGCCAGTCCAGGGACAGCAGGATAGACCAACTGCTGCTGATAATCATCAGCATGCCAGACGATCGTTGAATAGGGGCCGACGTCCCCGGCCAGAGGAACGCCCTGCTGGGTGACGTCCCAATCCTGATAACGGGAGCCCTGAAGGAGGTAATGATAGTAGGCGTCCTGCTGGGCATCGTTGGGGCTTCCCCGGACCCCGGTCCCATTGCGGGTCTCGTCCACCAAGAGAATGCCGTGATCCAGGGTGATCGGCTTGCCCCGCGCCTCGGGGGAATACCCGCTTTCGTTCCTGCTCGTGTCCACGGCGGTCACGACATAGTAGTACGTGGTGTCCGAGAGGAGGGAGGAATCGCGATACGCCGTGTCCGGAAGAACCGCGAGGTTCAACTTCTGGTAGTTCCCTCCCGGGGTGGTGGAGCGGTAGAGGTTATACCCATCCAAATCGCGCTCCGTGTTCCTCTGCCAGGTGAGGCGCACACCGAAATAGAAGGGCAGGGCCGCAAGGCCGGAGGGAGCTGCCGGGACGATTCCCGGAACCGCGCTTCTCTCCGGGGCCCGGCCGCCCTCGTGCCCCAGGGAGTCGAAGGCCGAGATCGTGGCGTAATAGCGGGTGCCGTTCTGGAGGCCGGAGATGCGGCAGGAGTTCACACGCCCCAAGGTCACGGAATCCGTGTAGGTCCGGGAAGCCGTTCCCCAGAAGAGCTTGTAACCGGCCAGGTCGGGATGCAGGCTGGGAAGCCAGGCCGCGTCCAGGGCGCCGCCGCTCCCGGCGTCCCGCAGGACGAAGTCATCCGGAGAGGCCGGAGAGGAAGCCAGGACGGCCAGGGAGGCCAGACCCATCTTGGCAACCTCGGCGGCGAGGGGCATGGAAAGGTAGCCGATCGTGTCTCCGGTGGTGTGATAATAGGGGTAGAAATTGCCGTATTCGGCCCCGGCCGTGCCCTCATACCCCTGGGCATGGAAGGAGAGCTGATCGCTGCCGTAGCTGGCGATTATAACGCGGCGCGCCAAGCTGGTGTAGCTCCCGGCCATCTGCTCCTCGAATTGGGCCAGGGGCAAAGAGGCCTGGTCGGTGAAGATCGTCACACCGAAGGCCCCTCCGGGCCAGGCGATCATGTCGAAGTTCAGCACTCCCAGGATGTCCACGTTCTGGCTGCGCATGAGCTGGGCGTAATGCTGGCTCCCGATCAAGCCCTGCTCCTCGCCGGTGAAGGCGATGAACTTGACCGAAAGGTCCAGGTTCTCTCCTGCCAGGATGCGCGCGGCCTCGAGGGCCATGACCGTGCCCGAGGCGTTGTCCTCGGCCCCCGGGGCGAGGGTATCCGGGCCCTCGTAGGTGATCGCGTCCAGGTGGCCGCAGACGATGACCACTTTGCCGGGGTTGGCGCGCCCGACCCGGGTGCCGACCACATTCCGCCAGGTATTCCCCTGGTACTGGTAAGGATCGAAAGCCACGGAGTCCAGGCCCAGGGCCGCGAAGTAGTCATAGACATACTGCTCGGACGCGCGGCAGCTGTCGGTAAAGGACCAGCGGGTCCGAAAATCCTGTAGCCTCTGGATCTGGGCCCGAATCGAGTCTTGGTTGACTTTGCCGACCAGGCGCTGGACGAAGGTATCGAGCAGGGCCGGTCGGGGATAGCCCCGTCCGGAAGGGAGACAAGCCGGATAGGGCACATCCGGAAGGCGAACGAGCTCTCCGCCAGCCTGCGAGACCCGCAAAGCCGTCTTCTCATCCATCTGGACCAGGGCCATCCGGCCGTCCACCAGGAGGGGAGAGACCAAGGGCGTGATTCTGCCCAGGACGTTTCCCTGAGGAAGATAAACGAGATACATGGGAAGCCCTGGGAATATGGAGACAGGCTCCGGAGAAAGGCCTCGGGCGCGGAGGGTGGCCTGGGCGCCCGGGGAGTCCTCCACCAGGTAGAATCTGTCCGTCTGACCGTAAAGCCGCAGGCTGAGGTCGTGGAGGGTCTCCAGGGCCTTGGGAGCCTGAGCATTTACCTTGAGGATCTTTGGGGGGACGGGAGCGCCTGAGACAGGGATTGCGGCCAAGCCTGTAATCACCAGGATCATCAGGCGGACGAACGTGCTTCGGAGCTTCATGGCCCTTCCTTTACTGGGATGAATGGTAAAAATGACTTCGGTCGCAAGAACACATCGCGCCCCGAAGGGCGCTCTTTGGTTTTCCCTTTTCTAACCCCAGGCTCAGGCGGCGTTTTGCCGGCGGACCCAGATCTCCCCGAACAGGGCCTCCTGGCGGATGGCCAGCTTGGTGAGCCGGGCGAGCTCAAGGATCGCCATGAAGGTCGCCACCAGGACGATCCGCCTGCGGGCCCCGGCGAAGAGTTCCTCGAAACGCACCTCCTCCCGGCGCTCGTCGAGCAGGCGCAGGACGTGCTCCATGCGCTCCTCCACCGAGACATCCTCCCCGATGATCTCGTACAACCGGTCGTCCTGGATCCTTTCCAGGAGCGCCTGGAGCGCGGCCACCAGGTCGGCCACGTCGCCCTTGGGAGCCAGTTCCTCCCCCCCGTCCCCCTCCACCGGGATGAGCGGGCGGTTGAAGAGCAGCCGCTGCTTCTCCTCGCTCTGGGCCATCTTCCGGGCGGCTTCCTTGAATTTACGGTACTCCACGAGCTGGAGCACGAGGTCGCGGCGGGGGTCCTCCTCCTCGCCCTCCTCCGCGAGCCGGGGCAGGAGCATCCGGGACTTGATTCGCAGAAGGGTGGCGGCCAGGGTCAGGAAATCCCCGGCCACGTCCAGGTCCAGGGCCTCCATGATCTCCAGGGCCTCCAGATACTGTCGGGTGATCAGGGCGATGGGGATGTCGTAGATGTCCACCTCGTTCTTGCGGATGAGGTAGAGGAGGAGGTCCAGGGGGCCTTCGAAGATGGGCAGGGCGATCTCGTAAGCCATGTTTTTAAATTACGTTGTTGGTTGTTGGTTGTTGGTTTTTGGCCAACAACTAAAAACGAACAACTCCCGTTACTTGCTTTCCTGTTTCTGCTTATCCTGGATGGCCTGGACGGCCTCCCTGCAGGCGGCCTTGACCTCGGGGTTGGGGTCGAAGGTCCCCTTGACCAAAACGGCCAGCGCCTGAGGATCGCCGGTCTTTCCCAGGGCCCGGGCCGCGGCCAGACGCATCTCGAGGGGAGAGGACAAGCCGAACAGGCCGTGCACCCCCAGAATCACGGTAAGGGCCTCCACGGCCTCACTTCCCCCGTGCTTGCCCAGGGCCTCGGCAGCGGCCAGGACCACGGAAAGGTCCTGGTCTTTCAAGGCGTGCAGGATGGCCCCTTCGGCGTCGGGCCCGCCGATGCGGCCCAGGGCCCGGACCGCCTCGGCCCGCACCCGGGGCTCGTTGTCCGTGGCCGCCCGGGTCAAGGGGCCCGCCGAATGCTCCCCGCCGATGAAGGCCAGCACGAAGGCCGCGTTCCGGCGCACGAACCACTGCTCGTCGGCCAGGAGCGCCAGGGTCTCGCGCTCGGCCTCCTCCCCGATGCGCACCAGGACGTCCACCACCCGCATCCGCTGGGTCCGCTCCGCGCTCTCCTCCAGGCTCTGGACCAGGGCCGGCACAGCCTGCCCCCCCTGGGAGACCAGGGCATCGGCGCAGACCTCGAAGAGCTCGTTCCTCTGGATGAGGCCGACCAGGAGAGTCAGGGTGCGCGGGTCATGGATCGCCCCCAGGGCCGCGATGACCTCGGCCAGGAAGGCCCGGTCCCGCAGCGAGGTGATCTGGGCCTCGAACGCCTCCCGGATCCTGCCGGCCAGCTCCGGGTTTCCCATCCGGGTGAAGGCCTGGGCGAAGGTGACGAGGATTCCCAGGAGGGTCTTGTAGACCCCGAACTCCTCCTCCTCGGCCAGGCGCCCGACCGTGGCCCACAGAACCTTCTGCGCCAGGGCCTGGGACCGGGGCAGGGAGAGCGGGTCCACCACCTCGTGGAAGCTTGCCGCGGCCCTCTCCCGAACCCGCCATTCCGGGTCCGAAAGCCCGTCCACCAGGCGCAGGGCCACCCGCTCCAGGGTCACCGGCCCCCGGATCCCCTCCCGGATGGCCGAAAGCTCCCCGGGGCCAAGGTCCTCGGGCTTCTTGAGCATCAGCTCCACTAATTTTAGGATGTTCTTCCCTTCCTGGTTTGGAAACATG
>Ga0315296_10003439_pt1 | contig 13194 bp, 6 predicted proteins | sample YL17G14_18_MG_FD_203921 | JGI IMG/M metagenome (GOLD analysis project Ga0315296, IMG submission 203921) | Sediment microbial communities from Yellowstone Lake, YNP, Wyoming, USA - YL17G14_18 | ecosystem: Environmental > Aquatic > Freshwater > Lake > Sediment | place: USA: Wyoming | collected... | reverse complement strand
GACGTCCCTGCGCCAGCCATCCACGCTGTCGGCGGGCATCAGCGAGAGCTTGTCCAGCCAAAGGCCGCCCTCGCCGACCGCCTCAATCTCAAGGACCGCCCGGTCCGTGGTCCCTGCAGAAGTCAGCTTGGCACTGACTTTGGTCCAGTCCGTGCCGACCTGCGGGAGCGTCGCGCTGGCCAGGGTCATCCACTGTCCATCCGGGAGAAGCGCTTTGATTCGTACGGAGAGGGTCAGAGGCGTCGAGCCGCCGCAGACGTAGCCTGAAAAGGGGTAGGTCATTCCCTTCCTTACGGCAAGCTGGCTCTGAGTCAGTCTCGCCGGCCGATCTTTCGCTGCCGTCAGTTTTGCCGACTGAGCGCCATTCCACGGGCTCTCCGTGCTGTAGGTCCAGGTTTCATTCCTGTCCCAGTCCCGGTCACAGAGGTTGGGGGCTCCAAGGTAGTAATCCCAGTTGGCGGCCGGCACGACGCCCTCGAAGTTGCGGTCGCCGAGCATCTCGGCCCACATCCCCGGGACATGATCGTCGAGCAACTCGACGAAGCCGCCGTAGAGCGTCGGACTGATGAGTCCGGAGTGCAGCGGCCTGTTCAGAATTACCAGATCGACAGTATCCGCCGGCAAAGCTGCCGCCGAAGTCAGGACAATCCCAAGGACAACATGCAAAACAAGGCATCTTTTCTCTGGAACCATGGCATCACCTCTACACGCATCAGGATCACACTGTTGCCGGAAGTCAGGGCGTTACGGCTGGTTTCGGGCGAATCGCCGCAACGAATCCTCCGCCGGACGCCATAGTCACTTTGAGAGACTTTCCGGTCGTGACGGTCTGGCTCTCAATGCGGATCTCGTTCGGCTTGTCCTGGCTCATAGAGCCGTCGACAAAGACCTTCGCCTCGTATTCGCCGGTTCCGAGCATGTCGAGAGACAGGACGACCTCACGGCTCGTGTCATTCGTCATCCCGCCCAGGTACCAGGCGGCATCTTTTCGCCGGGCCACGACAACGAACTGGCCCGCCTCACCGGCGAGGAACCGCGTTTCATCCCAGGTCGTGGGGACCTCCTTGAGAAATTCGAAGCCCGGCTGTCCCTCGTAGGCTGAGGGGGAGTCGCAGACCATTGGCATGGGATTCTCATAGACGACGTACATTGCCAGGTGGTGGCAGCGAGTGCCGAGCACCATGGGGTTCAGATTCTGCGGCTTGAACTGCGCCGGCGAAACCGACCGGAATCCTCCGAGATGATAATCCGTCGGTCCCGCCAGCACGCGGGTATAGGCGACATCGACATTGTGCTGAGGCGTGCACTGGGCGCACCATTTCAGGTACTCCAGGTTCAGCACTCCCTCGCGGTTGACGAGGTTGGGGTAGGTACGCTGCTCGCCGCTGGGCTTGTACGAGCCGTGGAACTGAATGTGGAGTTTGTGCCGGGCCGCGGATTCCAAGACACGCTCACAGAACTGGACCATCTCCTGGTCGTCTCTGTCGAGGAAGTCCACCATGAGTCCGGCGATTCCCCACTGCTCGTAGCGGGTGAACGCCTCCTCCAGGTGCTCGTTGAGGGGCCGCCAGTGAACCCAGAGTCTGATCCGGACGCCGCGCTGTTTGGCGTATTCGAGAATCTTTGGAAACTCCAGTTCCGGGCGGGGCGTCGTGATATCCGTGTCGGGCCCCGGACCGAAACTGACGAGGGACTGCTGATGCCAGGGTCTGTCGTCGGCTACTACGGCATGATATGTGATGCCGTGGCGTGCGCAGAAATCGATGTACCGCTTGTGGGTCTCGAAATTCATGCCGGATTGGAACGGCAGCCCCTGCTCGGCCGTGCCATTCCACCAGTGCCAGGTCGTCTTGCCCGGCTGGACCCAGGAGAAATCCCCTCGCGGGGGATCGTTCAGGCACAGCAGCAGGTTGCTCTCCAGGTGCCGGCCGGCTGCGTCCGCCAGGAGAATGACCCGCCAGGGACTCCAGTGGGGCGTTCGGCCGACGGCGCACGCTTCAGGACGCGATGGCAGCGGAGAAAGGCGGGCCTGTAGCACGGTCGAGGCCGAATCGGCGGCCCGTTCGAGGTACATTCCGGGAAAGTCACGGATACGCGCCTCGGTCAGAGCCGCCGACAGCCCGCCGGGCCAGACAGCCAGCAGGGGCATATCGATCAGGGTCTTGCCCGGAAGCTCGGAATACGCTTTGTGCTCGAAGGGACGCTCGTGCGGAGTAGCGAAATTCGGCACGGTCGAGAACAGCACCGACGGATTGCCGGCCAGACGGAACTCCGTCGCCTCCGCTTCGAGGACGAAATCTCGCAGCCCGTCTTGTTCCGGTAAGCCGTACCGCAAGGCGACCCCGTCATCGTAGGCGCGCAATTCCAGGTCCCAGAGAATGCCGGCGGCACTTTTGAAGTGGAGGTTGGCACGCGAGCAGCGGTCGCGAACAAGACGGCTCTTTCCCCAGGGCAGCGTGAATGCATCGTCCAGTCGATCCTCCTGGACGCTCAGGAGTTGGCACCCTTCGGCCAGCGGCCCGCTCCCGGCCAGGGAGATCTTCAGAGCCGAAGGCTCGATCACCGTCCGCCCGGAGCGAGAGACGGTGAAAGTCACAGAACGTCCGTCCCCCTGGGCGGGAAACTCCACAGCGATCTCGTTCTTCCCGTCCGGCGAGACGACGCTCACCGTGCGCCGCTGGCCGCTCCAAGTCACCGAACAGCCTGCAAGGGCTGTCATCATGAGGAACACACGCATTCTCAAAGCACCGCATGTCATGATGGTTCTCTCTTCTATTTCTGTTTATCCATGCTGGACTTAGGACATAATGAATCAGCGTCTGGCGTCGAGGCCTTTCCAACTGTGTTTCCAGTGGTCCTTGCCGGGACTTTCGACGAAGATCGCGTCGGCCTCGCGCCAGGATTTCAGCGGCAGATTGTTCTCGTCGCGCAAGTAGCGGGCCGGCATGAAACCCTTATCGACCAGAATCTGCAGCGAGTCGGGCAGCGTGTCGAACGCCAGCCGATAGGCATAGACGGCCCGGCCGATGCCCAGCCGGATGAAGTGTGCCTCGTTATGCGTGCGCTCCGCGCGTTTCGCCTCGGGCGGCAGTCTGAGCAGCCGCAGAACCTCCACACCCAGCGGCCCGACCTGCCGGGCATTGTCGATCGCGCGAAAGCCGATCGTGTGGTTGCCCTTTGCTATCTCGTGGGTCCCCAACATGAGGTCCATTTCATTGTCTTCCGGCGAGCGGAAATCGGCAGTGACAACTTTCTTGCCGTCGATCTCGACGTCGTAGGTCCCATTGCGCGGCCCGCTGGCGGCGGTCAGACGCACGGCGAAGCGGCCGTCCTGTGACAACTCGAACGGCAATGTGAGCACGGCGCCGGGCTCTTCATTGGGCCACGCAAGCACGGGCCGGGCGCCAAAGAAGCCCTGCGTTTGCACCTCGACCTTGGCCTTGCCCGAGGTTTGTGCGTAGCGATACGCTTTGACCAGATGCTGCTGCTGCCAGGGGACACGTCGCTCGTACCAGGGCGGCAACGGCGTGAACGTGGTCTTCGGCTCGCCGGCTTGATACCAGTAGGCCACACTGCTGAAGAAGTCCGGCCGCTCCAGGAAGAAGCCGGCGGTGTCGTCTTCGAGGTTGCCTCGGTGCTCGATGGCGACCTTGAGCGACTTGCTGAAGTACACCGGGTCGAGCAGATGCCAGCGGTAGCAGACGCCGCTGTCGCCGGCGGTGTCGCCTTGCCAGCGTGGCTGACCGAACCAGGGACCGGTCCGGACCCGAAATCCCCAGGCGTCGTTGAAGTAATCTTCGCTGCCGGTGCCCTGGAGGCTGGGGACCTGCTCGCCGTCGATGTAGAAGAAGTCGTCGCCCTCGCCGAACCAGCCATTCTGAGCCAGTGTCACGGACATGACCGTGCCCACGTAGTACCCGCTGCCCGTCAGGTCAGCGAACAGGTAGTCGCTGCCGGCGACGGCCGGATACTCCTGACGATAGCGGGAGTAGAAGTAGGGTGTCTCAGGCGGGAGGCTGTCTAACTGCACCCAGTCGACCTGCCAGTACAGGCCGGTCGAGCGGTCGGGATTCTCGTTGGTCACGACAATCCGGGCCTTCTCGCGGAACGGCATCCGCCAGTAGCAGGTGAGCGCCCCGGTAGGCGAAACCTGCACGGGAAAGCTCTCGACGGAGGCGGGCTTGCCCTGCCCGACGGCGAAGAAATCGCCCAGCGGGACTTCGACGCCGGGGTCCTTGCGGTCGTCATAATAGATGCGCAGCGCCAGCGAGTTCAGCTCGCCGACCCAGCCGGAGTGACTCGTGAGCCACATATGAGTGATGACGCCCGGCCCTTGAAGGATGGGCACGTTGACCGATTCCCCGGGCATCAGCCAGTTCATGTCGAGATTCTCGCTGTGCCAGTCGGGCTGCTGATTGCTCGACACGCGGCGATTGCGCCCCTTGGGAGAGAAGCCGAGCGGGCCGAGGACATCGGCGGGCAAGGCCGTGGTCGGCTGCAAGCGGTCAACTTTTTCATAATCGATCCACACCGCGTCGTTCATATACGCGCGGGCGTACTCATAGGTCATGTAGCCGTCGCGGCCGTTGTTATTGGAGTTACGGAAGAGGAACACGCCTCCGCCGGCCTGGGCCGGGTCATCCTTGTAGCCGACGAGCAGCACGCTGTGTCCGTCGTAAACGCCTTCCGGCGGGGCTATTTCGAGGACATCATCCTTCCACCGCACCTGCTTGGGCCAGCGACAACCCCCGCAGACCGGCCACTGACCGCGGAGCACGTCTTTGATCGCGAGGAACTGCTTATCGGCGAGCCCCGTATTCGGGTTCCATGGCTTGATCCAGTGCAGACGCAAATCCACCTCGTGCAGCCGTCGTGCATGGTCCTTCGCATCCTCGCTGGGCGCCCGCTCGGGATCGAACTTGTCCTGGTAGGGCATGTCCGGCTCGGGACACACGCCGTAAATCGTGAAGCCCTGCCAGAGGTCGGAGAAGAAGCTGCCGTCATGCGCGTCATGCAGCGCTTGATTCGATGCCCAGTTGAGGAATTCGACGCTCAGCCGCGTGCCGCGATCCTCCTTGCTCGCCACCGCGTATTCCAGGGCGCCGACCACGGCAAACACCGAGCAGGTGTTGCGCTTGCCCTGGACGCGCGGCCCCAATCCCCATTTCTCGAAGGCGGGCCGAAGATCGATGCTGCTCGCCGGGGCGCCGCCGGAAGATGGGGCCGCGAGAACGCTCTGCGAGGCAAGCATGCCGATCGCCAGCACCAGATTGCCGAGTATTCGATAAGACCTCAGACGATAATGCGCTCTGAGCATGATGGGCTCCTCATTATCCCTGGCCTTGAAGAAGCGATCAATGTCCTGAGACGATCAGGATGGACCTGGCTATTCTGCCGTGGCGCATCCACCGCCGCAAGTCATTCTTGCCGGCGGGGCGGCATCCACTGCTGTTGTCACGGCAGTCACGGTGCGTTAGAATCATCGGGCATCCTCGATGTCGAAAGGGATTGTGGAAAGCGGGAGATTGCGACGTCTCCCGGCGGCCGAGGAGCATCGACCTGCACAGAAGGGAGCAGAAATGAGAGGTTACCTGCCGTTCGGTCCGGACCGTTTCCTTGCGATCGGATTGCTGATGTTGTGTGTGACTGCCGCCGGGCTGTTCGCTGAAGAGCAGTGGATCCCCGGAATCGAGGAACTGTATCGCCTTGATCGTTTGCCGGCGCTGCGGGAGTCCGTGAAGGTCGCCTCCGTATCCAGCTACGACCGCACAGGCGGCAACAACGACGGCTTCGGGGGACAGTACTCCTACGTGCGAAAAGAAAAAGACGGGCTCGTGCTTGCCGACCTGGAGGGCCCAGGGGTCATCTACCGGATCTGGACGCCCACGCCGACAGATGACGTGCTGGAGTTCTACTTCGACGGGCAGAGCAGCCCCGGCATCCAGGTCAAGTTCCGTGAGCTCTTCCTGGGCCGCCATCCCGCGTTCCCCCGGCCGCTGGTCGGATACGGTGTGGGCGGATTCTACAGCTACGTCCCGCTGCCCTATGAAAAGTCCTGCAAGGTACTCATCAGGGCAGGTCGGATGCAGTTCTACCAGATCAACTACGCGACCTATCCAGGCGGTACGGCAATCCGGAGCTTTCCGTCACTGCCACAAGAGGCGTACCGGCGACACATCGAGAAGGCCGCATCGCTGCTTGGCTCCAGCGGCACAGACATCAGCTCCTACGTCGCGCCTCCCGGCGCACAGGTCGAGAATCTGCGGTCCACGGTGACTCTGAAGCCGAGGGAGGCCGTACGGGTCTTGGAGGTCAATCGTCCAGGTCGGATCGTGGGAATTCGCATGCGCCCCGCCGCCGCCTTCGCAGGCAAGGAACGTGACATTGTTCTGCGGGCCTATTGGGACGGCGATTCCGAGCCTGCGATCCTGAGCCCAGCCGGAGATTTCTTCGGCTACGCGTGGGGTGAGCCCGCGATCAAGTCCCTGCTGGTGGGGACGAGCGATGGGGTCGATTACTGCTATTTCCCCATGCCTTTCAGCAAATCCGCGCGAATCGAGCTGCTCTGTGACCGACAGCAGGGCCAGCCAGCGACTGTCGATACCGAAATCCTGTTCGTGCCCGTCGGCCTGCAAAAGAACGAAGGCAGGTTCTACGCCTTGTGGCGGCGGGAGAATCCGACAACCAAGGGCAAGCCCTTCGCGTTCATCGAGACGAGCGGACGCGGGCATCTCATCGGGTTCATACAGCAGTCGCAGGGGTTCGAGTCGGGCAACACCTACTTCTTCGAGGGGGACGACCAGACCACCATCGACGGGGAGCTGACGATTCACGGCACGGGCTCGGAGGATTTCTACAACGGCGGATGGTACGACGTGGCGGGCCGGTGGGAAGCGAGGAGGTCGTTCCCGCTGAGCGGCTGCCTCGACTACAAGAAGCACCTGGGCAGAACCGGAGGCTATCGGCTTCTGCTGGGCGACGCCTATGCCTACCGCAAGAGCATACTCCAGACCATCGAGCACGCCCCCACAGGGAACGAGCTTTTGAACGATTATTGCGGCGTGACGTTCCTGTATTCGCAGGAGCGGCCGACGTGCGCATTCTCGCTGCCCGAGCTAGCCCAGCGGAAAGTCGTCGATCTGAAACGGATCGTCTTCGCAATATGGTGGAATGTCCCGATCCACGCGTTTTCGTACCGCGACGCAACGCTGACCCGAGGAAGAGAGAAGCTCGACGGCCAGGACGTGCAATTCCTTTCGCTGCACGGGAAAGGCGATGACACGTTTGGACGGCACTTCATCGCCTTCACGTGCGAGCTCCCGGCCGCAGGCATCTACAAGATCAGCCTGGACACCATCAAGGGACCGGCACAGGGACAGGTGCAGTGGTTCATGGATGAGGCGCCCGTGGGACCGGCGGCGGATCTCTTCGCCGAAACTCGACAGCGCGTCCTGTCGCAAGATATGGGCACGCTCGAGCTGGCGGAGGGCCCGAACAACCTGCTATTCAAGATTGTGGGCAAGAACGAGAAGTCACAAGGGCAGGGACTGGACATCGTCAACATCATCTGTGAGAGGGTCCAATAGAAGCCCGGCCTTGAACGCCCGGATGGCCCTGGTTGGAGGATTCCCATGACGAACAGATCGTGTTTCTCGCGTCGCGTCTTCCTGAAGCGATCCGGCTCAACCGGCGTCGCGTTGGCGGCGGCAGGAGTGGGCCCGCTCGGCGATTGGATGCGAGCGGAACAATCGCCTTCGGACGGATCGGCCCTGGTCCGGAAGATTGCAGATGCGGAAATCCGTGCCGGGGTAGAGGCGGCGATTGTGAAGAACCTCATTCCCGCCGCAACCGAGCAGGCGTACCCGGGCTACTTCAATATCACCGCCGATGGCGGCGCCTATGGCGGCGAGGCGACTTGGCCGGGACTCGACTCGTGGCAGATGGCCGGGGCATACCTGCTCCTGGGCCGGACTCGCCTGGTCCTCGACTACTTCGAGTTCTTGCGGGCCTCGCAGCGAAAAGATGGCAATATCCCGTTCGCCGTCTTCACCGGCGACACGCGTCCCGGCGGCCACCTGTGCGGCCTCAAGTATCCGGACGATGTGTTCACCTACGAGCCGCCCAAACGCGAAGGTCTGCCGGCCTCCAGCCAGCAGGCACGCACGTGGATCGGCCTGTTCGAGCACTGGCAGCCCAAGGCGAACCCGCTCAGCGTGCTGGGCCCCATCTGCTATGTCCTCACGGCGGCGGAGATCTTCGACGCGACCGGTTCTGTGCCGTGGCTGCGAGAGCGGCTCGCCTCGGTGGAGGCAGCGGCGAAATATGTCCTGAGCCGTAAGGCCGATAACGGCTTGATCGGCGGCTCGGGATTCTACACGGAACTGCCGCCGCGGTACGGCTGCGATGGCGTGACGCAATGCTATGCGATCCACGCTTTGCAGGAACTTGCACGGCTGTTCGCTGCGGCCGGGGACAAGGCGAGCCAGGTCGCGTGGTCCGCCCGGGCCGACGAGCTGGCGAAGACTTTTATCGCCGCCTTCTGGCGCGACGATCATTTCGCCGAATACGTTCACGCGGAGCGCGGGCTGGTCGATACCCACGGCCTGTCCGATGTGAATTGGGCGGCGGCCGCGTTCAGCATCGGCGGCGACCGAAACCTTGAACTGCTCTGGCGACGGCTCTTGAAGGAGCCGGCCTTCTGGTGGGGCGGTATGCCCACGCTGACGGTGACGAAGCCATTCGCCTATGAGAGGTGGGAATACAACGAGCCGGTTCCGCTGCCGGTGGTCCCGCTCAACGACGTGGCCGCGATGGGACGGGCCTGGTACCTCGAAGCGACCGCCTGCCGGCGCATGCACGCGAGCGACCGCCTGATCGAATCGGTGCGCCGGGTCTGCCGGGCCGCGAAACCGGACGGCTACTGGCGCGAGCGGTATCATCCGCAACCCGACGGCACCGTGACGCCCGCCGGCGCACAGAAATATTGCGAGTATGCCGCCGTCCTGGTGCGGGTCGTCCTTGGCAGCCCGCAGATCTTTTGCCAATGACGCGGGTCGCTGTGGCGTGGACGCACCTTTGAAGTTCGGAGACAGGCCTATGATGAGAATGCGATGTGCACTACTCGTGATGATCGCCGTGACGGGAATCTCCGTGAGCGCCCCCGGTGCAGCGGTGCTGGAGACAGAGTTGAATCGCCTGGTCAGAACGTATTCGACCCAGCGGATCGTCGGGCTGGACGTCAATGAGACGTTCACGTTCAGGCTCAACAGCGGCGCCGAGCGGATCATCCGGCTGATTTCCGTGCAGGAGCATCGGGACAGCGTGATCGGTCTCGTGCGCGGCGCCGACGTTCGCGTCGAGATCGACGGTCGGCCGGTGAGCCTGACTTGTGCGCCGTACGTCATGCCGATGGAGACTGCCGGCGTGCGCGTGCAGGCCGACACGACCTCAGGCTGGGGCAATACGCCCAAGCGCGTGCAGTTCTCTCTCTGGGACGCCACCGACCCCATCGTCGATACGAAACGTTTCGGCTTGCCGCTTCACAACTTCCGGCTCTTCTCCCAGGGCACCCAGGCATACGACGAGCCCGTGCACCTTGGCGCGGGCGACGGTGATCCGCGGGGCCAACGATTCTACCACGATTACGGGTTCGACAACGCCGGCTTCGAGGCCCGCGAGGAGGTCGTCAGCGCCGCCGAGGGCACTGTCGTCAGGTTCTGGCCCGGCCGGGAGGATCTGTGCTCGATCCTCATTCAGGATAGCAGCGGGCTGGTGTGGGAATATGGACATCTCAGCTCGGCTTCGCCGGACATGGCGCTGAATGTTCACGTGGCCCGGGGCCAGAAGATCGGCATGCTCGGCAGGACCGGCCCATCGGGCAACTTCTCGCACGTGCACCTGGGCGAATACCTGTCGCTGTCGGACGTCGACGGCGACAAGCCGAATCGTATGCTCAACTTATATCCCTGGCTGGTGGCGGCATACCAGGCTCAGCGCCCGACGGGGCTTCTCGCCGTGGCTCGGCCGCATCACACGGCCTCCACCGGCCAGACAGTCCTCTTCGACGGCGGCAACTCGCTGGCATGGGGCGGCGGCAGGATCGTCGAGTGGCGATGGGTCTTGCCCGACGGCCAAACCGTCTCGGAGGCCAGAGCACAGAAGGCGTTCGATCGGCCCGGCGCTTATGTCGCAACGCTGTGGGTGAAGGACGACCGGGGCGCCGAGGACGTGGATTTCTGCCAGGTCAAGGTCTTTTCCAGAGGGGATCCGGAGAAGGCGATGCCGCACATCTTCATGACGTACACACCGACGCAGGGCATCCGGCCGGACCAGCCGGTGACGTTTCGCTTCTGGTTTCAGGGTGCCGGCGGCGGCCCGATCAAGGTCAATTTCGGCGATGCCGCCACGGTGCAGGACTACCAGTCGTATACCGAGATTCAGCACAGCTTCAGGACGGCAGGCATCCACATTGTTACGGCCCAGTGCGAGGCTCAGGGCAAGCCCATCACGCAGAAGCTGAAGGTCGTGGTGACCCCGCGCGGCGACTGAGAGGTCAAGAGGGAAATATGAGAAGTCGGGTCATCACGTACGCCGCGGGGCTTCTGAGCGTTCTGGCGGTTGCAGGCCAGGCTCAGGAGGTGAAGATCACCGTGGCCGCAGGCCGGGTGCGGCAGCGTGTGTCTCGCTACCTGACGGGAGCGTGCATCGAGGACGTCAACCACGAGATTTACGGCGGCATCTACAGCCAGATGATCTTCGGCGAGAGCTTTCAGGAGCCGTCGAAATCGGCGCCGGTCGAGGGTTTCAGGGCCTATGGCGGTGCCTGGATCATCAAGGACGGCGAGTTGTTTGCAGGCGGGGGCGACGGGCCGAAGCTGGTCAGCGAGCACCCCACGTTCGCCGATGGTGAGGCAGGCGTGGAGGTCCTGCTGCCGGACCGCCGCAGCGGGAACGCCGGACTGATTGTGAAGGTGAGCCGCGCCGGCGCGGGCGCGGACAATTTCGACGGCTATGAGGTCTCGCTCGATGCCGCTGCGAACATCCTGCGACTGGGGAGGCATCGGCACAACTGGGAGCTGATCAAAGACACGCCGTGCGAAGTGCCGGTCAATCGGTGGATCGCGCTCGTGGTCAAGATGACGGACCGGACGCTGGAGGTGCTGGTCGATGGGAAGAGTGTGATTCAATATGATGGAGGCGAGGGTACGCTCGGTAGTGGAACTGTGGGCCTCCGACAGTGGCAGCGCGAGGCACGTTACCGCAATTTATGGGTCACGACGGCTGGCACGACCAAAGTGCTTCCCTTCAAGACCAGTGCGGATGAGGACCTGGCAGTCAGCGGCATGTGGCAGGCCGTGCGACGCGGCGGGGCTTTGGGCCGGTGCGAGTTGGAAACGGAGCGTCCATTTGTCGGCGCTCAAAGCCAGCGCATCACTTTCATCAGCGGGCAAGGCGAGATCGGCATTGAGAACCGGGGCCTCAACCGCTGGGGCATGTACTTCGTGGCCGGCAAGCCATACGAGGGTTGCATCTGGGCGCGAGCCGAGAAGCCGGTGGACTTGTTCGTGGCACTGGAGAACGGTGAGGGCGAGAGAGCATATGCCCAAGCGAAGCTGCCGGTGACGAGCAGCGATTGGCAACGGCTGGACTTCACGCTGACGCCCAGTGACACCGATGAGGCCGGACGCTTTGCCATGATGCTGAAGGAACCCGGCTCAATCGTGCTGGGTTATGCCTTCGTGCAGCCGGGCGAGTGGGGACGGTTTAAGGGATTGCCGGTGCGAAGGGATGTGGCCGAAGCGCTCATCGACGAAGGGATTACCGTGCTGCGGTACGGCGGGTCGATGATCAACGATCCGGAATACCGGTGGAAGAACATGATCGGTCCCCGCGATCGCCGGCGGCCTTACCACGGCACCTGGTATCCGTATTCCTCCAATGGCTGGGGCATTCTTGACTTCATCAATTTCTGCCGGGCGGCCGGCTTCCTGGCGATTCCCGCCTTCAACATGGGCGAGTCGCCCCGGGACATGGCGGACTTCATCGAATACGTCAATGGTCCTGGTGACAGCGAGTGGGGCCGCCCACGCGTGGCGGATGGACATCCGGAGCCTTACCGCCTCAAGTACTTGGAGCTTGGCAACGAGGAGCGCGTCGATGAGGACTACTGGCGGAAGTTCAAGCCTCTGGCCGAGGCGATCTGGGCCAAAGACCCCGAGATCATCATCGTTGTCGGCGATTTCATCTACGGCAAGCCCATCGAGAACCCGTTCGATTTCACGGGGGCCGCATCGGGGATCACGAGCCTGGCCACACAACAGAAGATTTTGGAACTGGCCCGTCAGCACGGCCGTGAAGTCTGGTTCGAGGTACACATCGGCACCGATGGGCCCGGCGCGTCGCAAGAGTTGTTGGCTTTGCCCACGTACGTCGAAGCCTTGGACAAGATCAGCGGCGGCGCGAGGCACAAAGTAGCGGTCTTTGAGTTCAACGCCGGAAACCATCAGCACCGGCGTGCCCTGGCCAACGCTCTGGCCATTCACGCGATCGAGCGGATCAGCGAGCGGCTGCCGGTGGCATGCTCGGCTAACTGTCTCCAATGCGACGGTCAGAACGACAACGGCTGGGACCAGGGGCTGCTGTTCCTGAATCCCTCCCGCGTCTGGCTCCAACCGCCCGGATATGTGACGCGGACGATCTCGCGGAACTACCTGCCGCTGCTGGTAAAGACCGAAGTTCAGGGTGCGGGCGGCAAGCTCGACGTGAGCGCCAAGTGCAGCGAGGATGCCAGGACACTCGTGTTGCAGGTGGTGAATCTGAGCGATGCATCCGTGCCTGCCCGGATTCAGCTTGAAGGTTTTGTGCCCTCGATACCCACGGCGACGATTGAAGAGTTGAGTGGGCCCCTGGATGCCGTGAACACGGCGGAGAATCCCAGTCGCATCGTGCCCAGGCGGACCGAATGGCGGCACCAGTTCGCTTCCGACAACGTTCGCCACAGCTTCCCGCCGCACTCGTTTACAATCCTTCGGTTCGAGTGAAAATGTAAGGTGGGCTCCGCCCACCGACCCCATTATGCTCTACTACTCTGCCCACGCTAATTTGATGAATGCCGGGTGGCAGCGGCAAGCGGAGTCTTCGGAGCTTGCCGATGGTGTCCAAGCATAGATAGGAGCCATCGGCAAGCTGGCGCTT
>Ga0315296_10003438_pt1 | contig 13194 bp, 8 predicted proteins | sample YL17G14_18_MG_FD_203921 | JGI IMG/M metagenome (GOLD analysis project Ga0315296, IMG submission 203921) | Sediment microbial communities from Yellowstone Lake, YNP, Wyoming, USA - YL17G14_18 | ecosystem: Environmental > Aquatic > Freshwater > Lake > Sediment | place: USA: Wyoming | collected... | reverse complement strand
TTTTACCTATATGGTGTGTACTGATGTGGGTGTAAAATCCGCGTTGTCCTACCACTCTTAAAGCTACAATCATCATACCAAAAGAAGACTACCCAAGGCAAGGAGAAAATCGTAAGTTTTCGCGTTGGTTGTCCCTAAAAGCGTAGATTCAAGGACGGTCAAATTTAAAAATCTACCCTTTAGAAAATCAAGCTGAGAACAAAGATTTTTCAGAGGTTTTATGTACAGGGCTTTTAGAAATACCCATTTTGTCGAGTTTTAGAGAGAAGGAAACTTATAGACCTTGTTCGTCCAGAGGAAGACTTCTTCATTCCATTTGGTATTATAGAAGGGTAGTTTTCAGAGTCGACCAGTTAGAGGCTCTCTCTAATTGTGCCCGTGCTGGGCAAAGCTTGGCGGGATAAGAAACGGTCGGTTTGGGAACAACGAGTAAGCATAAACTGTGGCAGAAGTGGTCTAAACTTTTGTCTTCGGCAAGAATATTTCTAGTTGTCTCCTTTGTGCTAATGATCGCCTGCTAAGTCCTGTTGAGCTACAATGGCACTCATATTTGCTTTTTATCTCCAAACACTTCTAAAGGCACGGTCCATTTCATGATCTTGACATCTATTTTTTCTGTAAAGCAGAAATAGCAGCCATAGTAGCAGACACAAACTCTTTTATTTTCCTATTTTCAAGGCCTTCGCTTACAAGCGTGACCTGGCGTAAATCCTCGCCTGTTACATCAAAATAAATTTTAACTTCCAGTTCTCCAGGAAAACCAGCCTTAACAAAAACGTCTATGTCATCAACGTCAATTCCTCCCCATCTCGGCAAATTTTTTTCTTCTAATCCCATAAATCTGTTCAGAGGACAAACCCTAAACCAGTATTCGCTTTCAGAGGCGAAAATTCTTACGAATTTACGGTCAGTTACAATATAACAACTGTATTCGACAGTCGGCACTCCCGTATTTTTTACTTCAATTTCCTTACTCTTCAAATACTTCCCTAATATTTCTTCATCTTCGGTTACCGCTCTACGAATTAGGTCATGTACTAATTCCGCAAGGTGGCACCCCTCCTTCCGTATGTTCTTGATTAGCTCTTCTCTGTTCATGGTTCACCTCCTTAATTTATAGTGCTCTTCAACTATTTTCTCATATTGTAACATTGATTTTAATATTTGAATATTAGCAAAGTACCCCTGATAAATCAAGCACAAAATTCCCAAAAAATATAATTTTTGCAAGATTTTTTGCTCTAATTGGCAAAAATGCTAATTGGAAGGCTAATTTTGGGCCCTGGGAAATGGGGGTCTGAAAGTCGGGTTATTCGCCACTTTCATAAGGGAGTTTACCGACATATCGACGAGCATATGTCAAAAAATGCCATTTTCACGCATAATTCAGGACAAAGGGCTACAATACAAAAAATCCACTAAGGACATACCGTCCGTTAGTGGTTATTATGCGGGGAAATTATTGACTCTCTATTCCTCTAAAATTTTGCACTGAACGATACTCTATGGGTTTCACCCAGGTCGCCAAAGGGAACAAAAGAATAATCCATCTGATACCCAAAAAGCCTCAGCCCCACACCCGCCCCCAAGCCGAGAAGGTCACCAATCTTCTCGTCCCTTCTATCAACTATTGAGCTAAGGAGTCTACCAACATAACCAGCTCTCAGAGCTAACAGACTAAATGGCCAGTATTCAGTCCCAAAGCTCAAAGTAGTTCTCTTTTCAATAAGTTGATGTTTCACATCGAGAGCCAAGGTCAACCCGGGAACAAATCTATATCCTGCTCCCACAGTTAAGGTTAAAGGAAGAGAATAAGGTTCATTAATGAATTTCATTTTTGGGCCAAGGTTCTGCAAAGTAAAACCGAGGCTCAATCCTTTCACTGGCACCTTATAAATACCACCCAAATCGAAAGCTATGCCGTAGGCATCCTCATTCTCTATCTTTTGCTGGATGAATCTTAGATTTACTCCCAAGTTCATCATCTGATTCAATGCTCTACTATAAGATAGCGCTACAGCTAAGTCGTAGGCAGTAAACCCTCCGCTTAACTTTTCTCTATTCTCTCCTCGCCTCTCCATCTCTCCCATACTGAGATAGCTAAAACTTCCGGCAAATGTTCCCAGTCTACTCGCCGGATGAACGTAGCCCAGAAAATCGTAGCGAATATCTGTTATCCATTCTGTATGCATTGCTGAAATTTCTCTCTTTTCCAGTCCGGCGAGCCCTGCTGGATTCCAATAGATGGCATTGGCGTCATCGGCCACTGCCACAAACGCACTGCCCATACTAACCGGTCTTGCCCCCACGCCAAATTTCAAGAAGGCTGCCCCGGTGCTTGCCCCGTAAGCAAACGTACAACCCAAAGGTTGCAAAATGAGAAACAGAACTAATGCTTTAAAACATCTATTCATTTTTACCACCTCTCTCTTCTTCATACTTGACGATTATAGTTTTCTCTACCATCTTTTTTAATACCCTCTTAATAATTCTGAAATCCTCTGGCCATAAGACCAGCTGGTAATTACTAATTCGATATCCTTGATTTCAATAGAATCATTCAAAACGAGTTTGGCTGCGCCTTTTCTTATTTCTATTTCTGTAACGGATAATCTGTGTTGTGTCTCAGCTTTTACTAAAGTTGCAAGGGGAAAGACAGATACTAAGGCTGCCAACAAATCGTTTTTATTAACTTTATCACCTCTCTCACTTAACAATCGCAAGCCTTTTGACTACCTTGATTTCTTTCTCTCCTGACTTTCTCGCCCGGATTAGATAGATGTAAACTCCACTGGCGACATTCGAGACGTTCCAGCGATATTCATAAGCATACTTGCCGTTTATGATTTCAGGCTTATCTGTTATTTCCGAAGAATGGACTAATTCTCCTGCAATATCATAAATATTTATCTCAACCCTATCCGCAATACCCGATTCAATGTGTATCGTTGGACATTTTCCTCTTTTAGCCGGGTTAGGAAAACTATATACCTCACCAAGTTTGAAAGTGGGATCCGGTCCGGAAACATCTGCTGCTACTTGGGAAATATTCCTAGCCGCAACTTGGGAAGTACATACTCCGGAAGGCACATTTACAATTGTGCTTGCACCTACATATCTGATATCCTCGGAAAGATAATATTCTGATGACGCATCTATATGATAAATTTGAATAAGATTCTCCCCTTCGTGTAACTTTACATCCAGAGTCGCCCGAAGCCACATATATTTTATATGCTGGGCGTCCTCCCATACGGTGCCATAGCTCCCGCCACCTCGCTCAGCAAACTGAAGGTATTCGTCGTAGTTAATAAACTGAATAGACAAAATCATACCACACATAGAACCTCCAGCCCAGGCAAACTGCCTAAAATAACCAGTAACTGTTACATAAGGCCCATCTGGCTTCTGAAAAATGGGTGATACTTCCTCTATAACAATGTCAGCTGTAGTTAGTACATCGGAAATGCCTAAACTACATTTTCTTATGGTTCCTCCATCATTACAATAAAGTTCTCCTGAGCCGCTACCATCGTTACGGTAGCCATCGAGATAGTCGGATGGAGTAATGGTGCCTGTATAAAGAAAAAAGTTACCATCTTTTCCTTGATTAGTTAAGGTAATATATCTTTCTGGTCCCCAGTCTGTTAAAGATACGTTGGTTATCTTACCTGGAGTATATCTGACAGTTTTTGTCGGTGTATTTTCAAGAGAACGTAAGCTTACTATAGCGCTTTCCCCGCTTAACATATATGCAGGTGTAACCTTAAATCGCCAAGGCATTTCTTCTATTATAAATGTCCATACTTTCTGTTCAGCAGCAAGGCCATTTATGTCTTTTGCGTCTACTGTTACGGTATGTTGGTCATAACTTAAATCTTCAGTCGGTGTGTAATATATTTCAACAGAAGACCTGTCTGGAGAAAGGGCTCTCCAATTATGCTCAACGACAGAAGTATCCAAGGTCATCATAATTGATGAAAGATCAATCTCTACGCCAATGAGAGAGGTGATTTCTGCTACTATGGTCGGCCTTCTTTCGAATATCGTCTCTCCATCCTGTGGGTAGATAACCGTAATTACAAGGAGTGCTTGATTTACCAAGAAAGTTTCATCAATGTTAAAGCCTGTGCCTGTTAGGTCTTGTGCTTTAATCTTAACTGGCAGACCGTTTTCCCCAACAGCGGTATCGATGGTATAAGTAATCTCATATTTATGCTCAATTGGGTCCGATTCTGTAATGATGACATTGTCTGGATTAAAGTTTACATCAACCTCAGAGAAATCAGCAGTGACTTTGGCTTTATAGCTTAAGTTTACCTCGAGATGGATTGTATCACCATTCTTGTATACATTATCTGGGTCGAAATTGTACACTGTCTTGCTAGTCCCAGAATTAGGGTTAGGTGTATAGACATCTTCAAATTGAGGGATAACTACAGCTGAGTATTGATATTTTCTGGCATCACTTCTCTGGTCTAAATTGCTGGGGATAAGGAGAACTTCTTTTATTTCCGTATCCTTAGGGTTATCCCTGGTAAGACCAAAGGCACAGCTAAAAATGCAAGTTCCCTTCTCGTTATCCTCTTTAGTTATCTCTTTCACAATTTTCTCATTATTATTCTGAACCAAGACCAATTTGGTTCCCCAAGTCTTAGGGCTACCCGGTCCTTTCTTGAAATTTATGTATAATTTTGTGGGTTTATCTAATTGCTCTGGAGGTGTAAATTTAAGGTAATGACTGGCCAGATGAGGAAGCTGTTTGTCATCAAGCATATAAAGTTTATCTCCATATTTAGTTGGCAAGGGAGCTTTGCCCACGAAATGTTGGTTGGGCTCGGCGCTTGAAGGATAACTTGCTTCTATCTTTATATCCGGATAAGAGCTCCCTTCTTCATAGCCACCTATCCCTGTTTTTATAAAATTAGTTACGGTAAATTCCTTGAAGACATTTTGGAAATTTTCCCCAAAGCTTCGCGGGTCACCTAAGGCCTTAGCGATAGCGTCCAAGCTGTCATCGGTATTGCAATTGTCCCAAATTTGGCGGATTATATCATTACTACCCTTATGTTCCGATAGATATTTGGCAAAAATTGATGAACCGTATTTATGAAAATCGCTCACATCTTCCGACGCATGATTTAATGATAATTCAGGATGATTAAACCAATCATAATTTTGTCCATTATAATAGTTAATATAATCATTTACCTGGTCATATACAACATCCTCCATCCAAGTAGCACTGGCTTCTTTCCACCACGTATCTTCATATCTATCATAGTTAGGCCCGTGTTGAATGGTATGGAAGAATTCGTGTGCGGCTGTCACCTTCATCGCCCCTTTTACAGTCCCTTCCGGGTCATAATTCTCAGGTACTCCAATCATATCATTGTCCACACCAATTTCTGAGATATTTTCTGAGAGTCCCCAGTTTGGTCCAGTATAGGTTACGCCATAGCCACCCATTGAAAAGATATGCGCTTTCATGCGACCAATTACAGGAGGTGCAATATAACCCAAATTAACCTCACCATTCCATGCCTTCTCAAGGTATTCTCCGAGATTCTCAACATAATCGGGGGTAGCGTGTGGTTCACCAGAATCCCATTGATTATTATCATACTCATCAAGATAGTCCTCACCTATATCCCGGATTCCATTCCCATTATCGTCTTGAAAGGCCTCAGTTGGATTTGGTTGCCCATCGCCTTCACCAAGGTCTCCCGTATTGGGTTGTCCATCGATCCCAACATCGTCATTCAATGGCTCACCAAGATCCCATCGGCCGTTCCCGTTTGTATCGGTATATGATTGCCAGTCACTATCCGTAGGAGAAATGCGATTAACATTGGCTGGGTCTAATTCATAGTAAATTACAAAGTGACCTGCTGTGGGATGTGCATAGGGTAAGTAGGGAACATGCGCATTCCCTGGGGATATCCCTCGCTCATTATCCTCGTAAATGGAATTTATCTTCTTCTTTGCAGAAGGGCTTAATCCTTCCCACCTTTCGTAGGTCTCATCTAGCAGAGGGGTACCACTTTTAATGAGAACAGGATCCTCAACTACAAATTCATGAGGCAAAGATTGGGGTCTAAATAAAGCATAATGTTTATAGACTAAAGCTGTTTCCTCGTCAAGGATACCTTTCTTTACCGCTTGACTTATCAGGACTATGGGATTTTTAATTGTTGCCTTATTTATGTTTTCCTTTTTATTTTTGGCTTCGCCAATCCTGACATCGGATGTGAAAAATATTATGCCGGTCATCATTATCCAGCACAGGACCTTTTTAAAACTTTTGTTAAAGGTTCGGCTCTTCATGGCTTAACCTCCTTAACCTCATCGAATATAGGATCTAAAGATTTAAGTTTCATTAATACTTTCTATACATGGGGTTTTTGTGGAACTTTCCATGGTTAATAAAATGAAGGGTATTCTTTACTTTTACATCTTTCTGCTGTTTTAAGTCTACTATCTGTTCTTTTGAAAGAGACCGTGTTTTATCTGGTCCCAAAATAATAACTTCGCCATTATATTCCATCCTAACGGTCCCGTCAGATAAGGCATCGAGTAAACTTAACTTACCAACCAGGCTTCCCAATCGAAAGGCAGGAAAGGTATTAGCAAGGTCTATAACATAGGGTAAGGAGTCTATTCTTAAAGTGGAGGTGGCTGTTCCCAAGTGACGGAAACCCGCTTTATGTCCAACTATTATAAGGGTATCTGGGGTGGGTCTATCTTGAGGATTATTTATCGATATGGATTTAAGTTCTTCATCAAAAAAATAACTCCTCCCGCGTAAGGGAGTAACTGTATATTCTCTCTTCAGAGTATCATCGTTCTCCTCTTCTATCTCAAGGAAAATAAATACAGTCTTAGATAAAGGAATGGTCGTTTTTTCTAACTCTGGACTATTGCCATTCTTAGCCCAGGAGATATTCACTAGAAAAATCATCCCCGCCACCATCAAACCCAACCCTAAACCTTTTTTAAACATTCTGTTTCTCATAATCCATTTTCTCCCTTCTGATTCTGTCTCCTGCCAAGGTTTCTCTATCAGAGATTACACTCTAGCTATGTTAAATTTTTGTAAAAAAATTTAGCCTTTAAAAATTTACCAATTTTGATAGTTAAAGTCAAGAATTTTTTAGGCCTTCTGGGAAATTGATGATAGGGCCTTTTTTTACTCCAAGGACCCAGAACTGGGCTTGCTTAAGTGTCCAGTCCGTGGCGCGACCATCCCGATAATATACCAAGGTACAAATTACCTCATTTAATGGGGGTTTCTGACCGTTTACGATGCGTTCCCTGGTCTGCCAGATGATGTTACGCATGAGCCTGGCAACATTGACCGGGTATTGAGCAGCGCCCTGGCTGAAGTTCTTGATGAGCCATTCCTTGGGTTGGTCGTGAATGAGGACATCGTAATGGCGGATCCCGGCCTTTTCGAGGCGTTCGTCAAGAGAAGAATCGGTTATTGGGGTCATTTTATCGGTTGAGAAGGCTTATTTTCCAAGTGTTTTAGATAATGGTTTTATTACTGCTAACACACCAATTATAGCATACCAATACCAATCTAAACTAAGCAACGGTTCCCAAAGCTTTGCTAGCATTAAAATAAAGCCCATGACACTAACTTTTATTAGCCCTACATCTCCCCAGCCAAAATTTTTTACTTTTGAATCTGCCCACGTTCCAAAGCTCATATTTCTATACCTCCTTTTTTGGTATTATAGCATAAAAATGAAAATTTTGCTTTATTTTTTGGCTCTAATTGGCAAAAATGCTAATTGGAAGGCTAATTTTGGGCCCTGGGAAATGGGGGTCTGAAAGTCGGGTTATTCGCCACTTTCATAAGGGAGTTTACCGACATATCGACGAGCATATGTCAAAAAATGCCATTTTCACGCATAATTCAGGACAAAGGGCTACAATACAAAAAATCCACTAAGGACATACCGTCCGTTAGTGGTTATTATGCGGGGAAATTATTGACTCTCTATTCCTCTAAAATTTTGCACTGAACGATACTCTATGGGTTTCACCCAGGTCGCCAAAGGGAACAAAAGAATAATCCATCTGATACCCAAAAAGCCTCAGCCCCACACCCGCCCCCAAGCCGAGAAGGTCACCAATCTTCTCGTCCCTTCTATCAACTATTGAGCTAAGGAGTCTACCAACATAACCAGCTCTCAGAGCTAACAGACTAAATGGCCAGTATTCAGTCCCAAAGCTCAAAGTAGTTCTCTTTTCAATAAGTTGATGTTTCACATCGAGAGCCAAGGTCAACCCGGGAACAAATCTATATCCTGCTCCCACAGTTAAGGTTAAAGGAAGAGAATAAGGTTCATTAATGAATTTCATTTTTGGGCCAAGGTTCTGCAAAGTAAAACCGAGGCTCAATCCTTTCACTGGCACCTTATAAATACCACCCAAATCGAAAGCTATGCCGTAGGCATCCTCATTCTCTATCTTTTGCTGGATGAATCTTAGATTTACTCCCAAGTTCATCATCTGATTCAATGCTCTACTATAAGATAGCGCTACAGCTAAGTCGTAGGCAGTAAACCCTCCGCTTAACTTTTCTCTATTCTCTCCTCGCCTCTCCATCTCTCCCATACTGAGATAGCTAAAACTTCCGGCAAATGTTCCCAGTTTACTTGTAGGATGAACATAGCCCAGAAAATCGTAGCGAATATCTGTTATCCATTCTGTGTGCATTGCTGAAATTTCTCTCTTTTCCAGTCCAGCCAGCCCCGCCGGATTCCAATAGATAGCATTAGCATCATCAGCCACTGCCACAAAAGCACTGCCCATACCAATCGGTCTTGCTCCCACGCCAAGTTTCAAGAAGGCCGCTCCGGTACTACCGCCGTAGGCAAAGTTAAAACCTAAAAGTTGCAAGCTAAGAAAGAGAACTAATAACCTAAAATATCTATTCGTTTTCACCACTTCTCTTTTCCTTGTATTTAGCAATTACACTTTTCTCTAGTATCTTTCTGAATGTACTGTTAATAATTTTGAAATCCTTTGTCCAGAGGATCCAAGGGCCTTTCTTTGCTTCCATAATTTGACATTCTATAAAGAGAGAATCATTAAACACTACCCTGGCTGTAAAATACTCCTTATTCTCCTCACTGCAAAGGAGCTCGGTTACTTTGTATCTGATGCTTTTTGTCTTCTCTTCCGAAGGTTCCCCAGACTCAATAGCCCTGATAATAGATTCCTCAAGATGTTTATCCTGGATTTCTACTCCCGTAGGAAGGTTCAGCTCAGTCCCACTACTGGTAACTACTAATTCGATACTCTTTATCTCAATAGAATTATTCAACACAATCTGGGCTATACCTTCTTCTATTTCTATTTCCGTAACAGAGAATCTATTTTGTGTTTCCCCACTTGCTAAAGATGCAAGAGAAAAGACGGATATTAAAGCTGCCAAAAAACTCATCTTTATTAACTTTGTCACCTTTTATCACCTCTCTCACTTAACAACCGCAAGCTTTTTGACTACCTTGATTTCTTTTTCTCCCGATTTTTTCGCCCGGATTAGATAGATGTAAACTCCGCTGGCGACACTGGAGACATTCCAGCGATATTCGTAAGCATACTTGTTATTTATGACTTCAGGCTTATCTGTTATCTCCGAAGAATGGACTAAATCTCCGGCGATGTCATAAATATTTATCTCCACCCTGTCAGCAATCCCGGATTCAAAATGTATCGTTGGCCATTTCCCTCTTTTAGCAGGGTTGGGGAAACTATATACTTCACCGAGTTTGAAAGTAGGGTCAGGCCCGGAATCATCTGCCGCCACTCGTGAGAGACTCCTAACCAGATCTTGCCTGGGGATTTCTCGGGAGAGTCCGAATACCTGTACCCGTCCATTGCCTCTATCAACCACATGCACATTCCAACTCATATCAAAAGCTATTCCACCAGGAATATCGAACTCTCCTCCAGGAGCTTCCCTCCTCGGGAGACCAATCTGTCTTTCCTTTCCTCTCCCCCACTCCATTATGAAATTACCGAATTTATCAAATTTCTGAACGCGATTATTCCCCTGGTCTGTAATATAAATATAACCCTCTGCGGTGACAATTATTCCATCAGGGTTGACAAACTGTCCCGGTTTACTCCCTTCACCAGTTCCTATCACCATTACAAGCTCACCCTGTGGGCTATACTTCAACACGCGCTCCTCGACCTGGTCAGCTACATATACATTCCCCTCACCATCCAGAGCAATCGTTCCTGGGCTATAAAATGGTTTCTGATTCCACCAATCCCAGTCGTCTTTCCAGTGGCGATGGTCTTTATCAAATATACCCGTGTAAATTGTCGCATCTTCTATGAGTTGGCCCTCGGGAGTAAACTTCTGTATACGGTTATTGAACCTATCAGCTACATAGATATTCTCCTGTTCATCCAGCGCCACGCCTACAGGCCAGTTGAATGTAAACTCGCCATGTCTCGCTATCTCCTCGGGTTGCGACCAGGAGCCTTGAGAACCATCCCACCTTCCAAAACGCGCGCCACCTATCTGTAACAACAAGTTTCCCTGAGGGTCGAGTTTCACCACGCGATTATGCAGACGGTCAGCTACCCACATATTCCCTTCCCTATCAATTGCAATCCCCTCTGGTATAGCTAATGGTGCATTGCCATGCCAGTCTCCCCCTGTTCCACCAGACTGCCTGCTTCCATCGCTGCTTGGTCTTCCCAATATCCCGACTATATTACCATTAGAGTCAAACTTGATTACCAATCCAGCAGGTTTATGGTTGGTAACATAACTATAGTTTTCTTTATCAATAGCTATATACGCTGGCTCAAACTTAGGAGCATATGTGTAAGCGAAGAGAAACTCGGGCTCACCTACAAAGACCGTTACTGTCGAGATTCCCATGTTCTCCACTTTATCCCATGCGCTCAATCTCAGAGTATAATACCCGTCCTCCAACTTCGTGGTATCCCAGAGTCCAAGTTCACTTCCAGTTACAGGATTTGTGCTCTCTTTTATGGTTATGAAATTAAGAGGAATCGCTGTTCCACTGGCAAATGCCAATTCATATCTGTCAAATTGCTCGCCATCCACAGTGCCAATTACAAGGAAAATTCCACTAAAGATTTTGCAAACTCCTTCACTGTCAGGAGAAGGAGAGATAAGAACCGTTTCCGGCGGAGTATTATCCAGAGTAACAGCAAGAGATTTTAATTCTTCTTTATTATCCATATTGTCACTACTATAATACTCGATTACACAATCCCCATCTTCTCCAGATATGGAGAACGAACTCGTATACACTTTCCACTCGGAAAGCGTTACAGTACTTACATTTATTCTGTAATAAATATCAGCCACACCTGAAGCAAATGCATCCACCTCCGGGTCAACTGCAGTTATAGTAAATGTCGTTCGGGAAGAGACATAGGTGTGAGTGGTAATAGCGTCTACATACTGGGGTCCACAGATGTGTATTTCACTCACAGGAGGAGTTTCATCAGGAAGCACCACATCAAATCCTTCTGCGCCAGAGACGAGGAGAAGTTCCCCACCTCCGTCCAAAGGCTTGGAGATAGTATAAGCCAACCGGGCGATCCCCTTTTCAGAAGCAAGCATTTCTCCTTCTATCTCCACGCTACTTTCTCCTTGCTTTAAAGCACCTGTAGAATCAAAACAGTCAAACTTGTCTCCTTGAGACAAAACCCAGCCTCTGAAAGAAGCCACACTAATATCTCTATTAGAATCTATCCTCAGTCTGAGCCCCATCTTTTCACCATTCAAATATCTCTCCTTATCCAGATTCGCCTCCAGTATCCTGACCGAGTAACCAATCACATCAAACCGATGAGAACCTTCTGTATCTTCCAGACTATAATCTATTGAATATGTCCCCGAGACCACCTCTTCAGGAAGATTCCAGGAAAGGTTAAACTGCTCAGTTGTGGAAAGAGAAAGACCCGTTACACAATTAGGAGCAGAAATCTCAAAGTAGCCAATAGTCTCAGGCGTAATAGTAACAGTAATCATCTCTCCCATATTATAGACCTGCTTATCTGTTAATAGTGCTACAACCTTACCTTTCTCATAAACATAGATTGAATTCAGATAGAGCGCTCTGCCCGATTCCGTATAGATTCCATAAGATATCTTCTGCCCGGTAAAATGGACAGGAACATCAAACTCCAGTGAACTCACCGTTTCCAGAACGAATGGCGCTGTTATTTGCGAATAGCTGTTAAATATTACCCTGGCAAAAATTCTGGGAGTAAATTGAGGATTACCATTAGTAATGTCGAGCGTTAGTTTTGCTATCTCACCCTCAGTATACAAATCCTTATCCAGACTGGCAGAGACACTCACATTGTAGCCATTAATGTGGAAGGGTATTTCGCTTATCTTCCTCAGCCCGCTTTCCAGGTTCCGCAACTTTACCATGGCAATGTAATCTTTTTCCCATAAGTCATCTGCAATGGTGAAACTGTAACTCAGCTCCCTCTCTTCTCCAGCACCAAGCCACATAGTCTTGGTCTGGTCAACAATATCTCCGCAGGTCAGACTAACCTCTGCCGTTCCTCCCACAGCTCCTGTATTCTTTACAGTCATAGTCACAGTTGCCTGTTGACCAACATCGAAGGATACAGCGGAAGGCACTGAGACAAGAGAAAAATCAGGCATTAACACAAACAATTCTGTAGCTTCGGCAATCACATCTCCATTATGGAATACCTGGGCAAGTGCCTCATATCCACCAGCAGCCACACCAACGCCAACATCAAAAGTCACAGTTTTTATCTCTCCTATATTCAAATTCAAGTCCCTATCTTCCTTAAAGAATCCAGTATCCAGTCTCAACGAACCCACAAAATCATTCGCGCCCACATTTTTCATCTTTATTTCCACCGGTATTTTCTCATCTATGAACTCCGAACTATGAACTATTAACTCCTGTATCTCCACCACATTAAACTTAGCCACCTTGATAAGTGCGCTCCCGCTCACCAATCCCTTATACTCAAGCACATAATTCCCCTCATCCATATTCTCATAAATCAGACTATCAAACACCCCTCCTTCTGCAGGGATGTAGTAGGGGCGGATCGCCGTATCCGCCCATGTAACCGTTCCCTTCATCAAAGTGAAAGCAAAATCCAATTCCATATCCACACTGCCAGAATTAGTAA
>Ga0315296_10003437_pt1 | contig 13199 bp, 14 predicted proteins | sample YL17G14_18_MG_FD_203921 | JGI IMG/M metagenome (GOLD analysis project Ga0315296, IMG submission 203921) | Sediment microbial communities from Yellowstone Lake, YNP, Wyoming, USA - YL17G14_18 | ecosystem: Environmental > Aquatic > Freshwater > Lake > Sediment | place: USA: Wyoming | collected... | reverse complement strand
CAGAATCCAACCCCTATGCTGTTAAACCAATAGCTTCGAAAGTTGCTCAAGTTCTAAAACTTGGCGAGGAAGATGAAGACGTACAAGGGGTTGACGCTATAGACACGGAATTTGCATGCAAAGCTGCTACAAGCATGTTTAAGGATGCAGCCTCCTTGGTTAATTATCCAAAATCAAACATTCAATACGCCATGGTAATAGGCACAGACAATTCTCAAGCGGCTCCAAGGGACTGCCCAGGCGGAGAACTAGACCTATTTGTCGGATTCGGCGGATGCGCCTACATTTTCGGAAAACGCGACGTGATAGCCGAAATTGAAGGGTGGTACTCATGCACTTCTGACACCCCTGACTTTTGGCGGAGGGACGGCGAAACATACCCAGCGCATGGTGGACGATTCACAGGGGACCCAGCATACTTTAAACACATTAGAAAGGCAGCTAAAAAGCTGATGGAACGACTTACTCTGCAGGTAGGAGACATCAATTATTTCATTGCCCACCAGCCAAATGTTCAGTTTCCAGTTAGAATTGCGAAGGAACTTGGATTTAGAGAAGAACAGTATTTGCCTTCGATTCAAGCAGCCAAATTTGGAAACACTTACTCGGGGTCTTCACCGGTAGGTTTGGCGGCTGTTTTAGACATAGCTAAGCCAGATGAACGTGTTTTAATTGTTAGTTATGGTTCGGGAGCTGGAAGCGACGCTTACTCGCTTATAACAACAAGCCAAATATTGGATAAGCGAAAACGCCAAAAACTAACAGTTAGGTATCAGGCTGAAAATCCCTTCTTGGAATATGTGGATTACACAACTTATAGGCGGCTGAAGCTTGGAATGTAGCAAATCATTAATAAACCAGTAACAGAAACTCAATGGGGGAACATGAACAATTGTCTACGTATGGAACGCTGAAAAACATATTCAAAGTCATATACGCACCGCAAAAAGCATTCAAAGAAATAAGTCAAAACCCAAGGTACATCGGACCCATTCTCATAATGATCCTTTTCGTAGCGGCGTACACTGGATTTGCGTATATATTCTTGGCCAAAACGTATTGGGAGCAAACCCTGCCTACGGTTTCACGACGAACAGAAAACAGCACTTTATGGGTAGAAAACCCATGGATAGAAAACAGCACTTTATGGACATCGAATACCAACAACATCACTATAAGTGATGACTACATATATGGAAGTTACTACGGAAACAAAAGCATAGAATTCTCTTTTGCTAACGATACTCAAGTTTGGATGCAGTTAAACAACATAGGTTCAGTAAATTGTTCAGTGCCTATGGGATATAAGAACATGTCCCTCAGAGTAAGACTGATTCATCCAAGTTTGTTTGGACTGAAAAATGCAAGCCTCTACTTTTATTCGAACTCTACTGACATCTTTTATTACAACCTAACAGGAAATTTTGCTTCAGCTGATAATAATGTATGGAGTAATCTAACAATTTCAGTTGGACCTGAAAATGAAAATTGGACCAAGCTAAGTAGCAACGCTGATTGGGGCAACATTACCAGCTTAAGGATCGAGTTCACATGCCTTGAAAATACAAGCCTAATCGTGCGCCTTAACGGATTGTTTTTCAGAGGCATTTTTAAATCCCCAATGGAAAACATCACCGACTACATGCCCATTTCGTTGAATGCTTTCATGCAGTTTATTATCAAATGGGTTTTTCTCGGCGTTATACTTTACATAATGACCAAGGCGTTTAAAGCTAAAACTATCTGGAAGCCCTTGTTGATTTTGGTTGGATTTGCCCTTATAACCATGTTTATACAAGCCGTAATAAACGCTACTGCGTTCTCAACTTTACCAACAATTTATTATCCATTCGAATATGTTGCAGGCACTAAAGTAGAAAGTGAGATTGCCCGTAATAACATATTGGAGAAGACATGGCTTGTTGACCAAATTTACAGCTACGTCCAGATAGCAGTCTGGGTCTGGACTATTGCGTTATGTGCGCTTGCCACTCGTTTGTTGACCGAGTTTTCATGGACTAAGAGTTTTCTTATCGCTATGGTAGCCTACTTAGTTCCTTTGTTCATACTTGGAATCTAGACCAAAAGTGAGGTTTATAAGAAAGGCAAATATGCAATGTTCTATTTTCGTCGGCTGGTATGACCCATGGCTAATATTCTTGAAACCCAGCGGATGGACATAAATCCTGTTTTTTCACATGGATGGACGGTGATAGCCTTCATTTTCGCAATAGTTATCTGCATAATTTTCGGCTTTATCCGGCGAAAAAGGCAGCAAAACTAAACCCTGTTGAGGCTTTACGTTACGAATAGATGGTTAGCAAGATTTATATTGTTGAAGGACTTTTCTGCATTTAACTAGCCTTTACTAAAAACTATAGTGTCAAAGACATGGCACATGGGTCTTGTGTTGAAAGGCTGGTTCCGCGATAAGGACGAAAACCGAATATGCCAAGAAGGCTGCCAGAAAAGACAAGAAATGCACCAAGAAAACCAAGGAGATACGGAAGCCAAAGTAGGTTCCGCCCAAGCAGACCGTTCTTCCCAGCAACACCAGTGAAAGAAAACCAAGAACTAGAAGTTGTTATTGATGACATTGGAAGCAGAGGCGATGGAATATCTAAAATACAAGGCTTCCTAATTTTTGTTCCCCGTAGCAAAATAGGTGAACGCGTTAGAGTCAAAATTCTCTCAGTAGACGAAAAGTTCGCTGTTGCGGAGAAAATAGCTTAAATGAGAGGAAGAAAATGAAAATAAGGGATTTGCGAAACGGAATGAAAAACGTTAGTGTGGAAGCAAAAATCGTAGAAAAATCCGAAGCACGCGAAGTCCTATCTAGATTTAAGGACGAAACATACAGAGTAGCAACAGCAGTCATCGCTGATGAAACAGGCAAAATAAAACTACCCCTATGGAATGACCAAATCAACCAAGTAAACATCAACGACACAGTCAAAGTGGAAAACGGTTACATCACAAGCTTCAAAGGAGAAATCCAGCTAAACGTGGGAAAATACGGAACACTGACAGTTGAGTAAACCGCGGAATAACATTTTATGAACAAAATGAGAGGTGAAAAGAATGGAAGAAAGAAGAAGCTTCGGCCCAAGACGAGGATTCAGAGGAAGAGGAGAAGGCAGATTCCCTCCAAAACCCGTTGAAATCGGAAAAGAATACGAAGTTGACGTCCAAGAAACAAGCCGCAGAGGAGAAGGTATAGCCCGAATACAAGGCTTAGTGACCTTTATCCCGAACACGAAGCCAGGCGACCATGTCAAAATAAAAATAACAAGGATAAGCGGAAGGTTTGCAGAAGCCGAAGTTGTTGAAAAGGGAGAAGCTGAGGAAAAAGAAGAAGAGGAATAATCAGATAAGTCAAACTAAAAGAAACGCCCCATTTTTGAAACTCAAAAATACCATACTGCATAAAAGAGTTGTTGACATAAGTCAATTTCTAACATTTTCACAGATACGCCTATTTCTTTTTGAAGAAGAGCCAGTTCTTCTGATCCCTAAATCGCAAAAGCACATAAATGCCTTTTAGCTTTTTGCCATTGATTTCTACGATAAGTTTGTCTTCTTTTCTTTCTATTAACTTGTAGGTGCCCCTATCCCAGATTTCCACAGTGCCAGCGCCATACTCGCCTTCCGGAATTGTACCTTCAAAATTTGCGTATTCAACTGGGTGATCTTCCACTTGTACAGCTAGCCTTCGAACACCTAGTGCTGATGGCGGCTCTTTAGGAATTGCCCAGCTTTTTAATACACCGTCCATCTCCAAGCGCAAGTCGTAATGCAGATGGGTAGCAGCGTGTTTCTGAATTACGTAGATGTTTCCTTCACTCATCGTTACATCACCTTTTGGTTCAGTTGTTTCTTCGAAGTTTCTCTTCCTCCAATATTTTTTTAGGCTCAATTTTCAGATTCTGTCCTAGACTCTTATTAGTAAACCTTTAATTTAGATTTCTATAAAAACGTTCTAAAGAAAGGTGGTTGGTTTGAGTAAAACCGTGATGGAGTTATGTTTCGACATTAGAGAACAAACAGCCATTGTAACAGGCGCTTCTAGCGGACTGGGTGTGACATTTGCTGAAACATTAGCCGAGCGAGGAGTAAACATGGTAATTGCTGCAAGAAGATATGAAAAACTCATCAAAGTAGCCGAAGACATATCCAGTAAATATGGCGTTAAAGTGGTTCCTGTTCAAGTAGATGTAAGCCAAGAGGAACAAGTAATCAACATGATGAAGACAGCCATAGAAAAATTCGGGTCCATAGAAATTCTAGTTAACAACGCCGGAGCTGCAAGCTTAAGTCCATCCGTTGATATGAGCCTTGAAGAATGGAAAAAAGTGATAGACGTCAACTTAACAGGTGTCTTTTTGTGTGCAAGAACTGCTGCTCGCGAAATGATTAAGAAAAAGTATGGCAAAATAGTGAATATTGCTTCCATTTACGGAGCTGTAGGCGACATATTTCCCACAGCGCCTTATTACGCTTCTAAAGGGGCGGTCATAAACCTAACAAGAGCCTTAGCCATTGAATGGGCCGTTTACAAAATCAACGTGAATGCCATTGCGCCGGGATTTTTCCCAAGTGAAATGACGGAATCAGTTTTTAGAGACGAAAAGGCATTGAAGTACATTCTTTCCAGAACGCCTTTAGCAAGAACAGGAGAATCATTAGATTTAAAGGCTGCACTAACATACTTGGCTTCCCCAGCATCCAATTATGTCACTGGACAAACAATCTTCGTTGACGGCGGATGGACGGCACTGTAATTTTTGCAACATCATCAAAACAATTTTTTTATGATGTCTTTAACTCTTCGAAAAATTCATTGATGTCAGCCGCAGATGCACCAGTTTCGTCGCTAATTCTTTGATTTGCAGGTGGGTTGCTAAGGTAAAAGGGTATTCTTTTAGAGATACGTTCTTGGAAGGTTGTTGTAAGCTCGTTTTTGTAGAATACACCTACGGGAATCCTATCGCCCCATTCCTGAGCCTTTTCAATGGCAACTAGCTTTTTTGAAAGATCTTCAGATGAATCACGCACAAGAGGGTCGTAGCCAATTTCATCTAATTTATAAAGCCTAGACTGTGGTTTTCCTGTGTGCGGATCTATCCTGTCCTCGCCAGCGTACCATTCTTTGGTGTTTATGTCATTGTAGGTTGGGCATGGCTGCAATATGTCCACGAAGGCTAAGCCCTTGTGCTTAATTGCCTGCTTTATTATTTCTTTCAGATGCTTCGTATCGTAAGCGTAGGCTCTTGCAACAAATGTATAGCCAGCTATAAGAGACAGCGCAATTGGGTTTATTGCCTCATTAATGTTTGGTTTTGAAAGAGATTTTGTTTTCAAGCCCAGTTTTAACGTGGGTGAGGCTTGTCCCTTTGTCAGTCCATAAACAGCGTTGTCGTGAATCAAATAAGCCATATCCACATTTCTTCTTCCAGCATTTACAAAATGTCCAGCACCTATGCCTAAGCCGTCTCCGTCTCCCCCCATGGCTATTACTTCCAATTCAGGGTTAGCTATTTTGATTCCTTGGGCGAAGGGTAAGGTTCTGCCATGAAGAGTGTGTACTCCATAGGTTTTAACAAAATGTGGCGGCTTGCCCGAGCATCCTATCCCAGAAACCAACACAACATGGTGGGGTTCGAGTCCAAGTTCTGCAAGTGCCATCTGTAAGGCTGCAAGTATGCCAAAGTTTCCGCATCCAGGGCACCAGTCAACGAAAATGTCTGTTTTGAAATCTGACATTTTAAGAGCCATATGTTAACACCTGCCTTTTAGGAGCTTTATCAAGCAGAATAAGCTTTATAGCATCATATACTTCGGTGGTTGTCATCGGTCGCCCATTCCACTTCAGAACATAGAAGCTCATCGGAATACCTGTCTTCTCTCTTATTATTCCTCCAAGCTGTCCCGAATAATTCATTTCAACGTCAATAATTTTTTGAGCGCCTTGAAGCATGTTGGTCATGTGCTCTTTAGGAAGCGGATGCACCATGCGAACTTGTATAAATCCTAAGCTAAAACCTTCTTCGGATAATTTTTGGAAAGCCTCAATAATAGCGCCTTTCGGCGAACCCCAGCTCACGATCATGTTTTTGGCGTTTCTATCCCCGAAAAAGTTGACTTTCTCTTCAATAGGCACCTCTTTTTCAATCATTTCAAGCTTTTTCATTCTCTTTTCCACCATCAGCGTCCTATTAGTAGGTTCTTCGCTTATGTGGCCAAACTCGTTATGCTCATCACCAGTATACCAGTGAATACCATTTTTTGTACCGAGCAGAACCCTCGGCGAAATGCCACTTTCTGTAAACTTGAATCGTTTGTACTCGCCTTGGAGCTTAGTTTCGTCCAGAATGTCGCCACGTTGAATTTTGAACTGACCGGGGTCAAAGAAGGCGTAGGTTTGGGAGCTGTTGCCAAGCGCCTTATCTATTAAGTGGATTACTGGCAATTGGTATTTTTCGGCATAATTGAATGCAGACGCAGCATCGTAGAAACACTCCCGAATATCGCCGGACGCAAGAACAATACGTGCAAATTCACCGTGACCAGCATTGATAGCAAATCTTAAGTCATCTTGCCCATGCCGAGTAGGCAAACCTGTAGATGGGGCTCCCCGCTGGTAATAGGTTATTACCACGGGCACCTCGTTGTTTCCAGCCCAAGCCAAGCCTTCAACCATAAGGGAAAAGCCAGGCCCAGATGTTGAAGTTGCTGCTCTAGCGCCAGTTAAAACTGCGCCTAAAGCCATGTTTATGGCGGCGATTTCATCTTCTGTCTGAATAACAACTATGGAACCTTTTCCATCACCAGTTTTTATCTTTAAAATTTCATGAGCTTCCAAATATTCGCTTTCATCTGCAGCAGGGGTTATGGGGTAATAAGTTTGAACTCGGCATCCGCCTAAGACTTTACCTAGTGCAACCGCCTGATTCCCAGAGAGAAAAATTCTTTTCTCAGTGATGTCGATTTTTTGGAGCTTATGTCCAAAGCTGTTTTGGAAGTTTTCTTTAGCGTAGTTGTAAGCCATTTTAAAAGCCAAAATATTCATGTCAACAATTTTGGGCTTTTCTGCGAAAAATGTTCTAATAGCCTTTTCAACGAGACTTTCATCATAATCGAGCAGACCGAAAGAAATGCCTATTGTTAAGACGTTTATCATTCGAGTAACTTTACTCAGCTGTTCTATCCTTAACTTATCTGCGATTTGCTTTAGTAAATCCATGTAAGGAATCCGAAAAACACGAATACCAGTTTTTTCGGCTTCGGCAAGTAAGTCGCTTAAATTATCGCCTAAACTTTTTCTGTCTAAATATTGGCGAAATTCGTTTTTAAACTCATACGGCAATGTTGGTATGTTGAAGATTTTTGTGCTAACTTGCTCTTTATCAACTATTACCCCGCCACCAGAAACTACCTCAGTTATGTGCCTGACAACAGTTTCAGCGTCAAAGGCTGCAAGCAAATCTACATCGTTTATGTTGGCTGAAACCTCTTGGCTTGAGATTCGTAGATGAAAATAACTATGTAATCCCTTAATGTTCGAATGATATTCTCTTCTTCCGTAAACATATAGTCCACCGTAGCCGCATGCCCTTCCGAAAATGTTTGCAGCAGTGTCTACACCGCTTCCTTGCGGTCCGCCTGCCATCCAATTAACTTCTTCCATTACCAACTTGTTTCACCGACTGAAGATTTGAGGCAAACAGGACTTTTCATCCGCCGGTTGCTTTGTCATTACCAATGCAACACTCGCAGCCTTCAGATTCGCCACAATATGGACATACGCATTTGCAGTCATCAATGGGATAGCCGCATCTTTCACAAATAGGCTCCTCTTTTTCCAAATCCATTCTCTATTCCCTTTGTTTATTATTGTTCTAGAGAAATTAAATTTTTTGCAAGAGGAAAAAGTAATTGGGAGAATCGAGAAAAATGTGGGTTTTAAGAAATTTCTATCGTTGAAATATTTTGCAGTTTTTCACTTTAAATCTTCAAGTAGCGTTGTGAAGGTGTCGTGATGATCTTCTTCATCTTCTAGGATTTGCTTGAAAATAAACGCTGTTGTCGTGTCTCCTTCCTTTTGTGCCATCTCGATTATTGTCTTATACAGGTCTATGGCGTTCTTTTCGTCCTTCACGTCTTGCCCAATCATTTCCTTCAAGGTTTTTTTAACAAAAATCGGTTCGGGCTTTGTTGTTGGTATGTCACCAAGATAAAAGAGCCTTTCCGCAATTTTTTCAGCGTGTTTCATCTCAGTGATGGCTATCTTTTTTAATTCATCCTGCACTGCGAAGCCTTTAACACCGCTCCATTGAACATGTTGCCACATGTACTGTATCGCAACTTGCAGCTCTCTTGCTATTGCCTTATTCAGTATGTCCAACAATTTCTTTGATGTCATATTCTTTCACCTATAATTCTACCATTAAAAACAGTTTTTATTCCTTCTTCTTATATTAAACTTTCTTATGACGCTTTATAAAAATGGTGAAAGTAAGCTAGTGTGTGGAAAAATGGAGTTTGATTATCCTAAAAATGTTCGCTTTAAATGCGAGAGATGCACCCTATGTTGCGGCGATACCAAAAATAGGGTAAGATCGATTCTTCTTCTAAGGATTGAGGCTGAACGTACATCGCAGAAGACTTTGAAAAGCGCTGATGATTTCGCCGAAAAAATTGAAGGTTTTGAACCCTACGTTTATCGGATGAAAAAGACTAAGGATGGAAAATGCATATTCCTAAAAGACAATTTATGTAGCATCTATCAGATAAGGCCATTGATCTGCATGTTCTATCCTTTCGAGCTCAAAGAAGTTGGGAGCAACGGATACATTTTTACCTACACTGATGAATGCCCAGCCATCGGAAAAGGTCCTAAACTTAAAAGGGGCTACTTTGAAAGGCTTTTCAAGAAGTTCATAGAATTAATGAACAAAAATGCAGGAATTGCATAGAAGCCGCTTGAATCTTGCTTAAAAATGGTGGGGTCATATAGGTTAGAGCCCACGTTTGAACCCTCACAGAACCAGCCAAACCTATGGCCTTGGGACGACACAGGTTCAAACCCCATCCCCCGCACCAAAATTCGCGATTGACGTTTAAATTCTCGGTTTTTTTCCAGTAGATTCGATTCTCACGGCAATGACCATTAATCATCTATCCTCATTCCTTTTAGGATTCTCCCAGCTCTATGTAATACTGGAAGTTGCTCTTCTATCTTAATGCCTGTTTTTCTGAGTAGTGCTTCGAGATCGGATTTTATGAATTTTTGATAGTATTCGCCTTCGTAAAGTCTAACAAAGTGGTAAATTAAGAATCGGTTAATCTTGTTCTTAGGCAAAGCGTAATCAACAACAATTATAGTTCCTTTTGGTTTGATGACTCTGACCATTTCTTTCAGTGTTTTTTCTATTATAGTCAGAGGCATGTCCTGTAGGGCGAAGGACACGCAAGATACATCAAAGCTGCCGTCCTCAAATGGTAGATTTGTGGCGTCAGCGACTTCAAACTTCACATTTCCGTATTTGTTTTTCTTGTTGGCTACTTTGAGCATGGCTTCAGATATGTCAATGCCAATAACATCATAGCCTCTTTTCGCAAACGCAAAGGCCTGTTTCCCTGTTCCTGTAGCAACATCCAGTATTCTCGCACCATTTCTTGCATTGGTAAAGCTCACTACTTTGTCCCTTACCCTTGAGATGAGTGTAACCGCAATATCGTAAAAAGGAGCAAATATATCCCATACCCTTTTTGTGAGTGAGTAATATTCTTTTTCTTCACCCATCATTTTATAGCTTCCATTTTTCATGGCCGTATTTCGCTTCCCCTATATGCTAATTGCTTCTTTTTGTACGCTAGTCTCCATTCTCAGTGTCAAGTAAAAGTGAGATGCCTAGGTTTTTGTGCCCTATACAAAGATATGGTGCCAAACATCGTCATGAACTTGGCTGTCTCTTCAACCTGATCAAAACCGGCGTTTTGAAACATCTTTGGTAGGAGACCCTTGACGTTATCATGATTTTCCTCAAGCCAGCGCATTATCAAAGATGTCAAGCGCATCAGGGCATTCTGGGGTTTCCCAAAATCTGCGACATACAATTCTCCTCGAGGCTTGAGAACTCGAAAAGCCTCTTTTAACGAGCGAATCTTGTTTTCTCTGGTAAGATGGTGGAAAACTAAGCTCGACACGACGCAGTCAAATGAATCGGCAACATAGGGGAGCTTAAAGACAGCCCCGCGGTTCAAAGTGATGTCCACGACGGCCATATTGATCTTTTCTCTGGCAATCTCCAGAATCTCTGCGTCGCCGTCAACCCCGACAGCCTCGGCTTCAGGAAAAGTCTTCTTAATAGAAATAGTGAGAGTCGCTGTTCCGCAGCCAAGATCAAGCATCATGCGGCCTTTGTCAAGCCTTACCTGACTCGCTAGACGATTTTTGAAGACCGACTCACGCATGGCATATTTCATTAGGGAATCGTATATGGGAGTCAAAGAACTGTAGCTGAATGCCGGTATGTACTTGCCGTCTTTCCCGCTCATGATTCCACTTCTCCCCCCACGAGCAACACGCGTTCTTTAATCGTTGTTAGCAGCAGCAACAACCGTGTCCTTCATGTTCTGAATGTTCATCAGTGAATCTTTTGGGGTTCTTCTCAAACACTGCTTTACACGACTGGTTGCAGAAGTAGTAGGTTTTGCCCATGTATTCAGACTTGAAGTTAGCTGTTTTCTCGTCTACATTCATTCCACAAACTGGATCCTTAACCATGCTTATCCTCACCTCCATCATTTCTTGGTTTGATCGTTGAACTTCTCGAATTTGAACGTCGACAATTTCAGCAACGCAGAGTTGGAGACCACGGTCAGCGAACTGATGGCCATCGCTCCCGCAGCAAATATCGGATTCATCAATCCAATCGCAGCTACTGGAATCATGACTGTGTTGTAAATGAATGCCCAAAACAGGTTAGAGTTGATTTTCGTCATGGTCTTCTTGCTCAACTCTATGCCAAGCGCCACATCTCTTAGATCATCCTTGATTAGCACTATGCCGCCTGTTTCTTTCGCAATGTCGGTTCCGCTTCCTATGGCTATTCCAATGTCGGCTTGAGCTAGAGCTGGAGCATCATTTATGCCGTCGCCAACCATCGCCACCGTCTTTCCTTCGCCTTGCAGTTTTTTGATTGCGTTGACTTTTTCCCAAGGCAGTACGTTGGCTATCACTTGGTCAATACCTAGTTGCTCTGCAATCGCTTTGGCAGTTCTTTCGTTATCACCAGTCAGCATAGCTATCTCCAGTCCCATGCTCTTCAATTTGCTTATCGCCTCAACGGCATTCTCTTTCGGCGTATCCATAGCAGCGACTACACCTGCAGGCTCACGATTCACAGCCAGAATCATCACCGTCTTGCCTTGTCTTTCCAGTCTGTCAAGGTCCTGCTCCAACTGTTCGATCGGAACTTTCTCATCATGCATAAGTCTCCAATTTCCGAGCAGTATTCTCTTGTTCTCGTAAGTGCATCTGACTCCATGTCCAGGTACTGCCTCAAACGACTCAGCATCTGGAACGCTGGACTCGCCTTGCCGGGCTGCTTTCAATATTGCTTCTGCCAATGGGTGTTCTGAGCCTTTCTCAGCGATCGCAGCAAGTTTCAACACATCCTTTTCCGTGTAGCCATTGTAAACCACGATATCGGTGACTGAGGGTTCACCTTTTGTCAATGTTCCAGTCTTGTCAAACACAACAGTCTTCAGTTTCCTAGCTCTCTCGACATATTCACCGCTGCGAAGCAGAATTCCATATTCAGCACCTTTGCCCACTCCGGCCAAAATGGCTGTAGGAGTCGCTATACCCAAAGCGCATGGACACGCAATAAGCAAAACAGCAAGTAGTACGAAGAAGGCGGTCGAGAACCCGCTCACAATATACCAGTAGGCGAAAGAAACTGCAGCCACAGAGAAAACTATGGGAACAAACTTTCCAACGACCCGATCTGCAAACTTTTGCACAGGAGCACTAGAAGCTTGCGCCTCTTCAACAAGGTGAACGATTTGCGACAACGCCGTCTCTTCTCCAACCTTAGTCGCTTTGACTCTTAAGAGCCCGGTTTTGTTTACTGTTGCACCTATGACCTCGCTTCCCACGGTCTTTTCGACAGGTATACTCTCGCCAGTGATTATTTTTTCATCTACTGAAGAATAGCCTCCTATGACGACGCCGTCTGTGGGGATTTTCTCCCCTGGTTTGACAATCAATACATCGTTCACTTGAACCTCGTCGATCGGAACTTCAGCTTCTTTTCCGTCCTTGAGCACCCTGGCTATTGTTGGTTGAAGCTCCAGTAGCTTTCGAATAGAAGCAGCTGATCTTCTGCGTATGCTTTCTTCAATGTATTTTCCAAGCAGGACGAAGGCTAGTATCCCAACCGCTATTTCTAAGTAGCCTTCTCCGCCACCCGCTAAGTTGGGTAAGAATGCGTTGACTGCTCCAAAAGCCCAGCCTGCAACTACTCCCGCAGTGATCAGTACGTCCATGTTGATTGCGCGATTTCTGAGAGAGTTGTAGGCTCCATGGACAATGCTCCAGCCTGCAATCCACACAACTGGAGTTGACACAATGAACAGCGCCAGACTGTAGATAGAAAGGCCGCCAATGAGTGTGGTCGTCATCAGCACTGCCACTAAGCCGAACAAAGCCAACACTCGTAAGCCGGCAACAGCAACTACGCCCATCAAAGTCATTGCGACTCTACGTTTCATAGCTTTTAGTTCTTGCTCAGGTTGCTCGTACACATTGGCGCACGATTGACTGCAGAAATAGTACGTCCGGTCTCCAATCTTTTTCTTGATTGCTTTGTCCTTGTCTACGTCCATACCGCACACGGGGTCTCTTGGCATGATATTTTTCCTCCCTTATGACGCAAGTAATCGTTTGTCGCCGAAGTATTTAAATATATCTTTTTAAGATATATATCCTGAAGATAAATCTGGTGCGAATATGTCTGCTCAAGATTTAGATGAGATTGTCTCCAACTTCTCGCGATTCTACATGCTGACCATACTTTACGAAGGACCACATCATGGTTATAGCATAATCAGCAAGTTTAGGAAGAGGATTGGCAAGGAAATCAGTCCAAGTCTAGTCTACCCGTTTCTCAGCCAACTTGAGAAGAAGGGCT
>Ga0315296_10003436_pt1 | contig 13200 bp, 10 predicted proteins | sample YL17G14_18_MG_FD_203921 | JGI IMG/M metagenome (GOLD analysis project Ga0315296, IMG submission 203921) | Sediment microbial communities from Yellowstone Lake, YNP, Wyoming, USA - YL17G14_18 | ecosystem: Environmental > Aquatic > Freshwater > Lake > Sediment | place: USA: Wyoming | collected... | reverse complement strand
GGACACGGTAGTCGACGAAGTGCTCGCCCTCATCTCCCGGAGGAAACTTTAAAGGGATGGGAAGACTCACAAGTGTTTGACATGCACCCAGCAGACCATCTCAGAGGCACGAAGAGTGACAAGCTCTCGGGACGCAAGATAGTGCTCGGAATCACGGGCAGCATAGCCGCAGTAGAGTGCGTCAAACTGTGCAGAGAGCTGATCAGGAACGGGGCAGAAGTCCACGTCGTTATGTCCAAGGACGCCCAGGCGATCGTTCATCCGTGGGCGCTCGAGTTCGCCTCGGGCAAGCCTGTGACGACTCAGATTGACGGCGGGGTGCAGCATGTTTCTCTATGCGGGGATGTCCCGGACAGGGCCGACCTGCTGCTCATCGCTCCCGCAACCGCGAACACCGTTTCGAAGATGGCCTACGGAATCGACGACACGCCAGTGACGACATGCGCGACGACGGCGCTTGGCGGGAGCATGCCGGTCATGGTAGTCCCAGCCATGCACGGCTCGATGATGGCGCACAAGATTGTGCTCGAGAACATCGAGAAGCTGAAGAAGCTCGGAGTTAGGTTCCTGATGTCCAAGATGGAGGAATCGAAGGCAAAGATGCCGCCGATCGACTACATCGTGTCCTCTGTGATAGCGGCCATCGGGAAAAGAGGCCTCGTGGGTAAGAAGGTACTCGTCATCGCAGGTTCCACGGAGGAACCAATCGACGACATCAGGGTTGTGACGAACCGCAGCTCCGGAGAGACGGGCGTCGAGCTCGCCAGGGCCGCATACGAGCGCGGCGCGGATGTCGAGCTCTGGATGGGCAGATGCGAGGGCGGGCTGCCAGAGTACATCAAGACCTCACGGTTCACTTCTTTCGCAAGCCTGGCCGCGATGACGAAGAAGATGAGGCACGACATAGTCCTGTTCCCGGCTGCGGTCTCCGACTACTCCCCGAAGAAGGTGGAAGGGAAGATATCCTCGAACATGGACAGTCTCACCGTAGTGCTCAAGAGGACCCCGAAGCTCATCGACAGGATGAAGGGAAGGTTCGTGGTCGGATTCAAGGCCCAGGCCAAGATGAAGGATGACGCGCTGGAGAAGGCCGCGCGGGAGCTCCTGAAGAGGTCGAAGTGTTCCCTCGTCGTCGCGAACAGCATCGAGAACGTCAAGAAGGGCATGACGAAGGTGATCGTGGTCTCGGCAAGGGATGCCACAGAGGACCTCGAGGGGACCAAGTTCGAGGTCGCGGACAGGATCATCGACAGAGTCGTCAGGATGGTCGAATGAGGAAGGCGGCGTTCTGTCCCGGCCACATAACAGGTTTCTTTGAGATTTGTCGCTCCGACAAGCTGCTGTCGACCGGATCCCGAGGAGCAGGATTTTGTCTCACCCTTGGCGCGACGAGCGCGGTCAATACCGCAGACTCGGAGAGGCAATCGATCCAAGTGTCTATCAACGGTCGCGAGTCCGTTGCAAGCGTGACCAAACACTCCCTCAGATACCTGGCCGAGCAGGAACGGCTGAGGATCTCCGTCTCGACGACCCTAGACCTGCCGGTCAGCCAAGGGTTTGGGATGAGCGCGGCAGGCTCTCTGTCCGCTTCGCTCGCTCTGGCAGATATTCTGGGAAAGAGCAGACAGAAGGCCTTCGAGGCCGCTCACATCGCTGAGGTCGAGAGAGGCGGAGGACTGGGCGATATCTCGGCGTTGCACAGGGGGGGCGTCACTGTCCGGAAGAAGGCGGGCCTACCCCCGATAGGCAAGGTATTGAGGATCGATGGGGAGCCTGAGGTCGTGCTCTGCGTGGTGGGAAGGAGGATGCTGACCAAGAGCGTCCTCACGAACCCAGCCAAGGCTAGAGCAATAAACGCCACCGGGTCGAGGAAGGTGGACGAGCTGTTGAAGAAACCGTCCATCTACAGGTTCATGGAGCTGTCCGCCCAGTTCACCCAGGAATCAGGTCTTGCCTCCAGGAGAATATTGGATGTGATGAGCGCCGCGTCGAAGCTGGGCATGGCCAGCATGTCGATGCTCGGCAGCTCGGTGTTCGCGGTCGGGGACACCACGGGTCTCTCGCGAGTGCTTTCCGATTTCGGGGACACCTATGTGTGCAGGGTCGACATCCGCGGTCCTCGACTCCTGTGAGACTCACTCGAAAAGCGTGAAGAGCTTGTCGTCGCCCCCCACATCGAACAGCCCGATCCTGGCACCGCAGTCGAGCCAGCCATGGGCGTAGTTTACGCACGCGAAGGCGTTCACCAGGTTACCCTTGGAATAGAAGTCCTTGGCGTCCTCGAAGTACGACCTAGCCATCCTAAGGAAATCGTCCGCCAGCTTGCGGTTGAACGAGCGCTCAGGGGCCGCGATCTTGAGTCTGGATAGAGCGTCCGAAGTCAGCGATATGTACTTCTCGACCTTCTCTTCGGTCAGAGCTCCGCCTTTCACGGGCATACTTACATCCTTCTCGACGGTATGACCTCGACGCTCTCTCCGCCGTGCTTCGACTCCCTGGGCCTGATCTCCACCAGCAAGGGCATCGAGACGCCGCCTCCTGTGATGATCGCGGAACCGATCGGCAGCCTCTGGATCTCATCCTCCATGCCCTGGGTGAGTCCTTCGATGGACGCGGCAATAGCCTTCAAGTCGTTCGGGTTGGTGACCTTGAGTATGACCTGGGTGTTGCATTGGCTGAGGACATTCTTATCCACCTTCGCGGCCCTCTGTGTGATTATCATCAGGCCCAGGCCGAACTTCCTGCCCTCGGACGCGATGGTTCTGAACACCTTGGAGCACGCGACCAGTCCCTGCTGGGGGCAGAAATTGTGCGCCTCCTCGACCACGAGCATCATCGGTGGGATCTTGTCGAGCTTCCTGAGCTCGAAGAGAGCGTTCCCTACCCTGTTGACGATGAGCTCCTGTATGTCCGGGGGAGTGCCCCTCAGGTTGATGATCGTGCACTTGCCTTTCTGGATGAGCTCGTCGATCTTGGTGCCCTGCTCTGCGAAGACATCGATCTCGTTCAGGTATTCTAGCTCGCTAACCAGGGTGCCGCTCGATGCCTCCCCGCTCTGCTCGAGGACCTTGACGATGTCGTTGATAGTGTAGTTGTCCTTGGTCTCCTTCAGTATGTCCACGGCCTTCCTCAGCATCGTGAGGAAGGTCCTGACGTTCTTGATGTTCGTCAGACCGAGTATTTCCCTGGCATCCAGGTTGTGGAGAGTGAACTTGAGAGGCTTCGCACCCTTGTTGGTGTTCGTATCCGTCGCGAACTCGACTATCTTGTCGTCGTAGCCTTTCGGGCTCACGCCGAAGTCGCGGGTGGTCTTCTTGACCGTTCCTTTGTGCTTCATCGTGCAGTACTCGCCATGAGGATCGATGACGCACACGGTGACGTTATGCTTCATCAGCTCCTCGATGATGGCGCCTGAGCAGTAGGACTTGCCACCGCCGGTTTTGCTCAGGATGCACACGTGTTTCTGGACCATCATGTTGATGTCTAGCTCGAGCTTGATATCGTGACCGGAGAGGAGGCCGATGTACGCTCCCGCCGCCTTGTTCTCCTCAATCCCGACGACCTTCCTAATGATCTCCTCGCTAGCCCGGTACACTACTGCGCCTGCCTTCAGGGGCGTCCTGGGCACCTGGAGCAGGTTGCGGTCGTCCCTGTAACCGATGATCGACACGACGGCCACCTCCTTCTCCTCGAAGGGGATCGTCGTGCCGTTCTTCATCTCCTCGACACCATCTATGGTGAGGTTGGTCCTCCTCTCGATTTCGGCGACCTGACCGAGCACGAAACCCACGATCTCGTGGTCGACCTGGACGTACTCCATTTTCTCCAAAGGAGATGTGACTCCGCAGTTGAATTGGAGGGTGCCGACGTTGCCGAATATGATGGCGACAGGCTCAAGACCGTCGACTCTTGCAGCCTTTCTGGACACATGCTTCGGCCTGATCTCAGGAGGGGGTTGAGGGACGCCGTGCGAAGAGGCATTCTGCTGGTATGGGTACGACTGACCAACACTCATGTTCAAGTGCATCCCGTTTCGACTGGGTAACATAACACCGTAGATTCTATTAATGTTTTTCTGAGGTGCGGAAGACGCGCCATCGGTCAAGGTATATGAGAGGGTAACTCGTTCCCCGCAGCAGATATCATGTACGTAGTCGGGGGGTCTAGTTCACCGTCGCTCTCCAAAGAACTGGCAAAGAGCTTGAAGGCAAAGCTGGCGAAGGTCGAGACCAGGCGCTTTCCCGACGACGAATGCTACGTTAGGATAGATGGCGACCTCGCCGACGAGGATGTGTTTCTGGTCCAGACCTCTTGGCCGGACAAGAACATCGTGGAGCTCCTCTTGCTTCAGGATGCGATCAAGGAGTTCGACGTATCATCGTTGACGACAGTTGTCCCATACTTCGGCTACGCCCGACAGGACAAGCAGTTCAAACCTGGCGAGCCGATAAGCGCGCGCGCAATCGCCCGCGCAATACAGATGAACACTGACGAGTTCATCACGGTCGATGTACACGCCCCTAGCGTGATTGACTGGTTCGACAACATCTCCGCGCACAACGTTGCTGCCTATCCGCAGATAGGCAAACACCTCAAAGGGAAGGAGATAGAGCTTATCCTGTCCCCGGACGAGGGGCGCGCTGACAACGCGAAGCGCGTCGCTGACGTCGTGAACTGCGAATCGGACTACTTGGTCAAGGAAAGGCTTGACGGCGACATGGTCAAGATGACTCCGAAGAAGCTGGATGTCAAGGGGAAGAAGGTCGCAATCGTCGATGACATAATCTCGACTGGAGGAACCATAGTCAAGGCGGCTGAGCAGCTGAGGAAGCAGGGCGCAGCCAAGATCTATGCAGTGTGCACGCATGGCGTCTTCGCGACCAACGCGATCCCCAGGCTCGAAGCGGCCTGCGACGAGGTGTGCACCACGGACACGATAGAGACCCCGAAGACGTGCATGACCGTCGCGCCCGAGATAGCCAGGATCGCCAGGGACTGACCCGAACCGAACCACAATCTACATAAGTATCTCCAGGATTCTCGGCCATGCCATGAAGAAGGCAGAAGACTTCAGCGAGTGGTACAACGAGATAGTCGAGAAGGCGAACCTGACCGACAAGCGATACCCGATCAAGGGCATGAACGTCTGGACCCCGTACGGCTGGAAGATCATGCAGGCGATCGACTCGCACATCAGGCAGGAGTTCGACGCCACGGACCACCAGGAAGTCTGCTTCCCGCTCCTGATACCGGAAGACCAGTTCGCGAAGGAGAAGGAGCACATCAAGGGGTTCGACACTGAGGTCTTCTGGGTCACTCACGCTGGCCTCAACCCGCTCGACGTCAAGCTTCTGCTCAGGCCGACGAGCGAGACTGCCATGTACCCGATGTTCGCCCTGTGGGTGAGGTCGCACGCGGACCTGCCGCTCAAGACCTACCAGATCGTCAACACCTTCAGATACGAGACGAAGCAGACCCGCGCGTTCATAAGAGTAAGGGAGATACACTTCTTCGAATCGCACACATGTCACGCGGATTTCGAAGACGCCGAGAGACAGGTCAGGGAGGACTATGATGTCCTCGCGGTCCTGGCCAGGAAATGGTGCCTGCCGTACAGGCTACTGAAGCGCACTCACTGGGACAAGTTCCCCGGCGCGTCCTACACCGTAGGAATCGACACGCTCCTTCCCTCCGGCAGAAGCCTGCAGCTCGGCTCGATCCACCAGTACATGGAGAACTTCTCGAAGCCCTACGAAATCAAGTACGAGGATGACAAGGGCGAGCACAAGTACGTTCATCAGACCACGTTCGGCATGAGTGAGAGGCTCGTGGGTGCAATAGTGGCGATTCACGGAGACGACAAGGGACTCGTGCTGCCGCCTGAGGTGGCGACGACCCAGGTGGTCATCGTGCCCGTCCTCGCCAAGGGAGAGACAGAGAAGGTCTCCAAGGCCGCGAGGGATCTCTATGACGAACTCAAGGGTGCTGGCCTCAGGGTCCGCCTGGACGAGAGGGATGTGCGGCCGGGCGTGAAGTACTACGACTGGGAGCTCAAAGGCGTGCCTCTCAGGCTCGAGCTCGGCAAGAAGGACATAGAGAAGGTCAAGGTCACTTTCGTCAGGAGAGACACGGGCGAGAAGTCGCTCAGGGACAGGGGCAAGGTCGTTGCTGAAGTCAAGGACATGCTCGCGCTCATCGCAAAGGAGATGCTCGGCCGTGCCCTCAAAGGTATGGACGAGGGAATCGTCACCGTCGAGTCTCTCGAGAACCTGCCTGAGAAGATGATCAGGACGGGATGGTGCGGCGAAGAGGACTGCGGGCACGAGATCGAGTCGAGGTCCGACATGGACATCCTTGGAACCCCGGTCGATGGCGAGAAGTTCACCGGGGCCTGCGTGATCTGCGGAAAACCCACCAAGACGCCGGTCTACATGGCTCGGGCGATGTAACACGGTCAGGCGGCGGAAGGCTTCTTTCTGTAGAGCAGGAGTCCGATAGCGCCGAACGCGATGAGCGGGACATAGATGGTGTAGATGCCTATGTTCCCTCTGGTGAAGGGATACCATGTGTCGTAGAGGACGCCCCAGATCCAGAAGATGGCAATCCCCGCGATGAGGAGCAGTGCCCAGAACGACATGATGACCTTTCTCTGCCACTCGGACCCTTCGCCGTCTGCCATTGTCGCGCTCAATGAGTTGGTCATATAAATGGCTTTTCGTGAATGCCCTTCAAGCCAACTGTGCCTGGGTTCCCGCAACCATCAGACAAAGAGTTATCATTGGGGTGCACTATTAACCAGTGGCTTTGGAGGCCAGCTTGGCCAACACCTACTTGGAGGATAAGTGGGAATCTGCTGATCATGAGCAAGAATGGGAAAGGGCGAACAGACCTAGGAACAAAAACCCCTTCGTCTCCCGGGCGCAGAACATGGCTCGTGCCCATTGTGGTTGGGCTGTCTCTTTTGATGCTCCTGTCGAACGTTCCTTTGCCGCCTGCCGATTCGGCCGAGGCTGCTTCGCGGACGACCCTGAAGATCGGCATGCTAGAACCAATCGACAGCCTTAACCCATTCATAGGGATAAACGACAATGCCTACGTGTTCTACGGTCTGGTCTATGATTTCCTGATAGCTCTTGACGAGGACCTCAACCCCAAGCCAAACCTCGCGGAGAGCTGGAACGTTGTGCAGGACGAGCTACCAGTGGGATCCGTATGGCAGTACAATCTGACGAAAAACGCCAAGTGGCATGATGGTGAACCGTTCACTGCCGATGATGTCGTTTTCACGATGAACTATCAGACTGGAAAGAATTGGTACAGCCTGTGGGCTTACCAACCGTATACTCTGATGATAAACTGGACCGAGAAGATAGACGATTACACTGTGAGAATCCATTTCTTCAACTGGATGACAAAGGAACCCAACGCAATCGCTTTTGGGGAGAGCCTGATGATCCCGATAGTGCCGATGCACGAATGGGAGAAGATTGCTCCTGCCGATGCGGGGTTCGGGTACACGAACCCCAAACCCATTGGAACCGGTCCGTTCAAGTGTACCGACAGGACTCACGACGAGTTCCTGTCCGGTGAGCGACTCATACTCTACAGGAATGCGGACTACCACCTTGGTCCTGTGAATTTCGACCGCCTGATACTCGAATTCTACCTAGAGCCTGCTGCGATGGTCGTCGATATACAGAGGGGCGCTCTGGACCTCGCCGCATTCGCAACCCCAAACTACAAGAACCTCATGGACTGGCTAGAAAACAACCCGACGGACAGCATAGGGACGTACTCAGGGCTGAGCTGCACATCATACTCTGTGGAATTTGACATATGCCAGGCCTCTGCCTCTCCTGGCGGCACGAACTACCTGAGACATGACCCCGACGTCAGGAAAGCGATGGCATACGCGACGAATAAGACTTTCATCAGGGACCACATCTACATGGGCTACGCGGACCTGGGCTATTCACTGTTCTCGAAGGTGTACGGGGACTATTACTGGGAACCTGCGCCAGGCGAGGGATACGACTTCAACATCACCAAAGCAAACGAGATCTTGGACAACGCGGGATACTATTGGGATGCGGGCCATAACATCAGGCTGGCTTCCTGGGACAATCCGTACATGAGCTACACGGACGAGCTGAAGTTCGACATTCTCATCGAGAACGAGCTCTTCGAGGACCGAGCGACGGCGCAATTCTTGAAGTCCCAGTGGGCCCAGATCGGAATTGAAATCAACCCCACGTACGTTGATTCCGCCACCTGGAACAGCATAGTCTACAACAGCATGGGTGCCTTCGACATGGCCGCGACCTACTGGAGCGGCGACCCTGACCCCAACTATCTGCTGTATACGCAGAGCACTTGGGCGCTGAGCGGCTGGTCGGAGAACTACTACTCGAGCGCGGAGTATGATGAGAACTACACTCAATCGATAATAGAGGTGAACAAGTCTGACCGACTTCCCTACGTCCACAACTGCCTGAAGCACATATACTACGACGCTGCGTTCATAGTCAACGTGTACCCGTATGGCTGCTGGGCGTGGAGGACCGACCACTTCGAAGGTTGGGGAGACTGGGGAGCTCATCCCGGAAGACAGCTGTCCAACTTCTGGTCCGCGAATGACCTGTTCTTCAACCTCGTTCCGGTGGTGGCGAACCAGCCACCGACGGCCATCTTGGACACGGCGGGAGGCCACGTTGGTGATTCGATACCGATCACGGGCTATGCGTGGGATCCTGACGGCGACCCCTTGAACTACACGATAGAATTCGGTGACGGACAGAACGAATCTGGGCAAGTGCCCGCTGGTGGAGAACTCACGTTCACTCATGCATACTCTGTCGCTGGCAACTACGCGGCGAACCTGACGGTATATGATTCCAGAGCTGGCGACATAGATAGAACCACCATTTATGTCGCTGCAGCAGGAGCCAATGTCCCGCCTTCGAATGTGCGCGTGCTGCCCGACCCGATGGAGGGGTTTGAGATAGGATTGAGCGCAACCTTCAAAATAACGGCGAGGGATGATAATGGCGACTTGCTGCACGTCTTGCTCGACTTCGGTGACGACACGACCCCCTATGAAACGAACCTGACAGGCACCGAACAGCTGTTGAATCAGACCGTTGCGCACAAGTACGAGGTGGCGGGGGACTACATCGTGCTCCTGAATGTCTCCGACGGTGCTAACTACACGACTGCTTCGTTGACCATCACCGTGGTCAAGGAGAAGACCTCGAATACGCTTGTCCTAGTCATAGGAGTGGTCGTGGTGGTGGCGGTTGCCGCCGTCGCAACAGCGGTGCTCCTGAAGAGACGCAAGCCCGGCATGAGGGTGAAGAAGGAAGAAGAGGACGTGAGACTTCCGTAGGCTCTCCCCGCTGAGGAGCTGAGATTGCTCGGCCAGTCAGCGAAGCGAGGCCACGGACGCAGGTGATGCTAGATGGCATATCAGATGCTGTTCTACCTCTCGAAGAAGGCGTTCTACGTATTCATCACGGTCCTTCTGATACTGAGTTTCAATTTCGTGCTTTTCAGGATGATGCCGGGAGATGTCACAGACACGCTGATCCCCAAAGGCACCGATCCGGAGACGCGCGAGCAGCTCAGGGAATACTACGGCCTCGACGAGCCGAAGATCGTGCAGTACTTCATCTACATGAAGGGTATCTTCACTGGTCATCTGGGCAAAACCAGCACAGTGCGGGTGAACGAAGAGATCGCGGATGTGCTCAAGGTATATGTCGGCAACACGCTGATACTGGTCGGCTCAGGGACCATAATCTCCATCTTCCTCGGCGTCCTGCTCGGGAGGGAGACGGCCTGGCGGAGGGGCAAGCTCGCGGACCGCGCTGGCAGCGCGTTCTTCCTCGTGTTCTACTGCATGCCCACCTTCCTCTTCGCGCTCATACTCCTCACGGTGTTCACGACTTATGTTTCCGGCTGGCCTTCGAAGGGTGCATATGGCTCGGAATATGCTGACCTCGATGTTCTAGGCAAGATCTGGGACAGGACCTACCACACGTTGCTCCCGATGTTCGCCCTCACGATAGAGACAATCGCTACATTCTCGATCATCACACGGAGTTCGCTCATCGATGTGCTCACTGAGGACTACATGGTCACTGCGGTCGCGAAGGGCCTCAGAGGTCGTCAGGTACTAAAGAACCACGCGATGCCGAACGCCATGCTTCCAGTGGTGACCGTTGTCGCGATGAATGTCGGCTGGGTGCTGAGCGGGTCAATAATGATTGAGGTCATATTCTCCTATCCGGGCCTCGGTTGGCTCACATGGAAGGCGGTCTACAGCCTCGACTATCCGCTGCTTCAAGCTGCGTTCATGCTGGAGACGGTAGCTGTGGTCGTCGCGAACTTCATCGCGGACATTCTGCTTGGAATGCTCGATCCGAGGGTGAAAACATTAGAGTGACCATCCCGCTCACGTCAGTCTCTTCAGCGATGGGCAGACTTTTCTCCGAAAGCCGTCGAGAGAAGGCCAGGCTCTTCATGAAGGACGTGAACAAGGTATGGAGACAGTATAGGACCAATACGGCCGGCATGATAGGTCTTTCGATACTGATTGTATTCGTCCTTATGGCATTGCTGGGACCCGTATTCCTTCACAAGTATACCGAGCCCTACGCGCCGAACAGCATTGAGTGGGCCCCGGTGAACGGGAGGTTTGTTTCGCCGAATGAGGATTTCTGGTTCGGAACCGACTGGTACGGAAGAGACGTCTTCACACTCACAGTCCTTGGGACAAGAGCATCCTTGACCGTGGGCATCCTCGCATCGTTGATATCAATTGGGCTCGGAACAGCCGTGGGTGTTACGTCTGGATATCTCGGAAGGATCTCGGACGAGTTCCTCATGCGCTTCACAGATTTCTTCCTCGTCATACCCTGGTTCCCATTCATGATAGTCGTGTCGATGCTCATGGGGAAGAGCTTCACAAATGTCATCATCGTGATCGGCATCACGAGTTGGCCTTCGACAGCTAGGATAGTGAGAGCGCAAGTCCTCACTGTCAAGGAAAAAGGATTCGTGGAAAGGGCGAGATGCATCGGTGCTGGAGGGGGCAGGATCATCAGCAGACATATCCTGCCGAACGTGTTCCCCCTCATATTCGCGAACACGATTCTGCTCGTGGCGAACTCGATTTTCTCCGAGTCATTCCTGGACTACTTCGGCTTGGGCGATCCCGATGTGATCAGTTGGGGTTGGATGCTCGACGAGACGGACAACTACGGGGCTTTCAACAGCGAGGCTTGGTGGTGGATAGCAGCTCCGGGCACGTGCATCGTCATGCTGATAATGGCGTTCTATCTCGTTGGCGATGCGGTCGACGAAGTACTCAATCCGAAACTCAGGAGAAGATAGAAGAGAAGTGAATGGGTTTGAACGAGTTCCCAAGAGCGCTCAAGCCGCACTTCATCCGGGCGGAGCCGAAGTGCCTATCTTGAGGAATTCCTCCTCATCCTTCAGCGCCTGCTCGAAGATCTCGAATCCCTTCTCGAGCAGAGCCTTCGATATGCACAGCGGAGGAGCGATCCTGAAGACATTCCCGAAGATACCGGACGTGATTGTCATCAGGCCAGCGCGCCAGCACTTGCCCTGGATGTTGGTCGCCTCGTGAGGCTCCTTCGTGTACTGGTTCTTGACAAGCTCGACGCCGATCATCAGGCCCTTGCCTCTCACATCGCCTATGATCTCCCTGCGCGTCTGCATCTCCTTGAGCAGCTTGATGGCGTAGTCCCCGAGCTTCGCAGCCCTATCAGCGAGGTTCTCCTCGACTATGGCAGTGACATGTGCCAGGCCGGCTGCCATCGTAATCGCGTTACCTCCGAATGTGGACGAGTGGGAGCCCGGCCTCCACTTCCTCATGATGTCGTGCTTGGCGATGATCGCGCCCAGCGGCACGCCACCTCCGAGCGCCTTGCCCATCACGAGTATATCGGGCACGGTGTTGAAGTGCTCGCACGCCCACATCTTGCCCGTCCTCGCAAGGCCCGTCTGGACCTCGTCGAACACAAGCAGCGCGTTCTGGTTGTCAGCTATCTTCCTGAGGCGAGAGAGATACTCCTTCGGAGGGACGACATAGCCGCCCTCACCCTGGATAGGCTCGACGAAGATAGAAGCGATCTGGCCGGTTGTACCGCCCATAGTCAGCACGTTGTTCTCGATGTAATCGACGCAGTAGAGGCCGCACTCCGGGTATGTCTGCTTGAACGCGCACCTGTAGCAGTACGCGAAGGGCGTGAATATGATGCCCGGAGCCAGCGGGCCGTAGCTGTATCTCAGCTTCAGCCTGCTCGTGAGCGCAAGGCCAGCTCCCACTCTGCCGTGGTACGAACCGAAGAACGCTAGATGCTCCGTCCTCTTAGTGTGGTATCTCGAGAGCTTGAACGCGGCCTCGACGGCCTCCGCGCCGCTGTTCCCGAAGAATGTCCCCTTGAGCGCCTTGCCAGGAGAGATCTCCGACAGGAGCCTGGCGAACAGCGCCTCCTTGTCGAAGTACGCGTCGTTGGCCATCGAGTGTATGAGCTTCGCAGCCTGCTCCTGAATCGCCCTGGAGACCTTGTAGTGGGTCCAGCCGGCGTTCTGGACGGCGATGCCCGACGAGAAGTCGAGCAGAACATTGCCGTCAGCGTCCATCACAGCCGCGCCCGAAGCCTTATCGATCGTGAAAGTGAAGCACCTGTCGTAAGCGTAGGACACGTAGTCCCTGTCGATCTTGATGATCTCCTTGCTCTTGGGACCAGGAGCCCTAACGATTATCTTGGGTGCGTCCCTCGCCCATTCGGCGACCCAGTCCGGGAGAGGGAATTCCTCTTCGGCAACCTTCGGCCTCTGCTCGCTCTCGGTCGGTTTCGTTGGCTTCAATGGCTCAGCGACCGATTCTTGCTCCGTCATTTCACTCATCCCTTACCCTCCCGAGTCTTTTCGAGAGTCAACGCCCCCTTGGGGCAAACTTTCACGCAGGCGGGGTCTCCCGCGCAGAGATCGCAAGTGTAAGCCGTTTCGACGCCGAACGCCCCCTCGAAGAACACACCGTCGTGCGGGCAGCGCGGAATGCACGCCATGCAAGCGAAGCACCTGTGCTCATCGAGGGTCCAATAGTTGCCTTCGTTGTGGAACTCAAGCAGTGCGCTAGGACATACCTCGCTCGGCGGGCATGTCTCGCAG
>Ga0315296_10003435_pt1 | contig 13203 bp, 12 predicted proteins | sample YL17G14_18_MG_FD_203921 | JGI IMG/M metagenome (GOLD analysis project Ga0315296, IMG submission 203921) | Sediment microbial communities from Yellowstone Lake, YNP, Wyoming, USA - YL17G14_18 | ecosystem: Environmental > Aquatic > Freshwater > Lake > Sediment | place: USA: Wyoming | collected... | reverse complement strand
CCGGCCCGTCTGGTCGAACGGGCCCTCGCCACCGCTCCGAAGCAGGTCACCCTGTACGACCGCCACGGCCGGCCGGCCATGCCGGTCCAGGGCTCCCGTACCTGCTTCGGCCCCGGCTCCGACTGCCTGCACGTCGTGGACCACCGCAGCGGCGAGCGCCGGCCGGCCGTGCTGCAGGACGTGGTCGAAGGCATCACCGTCTGCGATGCCCTGGAGCACATCTCCTTCGTCATGTCGCTGTTCCTGCCCAGCGACGTACAACCCGACATCGCCGACCGCTGCCAGCTGGAGGTCATGCTGAACCGGACCAGCAAGCCGATTGTCTTCGTCGCCTACGACCTGTCCGGCTGCCGGGATGCGATCGAGATGGCCGAGAGGGTCGCTGGCGGGCCGGACGCCCTGCGCGAAAGACCATTCGTGGCCGGCTACCTCAACCCGACCACCGGGCTGCTACACAACGCCGAGACCGTGCAGAAGCTGCTCTTCCTGGCCGAAAAGGGGCTGCCGGCCATCTACGTCCCCGGGGCCTCGGCCGGCCTGACCGACCCGGTGACGGTGGCCGGGAGCATGGTGGTGAAAAATGCCGGGACGCTGGTGGGGGTGGTGCTGTCCCAGTTGAAGCGGGAGGGCACCCCCATCATCATCCCCGGCTGGGGCAGTGTGGCGGTGGACATGCGCACCCTGGTGCGACCCTACAGCGCGCCGGACCATCGCGGGGTAGCCGAGGCACTGGCCCACTTTTACGGGCTGCCCATGTTCAGCCTGGCCGGGGCCAGCGACGCGAAAGTGGTGGACCAACAGGCCGCGATCGAGGCCGCCCTGACGCTGCTCCTGGATGCCCTGTCCGGCGGACAGATCATCCACGACCTGGGCTACCTGGAATCGGGCCTGTCCGGTTCGCTGGTCCAACTGGCTATCTGCGACGAGATTGTAGCGTGGATTCGCCACGCCACCAGGGAGATCGAGGCCAGCGCGGAAACAGTGGCGCTGGACCTGGTGGACCAGGTGGGGCCTGATGGCGACTACCTCAAGACGCAACACACCCGCCGCCACTTCCGCGAGCACTTTTACCCGCGCCTGTTTGAACGGGACAACTATGGCGGCTGGCTGGCCAAGGGCGGGAAAACGCTGGCTGAACGGGCGGCCGGCCGGGTGGAGGAGATCCTGGCCAGCCACCAACCAGAGCCGCTGCCGGCCGGTGTGGCGCAGGCCGTGCACGCGCTCGTCGAGCGCGCGGCCGGCCGCTGAGTCCGGCCGCAGACTGGAGCCCAGCCATGATCGAAACCTTCGAAGCCCACCTGAACGCAGCCCAGCGGGAGACCTGGTGCAGTCTGAGCAGCCCGTTCCGCATCCAGTCCTTTCTGGACGCCATCCCCTACAGCGCCGACCCATTCAACCGCTGCCCGCTGCGCGTGCTGCAGGACAACCTGGCCAACTGCTTCGACGGTGCCATCTTCGCCGCCGCGGCCCTGCGCCGGCTTGGCCATCCCCCGCTGCTGGTGAACCTGTTCGTCGAAGAAGAGACCGACGACGAGCACGTCGTCGCTATTTTCAAGCGGGATGGCTTCTTCGGCGCCGTGGGCAAGTCGAACGTCGTGGGCCTGCGCTTCCGCGAGCCGATCCACCGCAGCCTGAGGGAACTGACCATGACCTACTTCGAGTACTACTTCAACATCTACGGGGAGAAGACGCTGCGCAGCTATTCGCCGCCCCTGAACCTGGAGCCGTTCGACCGGGCCGGCTGGATGTGGCGCGACGAGGGGCTGGAGCCGATCATCGAGCGGCTGGACCGGATCCGCCGCATCCCCCTGTTGACCGCCCAGCAGGTGGCCGAACTCTCTCCCGTGGACCGGCGCACCTTCATCGCCACCCTGATGGACGCGGACGACGCGGGGCTCTATCGGCCGGCCTACCCGCCACCTGCGGGCTCGACCGTGTACGACGACCCCTCGTTGAGCCGGGGTTGACGGGGCGGCTACGTGAGGGAAGGCGGTGTGCCGGTTCTCCCCCGCATATCCCACCGTTCAACACGAACGGGCGGTCCGGAGAATCGCTTCCTTCTTCTCCCACCGGCCGGTTTGTCAGATCGGCCAGGTGGTGATATACTTTCGCCTGGTCCCCTGCTCCCCGGACCTGGGGACACCCATCTCGATGGCGAGAGAATCACGAAGGAGTGAGAGACCATGAAGACAGAGGATTTCATACGCTTAGAGGACACCTACGGCGCGCACAACTACAAGCCGCTGAACGTGGTCATCAACCGGGCCGAGGGAGTCTGGGTGTGGGACGTGGAGGGGAACCGCTACCTGGACTTCCTCAGCGCCTACTCGGCGGTCAACCAGGGCCACTGCCACCCGCGCATCCTGCGCGCCCTGGTGGAGCAGGCCGGCCGGGTCACCCTCACCTCGCGGGCCTTCCGCAACGACCAGTTGCCCCTGCTGGAGAGGGAGCTGTGCGAACTGACCGGCTACGAGATGACCCTGCTCATGAACTCGGGCACGGAGGCGGTGGAGACGGCGCTGAAGGCCGCCCGCAAGTGGGGCTACACCGTCAAGGGGGTCCCGGCCGGCCAGGCCGAGATCATCACCTGCGCGGGCAACTTTCACGGCCGCACCACCACCATCGTCAGCTTCTCCAGCGAGCCACAGTACAAGGAAGGGTTCGGCCCGTTCACCCCGGGCTTCCGGATCATCCCGTATGGTGACATCGCGGCATTGGAGGCGGCCATCACCCCGAGCACGGTCGCCTTCCTGGTGGAGCCGATCCAGGGCGAGGGCGGCGTGCTCATCCCGCCGGCCGGCTACCTGAAGCAGGCCCGCGAGATCTGCGACCGCAACAACGTCCTCCTCATGGCCGACGAGATTCAGACCGGGCTGGGCCGCACCGGCCGCTTCTTCGCCTGCGAGTGGGACGGGGTGCGGCCGGACGTGATGATCGTCGGCAAGGCGCTCTCCGGCGGCTTCTACCCCGTCTCGGCCGTGCTGGCTTCCCGGGACGTGCTGGGCGTCTTCCGTCCCGGCGACCACGGCTCCACCTTCGGCGGCAACCCGCTGGCCTGCGCCGTGGCGCGGGAAGCGCTGCGGGTGCTGGTGGAGGAGAACCTCCCGGCGCGGGCGGACGAACTGGGGCGCTACTTCCTCGGCCGGCTGGCCCGCATCGAGAGCGAGCAGGTGCGCGAGGTGCGCGGCCGGGGACTCCTCATCGGCGTGGAGCTGAAGAAGGAGGCCGGCGGCGCCCGCCGCTACTGCGAGGCGCTGCAGAAGAAAGGGCTGCTCTGCAAGGAGACCCACGAGCAGGTCATCCGCTTCGCCCCACCGCTGGTGGTGACGCGGGAGGACCTGGACTGGGCCCTGGAGCAGATCGAACCGCTGCTGACGGGGCTGTAGGAGGAAAGGCGCCCGCCTCTTTGAGCCGGGCGTCCCTGGTTCTGATCGCAGCACGGACTTGACATGAGGAGGAGCGACATGAGCAACGCGGTTGGACGAATCGCAGCCACTCTGGGGCTGCTGTGCTTCTGCCTGGCCGGCGCGGGGTGCAGCCTGGGCTGTACCCGGGAGGATGAGTCGGCTGCCCTGCGGCAGAAGACGGTCGACGCCGTGGCCGCCCTCCAGCAGGACCTGGAACTGCCCAAGCACTTCATGACCGAAGAGGCTCCCAGGACCAGTGAGGAGTTCGACCCGAACCGGTACTTCTCCGTCCTGGACCACCTCTCCATGGAGCCGGGCTACGTGCTGGACTACGTCTACCTCTACCAGGGGATGGGGGGATTGCCGATCCTCTACGCTCGCCAGGCCGACCAGCCGGCCTACCGCACCTACTCCGACTATGTCAAGGCTGTGGGGAGCGAGCCTTCGCGATCGGGGTACCTGGAGCATGTCCAGGTGGACGGCACGGCCGAGGGGTTCTTCCAGTTCGTCGCGCTCTACATCCAGGGTGGCCAGTTCTACCTCTTCTGGCACGCCGGCTACAACGACGTCGCCATCCTCTGCGACCGCGGCGCGCTGGAGGCGCTGTTCACCTCGTTCGACGCCTGGGACCTGAAACTGCCCGACGACGTGAAGAAGGCCGCCCGGGAATTAGAGCTCGATCCCCTGGTCGAGTTCCAGGACGACACGGTCCTGGTCCAGGTGGTGACCTTCTCCAAGTGGGTCGGCTTCAACCGGGAGGCCTATACGATCAGCCGCTCCTTCCCCCACAAGGTCCTCGATCAGAAGGTGGAGATCGTGATTCCGTACGACTGCGGCATCCGCTTCTGACCCGAGAATGGATCTTCTCTGTAGGGGCACCCCCTGTGGGTGCCCCATAGGGGCGACCACAAGGGTCGCCCCCCACAGAAGCACTTTCATCGTCCGTGGTGCCCGATACGGGCATGTTGACGAACGAGACGAAAACCCCGCTAGGGCCGCCGCGCCGCTGCACCCCTGCCGATGTCCTCCTGACGAGAATGCAGGCAGGGGCGGCCACATCGGGCCGCCCCTGCCGAATCTCGGGACCGATTTCGCTAACCGACGATCCTGTCCAGCCCCAACTCGGCCAGCTTCTGCGGCGTGGGGATGCCGTCCTTGCTCCAGGAGCGCTGTTCGTAGTACATGTCGAGCAGCTTCTGGACCGACTCAAAGGTGGTCAACTGCCCCTTGGTCGGGCCGCCGGTGGCCGGTTCCTTGTAGAAGCGCGGAGGCGGGTAGTCCCATTCCCGGCCGAACCCGTCCACCTCGCGCACCCAGTACATGCGGGTCAGGTTCCAGATGCGCTCGGAGATCTTGAGCAGGTCCTCCCAGGAGCGCTCGATCCCGGTGATGGCGGCCATCATGGGAGCGTAGCTGGTCACGTCGATGCTCAGTTCCACCCACTGCAGCCGGCAGGCCCCCATGGCGTCGAACAGCGGCCGGATGTGCTGCAGTTCGATCACCCGGGCCACCTTGTCCGGGGCCACCCGGTCGCGGCCAACCTGCAGGTCGTAGGTGATGGCCCAGGCGCGGTTGTGGTGGGCGCCCACGTCGGCGGTCATGTAGGCCAGCAGCATGGCCGTGGCGTTGTGGGTCTCGTAGCCGCTCTGCTCCATGCCCTTGACCTGGACAGCATAGTCGGCGCTGCCCTTGCCGATGCGCTGGGCGGCCACCTTCACTCCCTCGGCCAGCAGGTCGCCCAGGCCCTCGCGGCGGGCGATCCGCTCGATCAGGGTAAAGGTCGCCTCGGCGTTGCCGAAGCGCAGCTCCAGGCCACCGGTTTCCCGGGCGGTGAGGATGCCCCGCTCGTAGCAGTCCATGGCGAAGGCGATGGCGTTGCCGGCCGAGATGGTGTCGATGCCCAACTCGTCGCAGAGGTAGTTGGCGTAGGCGACGTCCTCGATGTCCCCCAGGGCGCAGTTGGAGCCGCAGAGGGCGATGGTCTCGTACTCGGGACCCTCGACGAAGACGCCGTGCTTCTTGGTGTAGGAGTACTTGCCACAGGGCGAGGGGCAACCGAAGCAGCCCTTGTCGGTGATGACGATGCGCTCGCGCATGACCTGGCCATAGAGGCCGGGGCCCTGCTCGAAGCTGCCCTGCTGGAAGTTGCGCGTGGGCAGGGCGCCGACCTCGTCACACCAGGAGGTCACGATGGTGGTGCCGTAGCGCTGCCAGGCCTCCAGCCCCGAGGCCTCCTTGCAGGCCCTGTACATGGCGTGGGAGAGTTCCCAGAAGCGGTCGGGCTGGGCCACCGGGATCGTCTGGGTCCCGCGCACGGCCACGGCCTTTAGCTTCTTCCAGCCCATCACCGCGCCGACACCGCCGCGGCCGGCCTGCCGGCCGTAGTCGTGGGTGATGCAGGCGTACTTGACCAGGTTCTCCCCACCCGGGCCGATGGTGGCGACCTGGAACTCCTCGCCCAGCCGCTTCTTCAGCATCTCCTCGGTGGTGATCGAACCCTTGCCCCACAGGCCGGAGGCGTCGCGCAGCTCGACCCGGTCGTCCTCGATGAAGAGGTAGACCGGCTTCGCGGAAGCCCCCTCGAAGATGATGGCGTCGTAGCCGGCGTACTTCAGTTCCGCCGTCAGGTGCCCGCCGACGCTGGCCCCGGCGTAGCCGCCGGTGAGGGGCGACTTGCACGCCCAGTCCATCTTCCCCGCGCCGGGGACGAGCAGGCCGGAAAGCGGGCCGGTGGAGGCGATCAGCTTGTTCGCCGGGCTCAGGGGGTCGGTTCCCCTGGGCACCTCGGTCCAGAGGGTATGGATGCCCAGGCCGCGCCCGCCGACGAAGTCGCGGGCGACCTGGGGATCGTACGGCTCTTTCTTGATCTCACCCGTGGTCAGGTTCACGCGCAGAATCGTACCGGCATATCCGTTCATGGCTCATTCCTCCGTCAGCGCTCGTCCCTATTCCGCGATGGAGAGGACGCTCATCCCGCAGAAGTCGACACACTCGCCACACAGGTCGCACTCGAAGGGCTGGTCGCGCCCGGGGATCTTGAAGATGACCCGCTCGGGGCAGGCGTCGATGCAGGCGTCGCAGGCGATGCAGAGGTCGGGGTCGATGGAATAGGCGCCCTTGTCGTTCTGGGGGATGGCCTCCACCGGGCAGATCTTGGCGCACTCCCCACACTGAGTGCAGACGCGCACCTCGTACTTGCCGGGGCTGGGGAAGTGGGGGTCGATGGCCAGGGCGGCCTTGCGGATGTTGTTCTCCTTGAAGTGGCTGAAGGCACAGGCCAAGAGGCAGGCCTTGCAGCCGGAGCATTTGGAACTGTCGGCATAGAGTCGCATGGTCCTCCTCCAGTATACTGGCGGGCTCATGTGGGAGCCCATCACCGGGAGCCACGGGCAGCAAAAAGGGCCACCGGCCCCCACAGAGGGGGCGCCTCCGGCACCCGGTTGGCCCTGAGCGTCTCCGTCTGGTCATCCGTGACCCCTTTGTCCCGTGACCATCTTCACCAGGAAGTACTTTATCACAAGGCAGGGGCTTTGTCAAAGCGACTGACTGGGGCTGTGACGCCAGCCTTGGGCATTCCCTGCCATTTTGTGCTATAATGTGGGCACTGGATAGGTCATGCGGTGGCTGTACCGGTCTGTGGGGAGCGGGATGAAATACGATGCCTGAACTTGCTCGCTTCTTTGGTATCATTGTCCGTATGTACGCAGAGCCGAGTGCGCCGCATCACAGGCCACATTTCCACGCCTATTACCAGGAAGAAGTGGCCATCTATAGCGTTGACCCAATCGAGCTGATCTCGGGAACTCTTCCGAGGCGGCAGCAACGTTTGGTGGAGTCGTGGGCTGAGCTCCATCAGGCCGAGCTATTGGCCGATTGGGAACGCCTGCAGGCAGGCCAGGCGCCGCTACCCATTGCGCCGCTGGCCTAGGGGGTAGGCTATGAGCCATCCAATCTACCGCGTTCGCTCGCTTGAGATGGTCGGTCCCTACACCTTGCGTGTGCAGTTTGACGACGATTCCTGGCAGAGCATCAACTTCCAGCCAATCCTCGCTGGGGAATTGTATGGACCGCTGCGCGACCTCGCCCTCTTCAATCGGGTCCGAATCGACTCGGAAGTACACACCCTGGTCTGGCCGAACGGTGCGGACTTTGACCCCGCTACTCTGCACGACTGGCCCGAACACGTTCAGGAACTCGTCGCTCGTGCCCAGGAATGGGAACTGACCCCAGCCTGAAGCTTCAGACGGAAAAGGTAAGGACACGCGGGCCGGACAGAGGGCCACGACGATCACCGCCCGCTGCATCCTGGCGACGATATCCACCCGAACGGACAGCGTTTGAGACAGACCCCGGATTCGGCACTACTGGTAGCCCGGCCACTCCTGGATGCGGCGCAACAACGGATAGGTTAGCCGGCCCGCCGCCCTAGAGGGAGGCTCTGGACTCCAGCCCGGCCCGGTCCAGCACCACCACCCGCCCCCGCTCCACCCGCACCACGCCCTCCTGCTGCCACGTCCGCAGCACCCGCCCGACCATCTCCCGCACCGTCCCCAGCCGGGCAGCGATCTCCTCCTGGGTCCAGTGCCGGCCGGGCACCGTCGCCTCCGGCGAGAGCAGGAAGCGGGCCAGCCGTGCGCCCACCGTGCGGAAGGAGAGGTCCTCCACCAGGTCCACCAGCCGGCGCAACTTCCCGGCAAAGTCGGCCAGCACGTTCATGGCCACCTGGGGGATCTCCCGGACCAGGCGCAGGAAATCGGCCACGGCGATGGTGTACACCTCCGCGTCGGTGACGGCGTCGGCGGCGGCCGGGTGGGGCTCGCCGTCCAGGGCCGGCACCAGGTTCAACCCCTCCCCCGGCCCCAGAAGCGCCAGCACCTGCTCCCGTCCCTCCGGGGACACCTTGCTCACCCGCACCCGGCCGCGGACGATGAAATGCACGGCGGTACAGGGCTCTCCCTCCAGGAGCAAGAGCGCGCCCCGTTCGTAGCGCTGCCGGTGGGAGACAGCAGCGACGCGGGCCAGCTCCCGCTCGTCCAGGCCGACGAACGGGCGAAACCGGGAGAGAGGGGGAAGCCGCTCCGCCATGGGTCACCCTTCCCCTGGGGCCGGCCCGAGCAGGACCCGCACCCGCTCCCAGACCTGGGCCGCCACTTCGGCCACCGGGCCGCTGCCGTCCACCACCTGGATGATCTCCCGGCGGACCAATTGCTCGATGGCCCGGTGGTAGCTGGCGCGCACCCGTTCCAGCGCTTCCCTCCGCTCGAACAGCTCCTGCCGCTCCCCCTGCCGGCGGCCGATTCGCCGCAGGCACTCCTGCACCGGCACTTCCAGGAAGACGGTCAAGTCGGGATACAGGGCCCGGCTGTTGATCTGATAGACCCAGGAGAAGGTGGCGTCCAGCGTCTGGTAGGCCAGCGAGGAGAGGTAGTAGCGGTCGCAAACGACGAATGTCCCTCGCTGCAGGTGGGAGAGGATACCCTCCGGACCGTAGAGGTGGTCCAGGCGGTCGGCGGCGAAGAGGAGGGCCAGGGCGCGGGGATCGGTGGCCAGGTCGCCGGTGAGGACGCGACGGATGAGCAGGCCGGCCGGCCGGTCCGAGGGCTGCCAGGTCACCCAGACCGGGCCGCGGGCACCCAGGCGCTCGCCCAGCAGGCGCGCCTGGGTGGTGGTTCCGGCCCCGTCCAGCCCCTCGAAGACGATGAACCTGCCGGGTCCAGGGTTTGTCCTCATCAGGGTCTCCGTAGGAAGATGAGTAGTTGGCTGTCAGTTGTCAGTTGAGAGAAGACAGCCGATAACTGATGACTGAAGACTGACAACTAACATTTACTCTCCAGTGCCTTCTCGGCAACCCGCAGGATTTCTCCAGAGTGCACCATGCCGGCCAGCGCCTCCATGTCCGGCTGAAGGAAACGGTCCTTCTCCAGGAAGGGCACGCGCTCCCGGATAGCCCGCTGGACCGCCGCCGTGCCCTGCCCCAGGCGCGCGCCCGGCCGGCCGGCCAACGCCAGGTCCACCGCCTGGGCGGCGCAGAGCAGTTCGATGGCGACGACGTGCTCCACGTTCCAGACCACCTGGCGGGCGTGCAGGGCGGCGTTGGCGCTCATGCTGACGTGGTCCTCCTGGTCCTCGCAGGTGGGGATCGAATCGACGCTGTCGGGATGGGCCAGCGTCTTGTTCTCGGAGACGAGGGCGGCGGCGACGTACTGGGGGATCATCAGGCCGGAGTTGAGGCCGCTGTCCGGGACGAGCATCGGCGGCAGCCCCTCGTTCAGCTGGCGGGTGAGCAGGCGGAAGATCCGCCGCTCGGCAATGTTGCCCACTTCGGCGATGGCGATGGACAGGAAATCGGCCCCCAGCGCCACCGGTTCGCCGTGAAAGTTCCCGCCGGAGAGGGCCTTGTTCTCGCGCTCCAGGTCGAGGAAGATGAGCGGGTTGTCGGTGACGGCGTTCAGTTCGCGCTCCAGCACCCCCCGAACGTAGGCGAGGGCGTCGCCGGCCGCCCCCAGCACCTGGGGGGCACAGCGCAGCGAGTAGGCGTCCTGCACCCGCGAGGAGGAACCCACCAGGCTGCTCCCCTGGAGGAGGCGGCGCAGCCGCGCCGCGCTGGCCACCTGGCCGGGGTGGTTGCGCAGCCGGTGAATGTGCTCGTCAAAGGCGTCGGGAGCGGCGCGCAGCGCTTCCAGGGTGAGGGCCAAAGCGACCTCGGCCTGGCGCAGGGCCTGTTCGGCGTCGCAGAGGGCCAGGGCGGCGATGGCCGTGGAGACGGCAGTGCCGTTGTTCAGCGCGATCCCCTCCTTGGCCCCGAGGACGACTCGCTCCAGGCCGGCCCGCCGCATGGCCTCGGCCCCGCTGAGCCGTTCGCCCCGGTAGACGGCCCCGCCGCTGGGCTCGCTGCTGCCGTCGGGCGAGCGGGCCAGCACCAGTGCTATGTAGGAAAGGGGCGCCAGGTCCCCGCTGGCTCCGAGCGAGCCCTTGGCCGGAATGACCGGGAGGACGCCCCGGTTCAACATCTCCAACAACGTATCCAGCGTCTGCAGGCGGATCCCGGAGTGCCCGCGGGCCAGCGTGTTGGCCCGGATCAGCATGGCCGCCCGCACCACCTCCTCGGGCAGGGGGTCCCCCACCCCGCAGGCGTGGCTGACGATGAGGTTGTGCATCAGCCGCTCGCTGTAGTCGGTGGGGACCGTGACGCCGGCCAGGGAGCCAAAGCCGGTGTTCAGGCCATAGACCACCAGGTCGCCCCGGGCGACGACCTCGTCCACGAAGGCGCGGCAGCGCTGCACCTGTTCGCGCGCCTGCAGGCTCAGCGCGACCGGCCGCGAACCGGCCGGGCCGCTGATCCGGGCTACCCCCAGCAGGTCCTCCAGAGTCAGGTGCTCGCCGTCGAGCAGGAGAGACACGCAAGAAGAAGGTTCCACCCAACACCTCCTGATTCAGCCTCACCGTTGGGGCTGTTTGCATGCGGCCCACCTGGAGCCGCTTGCCCGGCCGTATTGTACTACACCCCGCCGTGACCCGCAAGCACTCGGGCAGCGATGTACGACAGGCTGTCGGACTCTGACGTTGACATTTCCCCCCAGAAATGGCATCATGGAGAGGAGCGCTATGCCCGGGGTCTGAGCGGGTGAACGAGGAGGAGCTGTCATGGACCGCATGGTCGCCTATTGCGGTCTCGTCTGCACCGAATGCCCTGCCTACATCGCCACCCAGGCCGGCGACCACCTCCTGCTGATGCGCACAGCGGTGGAATGGTCCCGCATGTACGGCGTGTCCATCTCACCGGAGAGCATCATGTGCGACGGTTGCCTGGCCGAAAGCGACCGGCTCTGCGCCCACTGCTACGAATGCGACATCCGGGCCTGCGCCCGCGAGCGGGGGGTAGCCAACTGCGCCTGGTGCGCCAGCTACGTCTGCAACCGGCTCCAGGCTTTCCTGGGCCAGTCTCCCGAGGCCGGAGAGGCCCTGGAGCACATCCGGGCCGGACTGTGAAGAACTCGTGGCTCCTGTCCGCTGATCCACCGTTGCTGGCATGTCACATTCTTATCCACCTATCGGCAAAGAGGAGGCTAGACATGACTCGAAGCAAGGTATCCCTGGCCGTGTTGATCGCCCTGTTGCTCCTGACGGCGTGCGTGAGCCCCGGCCTGACCCTCCAGTACCAGATCGGGGGCTGCCAGGGCGAGGACACCTCGCGCAGCCGGGCCGACAACCGGGTCGAGATCACCGTCCAGGACGGCGCCGTCCACCTCTCCCAGGATGTATCCTACGTCTGCTGTGCCAGCATCACCCTGAAGGTCGAACGAGAGGACAATCTGATCAAGGTCGTCGAGACGAACGAGGGGGAAATCTGCCGCTGTATGTGCGGGTACCAGATCACGGCCAAGGTCGGCGGCCTCCCCTCCGGGACCTACCGCGTGCAGGTGTGGGGGATCCAGTATCAGGACGTGCATCCCTTGGAGCTGCTGGGGGAGGCCACGGTAAACCTGTGAGGCCGTTTCCCTCGCAAATCGCGGGGGCTGTCACTGGCTGGCCCTTCTTATACCCATTGCATCTGAAGAGGCCATCTTTCACCGCAAAGATCGCAAAGGCTTGTCCTGAGCGGAGCCGAAGGAACGCCAAGAGGAGAATAGGAAAGAATCTTCGCGTTCTTGGCGTTCTTTGCGGTTAGACGTGGTACTTTCATAGTCGGTATTACTTGCAGCGGCACGAAGGTCGTGCATCTCGGTCCGGGGTAGAAAGTGAAAAGGAGAGATCGCCATGGAACGCATGATCGCCTACTGCGGCATCGTCTGCACCGATTGCCCTGCCTACATCGCCACCCAGACCAACAACCGCGCCCTCCTGGAGAGCACGGCAAAGCAGTGGTCCGAGCAGTTCAACGTCCCCATCCCGCCGGAGGGCATCCTCTGCGACGGCTGCCTGGCCCAGAGCGACCGTCTGTGCGGCCACTGCTACGAGTGCACCATCCGGGCCTGCGGGATGCAGCACAAGGTCGCCAACTGTGGGGTATGCCCCGACTACGGTTGCGAGCAGATCAAGGCCTTCCTGGTCCAGGCCCCGGAGGCGGCGAAGGTGCTGGAGCAGGTCCGGGCAGGGTTGTAGAGACAGGGCAACACGGGCAACCGCCGGGTCGAAGCGCAGGGGCCGTCTGGAGACGGCCCCTTTCGTTTGCCGAGAAGGAGTAAGGACGGGCAGCAGGCTCTGCAGCGCCCACAGGCAGACGTGGCCCCCCTGGGGGATGCGGATGTCGCCGTCGCGAACTGCAAAGGAATCGCCCGGCTTCATGGGTGGATCGGCCGTGCAGGTGCCCAGCACCTTGCGCACGGTGACCTTCAGTTCGTACACGGGCATCACTCCAGGAGGCCGCCGTCGACCAGGATGCCGCGCAGGGTCTGCTTCTCGCCCTCGCTGAGGTCCAGCATGGGCAGGCGACCGGGCCCGCCGTAGTAGCCCAGCATGTCCAGGGCGACCTTCAGGCCGACGACGCCGAAGCGGGCCGTCACCGCGGTGTTGACCGGGATCATCCGCCGCTGCAGCTCGGCGGCCCGGTCCCATTCTCCTGCCTTGAACAGGCGGTAGATGTCGATGCACGGCTGCGGAGCGATGTTGGCCAGGGCCAGCACGCCGCCCACCACGCCGACGGCCAGGGCGGCGAAGAAGAAGCCGGCCGACCCGGCCAGCACCTGGAAATCGGGCCCGGTCAGGCGGACGATGTCGCCGATCTTGGTGATGTTCCCGCCGCTGTCCTTCACCCCGATGATGTTGGGGTGGCGGGAGGCGCGGGCAACGGTAGCGG
>Ga0315296_10003434_pt1 | contig 13203 bp, 16 predicted proteins | sample YL17G14_18_MG_FD_203921 | JGI IMG/M metagenome (GOLD analysis project Ga0315296, IMG submission 203921) | Sediment microbial communities from Yellowstone Lake, YNP, Wyoming, USA - YL17G14_18 | ecosystem: Environmental > Aquatic > Freshwater > Lake > Sediment | place: USA: Wyoming | collected... | reverse complement strand
AATATGTCAAAGAACCCTCCGCTGGATAAGGATATTTGACATATTCGTTTGTCGATGTCTGTATCTTTTTGATGAATACTCCCCGTGAAATCGTTTTTCCGAGACCGAATCCGACAGAATAAGTCTCATACGGGATTGACTGTCCGAATGTCAGTTTGTAATTTATCCCATCCAAATGGCCCGTTGAATCAAACTGCATCGGTGTTTGATTGCCGAGTTTGAGATAAGTCTTGCAATCCAGCACCCGTGTGCATTCAAAACTACATCCATAATTTGGTATTATGCCACATATAATCGTATTACATATCTCGCAGGAGTCGGTCATGCCGTGATCCAATGCATATTGACTGGCCCACAAAGTCATTTCATCTATCCTACATTCATCACTAAGGCAGGTAATCGTGCCTTGACCGGGATATTTCAGATAGGAAGACGAGCTTGTGGTCCCGTAGAGATCCTTTATCTTGAAATTGATATAATTCAGATAGTCCCCGGCTCTCGCAGTTGTCGGGGTATAAGATAGTGTATGGGGAGTACCGTTCAAATCAGTAACGATATATCTCGCAGTGCTTCCAGCGACAATCGAGTAGGGATAATAGACCCCTAAATATTTGTTGCTGCCGTAGTTGAATTGTGGAATCTGTGGTTTAACATCCAATGCCGTATACCCTGCGCCACTCGTATGGAAACGATAATTCATGATTCTATATATGTCTATGGGTGTCGAAACAAGGATATAGCACTGTCCGGCTGCGTTGGTGGTGCATGTTTTGACCTGTAGGTAACTTGAATAATAGTCAGTGGAACTCGTGATTAATAGGCCGTTGACATTGTTTCCCGATGCATTTGTGACCGTGAAATTGACGAGTGTCCCGAAGGTGGCGGCAGTGATGATGATATTTCCACTCGCATCCCTTCGTATAGTCCTTCCTTCTTCGAGATTAATTTCCTGAGTGTTGGTTAAGGCAGAAGTCAGGTTTAAGAGGATGTATCCATGTTGGACATTCGTGTTGTTGTAGACCAAATCCATCTCATTGTAAGGGGTTGTGCCTGACCCAGCCATTTTGAGCCAAAGGGTGTATAATCCCTCAGTGATTCCAGTAAAGTTGAATGTCCCATTCGATGCGGTTGTCGTCACGCTTGATCCATAGAGGGTGGCATCATTCTTTGTCGGAAGTGCCGTAATCCTTTTCACGAGGTAGACATCATATCCCCCTAATTTGATGTCGGGAGAAGTCAGACTCCCCGTCTTATCTTTATCGAAATAATAGGTTCCCAAAATGTTGAATGTTGATGGGGCGTAGGTCTGTATAATGTTCAACGAAGTGAATCCAGTGAGTTTTATTTCAGTCACATTCAACAAATAGTCCTGCCCAAATATGCAATTTTGGGAACTGCACACTATGTTCTGAGAGGTATAGTTCGCTTCATATTTTTTAAGAACTGAATTGTAGTAGAATACGATTGAGTGGGTGAAATTGTTTGGGTCTAACATTATGCTAGATGTCACATCCAATGAATTATTCACATTTCTCGATACATTTTGCGTAACATCGGTCAATGCGAAATTGTCATAAACATCCAATGTCAATTTATATTGAGTATTGGGCGCCCAACTCGAATTGTCTACAGTTAAATGATAATTCATCGTTGTGCTTCCAGTCCGTAATGCTGAGGCCCATAAGGTTTCAACATCCCCATACCAACTGAAATTTCCGAAATAAGTCGCATTGTAAGAACCGACACAAGCGGGTACGACTGCCGTAGCGGTCCATGTCGCAGTTCCGGCATCATACGATAATAGTTGATTGGAAACCTGTTGCTGTGGGATTGAAAGACTGCATGTCAGATTTGCATAAAGATTGTATCCGCTTGAAAAATCAGGAAAGCTCTTGACAGCGAAAGAGTATGTCGTTCCGCTATTAGAAATAGATGCATTTTTAAGGCGTGTCTGGTATCCAAGGGTGACATTTGTGATTTGAATATCATATCCGGCAATTCCATCCCAAGACCGTCTTAATTGGAGGATATAATTATTGAGCGTGTTTGCGCTGAAATTATAACTGAAATATCTCCAATCGTTTGTAGGTTGTCCATACATCCAATTCATCACATCATCTGTGATTTTTGTCCCGTTTTGATATACTTGAGGGAATCCAACTCGTGTCAGAACTTGCCCGTTGCATGTCGTATTTGGGACTGTATTCTTCGCATACCATGAAATATTCATCTGCTTATATAAGGTTCCGTCATTGCTTGAGAGATTTATTATAGATGAATTAACGATATAATATTCCGAAGTACGTGCATCAGCAACGACAGTGTGTTCGCTGACATTGAATCTTTGAAGATACATTCCCAATTCTTCAGTCAATGTCCATGAAGGATTGTATGTTTCGTTTACTGATGTTGAAAAAGTTGAATCGGGGACTAAATTCGAGAACCCTACCGATAAGAAAAAGGATAAAAATAAGAAAAATAGGTAAAATGGTTTGTTCGTGGGTAACATTTTTCGCTCTCTCCGACTATTTGTTTTTCATACGCTTGAAGAGTAAGACGACCCCAACCAGAATCGTTAGGATCATACCAGCTACGATTGCCCACACTAGTGGATTCGCTGATTGTGCTAACCCTACAAGGACTCCCCCGATTATATCGACCACTACACCCGGGACATCTGTGGCCCCATAGGTGGCACAGTAATTCTTAGTCATTGTAAGCGCATTACTGTTGTTGTTTCCACCTAAGATGTAGTTAGTCACTTTCTCTTTCCATTGGGAACTCGGGGCAGTTGCTGTCAGTCGATATGTAGAGTTTGGAAGATCATCTTCGGCATCTTTCGTTCCGAATTTCCATACTCCAACAGAGGATGTGGTGGTTGTATTCCCACTCACATTCAAAGCTACGGTCACTCCTGACAGTTTGGATCCACAACTATCGGTCAACGTGCCGTTTAGTGTGTACGCCATTCCAGCCGGTAGAACGAATAACATCGCCACTACGGCCATTATAGGTAGGAGTTTGTGCATCATTGTATCACCTTTCCGTGAGGAAAGTAACGATTCTCCTAAGTTAAGCCCGGTTGCCCGGGCCGTTAGAAGAAAAGTGGTTTCTCCTCTTACCTACCAAAGTGCTTTACTGCGTAGACTACTCCGCCTATCAGCGTTATGATCATACCAGCTATGATCGTCCACACCAAAGGTGTCGCTGATTGGGCTAGTCCTGCAAGAAAGCTACCGATAAAGTCCACGACTATCGAGGCAATATCGGATGTTGCATATGTTGCAGTGTATGCCATGGTTCGGACCTCCATTTCCGTTTTTAGTCGGCACGTGGGTAAGCAGACTTATTTACTATAAAGTAATCAGAAATATATATGCATTTCGGTTGAGAGAAAGACTTATATACTACTACTGCCAATAAATTATAGATATACGCTATGGGGGATAAGGTGAGTAAATGAACTTGATGAAAAGACCGAGCTTTGCGGCATTCACGGAACTTGTGAGTAAGAACCCAGACATTAAACACTACAAAATCAGCCCGAGCTTGATTAAGTATATGTCGAAGAGGACTATGGAGTTTGCCAAAGAACGAAAGATTAGGATTATTCCATCAGATGGTCATCCGGGTCGGCCTCAGAAATATGATGATCAAGAACGCCAATCGATAATCGATAGTGATGAGACACCGAAAGAAATATCTAATGAACGAGGCATCCCACTTAGGACCGTGTATTTCATAAGGTCGGGTGGATGAGGTGGTTTAGGATGATTTTAAAATGCAAATGTAATTATACTTGGGACTATCGGGGAAAGAAGAAGCATACTGCGACTTGTCCAGACTGCCATTCTTCCGTCAAAATACCCCAACACTGACCAATTTTTGCGTGTAAAGATAAGAGAAGACAGAGAAAAGGATGCAGAAAATGACGATTATTGCGGCCCGACCTCTGCCTCGTTCCATCTCTTTTCCTACATAGAGGCACCAAAGGGATGAACTCACTAAGAAGACCCGGAGATCAATCCAATAGAAGAACAATGGCAAAAATGATATGAGAAGATAAAATTCTCCCTTCAATGTGTTGATTGTGTTTCTCAGTGCCACCAACCATATCGCCGGGAAAGTGACGATGAAATAGGAGAAGATGCACGATAGGGACGAAGTGATTGCGCCTGTTGAAGAAAGGCAGTAGAAAGGCGCCTTATTTCTGAAAAATGACATCCCTATCAGATAAATCATAAAGATTGCCAATGCGTAATAGACGAACAACCTATGGGCGAAGACGATGAGGACCATGCAGATAAGCGCCTTAAACGACTGATTTCTGAATAAGAAGATCAACATTCCCAAGAAGAGGCACATAGCTAGGGCTTGGGACCATATGTTAGCGAAATAGTAGGAATTGGTTATCCCTGTCCCGAAGAGATAGACGAAGAGACCGTAGAATGCGGTTTTCGTGCTTTTGGTCATCTCGAAAAATAGCAGAAACAGTAGGTCGGGTATCAGGACAAGTGCTAGAATCGAACCGAAGATGAAGGATCCGATTAAGGCAGTCTCCTGCGTGAGTTGGAACGGGAGGAGAAAGAACCTGACTATCGATGGGAAAAGTGGCGGGTAATCCTGTGGCTGTATCACCATATTGGCGTAGGAATAGGAATCATTCGTTATCGGGATGATGGTGCTGTAAATCAGAGCATAGGCTAGAATGGAGAGAAATGCTAACTTAACATATGTGGGCATGAACATCACTTTATTTTAATCGCTTTTTTCGGTGGTCGACCCCTCAATCCCCCGCTTACGACACGGCATCTCCTGTCCCTTCTTTGGTTATTGAATCGAGTGAGAAATCTAAGTGATTCGCCATCTAGGACGATGTGGGCGATTTCATCCTCTTTGGCATGTACTCTCTTTTCGAATTTATCCCTGCGACTTTCAAGCGACTCCACAACTTTTTCACCCGAATCTCCTGCCCATTTCCCTGTCCATCCTATCTTCGTATTCTGAAACATAGTCTCTCGGTCCTTCTCGGGATCTCCCCTTTCTTCTTGATTTTCCAGTTCTTCGTGGTCGTGGTTCATACCCCCGTTCCCCACCAACGACATCATCGAACATTCTGGTTGCACCACCCATCTCCATTAGTTTCTTGACCCCTTTGGCGCCGGTGATGAACCCTTTTTTTGCAAATCCGAGAGCTTTCTTTTCGTAAGGCAGAGCTCTCTCTTGTGTCTCTCTCAAATCTTCATATCCGCCTCTGATGGCCCCGAATACTTTTTTTGAAAGAGGAGGATGCATTCGTGCTCGGTCTTCGGCTAGTCTTCTCTCAGCTAATCGTCTGGATAGTTCATTGCTTCTTAGTACATGAAACCCAAGACGCCTTGCCATTCTTACTGGATTTTTCGCCAACTTCATTCACCTCCTCTTATCGTGCTTTCGCATGTATTCTTCAATGTGATCGTGAGAATCCATCATCTTATCGGCATGATTCGAATAGTGGTCGACCCCCTCCCCAAATCTGTCGGGATGGTCATCTGCCATCGGACCCCGTGATTGCCCTTCTGGATGGGTGGATTGGGTCAACATCTTCACCCCGCTTTTTAGGATTGGCGCAGCGGCACTTATCACCCGTCTCGACAGGCTGGGTTTTTTAACGGTCAAGCTCTTCAAAAATGAGTCCGCCAATGAATCATCCATCTCGTAGAGTGTTCCGTTTATTTCGAGTCTTGCCATCTCATCTCCTCATTTTCTTCGATTGCCATGATATATGCCTGTCTATTTGGCGTTTTTGTTCATTCAATCTTTCCAAGTCCTTTTTCAGTCTTAGTGCTATTTCCAATTTCTTCTTCCTTTCGGCATTTTTCAGTCTTTTTATGAGTATGTCCCTCATGTCCATTAGTTCGGCTGCTTCTCCCATCAGTCTGTCTCTTTTTTCGGACATTTTATCTCCTGAGCTTTATGATTCTGACTTTCTTTCTTGGGTGACTCGCTAACACCATCTCCTTGATGTTCTGAGCCATCTTCTTGCTCCAAACGACAGTGGAACGCCTACCTGCCCAGAGCGGTCTCCCTTTTACGCTGACTTCGTACATCGGCAATTTAATCACCTCTTTCTATGCAGTCTCATCCAAGCATAATAGACTTCCGTGCCTTTCTTTTTCCCGTATTCCTTGATGAATCGGCGCTTCATCTTTTTTGCAGTTTTAGTTCCACATGCCATGATTTTACCTCCAAATCCAATATATGAGTCCTCCAATCATTGCAAGAAACATGAGGCCTATGATGATGTAAAATATATTATCCACGAACCATATCATGATTCCACTCAACCAATCCGCAATTCCGTATTGATTAGCAACCATGAAAGGGACAGTCACATTACCACCACAAGCCTGTACCCAAAGGATATAGCTCTTTCCAACGACATACTTCGTTCCGATGGAGAATAGGCCCGTTGTATATGTGCCACTATCGGGAATAGTGTATTTCACTTGATTTGCAGAATCCTGATAAACCTCTTCAATCGGGATGTTGTCTTCGGCCCTAAGCACGAACATATCTATCTCATTACCCCAATTAGAGGAGTTTATGTTCGAGAACTCGATTTGGAACCCAGCTGAGTAATATTGGGTCACTGCCGGTTCCATCGTGACATTGGTTAGGGCGCAGGGTAGAGCGATTGCTACCATCATTAGTAGTACTATTGTAATTTTTGCTATTTTCATTTATTTCACCCCGGTACATAGTTGATAATTATTGCTTTGTCTGCAAATATATTGATAATATCCGCCAGTTGATGAACAGTTTGAACTGGTTGTCAATGTTCTTACTCCAGCATTCCATATATCATTTGCTGTCAAATTGCTATTTCCTTGTCCACAGGCGATTACAGTCAATTGTCTATCACCATATCCCCACACATCAGAAGATGACAGATTTGAATTCCCAGCTCCGCAATAGGTCAAGTTACTACTACCTACCGCCTGTGTCAGAGTCCTTGTTGTCGCATCCCAGACATCGGTTGAAGTCAGATTGGAGTTTCCCTGACCACATGAAGTGAGGTTGGATGAACCTACCGCTTGGGTTAGATTTCTTAATGTGTATGTCCAGACATCATTCGCAGTCGTGCCATTTGTCGAACAGTTCGCACAATAAATAGGCGAAGTGACATTAGTTATATTTCCACCAGATGTCACGACCTTGAAATCGAATGTTGTCAATCCTCTTGTCGCATAGTTCCAAAAGTCCGATATAAGAGTTCCGTATGAAGAGAGAGTCCTTGTCCCGACAGACCATACGCCAGAATAATCGGATAGGGTTCTCGTTCCATATCCCCATATATTAGCGACCATACTGCTTAATGTGGAAATGATGCTGTCCAAATCTGGCACAACCGTCTTGTTCAGCGTTGTGTTTATCTGCTGAACGAATGGAATGGATTGGTCAGTTGATTTATTTATGGTCAGATTGGTCTGCTGTCCATACCACATCGCCTGATAGAGCGTTGAATTCTGATTAGCGTCAAGACCGCCAGACGATGAAGTTGATTTGTTCAAGGTCGTGTTGGTCTGTTGTGCATATCCCATCGTGTTATAAAGTGTCTGATTCTGGTTCGCATCCAATCCGCCCCCAGTCCCAGAGGCGAATGATCTGACGAAGAAGGTCTTGATTGCAGAAACTCCAGAAGTCGTATTGATTCTCACTAAATAAGTCCCATTAGCATTAGCAGGTAGCGTATATTCGTTGCAATAATATATTCCATTCCCCAGTTCATTCATAGCATTGTTATGCACTATATTTCTATTGCTATCATAAATAGTCGAATTGACTGGTTGGGTTGTCTGGCCAACTCCGCTTGAATTTCTCAACAAAGCATAAATCACGACAAGAGAAGAGGGTGCTATCTGATTATCTACGCTTATATCTATTGGGTCGCTTACGCTACTATACGCAATCTGAATGGGTGGTACATATGTATTTATAGTAAGTGTTCTATTACCATTCGTAAAATTGAGATTTTGATTGTTGTAGCATCCTATCGACCACCTCACATTAGTATCGACTCCAAAATCATAGGTTATCGTATTGAGCGAGTTGTTTGTTATGGCGGTTGCATTCGCCGTTGTCCATAGCCATGTTCCCGTCCTATTAGTATAGAGAGAGCAATTTGTCGCTTTACCCCCATAGAAGGTCGGAGTATATCCGAACTGAATATTCTGCGTTGTCGTATTGGTGGATGCGTCTGCTGGATAGTTGAAGGTTATAATCGTCACATTTGCTGGTGGTGCTCCTCCAGTGACCGACATAGAAGAAACAGAAGAATAAACTGCTGTTGCCGATGTGTTTTGTGCCATGCATCGGAAGTTATTCCCGCTACTCACCAACACTCCCTTTATCGTGAAGTTTGTTGATTCTACCACAACTGTTCGTAAATATTGTGGATTGCTTCCCCCTGAATCGTTGAAAGAAATATTGACGGCGGTATTCGTGGCATTCAGATTTATCCATCCGCCAACCGTTCCGTTGGCATATTGCAAAGATACATTATACAGTTGAGCAGTTCCAGTCCCGCTTATCGTTGTCGTGCAGGTTATGTTATCCAGCGTTCCTTGTGCAATATCCGACACGCTACCGATTGAAATAGTAGCAATTACTTTGACGGCGTATCCACTCGTCAAGAGCAGACAGAACACCAATGCAAATAAAATCTTTCTCATAAATTTCCTCCTATGAATAAGGAAAACCCTATATAAATAAGTAATCCAGCCAAACAGAGCCAAACTAGGGGGATTCGAACCCTTGACCCTACAATGATACAGGCAGCCACTCCGATCATATACAGGAAGAGTTTGAGTGGAAAGCCCGTATTTAATAAAGATGATTCTGTAATTTTAGTGATTATTTTCGGTTTTACTACGATAAGTGTTTTTGTTGTTAATGAAGTATTGCATTGTACTGAGATAAAGTACGTTCCCGCTTTACTTGGTGAATATTGTTGAAAAATGTATATTGGTTCTCGTCCCGTGAAGTTTTCGGAAGAGAAAAAAACATTTCCATATTGATCGTATATGATATAACTAACGATGTCCCCTAAACTCACTGGACTTACAGAAAAGTAAAAATTAGTTGCCGTATGTATCTCGTTGTCTGCTGAGATAGCACATATTCCGCTAATTATACTTGGGGGTGTCACTGGATATGCTTTCGCTATGGTGAACGTCCAATTCCCCGTCTCATTGGTCAGCCCGGGAATGGTGCAGTTTACACTCCAAGTGTAGGTTTCATTGCCCAAAGCACTCAATGGGAATGTATTCAGACTTCCGTTCAATGCGCTTGTATTTGTCTGACTTAGTGTCCCGTTTACTAAGAGGGAACATGAGATGGTCGTATCCGATGCATTCACGAAATATCCCAAAAGAATGTCGTTGGTCGTGTTTGTCGTTGCATTTAGTGGAAAGACCTGAGTGATGATCGTGAAATTATCTATCACTGGAGGCACATTTTCGATTGCACCGATATATGTTTGTTGGGGTTCTTCAATCACATCACGCCAAATGAGGTTATCTGCATAAAATTGGTTGGCTACATAACCAAAAGCAGTTTCACCGATATTGCCTGAAAATGCTACATTAGCCACCAGACTTCCATCGAGTGTCACATTGACATTGCCGTTTCTCCAAATCATAGTAAATTTCTGCCAGACATTAGCAATTGAAGTCACTGGGTAAATGTTTCCAGTTGAACCCGCCCATCCACAAGGGTAAGCACCATTGCAAAGAGTGGTGCCTAAATATGTTCCAGAATTGCCGCCATCGACTGATTTGATGCGGACATCTATTATTCCTGCATTTTCTACATTATCAAACCCATATATGATATCGCCATTAGCACCCCCTGCATTGTGGTATAGACAATAAACATCAAAGCATCCAGTAGAAGTTATATTTAGATTTGCTGGTGAGGTAATCCCTCCGAAATGCCCAGATGGGGCTACGCCATCAGTATAATTTTGAAACGATTCGAATCCCCTAAAGACTTTGTTTCCATCGAAAAATGAATTTCGGGAATGATTAGAATTGTTGTAATAGAAATAAATTGTCATATTGTAATCTGTGTTGAGATGACTAGCATTGACAAAAAGTCGCCAATCAGATGTGGCATTGTATTCGTCATTGTAATAGAAAATTGGGGTATCATTGAGGTATGTCACGAGACTGTCATTGCAATATTTAGTCTCTTGACATGCATCTGCCCCCAACACGGTGTCATTTAAGATGGTTATCGCATATTCGTTAGTATAGTTGTTGGTCAATGTGCTTATGTTTATTTGGACCCGGTTGTTATATCACGATGACCATGAGAAGCCGATGCCTGATAAAATCATCAAAAAAAGTGCAATTATGATGAACTCTTTGAACTCCATGATTCCCCTCATCCTCAGGCGTAGACGACCCTGACATTGACTCTCTTTCTGACTGCCCGTTCCCCCCGTTTCACTTCTTTTTCGAGGAACTTCTTGGCCTTTTTGTAGTCTTTCTCGTGTTTTGTAAGGTAATCATCAACTTTGTCCCCGAGCTTGTACCCTACGGCAGCACCCATGTAGGCGAGGGTTGGCATTCCTTTCGCAGGAGTGGCGCCCAAGGCGATTGCAGTCCCCCCAGCTCCGAGAATCGTCCCGACATTCTCTAATCTTTCCCGTCTGCTCGGGCCTTTCGTATAGACATGTATGACCCCTTTTTTACTCCATTTTGTCCCAGTCGGGGTGGTGACTGAATGGATGTCTTCTTTCCAGTCCTTAGGTATTTTCACAAAAAGAGTATGCCCCCGTCTTTCGAGTTTTGGCATATGTCTCGGGAGCACATGGCCTTTCAATGGTTCTCTTATCCACCAACCGAACTTCTTTGCCATGGTCTCACGCACCTTTTGGGAGGTAACCCATAGATTTGAGATCACGCTTGGTTATGAGTCCGGCCTTATAATAGTCCATTCCTGTTTTTTTCATCCTTTTATCAAATATCTTGAAGGTCTTGCCTATCATGATGCCTTGGCGCTTGACCCCGAAATAGTCCCTCTTGACTATCGGCAGCTTTGAATGATGCGACCTTTTTTTCATAATCTCCTCTCTAAAACCAGTATCTTATGGAGTATCTGTTTTTTTGTGACTCTATGGAATTTATCTAATTTTTGTGAATATTTTTTATGGAATTGGTCTAATTCATAATCTCTTCTTTTCAAAGCATCGATGGTACTTCTAGCTACTCCAGAGGTGAGGGATCCTAAAGCAACGGTTGTTCCAGCAATTCCGAGTTCAGGATGTCCTATTAATGTTCCACCGACAGCAGTACCAAGTCCACCAACAGAGGCGGCTAATTGAGCTTTATCTAATCGGGATAAGTATTTGTCTGCTTTTTTTATTCTCAAATATTCTCTTTGTGAGATAGTCATAATCTTCTCCTTACATTTTTGGGTAATCGGTTCCTCTTCATATTGAATATTTCACGGTAACTTTTCTTGAATGGACTAAGCAATCCCATACTCTCGCCAAAAGGAATAAATCACTTCGGATATAAAAAACCATAGTATTAAATAGGGATATTTCCTTAATGATTTAGGAAAAAAGGAGATAAGGTAAATATGTTCGAAAATTTTATCGGAAAAAAGATAAAGGTAATCTTTGAGGATATTGACTCCAAAGGCAACCCTAACAAGGTCATTTTCGGAGTCTTGATCTCTGTTTCTGATGGGTTTTTGAATCTGAAAATGGAGGATGACAGCGTCTATTCCGTCAATACTTCAAAAGTTGTGGCCATCAAGAATTTCGGGAAGAAAGACCATCGTTAGTTAGATTTTAGTTCGTACCGCAATCTGAGAATCAGTCCGTGAATCTTGTGGTTATCGTACTTCCTTTGCCATTTCTTTAGGCGTTCAAGACTAGCTATTAACAGGATTAGTTCATTGTCTGACAGTTTCATCTTATCCCTTCCTAACTCTCAAATAGATCTCGGTTCCTTCTTAGTCCCATCAAATAAGTCCTGATCGGATTGTTTTACCCTCGCTTTGTCAGGGGTATCGAGGAGCAAGACATGCAAAGTCCCCTTTCTTTTACTAAACAGTGAAAATCGCCTCTCGCATCTCACACACTTGACCCTCTTTCTGGCCTGAGAGAGCTGCTTCCAGCCGCAAAAAGGACATTGCACTAGACACGTTTCATTGTGCATTTACATCATTCGTATTTTGCGCTTGATAAGTTGTTCCTTTGTCAATCCAGTTCGTTTGGTCCAAGAGTCCAACTGGGTGGGATCATTGAGTATATTTGCCCCGATTTCTGGTTTTAAAAATTCTTGCAATGCGTTTCTTTTCTCTCTCTTATGATTGCGTTCTTCCACTGGCATAATAGTTAAAAGAAGTGCCTCTTGAGAATTTGGTGCAGTATCCTCAAATGATATAGATTTAACTGGCCACTTTTTCACTGTTGCAACAATATGCCCACATTTACAAACAAGTTCTAGGTCGATACATGTCCCATTAAAATTTGATACTCTTTTTGCATCTAGCTTTAGTCTTCCACAATATGGGCACTGTACATTTGGATGTATAAAACTGACATTCATAGTTACACCTTCTCTTCCTGTGGTTTAGCATCTAAAATTTCCTTGATTTCTTCTTTCTCTGTCTTCGGTAAGCCCATCAAATCGAACCCCTCGGAGGTGAACTCGTAGATGCCTTTAGCCCTCATCCGAATCAATCCTGCGGATACCATTGAGTTGATTCTGCGAGAAATCATTGAGTTATCTATTACTTTGGTGACCTCTCTCAATGCATCTGCTAGGTGGTCTCTCGGGAAGGCCTCTTTTGCACCATTACCATATACCCTCAACATACTTTGTTTATAATTTTCCATTGAATCCATAAAATCACCTGAATAAGTTATAGATAAACATACATATAAATGAGGGGGGTCAGAGACACACACCATTTTTCACCGGCGAAAAGAAAAATCCATCCCTTATAACACATAAAAATCATAGTGTTATAATGTAAAATTAGAAAAAGACATAGACACCATGTTGTATATATTGTATATTGTGCAATAATGTTAGAATATAATAGTAAAATATAACCATACTACGGAATCGCATTTGGCATAGCGATTGCCTCGTGGGGGGGTGGCCCGTCAGATCTCGGCAGAAATTTGGTGTGTCTTTG
>Ga0315296_10003432_pt1 | contig 13209 bp, 16 predicted proteins | sample YL17G14_18_MG_FD_203921 | JGI IMG/M metagenome (GOLD analysis project Ga0315296, IMG submission 203921) | Sediment microbial communities from Yellowstone Lake, YNP, Wyoming, USA - YL17G14_18 | ecosystem: Environmental > Aquatic > Freshwater > Lake > Sediment | place: USA: Wyoming | collected... | reverse complement strand
CAATCTGTTGGGCGTTTTCAACGGTAACGCTTTTGTCTTTCACTCAATAACCCCCGAATGTTCTCCTGATTATCTTGGCGGATAACATAAAAAGGGTTATGAACGGGCAATCTTTAGTTGAAATAAGGGCTGATTGATGAGTCATGATTGGCAAGAAAAGAATAATCTTCCATCTAGACATGGATTCTTTTTGATGGAAATAGACCCTTTCAACATGGCTCACTTTCTCTTCCTGTAGACAGGCACGTCTTCCTTGCTGTCAAATCGCACGAATTCAAATCCTGCAGTAATTAATGCGTCTTCTTCTTGGCTTGTCTGAGGGCGTTTGGTGACGTATTCTTCGCTCGAATAACTTCCATGTTGATACGCGCGCGCGAGCTAAAAGACCAACTCTTCGCCAATATTGATTTGAAAACCCGCAGAGTAGTAGAGTGGCAGGACAAACAAAGAGATTCATGGTTAGAATAGTGGCACATGCACTTGCGGAAAAAGTTATAGCTGAATCACAAGAAGCTATTTGATTTAGTGAACTGCGTTGCTTGAAGGTAAACTTGTGAACCTGAAGGTATTGGAAAAAGATAATTTGCCATTGTTAGCTGACTGGAGCAACAATCCAGAATTCTTTAGTGACTTTTGGTTTCCACAAATGTCTAAAACAGAGTGGGAAAAAAGGTATGACAGCCTCACCCCTGACACGAAGTGGTTCTTCATAGAGAAAAAAGACGGCACGAAAATCGGAACCGTCTTCCACTTTTTAAACGGAAACTTCATGGAAATAGGCTATATCCTCGTTCCGAACGAAAGGAAAAAAGGCTATGGGTCTGAAGCTATAAAAATCATTGTTGACTACCTGTTTCTTTCAAAGGAACTTGTGCGTGTTCAGGCTATTACTGGTGTGGATAATTTTGCTTCTCACAGGGTTCTTGAAAAGGCAGGGTTCACAAAAGAGGGGATAATTCGTAAGAGTGCTTTCATCAGGGGAGTCTGGCAGGACGGAGCACTCTACAGCGTCCTCAGGGAAGAATGGAAAGAACCAAGAGTTTTGACGAAAACCAAATGAAAAAAATGACGATAATAGAGCGCGCGCGCTAATCCCAGCGACCTCCCACAAAGACTCAAACAAATTGCTAGCCTTTGTTACAATATTATCGACAGACAAGTCAAGGCACCGTCTCCCTTTCGGAATTCTGATATCTCCAATTCCTCGACTTGAAAACCCTCTTTTTCCACTAGTTTCCTGGTCTCAGCATATCCTTTTGCCATCAGAACCGTTTCGTTTACGGCAAGACAATCGGCAGCATATCCCTCTCCTCTGGGAACGAATATTTTTCCTAAGCCGTGCAAAACGTTTGTGTCAAAGCACCCTCTCGAAAGAATTACAGTTTCATTTCCAAGATACGTGCACGCAGACTTCAAGTGGAGAACCCTGTGAATCTTTACTGGAACTACGTTCATTCTGCTGTTTTCCAAGATTTTCTTGAGCTGAGCTACAACGTGCAGATTGGTTCGAGCTGATATTCCAACGAAGACTCTGTCCTCAACTACTAAGACATCTCCACCGTCGATTGTAGCGGGTGGATTGATACGGTATGTCTCCTTAAGTTTTCCCATGACCTTTGCGACTTCAGCCACTTCGTTCGCTCGGGATTTCACGCGCATATTGCAAATGACCGCCTTTTCTCCGAATACTAAAGCGGTGTCCTCTACAAAACAGCAGTCAGGAAGAGCGTTATCGACTCTTATCCAGATCAGGCTGAGTCCAAGCTTCTGCAACGTTCGGCAATACTCAGCATGCTGTATCTTGGCAAGGGCAACATCTATCTTTTTACGATTTGTCCGTATGCAATGGTCGTATGAGTCTGGCACAGGTCGAACGAGAGCATGTCTTACTGAATCAGCGTTCGTTGATTTCACGCTTCAAATTCTATTAGCGTATAGCTAGTTCAACCTTTTCCGCGCGCGCATTCTATACGATAGTCGGTTACTATGAGTTGGTAGGGGTTCTTCTTTACAGGGAGCTCATCGACCTTGTCACAGTTCACGACGTCTTCGGTAGTAGCAATCCAATAAGGTTCTATGAGAAGATAAAGCCAGTGGTAGTGGAAATCAGAAAAGTTGAACCTGCCGCACTTTTAGGATTTGAATATCTTTGCCATGAACTGAAGAAAGAAGAACCACAATTGAAGAAAGAATTCCTGAAATTGCAAGGGATTTGAATATCTTTACAATGAAATAAAGAAAAGAGAGCAACGATAGTAGAAGATACTTAGCGCGGGCTGTCATAAATTTTTCATTGCTTTCTTGAGTCTAGCTAGCTGTGAAGTTGTCATTTGCTTTTTTCTATCTTCTACTATTCTTAGGAACATGGCTTTGTTTTCATCATCTATCGCTGGAAGACTATTCTCAAAATGCATCGCCACATCACGCGGTATGCAGTTCTTTAATTGAGAAAGCAGGATAGGTACGACATCTGATTTGCATGATTTGCTGGAAGATGCAACTTTCGCAATGGTCTTGACACCCCAAACAACAGTTATGAGTGTGCCTTTGTCGATTGCTAGTTTGACTGCATCGAGATTAGCACATATTTCCTTCGGTTTCAAGTCTGCGATTGTAGATAGTGCAATCATTCCACCCCAAACTAGTCGGTTGTTCTTACTTTTGAGGAGGGCGAGAAAATCTTCCACATAGCCAGCGACTAGATGAGGCTTCACATAGCCTATGTGGTAGAGAACACTGAGACAATCACTTTGAACGCTTTTGTTTTTGTGTTTTAGATTTTCCACAAGTTCTGCGATTCCAGCTTTATTCTCGGTTTCAGCAAGTGTTTTGGCTAGTTCTTTGTTGGGGACTTCATCGCGCCTATTTTGAAAATAAGAAATTTTGTCTAACACAGACATAATGGATACCGCTGACCAGCTTCTGATTGTTTGAAAATACTTTAAAGTCTTTGGTGATGAAGCTTGTCTTTGTCCTTTGGCTCTTTCTTTAACAAGAGATAGCCTTATCCATGACCTAACTTGCGCGCGCTATGTTCTTGAATTTTTGCGGAAAAGTTATAGCTAAAACGAGAATAAACGTTGTTTTGGACGTGTCATAATGGAATCGATGATGAAGAATTTCATGAAGAACATGAGCAAAGAAGATAAGCAGAAAATGATGCAGGAATTCATGAACAGCATGACAGATGAAGAAAGAACAGAGATGATGCAATTAATGATGCCTATAATGATGAAAAACATGAAGCCGAGCATGATGATGCCTGGCATGATGAAGAATTTTGATGAAAACGAATGCAAGAAAATGATGGCGGAAATGGAACCCGAAATGAGAGAAAAATGCAAGAGAATGATGACAGCCTGTTTGGAAGCCTCTGAATAGATGGAAAAGACAAAAAGGTTTGGTCGGAAGTGACTTGGACAGAAAACTCAATTATCCTAGAACCACAACCCAACACCAGAACGGTCTTTACAGGTCAGGTCTTGCCATTTTTGAAAGGTGCTGGAACTCTTAACCTATTGTGTGGAAACTGCAATGCGAAACTGGTTGAAGGCATAAACGAAGGACAAATCAGAAATATCGTGGTCAAATGCCCTATCTGCAAGTTCTTCAATGAAATTCCCTGAATAAGAGCCAGTTTTTGGTTTTGCGGAAAAGTTATAGGTGAACCGAAACAAAATGGTGAACGATAGTTACGTGGGTATGGCACGTTTGACAACAAGACGAGGAAAGAAAAATGGTTAAGATTCGCATGTCCGAGATGACTCGGGTTGATATTCAGAAAGCCCTGGACAGAGGTTTTGACACGGTTGTATTCGCTGTGGGCTCAAATGAACAGCATGGACCTCATCTGCCTACCTGTACGGATACGTTGGAAGGTGATGTTTTAGCGAACAAAGTGGCAGAGAAGCTCGGTAAAACTCTTCAAGCACCCACTATAAACGTAGGATGCTCTGACCCGCATATGGTGTTTCCTGGAGCCGTCAGCCTTAGACCTGAAACGCTGAAAAATCTGATACACGACTACTGCGTAAGTCTGGCAAAACAGGGATTCAAGAACATAGTCATACTTCCATCTCACGGCGGAAACTTCAATGCTGTGCGAGAAGTAACTGAGGACCTCAACAAGAGTCTTGAAGGAACCAAAGTCGTGTCTTACACGGACCTGAACGGTCTTCTTGGATTTCTTGCCGAGTTTTCATCTAAATATGGAATTACGGCTGGTGAGTCAGGGGCTCACGCAGGTGAATCTGAAACATCAATGGTTTTAGCGATACGTGAAGACCTGGTTGACATGAAAAATGCTGAAACAGGCTATGTGGGAAGCTTCGACGATAAGATGATGGGTCTTATGTTTAGTCAAGGCATTAAAGCCGTAACTAGGAACGGTGTGCTTGGTGACCCCCGCAAAGCCAAAGCTGGTCAAGGAGAAGAGTATCTGGAGCTTTGGGCAGAGAAAATGGTAGACTTTGTTCAAAAACAAGTTGATATCTGAGTCATTCAGAGTAGAAGACACTTTTGGTCATACGCTTCAACGTCAACGCGAAAAGAAGGTAACCCGCACTTGACTCTGCCAGAATTTACCAAGAAAGAAGATTCCGAACAAAAGAAAAGGGGAGAGGTTGCGGGTGATTTCTCCAAGAGGATAATTTTCCATCTAGACATGGACCATTTCTACACGGCCGTCGAAGAGCGCCTGCGTCCAGAACTGAAGGGCAAGCCCGTGATCGTTGGAGCCGACCCGAAGGAAGGCCACGGGAGAGGTGTCGTCAGCACGAGCAATTACGATGCGAGAAAGTTCGGAGTCAGGTCTGGGATGCCGATCTCACGTGCCTGGAAGCTTTGCCCCGAAGGCGTGTATTTGCCAGTGAACATGGCGTTGTACGTTAAGGTGTCAAACAGGATCATGGAAATCGCGCGCAACTTCGCAGACAAGTTCGAACAATGGGGGATAGACGAAGCTTTTCTCGACGTAACCTCCAGAGTCAAGGATTCTGCCGAAGCCCAGGCTTTGGCACGGGCGCTGAAACGCGAGATTTTCCTTCGTGAGGGTTTAACCTGTTCAATAGGCATTAGCTACAACAAGCTTGTCGCGAAGATAGCTAGCGATATGCAGAAGCCCGACGGTTTAACGATGGTTGAAGAGGAGGATGCTGAAAAGTTTCTTGACTCTCTTCCTGTTCGGAAACTGCTGTGGGTTGGAAAAAAAACCGGAGAAGCGCTCGAGAACATGGGTATCAAAACAATCGGAGACTTGGCACGGAGCGACCCGTCTGCGCTGGTTGAAACCTTCGGGGTCATGGGCAACCAGCTGTATTTGATGGCTCATGGCATCGACCGTAGCGAAGTTGAAGAGAGAAGCGAAATCAAATCCGTCGGACGCGATGTAACGTTCCAAGAAGACACCGATGACCTTGATTTCATCCTAAAGACCCTGGACGAACTGGCAGAAGACGTGCACGGGGAAGCATTGAGTCACAAGCTATACTTCAAGACTGTCACGGTCAGAGTTCGATACGAGAATTTCGAAACCCACACACGCTCGAAAACTCTGCCTTTCGTAACCGACCGTCTGCAGGATCTGACCAAGACAGCCCGAGAGCTTATGTGGCCGTATTTCCGGCCTAACAGGAAAATCAGGCTTGTAGGTGTCCGAGTTTCCAGTTTTGTTTCAGGTTCCAATCAGAAAAAACTGTTCTAATCTGCCTCTTTAAGCTCAGTCCATGAACAATAGTTATTAACCAGTCAGTTGAAATCTGTTTTCGTCATGAGCTCTTGAATGCGGGAAAGGAAGATGGCTGCGAAGTCCGGCGTGAAGATTGTTCTTACTGCTTCAGCTACTGAAATGAGTGATTTTCTCAACAATCCATTCGTTGCTTTTGCCGGCGGTTTTGCGAAGGGTCCCATACCCCTGTGGTTCTTGAGAAGAGCGCTTTACCCTCCCGCTGGACAGAACAACGGTTCAGGAAGAGCCAGGGCTGCACCTTACGGTCTCAGAAAAGTTGAATCTTTACTCTTGGAGAACGGTTTCGACGAGTCAGAAGTGGCAGTCGTTCACCCTTCGAACCTCGACAGCTTCGTCGGCCCAGACACAAAAGTCGTTGGCATTTCTTCTATGGACCCAACGGGCATGGCATACGTCAGCAAGACTTATTCTTCAATCGTCGGCGGCGGAGAGCCTCTCAACGCTATTGAATTCAAGAATCTTGTCAGACACCGAAGTATCCGGAAATATGAGCCTAAAGTGATCGTCGGAGGGTTCGGGTCTTGGCAGCTGGAGAGGAAAAAAGTGGCCTCCAGTTACGGCGTTGACTGCGTGGTCATCGGAGAAGGCGAAACGGTTGTCAACGAGGTATTCAGAAAAGCCGTTAACGGCGAGCCTATTCCTCGCATTGTCCGGGCCACCGGATTTGCGAATCATGACAGAGTTCCGTTAATCAAACATACGGCTATTCACGGATGCGTAGAAATCTCTCGTGGTTGCGGACGTAACTGTCAGTTCTGTACGCCTACAATGCAGAAGAGACGCGACGTACCGCTCGACAAGATCCTTAAGGAAGTCGAGGTGAACACCAGAGAAGGTGGGTCACGCATCACGTTGGTCACCGAAGACCTTTTTCTGTACGGCATGAAGGATACTCGTTTCGTTCCAAACCGAGAAGCGATAGTCCGACTAGTGAAGAGCGTGGCGGCGGTTTCCGGCGTGAAAGGTGTACAACCGTCTCACAGCAGTTTGGCTCCCGTGGTCGCCGACCCTGGAATGGTGAAGGATATCGCAGAAATTCTGATTGTCCATAACTGGTACTATCACGGGTCAAAGCCGATCGTGACGTCCGAGATCGGGTTGGAAACTGGCAGTGTTCGGCTGATGCGGAAGTACATGGCTGGCAAGATGCTTCCATTTAAGCCTGAACAATGGCAGGAAGTTGTGACACAGGCTTTCGGAATCATGAACGACGTTGACTGGTATCCATTGGTCACGTTGATCATAGGTTTGCCCGACGAGCGTGAGGAGGATGTTGTTGAGACGTTGAAGCTGATGGATGAGTTGCATGATTTCAACGCTTTCTATGTTCCATTGTTCTTCGTGCCCCTGGAAAACTGTCTGTTGATGAACAATCAAGGCACAGAGTTGGATACGCTCACCAAAGCCCGCTGGGAATTGTTCACGCGTTGCTGGGAGTACAACGTGCGGATTTGGGGAGACACGTTTCTGGAGCACAGAATTCCAAGTCCTTTGTTGTTCAAGTTTGTTAAACACGTTGCCATCCCGTTTGGCGGAAAAGTGGCAAGCGTCTACTATGGCATGAAGCATGGAGAAGAGATGGAGAAGGCCATTTGGAGAATGGCCACGGCCTGAAAAAGTTTACTTTTTCTTTATGCGCCGGATCTCGAAGACAATGGGGTTGTCATGATCTGAACAAACACAGTAGACGACATTCTTGTCTCTTTCCCACGGAAATTCTGCGCTAAAACGCATGGCATACAATCTAGGCGGATAGTCGTTAATGCACTGTAGCAGATGGGTCCTTTGACTGTTCTTCCGTTGAAGACTATTTTGCCGCCAACTTTCCGAAATGACACGTTCCCTTCAGACTTTTCACTGTTACTTCCTCAAAAGTCATTCTCGTTCACCATTATTCGCTTTCAATGTTGGGATATTTTTTTCTTATTTCCTGATCAGCGATCTTTGCGATCATCGCGTTTGATATGAGCACATGTCTGACCCCTTTGAGTTCGGCGAGCTCTGCAGGTTTTTGGTCTTGCGTCACGAGGAGAAGATCATGTTGTTCGGCGTACTCGACTATGTCTTTGTCTTTTGCGCCTTTAAGACCGGCGTGTTGGGCGGTCTGTGCTTCCCACCCAAGGGTTTCGAAGTATTCTTTCAAGCCCGCGTACATCTCATCCAACAAGAGTTTCAACGTCTGTTCCTCTTTTCTCTAATCTGAATCCGTGTATTTAGGGGCTTCTCGTTCTTGCGGCTTCTGCTTTAATCATCTATGGATTGAAGCGTCTCGACGGTTTGGCCAGGAAAAACGGTCACCCCAAAACTGTTCAACATGTCTGCATAAAGCTCTCATGTAAGATATACAAACCATGGCCCTTACCTCTTTTCAACGCGGCGTGAAGGCGCGGGAAGGCTCGCTTTCTTTTCTTTCTCGCGTTCGGTATCGGTCAGTTTTACCGAATTGATGGAAAACGATTTTAGATGAGAGATTCGTTATTTGGTTGTGTGCCTGACATGATTGTGAAGTTTAAGGATTTTGCTGAAGAAACCATGGGCAAGCTGGCTGATCCTGGCCTGTTGCTGGTGGGTGCGAAGAAGGATGGAAAACCGAACGTAATGGCTATAGGCTGGGGTTTTGTGGGCGTTCTGTGGAGAAAACCTGTTTTCGTTGTCGCTGTTCGGCCTTCACGGTTTACGCATGAGTTTATCGAGGAGACGGGCGAGTTCACTGTGAACGTTCCCGGTAAAGGAATGGAGGAAACCGTTAATTACTGTGGCGAAGTGAGCGGCAGGAAACATGACAAATTCAAGAAGTGTAAGCTCACTTTGGTTGCAGGGAAGAAGGTGAAGTCTCCAGTGATTAAACAGTGCAAGATTCACTATGAGTGCAAGGTCATGTACCGGCTTAAGGTAAAACGAGATCTTATTCCAGCGGGCACGAGGAGAAAATTCTATCCAAAGGGTGACTATCACACGCTGTATTTTGGGCAGATATTAACAGTATACTAGGCCGCGGTAAGTATCATCATATAAATCCAAAATGGTTTATTTCTGATAGGCGCGCGCTTGAACGCTTGCATGTAGCATGCGAAAAATTGTTAAGAAGTGAAAAGGCATAGTACTGTGTGGCAGATTTGTATGGAAAAGTTTGGAGTTGGCTTTGTGGGTGCTGGCTGGATAGTCAACACTCATGACGTTGGAGCTTGGAGAGTTCGCAACGCGCGCGCGTCTGTGTTGGTCAAGCTTATGATGGCCTATTATATGGCTGAAAAGGGGAAAAAGCTTAGTTTTCCCCTGAAATTTTGGAAAGTTTTGTGCCCAAAGTGGCACAGGGAAAATGGAGTCCGCAAGATCTAGCAAGTGCCAATTCGGAATAATGTAGATTGTCCCGCAGGTGAAATGATTGTCGAAAATAGGGCACTGGGTTGGAGTGGATCTAGGAGGTACATGGCTGCGCGTTGTCTTATCGGATGAAAAAGGCAATTTTGTCGACAGAATACGAGAGAAAGTTGACAAGAGTAGCGCCGAAGCAATCAGTGAACAAGTAGTCAGGATCATACGTTTCTTGTGCAAGAGATACGGATTCCAAATCAAGATTTTGAGAGGCGTCGGCATAGCGGCCACAGGTCCATTGATACAGGATAAAGGCGTGCTGACCAAGCCTACGAATATCCCTTTTGACCTTGTGCCCCTCACGAAACCTGTGAGTGAAGAGCTTGGCATACCTGCTTGCCTGATTAACGATTGCGCCGGAGCCGCCTTAGGTGAAAACACATTCGGTGCCGCAAAGGGCCTGGACAATTTTGTTTTCATTACTATCGGCACTGGAATAGGTTGCGGGGCGATCGTTAACGGTACTCTGTTATTAGGAAAAGATGGAAACGGACATGAAGTCGGACATTTTGTCATAGATTCCGAAGGAAAACTGACATGCGGTTGTGGAAAACCAGGCCACTGGGAAGGCTATTGTTCAGGAAGGAATATCCCGAACTTCGTGAGAATGAAAATCAAAGAGATCCCTCGGGAAGTTGTCAATCGAAGTCACTTGGTGAAACGCGTTGGCGGCGATTTCTCAAAGCTGAATGCTGCAGATCTGTTTGATGCCGCCAAGCAACACGATGGTCTTTCTCTCAAGCTTGTTGACGAATTAGGGGTTTTGAACGCTATGGGCTTTGCCAATGTCATAAGCGCGTATGATCCGTCGTTGATGACTGTGGGTGGCACAGTGACGCTGAAGAACAAGAGGATGATCTTGTCACCCATCAGAAAATACGTGGGGAAGTACACGGTGAACAGAGTTCCGAAAATCGAGGTCACTCCTTTGGGAGAGGACGTTGGTCTATATGGGGCTGTGGCCACAGCTATGAAATACCTATAGCGCGCGCATTTGATGCGTTGCTAACATGGTGAAGTGCTGATGCTCAAAGATTATAATGGTTGATATGGGGTTTTGACGTTGAAAATGTTGAAAGGCATCAAAGCAGTGCTCTTTGACATTGATGACACTCTCTTCGATACTGCAACACTTGCGAAGATGGCGAGGATGAACGCGGTCAAAGCAATGATGGAGTCTGGGTTGCTTATTCATGACCTGCAGAGAGGGTACAGGTCTCTTCTGAGAATTGTTGAGAAGTATGGGGCGAATTATGATCAGCATTTTGACAGGCTACTTGAGGACTTGGGTTACCCGCAAGATCCAAAGATTATTGCTGCGGGAATCGTTGCCTACCACGACACAAAACTTGCATACTTGAAGCCCGATCCTGATGTGATCCCCACATTGATTGTTTTGAGAGACAACGGTCTCAAGATAGGGATTGTTTCTAACGGCAGGTCGGTGAAGCAATGGGAGAAAATCATCAGGCTGGGGCTTCAGCATTTCTTCCATACCGTTGTTATTTCCGAAGAAGTTGGTTTTGAAAAACCTGACACAGAGATTTTCAAAGTGGCTTTGAAGAAGCTGAATGTCAAACCTGATGAGGCTCTCTACGTGGGCGACACACTCGAAACTGATGTTCTGGGGGCAAACAAATCCGGAGTTGTCTCAGTCAGACTACTCAAGAAGAGACAAAAAGAGTCCCCGGTGAGCAAGACCATAAGACCAAGAGCGATAATAAGGAGAATTTCCGATTTGTTGTCGCTTTAGGGAAGCTTATGAAACCTGACCCCCTTTACGTGATGGAAAAGGATAATAGCTGTCAGATTGATTTGGCAAACGTGGTTCAGATGAAGGAGAAACTCGCCGAGAAAGGCGGGAAACCAGTAAGAAGAACCGTTCTTTTTGTGTCAACTCGCGCTGGTGTCGGAAAAGAGGAAATACAAGCAGTAGTACCAAATGTGCAGACAATGCTATCGCAGTAACTTCTGGAACAAGCGCACTCGCGCTGCTCTTGCAGCCGCAGGTTTGGGGGCAGGAGATGGCGTCTTGCTTCCTCCTTACACTTTCATGGCCCTGGTTTGCCATGTCAGCACAAAACTAATCTATTGCTTAGTTCGAAAGAAATCGGGAGAAACCAGCGGTTCAGCCTTTGAGAGGGGGGCAAAGAGGATTTTGGAAAGACTTCTAGTTGGCTTGGCTAAGATTCTGGCCATTTTAGGAGTGACTCTCACTACCGTTGCGGCGATCATTTGGGTTTTTACAAGTATCCTCGTAGCGACGGGCAATTTTCTAGTTGCTATGCTGTCTGTTTATTTGCTCGGCGGATTGGCTGCTTTTGCTGTCACATTTATTTTCAATGCTGGTGCAAAGATGCAACCTGCGGTAGCCACGAAATCAAGAATGCGGACACACTGGGCTATTGCGCTGATGGGAGCGGGAATCGGAACATTAGGCATTGCGCTTCCCAGTTTTCTGTATGGAATTGAAAGCAACGAAGGTTACTACTCTGACAGCCAGATTCTCATCATATTCACAGTGACTCTTGGGGTCTTGCTGTTAGCGGTTGGCCTAATTCTTGGAGGGGCGTATTTGTTCCAAAGCAGACGGCACGATGTGAAATGAATGCAAGGATAGTAATGAAGTCTGCTGCCTCGAGGGTCCCGCATTCGATAATCATCGAAGCAAACAGAAAATGACTGGATAGAAAATGGGCATCGGACACCAGTCTCGATTCTGCTTACCACACCGACAAGATGTGTAGTCTTCTTGCTAGCTCCTTTTAGCGACGCATTTATCTAGCTTATTTATACTAGGTCCAAAGAATGTTGACATAATCATCACAAGGGAGAACCGAATTTGAAACCTGCTTTACTCGTAATAGATATCCAAAAGGATTTCTTCACCATAAATCAAGTTTGCTCAGATTCGTTGAAATCGGCGATAGATTACGTAAACGCGGCAATAGACCTTTTCAGAAAGAAGAACCTAACCATCGTCGCAATACAGCACAAGAATGAAGAAAAAGGTCTTGTCTCAGGCAACCCAAACTTCGACATGCCCGAAAGTGTGAAGGTCGAAAATCAAGACATCCATATTGTTAAGACTTACGGCAACTCTTTCACGAAAACAGGGCTCACAGAAAAACTGAAGGCGTTAGGGGTTGACACTGTCATTCTGACGGGGTTTTGCGCAGAATTCTGCGTTTTATCCACATATATGGGCGCCCAAGATTACGATTTTACACCCATAATCCTCAAGGGTTCACTTGCTTCTGATAATACAGAACACATCAGGTTTGTAGAAGAAATCGCGGAAACAATCTCTTTCGGTGCTCTGAAGGCGGTGCTCTGATCCTATTATCATGGCCGGCTAATCTTCTGGGCGTATATTGCGAAAGTGGCAACATTTATTACGGCAGCTTTTCGATTGTTGGTGCTAGTCACGTCAAATCAGAACAGTGAACGTTATGGTCAGGAAAGAGACGATACGACAAAAAGCCACGGTCCCTGCCGAACCTGCAGAGGTTTATGAGGCTTTCATCGATGCGAAGAAGCATTCTGCGTTTACTGGTAGCAAGGCAACCGGCGATGGGCGAGTCGGTAGCAAATTCACAGCTTGGGACGAATGCATCTCTGGGAAGAACATCGAGTTGGAGCCTGGAAAGAGAATAGTTCAAGAATGGGCCACGTCTGAATGGCCTGAGGATTTTCCTCCTTCACGCTTAGAATTGACTTTCAAGAAAGTGAAGGGCGGCACGGAAATATCGATGGTTCACTCAGATGTCCCGGCGGAGCAAGCTGATGAATTAAAAGAGGGATGGACCGAATTCTACTGGAAGCCTCTTAAAGACTACTTCAAGAAATAGCCGAAAGGAACGGTAGCTTGGCAATTCTGAAAAAACGGAGCAAAAATCGAAACGCGCGCGAGAGGTAGCGGGTTTCTTCCCTTGAATGGAATTCGCAAATCGGCCTGCAGTTTTTTAGCGGAGTGCATGCATGTTTGACAATGACTCGAGTGCCCTCATGGTTTTTTCATCGACATTTGCTGCTCGGGCCACGTCAGTCAGTGTAATTAGACCCACTAATCGTTTTCCCTCTGTTAT
>Ga0315296_10003431_pt1 | contig 13212 bp, 10 predicted proteins | sample YL17G14_18_MG_FD_203921 | JGI IMG/M metagenome (GOLD analysis project Ga0315296, IMG submission 203921) | Sediment microbial communities from Yellowstone Lake, YNP, Wyoming, USA - YL17G14_18 | ecosystem: Environmental > Aquatic > Freshwater > Lake > Sediment | place: USA: Wyoming | collected... | reverse complement strand
GGTTTGTGTATCCATGACCGATAAGCATAACCCGGATTGGTGATAGTTCGGAAGACGGTTCCCGAAGGAGGGCGGATTCTTCGGATTTCACCCCACGCCCCTGGGAGTGGGGCCCCGAATCCCGAACGCCGGACGCCGAAGCACCGCAAATCAGTTGGCGCCGAAGATGCTGAGGTCGTAAATGAAGTCCGGCCGCGCGCTGCCACGCCAGTCGAGCACGCGAACGTAGAATGTCACTGGCGTACCGGGGGTGCCGACTACACGCAATCGCGACTCGGAATCCAGGTTGTAGCCCAACTCCACATCGTCATTGAGGCAAGGCTTGTCATACAACCCGAAATAATCACGAGGGTCACGGCAGGTCGCAAGGCGCTCGCCGTTCGCATCCACAATCTCGATCACCGTGTCGGTTGGAGTCGGTTGAGGTAGCTGTTGGGCTACAGTCTCCACCAGCACCACCGCTCCGGGCATTGCCGTCAGCACATAGTAGTCGGTGTCGGGGTTGGCGGGGCCAGAGACGGGGTCGGCGTAAGGGCTGAGAGAAGCGCGGAACGAGCCGTTGGAAATCGGCGTGGCCGTCGCGATTGAGTCGTTGCGTCCCGGACTAGATAGGATAGCGAGCGTGAGGATTCGCTCATCGAACTGGGGCGGCTGTGCGCTGTCCTCGACGCGCACCGTGAAACTCTGGGTCCCCGCGGTTGTGGGATTGCCACTGATCTCACCTGAGGAGGCGTTGAGAATTAGTCCATCTGGAAGGGCCCCCGCTACGATCTGCCATGTCACTGGCCAACTTTCCCCGGTGGAAAGGAGAGATGCCCGGTAGGGGAATCCGGGCCTTCCGTGAGGCAGCAAACTGGTCCGGATCCTCAACATCTTGACGATCTTTAGGTGAATGGACTTGGAGACCGCGGGCTGGAACGTGCTCGAATCCCTCACGGTTGCCGTGAATGAAACGTCGCCCCAGGTGTCCGGGTAACCGAAGACCTCTCCTGTGGAGGGATCGAGTTCGAGATCCTGGGGCGGATAGCCGGACCATATATAGGGTGGCTTGCCACCGGTAGCGGTCAGCATCCCGTTGTACGCTTCGGCAAAGTAACCGTCGGGCAGACTGGTCGTCGTAATGACTAGCGGCTCGTTGATGCGCAGGGTGAACGCCTGTCTCGCTGTGACGGGCGACGGACTCGAATCAGCGAGTTCAAGGGTGAAGTTGTAGGCGCCGGCGGCTGCGGGAGTGCCGCTAATCCAAAGGCAGCCATAGTGCTGGGGGTCGGACAGTCTCAGTCCGGCTGGCAGACTACCTTCGACCAGACGTACAGTGAGCGGCACCATACCACCTTCCACCTGAACGCAGATGGAATACTCCGCCGCCTGCGCGCCGTCGGGCAAGCTGGTAGTGACGAAAGTCGGGGCCGGAAGCACCCGGAGGCCGAAAGCCCGCGCCGCAATTTGCGCGGGAACCGAGGAATCCGTCACCTGCACGGTGATGGTGTAGGTACCTGCCTGCGTCGGAGTGCCCGTGATTTCTCCCGTTCCGGGGTCAATGGCAAAGTCCGGGCCTGCTGTTCCTCCCGTGATGGCCCAGCGATAAGGCGGAGTCCCACCCAGAGCCTCGACGATGGAACTGTAAGCCCCCGTGGCGACACCACCCCTAAGCGAGCGAGTAAGAATCGCCAGCCTGTTGTCGATAAAGAGCGAAAGTGATGCGGTTGCGGTTTGGTCCCCATCGGTTGCGCGCAGCGTGAGATTGAATGTGCCGGCCTCAGTGGGAGTGCCGCCTATATATCCCCCCGTGTCAAAGTGGATGCCTTGCGGCAGAGTTGACCCGGGCTCCAGGCTCCAGTAGTAGTATCCCCACCCGCCGGTAGCTTCCAAGTGGGTCCAGTAGTCCGTGGCAACATTTCCATCTGGCAACGCGGTAGTGGTAATGGCCAATGGGGTGAGGACGGCCAGAAACACCCAAGAGGTCGCAATCTGTGAAGTGGTGTCCTGAACCTTCACGGAGAAGTAGTAAGTTCCGCCGACAGTGGGAGTCCCGCTGACCACTCCCTCGCCATTCAGGCTCAAGCCGGGAGGCAGAGAGGAGCCTGGCTCCAGGCTCCAAGTGAAAGGCGGGTCACCCCACTCCGCCTGCAAGGTTGCACTGTAAGGCTGGTCCAAGTGGGCTGGCGGCAAGTTGGTTGGGGTCACATACAATGCCTCAATCAAGAGGAAAACGGTGGCAGTAAGGATCTGCGTGCTCGAGTCGTGTACCTTCACACTGAAGACGTAGTTGCCGCCCGCGGTGGGCGTCCCGCCGACGGTGCCTGAACTGCGCAGGTTCAGCCCCGGGGGCAGGGTGTAGCCAGACTCCAGGCTCCAGGTGTACGGCGGTTGGCCGCCCGTGGCTTGCAGAGCGTAGCTGTAGGGTCGGTTGACCCTCCCGTTCGGTAAGAAAAAGTAGGAGGGAACCAGCAACCCTTCGCTGACGACCAAGGTCAACTTGCGGCTGGCAGTCTGCGACCGGCAATCTCGTACCTGGAGAGTAGGGCTGAAGGTTCCGGCTTCGGTAGGGGAGCCCTCAATCTGCCACTCGGTGCCCATCGTAATGCTCAGACCTGGAGGAAGTGAGGTAGCCGACCACTGGTACGGTGGAGTCCCGCCGGTGGCGCGTAAGACCTGGATGTAGTACCGCCCCGTCACCGCGTCAGCGAGCGAGGCCGTGGCAATCGTCAGCCGCGGCGTGCCGGGCGATGGAGCGGCACCCCCGCCTCCGCCGCAGGCGGCGAACAGAAGCGCACAGGCAAGCACCAGCGCAGCGGTGAGCTGGCCGAGCTGTACGCGGTGTGTTTTCATGTTGCTACCGCGGCGAAGATCAAATCCTCTTTGCGTGGCCAGGCAAGGAGCGGCTCGCGCCGCCACAGGCGCGCGCTCTCAAACGAGTCGAAGCGTGCCGGGGTCCCGTTCAAGATGATGTTGATTTCGCTTTGCACACCCGCCGCCGTGACGGTCACCGTGTCCTTTTCGCTGGTAGAATCAGTCGCCGATTCGTTCACGTTCCAGAACTCTTTGGGGCCGGGGCTGGGGATAGGCGGATTGAGTGGCCCGACGCTGGAGCCTCCCTCGAAATATTGGCTGATCGACTCGACTTCGACCGTGTAACCCCCCGGCGGAACAGGGATGTCATACGTGCCCACCAGCAGCGGGTTGCGAGAGCCAAACGGGCTGCCGCCGTCGTTGGTACCCGTGAGGGGCTGTCCGGGATTCCCTGTGAAGAGGTAGCCCGAAACCACTGACACCGCTACCTTCCTGGGATTGACTGTGTAGCGGGCGATGACGTTGACGCCCTGCGCGTGAGTCACGCCGTCGGAGAACAGGATCGTGCCCCTGATCGTCCCGTACCTCGTGGTGAACGGCACCTGGCTTGGGGGGCCGTTCACAGTCTCCGGGTAGAGGCGAGAAATCCACGCGACATCGTCGGGCGCTAGCATCGGCAGACTCGCAGTGCTGCGCGCCTGACAGTGCGCAAAGGGGAACATCAGCGGCAGACCAGCCAAATCCGTCGCATAGCACTGGCCCGAGGGCCGCCTTAGAACTTCCACGTTGATCTGCGAATGATCCAGCCCTGCCAGGTGGCCGAACTCGTGGGCCATGGCTTCGTCGAACTCCGCGGCGGTCATCTCCAGGTTGGGCGGGTAAGAGGACGGTGTATCAATGCCGTCCTGGAAGCGTCCGTTTAGGGCTGCTAGCGCGGCAACGATGTGTCCAGTGCTGAGGTTGAGATTGCAGGCGCCCGCAAAGCCGATGACCCCCGGGTCGCCCGTCAACTGGTCGAAGAGAGTGCCGTCGGCGTCGAAGATGATGGGGCTCTGCGTGCCGTCCACGCAGGAGCCGTCCACGGCATCGAATTCCTCGACCGTACTCACGTCGCCGTCGGTGAAGGCGCCCGCACTCAGAATTGGGCCGGCGTTGTTGAAGGAGATGAAAGCAGTCGGGACATCCTGCCAGACCTGAAACATCGCCTGCACGCGCACGATGCCGGTCGGGTTGTCGATGACCACGGTCCCGTCCGGCTTTCGGCTCAGGGGGCCGCCGTCGGTGCGGTACTGCACGGGCATGGCGGCCGGGTCCCAGATGAATGGCTGCCCTTCCACGCCGAAGCCCGGACCGCCGACCAGCAGGGGTCCACCGGCGCGGGCTGCCCACGGGACGAACAGCAATCCCGAGAAGACCAGCGGGGCCGCCATCGAAAGCATCCAGTTCGTGTTGCGAGTGGGCCCGCGCATAAGCTACCTCAGGCTGACGGCGGCCAGTTGCCGGATGAGGTCTTTGAGCTCACCCGACGGAACCGGGCCCGCGCGTTCCTGGGAAACGATGGTCGCCAATTGCGCCGGCAAAGCGATGCGCTGGCGCTTCAACTGCGGTTCAAGATCGTGGAACAGCCCGGCGTTGCCGTGGCCGTTCACCGCCATTTCTCTGCCTGCCGCGTCGCGCAGGATGCGGAACCGCCCTTGCTCGAGCCCGGTCGGGCTCGACAGACCGTAGCGCGTCGGGGGATTCATGAGGAGGAGCAGTTCCTGACCCTTTCGGTAGCCCGCGGCGTCGTAACGGTCGCGGATGTCCCAGATGTACTGGCGGAAAGTGAAGGTTGGGCCGGCTTCCCCCTTCAGAGTCTCGCGCACCCGAAGGGTGACGACGACGGTGGTGAGATGTGTCAACTCAGGGTGAGGCTCAACGCGAGTGCTGATGACGTTGCCGCGGAAGATCACGGCTGCTTGCGCGACCAACCGGCCCAGGTTCCGCGGCTGAGTCAAGGCCCCTCGCTGGGCGCTGAGGGGCACAGCAGCCAGGAGAGCAAGAACCACAGCGCCGACAGCTCGAGTCCCGAGAGTGGTCGGAGACGCAAGCGTCATTGCCGTTACAGTAAAGCCGAGCTAGGGCTTTGTCAATCGGTAAATTCGCAGGCGTCGCAGATTTAGCCTAGCTAGGTACCGCTGGCAGCGGTGGCCAGCAGGACCTTCAGGCAGGGGGTTTCTTTCACGTAGGCAAACGCTTCGAGGCCGGCTTCGAGCGGAAAGGTCTTGGAAAGCAGATGGCCCACTTTGACCTGCCCGCGCGCCAACAAGTCGAGGGCGATAGAGAAATTCCCGCAGCGCGATCCGAGCAGAGTGATCTCATCAACCACTAGCTTAGAGGTGTCGAACTGCGCCTTCTCCTGAAAGGTGGATTTCATCACCACCGTGCCCCGCGGCGCCACCAGGCGCAAAGCGTCGCGGAGGCCGGTGGGTGAACCGGTGGCCTCGACGACCACGCGGAAACTGCGGTCCCGGACTTGGCCGTCTCCGGCAGTCGTGCCCTTGATACCCCAGGAGCGGGCCAAGTCAAGCTTCCAGCCGTGCTTTCCGATCACAGTCACGTTGGCTTTGGCTTGGTGCAACACCTGAGCCACCAGCAACCCCAGCCGGCCATCACCCAGAACGGCCACCTGCGTGGCGGGGAGCACGGTCATCTGCTCCAGGATTTCCGCCGCCGCCGCCAGCGGCTCGACGAACACCGCAGCCTCATCCGGGATCGACTTCGGCACTTCGTGGAGATTCACGACCGGCAGAACCAAATACTCGGCAAATGCCCCATCCCGGTTCGCGATTCCCAGGACCGTGCGGCGGGAGCAGTGCCGCCCGAGCCCCCACAGGCACAAATCGCACTCGCCACAGGAGATGTTGATCTCGCCGACAACTCGCTTGCCCACCCATTTCTTCTCCGCGCATTCCACCACGTGTCCCACGAACTCGTGGCCAAGAATCCCGCGGAAGCCCGAGTAACCCTTGAGGATTTCGAGGTCGGTGCCGCAGACGCCGGCTAGCGTCACCTGAATCAGAGCCTCCCCAGGCCCCGGGCGGGGCTTTTCCACCTCCCGCAGTGCGAGTCGTCCGTCGAAATAGAGGGCCTTCATGGGCTTGCGGAATGCGCTTTGATTAGTCGCCCTTGGAGCGGCTGATCCTGAATGCCGGGCTAAAGCGCAGCGCTACAAGCGCGCAAAAGCCTCGGCGAGCTCGTCTTCCTGCTCCTCAAACACGGTGCGCAGGTCGAGGAGCAGTCGGTCGTGCTCGAGGCGCGCGATGATAGGGGGCGAATTTCGCCGTAGGAGCGCGCCCAACTCTTCTGCACTGTGGCGCGCATGCGCCACTGCCACAAGCTTGGTGGGAAGCGACTGTCCGGGGGTCGAGCCGCCACCGATAACCGATTCCCCGTCCTCGAGTTGGACCCTGAATCCCGGCTGGGTGGAGATCCGTTCTGCCAAACGCGTCGCCCGCGCAGCTATTTCCTCCCGCGTGATATGCATCAGGCGTAAGGCCGGGATGGCCTGCAAGTCACCGCGCAAATATGCGGCAAGCGTGGCCTCCAGTGCCGCAATCGTGAGCTTATCAACCCGCAGGACGCGAAACAAGGGATTCTGGCGTATCTTCTCGAGCGGCGTGCGTTTCCCCGTCAGGATGCCCGCCTGCGGGCCCCCCAGCATTTTGTCGCCGCTGAAAGTAATCACGTCCACTCCCGCCTTTACGCTTGCCGCCGCCGGCGGTTCGCCGCGGATGCCGAGAGGGGTGAAATCCACCAAGCAACCGCTGCCCAGGTCTTCCAGTAACAGCAGCTTGTGTTTCCGGGCCAGCTCCACGAGTTCCTCGAGCTGCGGACACTCGGTGAAGCCCACAATGCGGAAATTGCTCGGATGGACACGCATTACCACTCGCGTGCGCTCGTTGACGGCCGCTTCATAGTCAGCCAGACACGTGCGATTGGTCGTCCCTACTTCACGGAGGGCGGCGCCGCTCTTGACGCAGATGTCAGGTATGCGAAACGAATCGCCGATCTCGATGAGTTCGCCGCGTGAGACGATCACCTCCCCACCCTCGGCCAAGGTGTTCAACGCCAGGAAGACGGCGGCAGCGTTGTTGTTGACCACGAGTGTCCGCTCGGCGCCCAGCAACTGTGCGAACAGGCGGTCGGTGTGCGTGTCGCGCTTTCCCCGCTCTCCCCGCTCCAAGTCGTATTCCAGGTTTGAATACTGCGCGGCGGTTTCCGCCAGGTGCTCGACGGCTTGGCGCGCCAGCGGGGCACGTCCCAGGTTGGTATGCAGAATGACGCCGGAGGCATTGATAACCGGGCGGAGCGACAGCGCGGCCGTGGCCTGGGTGGCGGCGACGATTTCCTGCTCCAGCAGCTCGACCGAGACGCGCGACAGTTGGCCGCTCGCGATCCTGCCGCGCAGGCTTTGCAGCACCCGGCGCGTGGCGTCCACGAGGAGTCGGCGGCCGACGTGCTCTGCGAGCGCGCGCAACGTCGCACGGCCCAGCAGCTCGTCGACCGCTGGAATCTGCCGCAGTAAAGAAGCTTCCGCACGCTCGGAACTGGATTCGGGAAAGCTCATCGCCAACCTTCGCTGTCACCCGGAAGGACACTGCCACCGGAAACGAAGAGCGGACAACAATCGCCGCCTCATTTCAGCATAGAAGCCGGAGAGCGTCAACTTTTCCGTTGACGCGGCGCACTTGCCCCGGGGTATAATTTTACTGTTCCCACCGATTTGTGAGGGCGCGCTGTGACCACCGAGGAAGAACTGGCCAAACTCGAGGATAATATCCGCCGACTCAAAATTGAGTACGACACCTATTTCAGCGGCGGCCAGCCACGCCCCCCGCACGATACGGTTTTCCGCGTGGAGTCAACCATCAAGAAGTTCAGCGACAACACGGCGCGATTAAACTTCGGCCAGCGCTTCAAGTTCAACCAGCTTATGCAGAAGTATGCCGTCTATAGCGACCTCTGGCGGAGAAGGCTGAAGGAGAAAGAAGAGGGTCGTGGACGCTTTGCGGCGCAACCACGGCCCGGGGAGGAGAAGGCGCCGGACGGTGCCTTCCGTATTGTCTGCTCGAACCCGGAAAAGGAAAAAGAGAAGGTTGATGAGCTACTCAAAGCGATGATCGAAGCCAAACGGCAGGTGGGAGAACGCGTCGATAACATCGATCCCTTGCAGTTCAGCAAATTTGTTGGCGACAAAACCCGACAACTCAAGGAATCCTTGGGCTGCGAGAAGGTCCAATTCTCCGTCAGTGTGGAGGGTGGGCGAGTGAAGTTCAAGGCGGTGAAAGCGGAGTAGAACATCCCCCACACTGAGACTTCCCCTTTCTCCCCCAAACAACTACAATGCCGTGATCCCGGGATCGCGTCCCGAGCCGCCAGCGGGTGAAGATGTGCGGCAGTACTTCCCGAGGTGCCCCCTGCGGGTTAGTTGCGTGATCGGGTTCGAAACCCTCAGCATGTCTCTGAAGGAGCACTCATGCGGAAGATCACTCGAGCGCTGATCAGCGTTAGTGACAAGACCGGGGTCGTCGAGTTCGCCGCGGGGCTGGCGGCCCTGGGAGTCGAAATCGTCTCCACCGGCGGCACCGCGAAGTTACTCCGCGAGAAGGGTCTGAAGGTCCGGGACGTTTCGGACTTAACCGGCTTTACGGAAATGCTCGACGGGCGCGTGAAAACGCTCCACCCCAAAGTCCACGGCGGCCTTCTTGCCATCCGCTCGAACCCCGAACACCAGAAGCAGGTTCAGGAGCACGGGATCGAGTTGATCGACCTCGTCGCCGCGAACCTCTACCCGTTCGAAAAGACGGCGGCGAAGCCGGGCGTCAAATTCGAGGAGCTCATCGAGAACATCGATATCGGCGGGCCCTCGATGATCCGTTCGGCCGCCAAGAACTCTGAGGACGTCACCGTGATCGTGGACGCGGCCGATTATCCGGTAGTGCTCGAAGAAGCCGGCAGGAACAACGGCTGCATTTCCCGCGAAACCCGCGCGCGCTTGGCGCGCAAGGCCTTTGCCACCACCGCCGCTTACGACGGGGCGATTTCCACCACGCTCCAGAAATGGGCGGACGGTGCCCTGCCGGAGAACTTGCACATGAATTTCCGCAAGACCATGGGCCTGCGCTACGGCGAGAATCCGCACCAAAAGGCCGCGCTCTACCTGGATCCCACCGCCGGAGGACGTGGACTGGCCGCCGCCAAGCAACTCCAGGGCAAAGAACTTTCCTTTAACAACTTGGTGGATCTGGAGGCCGCGTGGCGGTTGGTGCAGGAGTTCGAAGAGCCCACCACGGCCATCATCAAGCACACCAACCCTTGCGGCATCGCCAGTGGTGCCACGCTTGCGGAAAGCTATCAGCGGGCGCTCGATGTTGATCCGGTCTCGGCCTACGGTTCGGTGATCGCCTTCAACCGCCCGGTGGACGCGGCGACAGCAGAGGCGGTGTCGAAGCTCTTTGTCGAGGCCATCGTGGCGCCGAGCTATGAAGCCGCGGCACTGGAACAGTTAGTCGCCAGGAGGAACCTGCGCCTGATGGATATGTCCACTACCGCCGGCGATGAGTATGGGCTGCAGTTGAAGAACCTGGGAGGCGGGCTGCTGGTGCAGACTCCAGACACGCTCGGGGCCAATCCCGAGGAATGGAAGTGCGTGACGGAGCGGCAGCCCACGGAGGCCGAGAAACGGGCGCTCGCCTTCGCCTGGCGCGTGGTGAAGCACGTCAAATCCAACGCCATCGTTTACGCCCACGACGGCGTTGTGGTGGGTGTGGGCGCGGGGCAGATGAGCCGCGTGGATTCAGTGAAGCTGGCCGCCACCAAGACGCGCGAACTGAAGCATTCGCTCGAAGGAACGGTGGTGGCTTCGGACGCCTTCTTTCCCTTCCCCGACGGCGTGGAAGAGGCGGCCAAGGCCGGCGCGACCGCCATCGTGCAGCCAGGCGGCTCGGTGCGGGATGCCGAGGTGACCGCCGCGGCGAATCGGCTGGGGCTTGCCATGCTCTTCACCGGGGTGCGGCACTTCCGCCACTGATCCGCGGCGCCGCTCCCAGCACGGCGCTATAGGTGAGGAATTAACCGTCTCAGGGCGATCCATGGGCCACTGGGAAGTTGTCGAGGGCAATTTGGCGACGCCGCGGGGCTTTCGCGCCTCGACCGTCGCCGCAGGCATCAGGAAAGCAGGGGGCGCGCTCGACTTGGCACTGATTTTCTCCGACTCCCTAGAGACCACGGCCGCCGGCATGTTTACAACGAACCGGGTAGCGGCGGCACCTGTGGTTCTTTCCCGCTGGAATCTGAAAGCGAGCCGTGGGCGCGCCCGCGCCGTGCTCATTAACGCCGGCAACGCCAACGCCTGCACGGGCCGTGCGGGACTCGAAGCCGCACGGGCCGCTGCGCGCGCCGCCGGGAAGCTACTCGGGGTTTCTCCAAACCAGGTTCTAGTGGCTTCGACTGGCGTCATCGGTGTCCCACTGAAGTTCGACCTCATCTTAAGTCAGCTTCCGGCGCTCAAGGAAACCCTCTCCATCGAGAATGCCGCAGCGGTTACGCGCGCCATCATGACCACCGACACGTTTCCTAAATCCTGCGTCCTGCGAACGACAATCGGCGGCCAGCCCGTGCACCTGGCGGGAACCGCCAAGGGCGCCGGCATGATCCACCCGCGCCTGGCCACCATGCTCTCGTTCATCACCACCGATGCTGGCGTCGCAGCGAGGGATTTGCGAAAGATGCTGCGCGCCGCGGTCGAGTGCTCATTCAACCGCATCAGCGTGGACGGTGACACGTCAACGAACGACACGGTGCTGGTCCTAGCAAGCGGGCTTTCGGGAGTTCGGGTGAGGTGTGGCACCAGGATTGGTGCCCTGTTCCTCGCCGGGCTCACTGAGCTGTGTCAGACCCTGGCGCGTATGGTTGCGAAAGACGGCGAGGGCGCGAAAAAGCTGGTTACCATTGAAGTCCATGGCGCCCGAACCCGGGCCGATGCGGAGCGCGTTGCGCGGACCATCGCCAATTCGCCCCTGGTCAAGACTGCCATCGCCGGCAGCGATCCGAACTGGGGCCGCATCATTTGCGCCGCGGGATATTCCGGCGCAACATTCGATCCCTCGAAAGTCGATATCCGCGTTAACGATTTTGTTCTTTGCCGGCGGGGCCTCGACGTGGGCTTCGACGAGGCCGCCGCCAAGCGCGAACTCGACCAGAAGGAATTGACGATTCGACTGGACCTCCACCAGGGCAAAGCCTCCACGCGCTTCTGGACCTGTGATTTGACCCACGATTACATCACCATCAACGCCTCGTATCGGACGTAGTCAAGCGACCGGAAAGGTCGCTGCCGGTTGGCTCTATGCGGGCGGGCATAAGCTCCCGCACTCGCTTGCGCAGGGTGTCGCTCGCATTCTGTAGGTCTGTTATAATCTGACTTGCGGCGGCCAGAGTTCCGCAGCAGGCAGGGGTGAATGTGAGGCGGTAATACGCCTGCTGGCGCCGAGCCGGGGTGACCTATGATGCTTCATCCCGAAGTCCGCGACACGCTGGTTTGCCTGCTGGCGGGCGGCGCGGGCGAGCGCCTTTTGCCTCTCACCCGCGACCGCGCCAAGCCTGCCGTGCCCTTCGGCGGCATCTACCGCATCATTGATCTGACGCTATCGAACTGCATCAATTCAGACCTGCGACGCATCTTCGTCCTGACGCAGTACAAAGCCCTGTCCCTCAATCGCCACATCCGCGAAGGCTGGACCATTCTTTCCAGCGAGTTAGGAGAGTTCATCCACATCCTGCCGCCCATGAAGCGCGTGGGAGAGGAATGGTACCGGGGGACGGCAGACGCCATCTTCCAGAACCTGTATTCAGTGGGCAGCGAGGCCTGCAAGTACGTCCTGATTCTTGCGGGCGACCACGTGTACAAGATGGACTATCGGCTGATGCTCAAGCAGCACGTGGACGCTGGAGCAGAAGTAACCATCGGCGCTATTGAGTTTGAGCGTTCGGAAGCGACGCGCTTCGGCATAGTGGTACTGGACATAGACGGCCGCATTATCGGCTGGCAGGAGAAACCTGCGGAGCCCAAGCCCTCCCCGCAGAACCCCGACAAGTGTCACGTCTCGATGGGTATCTACTGCTTTAACCGTGAGCTGCTGATCCAGGCCTTGATCGCCGACGCCGAAGACCCGAACTCCAGCCACGATTTCGGCAGGGACGTGATTTCCAAGCTGATCGATAAACACCGCGTCTTCGCCTTCAACTTTGTGGATGAGAACCAGAAAGACGCCCAGTACTGGCGCGATATCGGAACCATCGAGGCCTATTACGAAGCCAATATGGACCTGGTGGCGGTTGCGCCGGTCTTCAACCTCTACGACAGTCACTGGCCTATTCGTACTTACCAGCGGCAGTATCCGCCCGCCAAGTTCGTCTTCGCCCAGGAAGGGCGGCGCATGGGCATCGCCGTCGATTCCATTGTCTCCATGGGCTCAATTGTCTCCGGGGGCCGCGTCACGAATTCCATCCTCTCGCCCGACGTGCGCATCAACAGCTACACCGAAGTCGAAGACTCCATCATTTTTTCCCACGTCGATATCGGTCGCTACTCGCGCATCCGGCGCGCCATCATCGACCGCCAGATCCAGGTTCCCGAAGGCACGGAAATCGGCTTCAATCTGGAAGAGGACCGGAAGAAATACCACGTCACCGATACCGGCATCGTGGTGGTCGTCCCCGAACAACGAATGTTTGAGGAGCCGGAGTAAGAGGCGGGACTCGGGGGTCGGGAGCCGCGCAAGAAAACCCGGTGGACCGTTATGGCTTGCGTGCCCTCAACGCTGCGATGAGGCGGTTCAGCATCATGCTGATGCTTTCAACTTGCTTGTGGGCAGTCGCAGATTGATCTGCATTCAGGTAGCCCAGTCTTTGCGCGATGATCAGGTGGGTTTCCAGCTCGAGCAGCGATCCTCGCGCGACGAGTAAGAACTGCACGTACTCCTTGGTCGATCCGCGCCCCCAGCCCTCGGCAATGTTGGCGGGAACAGAGGTTGCAGCTCTACGAATCTGCGTGCTCAATCCAAATTTCTCGGAGTCGGGAAATGTTTTGGTCAGTTCGTACGTAGAGGTGGCCAGGTTCACGGCCTTCTGCCAGACTTCCAATTCCTTGTAGTCCTTCATGGTAGCCACTCCGAGCACCGGACGCTTCGTTTATGTTTCTCCGAGTCCCGAGTCCCGAGCCCCGAGTCCCCAATCCCTACTCCACTTTTGGCACGGCGGGCAGGAGTGTCCAAGCGGGCGTGCGTGCCAGGGCTTCAACGCTCTGTAACCACTGGCGGAGCGTGAGGCTACGCGCCTGGAGCGTGGCCCCGCCGGCCAAGTCGCGGATCTTCTCCA
>Ga0315296_10003430_pt1 | contig 13225 bp, 15 predicted proteins | sample YL17G14_18_MG_FD_203921 | JGI IMG/M metagenome (GOLD analysis project Ga0315296, IMG submission 203921) | Sediment microbial communities from Yellowstone Lake, YNP, Wyoming, USA - YL17G14_18 | ecosystem: Environmental > Aquatic > Freshwater > Lake > Sediment | place: USA: Wyoming | collected... | reverse complement strand
TCTCGAGATTGACCTTCCTCTTGCTTTTAAATGGACTTCTTTTAGACTCCCAGAAAACTGGGTTATTACTGCCAAAACGTAAGCCATTGTTGGTTTTTGTCCTACGAATACAACATTATCGTCCATCCTTTTTGTTTCCTTAACTTCTTTTACTTCTTCTGTTTTTTTTGCTACCATTTGTATTCCTCCTGTTTTTAAAGCATGATTGTTGATAATGTTTTACCTAAAAGTAAGATGATTTATGAGGATTTAACTCTTTCTATTTGATAAAAATCTATCTTATTCGGTTGATACAATAGCCTGCGGTTCTCAAACCTAATTTGATATGGACCGACAGGGATTTGAACCCTGAGCCTCCTGCTTGCAGAGCAGGCGATCTACCGTTGATCTATCGGCCCAACTATTATCATAATAACGTTTCATTTAAATAAAAAATCTTTTAATCCTTTCCTTTTTAATTTTTAGCAACAACAAATGAAATAAATTCTCAAAGTGAAATATTCTAACAGATGAATCTAATCGAATTGCTAAGAGTAACTTGGGAATTACATAAAAGGAGTTTAATTGCTTTACTGTTGATATTATTAACAGTCTTAAGTTTTTCTAGCATGAACATAGAGAATTATAGACTTGCCTCCAGTAATTCTTTTCCGACAGGTTACTTTCTTTTGACTACTGTTTCTCCGCTAATTTTTCTATTATTCATAGTATTGCCTTTATCAATCATCTTTTTCTGGAAAATAAGAAGATAGTTTCTATTTTTTAAAAAAAATCAGAAAATTTTTAAAAACCCTAATTCTTGGTGCTTGTCAATGAAAATATAAAAGGAGGTGATCCAGCCGCACCTTCCAGTACGGCTACCTTGTTGCGACTTAGCCCCCCTCGCGGAAAATAAACTTGATTCTTCCAAGAGGAAAAAGCTCGTTTAAATTCCACTCGGATGGCTTGACGGGCGGTGTGTGCAAGGAGCGGGGACGTATTCGACAAAAGATAGTGACTTTTGCCTACTAGGGATTCCGGCTTCACGAGGGTGAGTTACAACCCTCGATCCGAACTGGGCATGAGGTTAAGAGGTTGGCTTCTCCTTTCGGAGTTGCATCCCATTGTCTCATGCATTGTAGGCCGCGTGTAGCCGGGGAAATTCGGGGCATACGGACCTACCGTCGTCCGAACCTTCCTCTGATTTATCACCAGCAGTCTCCTATGAGTGCTCTGTTGCCAGATAGCAACATAGGATTCGAGTCTCGCTCGTTAACGGACTTGACCGCACGCCTCACGGTACGAGCTGACGATGGCCATGCACCTCCTCTCAGCTTGTCTGGTAAGCCCTTCAGACTGACCTTCATTCTGCTGTCGATCCCCGTGAGATGTCCGGCGTTGGATCCAATTGAACCGCAGCCTCCACCCCTTGTGTGCTCCCCCGCCAATTCCCTTAAGTTTCATCCTTGCGGACGTACTCCCCAGGTGGCCCGTTTAACACCTACGCTCCGGCACTGCAAACCCTCGAAAGGTTTGCAACACCAAACGGGCATCGTTTACGCCTAGGACTACCGGGGTATCTAATCCCGATCGCTCCCCTAGGTTTCGCCCCTCACCGTCGAACCTGTTCTAGGTAGAAGCCTTCGCCACAGGTGGTCCCCCTAGGATTATAGGATTTTACCCCTCCCCTAGGAGTACCTCTACCCTCTCCCAGTCCCAAGTCTAATAGTATCTCCAGCAAGCTCTTCAGTTTGCCGAAGAATTTCACTAGAGACTTATCAGACCGGCTACGGGCGCTTTAGACCCACTAATCACGGATACCACTCGGGGCGCGAGTATTACCGCGGCGGCTGGCACTCGTCTTACCCACCCCTTATTCTCCTACCTGTTTGCAGTAGGCAAAAGTTCATGCAGAGCATGAACACTTCGAGTTCCCTCGTCACGCGTTAGCGCATTGCGAAGTTTTCGTAACTGCTGCGTCCCGTAGGACCTGGATTCATGTCTCAGAATCCATCTCCGGGCTTCCACTCTCATGGCCCGTACCCGTTATAGCTTTGGGGGTCCATTACACCCCCAACAGGCTGATAAGGTATGGTCCCATCCTATACCGTAACCTTTCGGTTTTCTTTCATTCCAGAAAAGAAAACCCATCAAGTATTAGCCTCAGTTTCCCGAGATTATCCTTGAGTATAGGGTAGGTTAACCATACATTGCTGAGCAGTTCGCCGAGTCCCGAAGACTCTCGACTCGCATGTCTTAGCCGAACTTGAATAGCAGTATCCTCCGGCGGGATCATCCGGAATTAGCGGTTATTGCACATGTCTTTTCAATGACAAGTTTCACCAATTAGGGCTTCAAACTCATAAAAGCATGAGCTTTGCATCCGATGCCAAATAAATTAAATGCATAAAAAGTATATATAAATTTATGTTCGCCAAAGAGTATTGTTAGAAGTAATATTTAAAGCTTTTATTTTATCTACTTCTTTATTCTAGGATCAACCCAACCTTCATCATGACAAACATAATCTTCATTCTTATGAATACTCATCTCTTTTCCAGCAAGGATCAGGAAAACTTCATCATGGCATTTATAATAGCAAGTTGAGTTTTTTATCTCTTCACAAATTCCTTTGGTTTCTATTGAAAAATCAGTCATAGCACCTTTTTCTACAGTATTTGGTCTAAAAGCTATTCTAGACACAACAAAGCCCAACAAGAATGAGAAAATTATGATAAACAAAATGATGATTACTATTCTCTTCATGTATATCATTTAAAAATAGATAAAATAAAATAAAATAATTATGTTAGTAAAAGAAGCAATGACAAAGAAAGTCATCGTAATAAATCCAGACACTACGATAAAAGACGCAGCGAAGATAATGAGTCAATATAGAGTTGGCAGCTTAGTAGTGTTAGAAGATGAAAAATTGGTCGGGATAATAACAGAGCTTGATATTATATGGAAAGTAGTTGCAAGTGAGTTAGATCCTAAGACTACATTAGTCAGAGATGTAATGTCAAAAAACGTTGTGACGATAAATGCAGATCAAACGTTAGAAGATGCAACTGATGTAATGGTTGAGAATAAAATCAAGAAACTTCCTGTTGTTGAAGGTAACAAGATTATCGGGATAATAACTGCAACTGATATAATATCAATTCAACCAAAGTTGATAGAGTCTTTGGCTAAGTTGATGCTTTTTGAAGAAAAAAAGTCAGTAGCAGGATAGGATAACGATATCACTTCTTAATATCATCTAAAAATTTTCAACTATTCAGAATCAGATAGACGGCATGTTTGAGGTCTTGTCCTGAATAAATCCTCCGAAAAGCCATACGATATTCGGAGGTGTTAGTATGGAAGAAGTTGTTGGATTAGACATGCATCTGAAGAAAACACAAGGAACGATAATGAAAATGGATGGGACTATAGTAAGAAAAGAAAGGTTTGATACTGATAAAGAAAACATGAGGAAGTTCCTAGAGAAATTACCGCCCGATACAAAAGTTACTCTAGAGTCTCAAGGATTTTGTTGGCCGTGGATAGATTTCATCGAAAGTTTAGGTTATAGACCTTTGTTAGCAAATCCAGTAAAAGTAAAGTCGAGGGCAGAGGATATTAAGACAGATGACGTTGACAGTGAATTGCTCGCGCATCTGACAAGGATGGACTGGTTACCAACCGTCTATGTTCCTAGTAAAGAGTTGAGATGGTTGAGGAGTATGCTAAGACATAGGGCGTTCAGGAGAAAGATGACTACGTCTATTAAGAACAGAACATACTCAGAGTTCAGGAAGAGGGATATGAGTGTAGAAGATCTTGGTACTCACGTAGGCAGAGAGCAAATGATGTCTTCAAACATCTATGAAGTTAACCAGAACATGGAAATACTCGAGGCTGTGGAAAGGCAGATAAAACTGATAGAATCAAGACTAAAAAGACAGTATCAAGATATTAAGCCAATAAAATTATTGCAGAAAATTAAAGGTATAGGCTTTCTCACAGCTATAACCCTGTACGCAGAGATATGCGACATCGAACGTTTCTCCAGTCCAGACAAGTTAGCCAAGTATGCAGGTCTCGTCCCTAGGGTTAGGCAGTCTGGTGAAGTCACTAAAATGGGTAGGGAAGCAAAGGGGAACAAGTGGCTGAAGTGGATACTCATAGAGGCTGCGTGGTCGCACATCAAGTTTTGTCGTAGTGGAAGACTTTCAAGGTTGTATGAGAACGCTTACCAAAGGAAGAATGATAAGAAGAAGGCGATAAAGATCGTCGCGAGAAAATTGGTCAACATCATATGGGCTGTATGGAAATATGAGAGAGAATTTCATGCTTGAGTAGGACAAAGAATGGGGGAAGAACTCTCCAAAAATCTGCGGTTAGACCGCTTCAGATAGACTGAGTCATCCCCTCATTCCTGGCTAAAAGCCATATTGCGGCAAGACCGCTGATAAAAGAATGTCGTCCGAAAGATAAAAAGATATAAAATCAAGAGGTGAATAGAATGTAGGAGGATTAACAAGACCTCAACATAAAAGATTTTTGTTCTGTGTTAACTTTTCTATTAAATAGAAAACGCCGGGATAGGGATTTGAACCCTAAAGCCCTTGCGGGCACTAGATTTCCTTCGGTTCACCTCCTTGTCCATCATGAAATCAGGGTCAAGCCATCTTCCACATCGGAACCTTACGACTCAAGTCTAGCGCATTACCAGGTTCTGCCATCCCGGCTCAATGAATAAATATTGGAAATTCATTTTAAAAAAAGAATCTTTAAAAATTAAAGCTTTAAATCGTGTTTAAATTTGTTTTTTTCTGCTTTTTCTAAAGGCCAGGCATCTTCTATCAACATATCAGGAACATCTTCATCCAAGACAGGATAAGCTAATTTACATTTCTTACAAACAATAAACATCTCTTTTTCTTCCACATCCCCTTTACATTTAGGGCATGCCAATATTTCCATCAAGTCTTTTGGTACAGCCATGAAATACACTTTTGAAGATAGAATTTATAAACTTTAATCAGATTCAAAAAACTTTAATAGAACCATTCAATAGGTTTTGTATTAGGTTTTCAAAACCTTCTCTTGATATACTTTCAGTAACAATCTGTTGTACATCACCCTCTCTGAAATCTCCATCCGGTATGTATTTTATCCCGATGAAAGGATCATTTATTGGTCTGCCTATTTCTGACAACAATTGAACCTGCACTTCTTGAACTTTGAAAATGTCACTTATCTTGGTAGCTATCTCTTGCGCTTTCAAGTTGTAAATCTTACCGACATGAGAAATTGGGTTCTTTCCAGCTACAGCCTCCAAGGACATCGTACGACATGGCGTGATGAGGCCGTTGGCTCTATTGCCTCTCCCGACTTGACCCGCATCTCCACACTCACAAGAAGTTCCAGTCACTGTAAGATAAATGCATTCTTTACTGTCTGCAGCGTTGACATCTACTCTTAACTCTCTTTCAGTCTTGATGTTTTTTTCAATGAATTCTTTTGTCTTTGCTTTCTGATTATAATATTCTTCTAAACCAGGAACGAATTGACTGACAAAGGCTATCGCAACCGTTAAATTAAGTTGATTATCATTTCTTGAACCCATGACTTTGATATCCTCGCCAAGGAACGGGAATTTTTTCTTTGTTTTCTCAGAATTCAGTAATTGTTCAATTTTGTAAACAGTATTTTCTAACTCTGTCATTGGTGCAAAACCAACGCCAAAGGATGTGTCGTTCGCAAGTGGCATCTCACCTCTTTTAAACCTTTCAAAAAGACCGACCAAATCAGCAGAACCAGGATGAACTTTTACTATTATCTCTGGGTTGAGTGTATCAGCAAACCTGAGTGCTTTATCAAGGTAACTGTCTACTTCTTCGTAGATTAATTTTTTGATATCATCTAAGTTTTGGATTACTGTTGCTTGTCCTGAAACGATGACATCTGGTCTTTCTATGATTGCTCCACCACCGAAAACAGGATTTGAAGAGCCTGAAGATATCAGACCTTTGTCCAGATTATGATGGCAAATGAAACCTTTTTTATCTATGTAATATTGTGATAATACTCTGGAAGAGGCTTCACATATCGCATCTATCAAAGAATCAGGATGCCCAATCCCCTTTCTTTCTACCATCTCTATCTTCTGTTTAGAAACTGGTTTTTGATTCAATTTCTCGATGAAAAGTTGCATACATATATTTTTTATGATTCATTTATATAAAATTATTTATAATTGATACGAATAAATATAACTGGTAGTTATGATTACTGGGGAATTAATAAAAAAGATGAGGAAAGAAGCTGGATTAACCCAAGAAGAACTAGCAAAAGCCACAGGTATAACTCAGGCTCATATTGCAAAGATTGAGAACGAAAAGGTCAACCCCACTTTATCTACTGTAAACAGTATTCTATCAATCTTGCAAGCGAATAAAAAAATAAAATGTAAGGATTTCGTTACTAAGAGTGTCATCTCTGTTAAACCTGAAGATTCAGTAAACTATGTTGTAAAACTAATGAAAAAAAACGACATTTCTCAGATTCCAATAATAGAAAAGGGAAAGTTTATAGGCAGTATAAGTGACAAAACTATTATAAGAAATTTGGATAAGGTTTCTGGCTCGACTGAAGTAAGAGAAATTATGGATGAACCATTCCCGATGATAAGTTCTAACGATAGCATAGATATTATAAAAACACTACTTGAATATCATCAAGCAGTTCTTATAATAGAAAAAGGTAATGTAGTAGGTATAGCTACAAAACATGACTTGTTAAAATTGTTGAAATAATCTATAGCATTTCTTTTATTTTTTCTGAGATAAAATCAACTACTTCCTTCGATAGTGGGATTGTTAATGATTTTCTATATCTCTTTTGTTTATCCAGCATGTAAAAACCTCTGGATAAAGAGATAAATTCATTTTCCCCTTCCTCAGTTTTAGCTTTTTTTCTTGCTACTTCCAAGAAATTACTGTTTCCAAACATTATTTCTTCAGATTTAATAGTTTCGAATTCAACCATTTCCATTCCTCCTATTGTTTTATTTTAACAACAAAATATATTAGTAATTATAAAAATATTATCAAGAGGGAAAATATGGGTATTTTCGATAAGATGAAAGGAATTTTCAGCAGGAAGAAAATAGAAACCGCTCCTACAGAACCTTCTCTTGACTTAGAGCCCCTTCCATTGACAAAACAAGCTGAATCTTTAACTTCAGAAAGAGAATCATCTACTATGAGAGAACCTTTTCTATCCAGAGAACCACTGGCACCGACAGAACAATATAGATCACCTGAAGAAAGAGCAGAAATAACTAATGTCAGGGCAAAACTTGACCTTCTTTTAACCGAATTAGACAGTATAAAAACTCAGAATCAGATGATAAACGAGAGGTTGAAAGCTATAGAGAAGGCTCTAGCAGAGATAAGAGGCATAAGATACTACTAAGATTAAAGTTGCAAGTATCAAAATTTGAACCAAACCAAAGATATCGAATTCTTCTAGTATTATCGGTAATCCTGTTCTTATCCCAATACTTGTTACTCGAAAGACACTAGGTTGAGTTTCAGATGTTATGTTGAAAGTTACATTGCCGGAATCTATTGGACCAAGAATAGTTACTCTTGCAACAGTATCACCAGTTTCGTTTATATTCAACCTCTTTATCTTGTAGGATGGAATGGAAACACTTATTAAGTGTGGCACTGGAAAGCTTTGCTTTGTGGCGCTTTTTGTGTAAGTTATGTTGTAACTGTCTTCATCACCTGTGTTTTGAACGTAGATGTTGACAAATTCTGTTTTACCCAAGGTAAAAAGAACAGGAGCTGCTGCCCATGCTTTGAAGCTTACTGCAGCTTCTGCAATATCTATTATCAAAAGAAATAGGATTAGGGAAAAAAATAGAACGATTTTATTTTTGTATTTCATCAGTCTCACTATAATTATTAGAAAAGGGAAGATAAAATTATTTCAATGTAAATATTTTTCTTTCAATTTTCTTAATTCTCAAGATTCTTCTTGATAAGGTTCCTCTAATCGTTTTTTTACTTTTAATAACCTCATTACCCTTTCTTTTTGTTTTTTAATTTTATAAATCACAAACAATAAAATCAACAAAACAACAAAGAATATTACCATTCCAGGCCAGAATATTAAACCGATGATAATAAATTTTCTTATATTTAAGATCGGATCACATATTTTATCATAATTTTTTTCTTTAAGATAATTCTCTGATAATTTGAACTGCTCCTCTGATTTATAAAACGGTGGTATTAGAATTCTTGAGGAATTGAACGCCTCTAACTCTGTCTTTATAGTTATTTCAGCCTTATTAACAACTTGTTTCTCAAATTGGATAGCATATTTGAACCAGTTTATCGCCTTTTCATAGTTATTGTTCCCGTATTCTTTCATCCCATTCTCAAAAGCTACTTCTGCATCTTCGTGGAAAGTTTTTATTACTGTGATATCCAAGCATTTTTTAATGAGTAATGCCCTTTCAGCTTCTGCCTTAATTCTCTCTATCTCTTTCAACAGCATATCAGCCACTTCTTTTGAGTCTTTGCCTATTATCAGCGTTAAAGTTTCTGTGTTGCTCTCGACTTTATCAGTGGCCTTTACTCCCAACTTGTAGACACCTGTATCCGCGCCACGAGGTACGTCTATCACGACCAGGTATTTTTCTGTTTCTCCAGGAAATATGTCTTTTGTCTGTGGGATTACGCTAATCCATTCATTTGATATGTCTTTAATCGATATGTTCACTGATTCAACGATTTCTGTTCCTGTGTTGTTTGCTGTTGCTATAAAACTCGTCTTGTTTCTTGTCGTTACAGTTAGATACTCGTCTGATAAGCTTAATTTAAGATTTTTTAGTGTAGAGGACGACGTTTCTTGAGAAATTCCATAACTTTCTATCAAAACTAGAAGGATTATAGAGATTAACGCGAATAAAAATAATGGCTTATAATTTCTCATACTTTATATTTTGTTTTCTTACTATATTTTTTCGTTTTTTATTTTCTTCTTTACCAATATCTTGAATGTTCCGAAGAATAAAACCATCACTATTCCAGTAATCAAAATTACTATAAAATTATAATCCAATCCCAATTTTGTTTCTACTAGCGTACAATCTTTTCCAAATCTTATCGCCACCATTGCTATGTCAGTTATGGTGATTTTTCCATCATGATTCATATCTGCTTTCGCATTATATTTTTCTGGGTTAACGGTTGAGTCAGAACCATATGATCTCGCTATTTGAGCTATATCTATGATATTAATCTTCTTGTCACCATTGATATCCCCGACACAATAGCATTTTCCATCATCACATTTCATGTTTACCCACTGATTACAATGGATGATTTTATTTTTCCAACCAGTTGAAGTACAATAAGATTCGTTTAACGTCATTTCGTCTGTACAATTATCTTCATAAATTTCATCAGCATAAGTGACTGTTCCCTTCACATAGGGATCATCACCATTAGGATATTTTGATGATGTATCAGTCGCTATACATCCTTTTACTGTTAGAGTTGCTGTACCAACCTCTTCCGGAATATCCCCATATATTTCATTTCCATTCCTGTCTATACATGCCACATAAGTATGCTTTCCTACTTCATTCGGAGCAGAGAATGCTTCTCCAAAACAACCATTACTATTGGCCTTGATAACGCATGAACTAACAGGGAAATCAGCATTACACTCATCCTTTGAAAAATATACTTTAGTTAAAGAACCACAATAAATGGTAGCAGATGGTGTAACAGAACCTCCTGATACGACTATATCTGGTTCAAGTTTTAGAAACAGTTGATACTCACAACCAGCAAGAACAGTGTCCAAGTGTAAAATTAAGAATAAAATTATAATCAAAATTAACTTCTTCAACATAATATATTTTTTATCTTTTAAATTAAAGTCGTTTTTGTTTCAAAGAAATTATTTTTTCTTTATCTTAAATCTCTTCTTCATCCATCTCTTTCTTCTAAGTTTATGGAACAAAACAAACATTAGAATCAATATAATAATGATGGACAGTAACCAATAAAGTAGGGGTATTCTGAATCTAATCCTCTCTATCACTAGAAACGTGTCACTACCAGTTCCTATGACATTACTATAACTTACTCTACTATAGAAGATGTAACTATTCGGTTTTATCGTGGATGGTAAGTTTAAACTTTCAACTACAGAAACTTGAGTTTCTACAGCAAGGGTTTCATTCCCATTGATTATAACGTTCCCATTCCAATCTTTTATCCCGTATTCCACGTTCACATTGACTTTCCCGATTCTCCCTAAGTTGTATATCGTCAGCTGCGCCATCACTTTATCTCCAGAATAAACCATTCTATACTCTGGTAATGTTTCAACCTTGACGTCGAACAAAGGAGTTTCAGATTCAACTTCCACTATAATCAAGACTGTTCTTTCGATACCATCGCCAGTGAAAACAACCTTACCAGGATAAATGCCAGCTTCTTGATCTTTTTTTATAAAGAAATTTATCTCTATTTCTTTTGTATCGTTTATATCAAGTTCAAACTTGTATTCTGTACCATCTTCTGTAAAGTATGATAATTGATTTACGTCCTGTATTTTTCCTGTCAAATTAAGTTTGGTTTTACCGTTGTTGGAAACTTTTATCAATTTTTTTTCAGTCTTGCCGGGAGTTAGTAGAACTTTTATTAAATCCACGTCTGTTGAAAAGTTTACAATTCTAGCAGATGGTTGTACTGGAATAGGACCAGGACCTTGTGGTTGGGGAGGAGCAGCTGTAGCAGGGGCTGTAGTAGTTATTGATGAATAAACAGCAAAAGTGTCATTATCATAACCATCTGGCTTTGTGCAATTAACTTCAACTATGTAAACACCTTCAAAATTCCAGGCTTGAAAACTGCTAGAAGATATGTATTCGTCCTTGCTACTAACAACATAAGTCATTAAAATATTCTTGAACGATGTTGAAGTCTTGTTAGGATAATAGATTGTAGAATTACATTTTCCTTCGACGTTGAAAGGATAACCATTGTTGTCAAATATATAAGCGAAAACAGTGCCAATCTCACCAAAAGAATAAGATGATTTATCTGTTTTAACACTGATATTGTATGGAATGGTAGGACCAGGATTGATAGTTATGTTTGCACTTTTTTTATTAAAGTAAAAATTTTCAGTGGCATTAATGGTGTATGTATTTGATAAAGCATTGGAAGAATTCACTGTCCAACTCGTCACCCATCGATACCCGTTAGATTCGTTTATGGCTAGGTTAGAATGATAGTTTACATCATTAACTATGTTAAAACTTATTGGTAATTCTAATGTTACGTTAAAAGTGTTTTCATCGATACTTTGGTTTGTTTTTATTGTAGCTTCTACCCAGAATAACTGATTTTGGAACAATTCATATGTTTGTAACTCCAACTCTAGAAATCCTACTCTGAGTTTAAAAAGCACATCGGTCTCACCATACCTTTGAGAATCTTGCGCTCTTACTGTAAGGAAATTAAAAAAGAGTAAGACAATCGATATCAAGATTATGATTTTTTTATTCATCATTAAAAGATTTTTAGGTTTTCATAGAAAAATAATTAAGGTTATTGAACTTCCACGAAAATTTGATATGTGGGCCTTCCAATACCAACAACCCCTACAGAAGTATACTTCAAGCGATAATCCCTTATCCATTGTGTTTCTAAGTCTGCAGGCGGGTTAACTGGGGATACACCTATCAAGTATTTGCCTGGTGGTGTTTTTTCATTTACGTGCACGTCTACTTTGACTTTTTGGGCCCAATCCTTCCCGAACAATGGATAATTTGGCTGTAGGAGTAAAGTTGTAGGCGATATCTTTACTACAAAATAATCTTTTACTTTATCAGAGTTTTGATCTACTATAAACATACCCATACCAGTTTCACCCTTTGTTGGATAAGTTACTGTCAAACTCATACCTTGATACTTAGCTATTGCCCAGGCAGTATGCCAATAAGTCACTGTCAAAAAATTCTGTCCTGGTTTGATTGGCCTAACGATTATGTCTCCAGGATAGGCACCATAACCAATAACTCCCACATAACCAGGGCTGTAACCAGGTTTCAGTGGAGTGTACAAAGGAACTCCTTGGTCTTCCCAAGTAGGATAGAATTCTGGTTGTTTGTAATAATTATCGTCTGATAATTCTTTAGAAAAGTTTTCAGCTATAGGATACTTATTATTCTCAACCATGACATCTACTTCACGAAAATCTTGTGGGTAGGTAGGTAATTCTCTGAATACTATGGATTCATCAATACATCCGTTCTTGTCACAATATTTTGGTCTTAAAGAACTTTTCCCAAACTGTAATATGTCTTCTGAATACAGAGAAAAAAGAAAAACTACTACGAACACTATGCACAACAGTATAGCTACATAGAGCCATCTGTTATTTTTACTCTTTTTCACTCGTTCACCTAACAAAATAATGAATGCAGTTAAAAGTATTTCAGTTTAAGCCCTGGCCGAATGATGGTACATGTTTATTGCTGGTGACTCACCAGGTGATGCTGTCGTTTCTGCATAACCCCATAATGTACAATTAAAGTAACTCGTTGTCGGAAGAGAGTCTACTAGTATCATTTCAATGTTAGCAGTTAAGTTTTGTTCTACGGTCTTTGGGTTTGTACAAGCTCCTTCACAAGTTCCGTTAACTCCAACAGCTATACCAGTCGGTATCGATGTTAAATTTATGTAAATTCTTATTGGTGTGTTGCCGCTTGGATCATACATAAAAATAGGTTTTGTTACTCCGTTCTGTGAATCTCCTGAAACTCCTCCCGCATAAGGTTGCACATGACTCTGTGGAGTTTGGGTGAAGTTGAAAGAAATCCATGTTGGAGATGTAGCCGTGGCTGTAGCATAATCGACTCCTGTAATACTTTGGAATGTGTAACTTGAAGGCATTGCTATCCTAAAAGAAGCGTCATATGGAATATTGAAATACACGGCAGTAACGGCATAATAATTTTGAGATGCTGCCATGACTCCAGATAAAATTACTAAAAAAATCAATAAAGGCATTATGTATATTTTAAAATTCATTTGTTTCTCTCCTTTAACTTTTTCCTACCCACTATTACTATTTTTTGGTTTTTTGATTAATATATGTTTCGCTTAAAATTATCATGCCTGTAACGAAGTATGGTTGATGTAAATGTTACCAACAG
>Ga0315296_10003429_pt1 | contig 13227 bp, 14 predicted proteins | sample YL17G14_18_MG_FD_203921 | JGI IMG/M metagenome (GOLD analysis project Ga0315296, IMG submission 203921) | Sediment microbial communities from Yellowstone Lake, YNP, Wyoming, USA - YL17G14_18 | ecosystem: Environmental > Aquatic > Freshwater > Lake > Sediment | place: USA: Wyoming | collected... | reverse complement strand
GAAAATTATTGCCCAGCTAACATCATTCGGTTTAAGGGTGTAGACGAGACTGCTTGGATTAAAGATTTGAAACCGCCAAAAAACTCTGACTTTAAAAAGCCGCTGATAGTTGTTAGGGAGTTCGAAACCAAAGCCGCTTACGCGCTTGGAACATCAGACCTCACAGCCGAAATTGCGAAAAAACTTGAGGTTCTCGGGAACGTTCTTTTTCTCAAGCGCTACGGTAAAACTGCAAAAGAGGAAATTGTGGATTCTGCGAGAATAGTTGCAAACGCGGACTTGGTTGTGAGCGCAGGCGGAACAATAGCCAGAGAAGCTGCTCTTCAAGGGGTCCCCAGCATCGTGATATCTGAAATGGGTCGAACACATGTAAATAGGTACCTTGCTCGGAAGGGCTTTCCCATTTTCATGATAGATACACGAAAAGTACTGAATTTCGCTAAAAGATACCTCGGAAAGAAAGTTGATGTAACGGCTAAACTTGCACAATTGGACAACCCAGTGGACATCATCGAAAAAGCTGTAACGAAAATGCAACCGACATCAAAAGCTCAATAGAAAACGGTTTCAAAAACGAAAAATTAAAGATTAGCATGGCAGACTTAATCAGAAGGATAAGACGGGCCGGTCGTCTAGCTTGGTTAGGACATTGGCTTTACGAGCAGGACAAGATGTTGACCCTAACCATAATGTAACATCCAATTTTGCAGAGTTTGCTAATTGGGTCAAATCCAAATACTCTGAAAGCTACACGAACACAATACTCTGCTATTCTAGAAAATACCATCATTTAATGACTGCTGAAAATCTTAGAGAACTTGATTTGTTGCCAAACACAATAAAGAACAATGCCCTTAAGAGCTTAATAGTGTTGTCAAAGTTTCTTGGTAACTACAAGAAGTTTTCTGAAAGGCTTAAGAGCTTTGACATTAAAACCAACAGACCTGACTCACTCCATGCTTTTCTCAGAATCCTAAATGCTAGCAACTCTGACGCAATGACTTGGTATTACTCTGCTGTCAAATTGTTCAGAGAAAATGAAAGATTATTCGCAAAGTTTCTATTGCATAGTGGATTAAGAACCTCAGAAGCCATAAACAGTTTTAGCTTAATCATTGCCCTAGCCAAAGAAGGTAAGCTAACAGAATACTATGATTCAGAGCTAAACGTATTATGTCATTTTAAATATCCAAAGCTGTTTATTCGCAGGACTAAATGCTGTTTCATAACATTCTTGGAACCCAAGTTTCTGTCTGAAATAGCTAACAGTCAATCACTAAGCTACGCATCAATACGCAAAAGATTAGAACGTAAAAAGATGAAATTAAGACTCAATGAGTTACGTGACTACTTTGGAACATACTTGCTGAATCACGGAATCTTAGAAGCTGAAATAAACCTGTGCCAAGGCAGAATACCAGTTGATATTTTCATAAGGCACTATTGGAGTCCTAAACTGAAGGAACTAGGCAACAGAATCTTCAAGGCATTAGAGACAGTAGACAAAACTTAACCTCCCTATTTCTTTTTTCTATTTTTCCAGGTTTCTTAAAATATATTGACCCAGACTAGAATTGTCGTCCTACTGCTTTAAATAGAAATTTCATGGACCCCTGCCCTGTGGTTAAAAATGGTAAAAGAAAAAAGTAAACCACAAGAAGAGACAGACATAGAAGCAATGGTAACAGCAATTGAAACTCTACCAGCACCCAAGAGAATGGCTAAAGATTCTCTCTACGACAAAATATTTGACAAAGTTGTTGCTAGCGATGATAAGCTGTTCAAGATAGAAGTCCCCAACAAAACAATGAAGTCACTGTACAGCCCATTTGATTTCAGACTTAAGAAATTCAATAAAACCCCGGAGAGACAATTCAACATTGAGATTAGGGTAAGAAACAAAGTGCTGTATCTAGTCAAGACAGAAAAGAAAGACTAGCACAGCCTATTCTCTCCCTCTATTTTTTATGTTAGTAACTCGTCTGTTTTTCTTGCAGCATTACTTCAAGCAGAACCCAAAAGCATTAAGCGATAAGATACTGTCATTATTGCCCAAACTGGAGAGTTTGTGGTTGCCTTTCCAGAATCAAGTAACTTGGCTTTCTTCTTGTTTTCCCCTCATGAGCTTTCAGAAGATACAACAGAAAGAAGAGAAATGAGTGCAAGGGTTGAATTTTGTTTTGTGAATAAAAATTTGATGAAAATCTAATGAGAGAATGGATAAAGATGAAATCATTCTTAATAGCCAGACTTGTAAAGACCCTTTTTGAATATATCTTCCCATTTTCCAAGTCTTAAAGCTAATTTATACCGAATATCTAATGCATTTCCTTCAAGTATGTCGCTGCTAAGTTCACCAGATACCTCAATTCCTTTTTGTACACATCTCAAAGCTTCTTCAGCTACATTCCTATGGTCTTCAGAAACTTCGCCAACTGTGAACTTACCTGTAAAAAAATCCATTCTCAATGCTCCAATACTCCCTAAGAGAGCATTTCCCTTGCCAACCCATGCTTTCCCATTGTCTGGATCGAGTTCTATAGCCATGTTGAAAAACTTCAAAGATTGTTGAGAGCTAAGAATTGAGTTCCATCCTCTTTCAACATATTCTTTAGTTTCTTGAATTCTCTGCAAAGTACTACCTCTTGCGACTGATTTTGTGACAATGGACTTACAATAGAAACATGTTGTTTTGTCATTTCCAGAAGGGAAATCAATTGGTGCTCCACATTTTGGGCAGGTAACTATTTCAGCAGACATCTTGTCTCCCTAGAATTCTTAGACCCATTATAGAAACCAAAAGCAAAGCAACAAGCCATATTGGAATAACACGCTTACCCACTGTAAGAGTTTTCATACATTGGGTCCCTAACCCCACTATGAGCTTACTCTCTTTTTATAATTTGTGATACCAAATTGGTGCTCGGAAATCCACTTGTCTCAAAAGATAGTAGCACCAAATTAGGTTTACAAAATGCTAGAAGGCGAAGGTAAATTCATTAACAGACCAACTCAGACAGGTGGAAAACTTTACGATAAATTCTTTGTCTATGTTCCCACAGAAGTTGCCAGAGATGGAACATTTCCTTTTAAAAAGAATGAAAGAGTTAAAGTCAGAATAGATTTTGAGAATAATAGAGTCATCATAGAGAAACTGGGTTAATTTATAGCTAAATCATTCTCCAATTTTTATTTACCAACTGCGCTATAGCTTTGAATTCTAGGGGAGTCTGAGATTGATATTCCTGCCATTATGTGTTTCATCTATGACTACTTCTAGTTTCCTGTTGCAGTAAGGACACTTTCCCGGCACTACCCACCTCTTGTTTAAGTAAGGCAGTTTTGTTCGCTTAACCTTTGAAATAAACGTCTTATTGAGGACCACATTTCTTTTCTCATCTACCAGCACCTGAACTCTATTAGAATCCTTTCTACGATGAGCGATGCAATCTTTGTAGGGACATAACAAATGATTTCTAACCAACATTTTCTCTTTTTCCCCTTCACAATTTTAATTAATTCCTTAGGATTAGCTATAACGCTTTTGCATTTCTATAATTAACTAAATTCATTGAGGGTAACTGTCCATTGGTCTAATGTTCCTTGAATATATATTTTCAAGTAAAATCTACCTTTATTGTTCAAATAGCTCTCACCACTCATTGTTTCGGGGTAAGTTGTTGAAATTTCTTTGATTTTATTATCTGTGTAAGCATCATAGACTGTTATATCGAAGTGTGAACCCCCAGTTATTCCACTACAAGCCCATTGAATACGCCATTCTTCACCATTTATTATAAACTGCTCTGTTGTGGTATTGAAATTACTCTGTGGATTCTGTTCATATGGGTTATCTTCCCATCTCCATTGATGGACAAATACCCATTCTTTCCCTTTTGGTTGAAAAAAGGAAAAACCACCTAATGCACCAAACAGAAGAATTACAACAACCACGACAACTAAGCTAACAATAGCTATATGTTCTTTCTTCATACCAATTTGCTCTCCTTATGATTCTATTAAGACCAAATTCAGTTTAAAGTTTTTGCATCTCTAAGTATGCAGATTTAAGATTTATTCTGATTAGTTCCTCAATCAGCTATAACACTTTTGCATTCTTGGTTACACGAATTATCAACAGATTAAGAAGATTATGTAAAATTCTAATATTAAGAAAGACATTGCTACCAAAAGCCCTAAAAGAATTTGGACATATTTTGTACCTAACTGAGAAGTCTTCGAAGTTTTGTCCGAGCTATCAATCCACGAATTGATAATGTGAGTCTCAATGGTTTTTTTCCCGATGTCTGTATATTCCAAAGGGTCTATTGCTTTATGTTTATCTTTCATAAATTCCTCAATAGCTTTTGCCCTGTCATAAGCTCTATGGCAAATCCCGTTAATTCTCTTGAATATGCCATACCACGCAAAAAGCGTTATCCAAGAGATAGGAATCAACAAAATTCCTATTAATTTCGGGAACATTTGTGCAGAAATGCCTAACATTAGGATTGATGCGGAAATGAATATAGCTCCAATTTGCCAACAAACTGCCATATAGCTGTGTGCTTTATCATTGCAAACGGCATATTCTCGTAGCAATACTTCCTCATCGGGGGTTATGCTCATGTTTAGGCTATTTCTACGCTATTCAGATTTAAGACTTATTCTGATTAGTTCTTTCGGTTCAGCTATAACACTTTTGCATTCTTTAGAAGTTCCATAGAGACTATTAGATTTTCCATATTTCAGGAAGCTGGTCTTGATCCCAATTCCATTTGTAACCTTTTATCTTTTCAAGGTCACTAGCTGTTGTGTAAAGTCTTAGAATAGGCTTCTTGTTTTGAATCTGAGACTGAAAAATTGAATGTACATCCTTAGCTGGGATAACATACACTTCAATCTTCTCTGCAACATTGAAGAAAACTAGAAATAAATTGCTACTTTGAGGAAAGAAGTCTTCTCTGATTGTAAGTCTTCCCCCTTTCTTTCTTACGCTCTTAACCTGGACTTCAAAATACTGCAATTCCTTTTCTCTCCTTTTAACAATCAAATCTATTCCTCTGTCAAGAACAGGCGTGAAGACGTCAAAATCTGATTTAAGAAGTTGTAAAATAAGAAGCTGTTCAAAATATTTTCCAAGGGTACGTGTATTCAGTTCCTTAAAATCCATGACGGACACCAATTATCCGTAGAGCCAGAAATTGCTTTTAAAACTTTCACTTTCTCCAATAACTATGCAGTCTTACACCATGAACCAGTAGAGAAAAAATAAGGCTTAGGATTAGACTCAACCTCAACATCTTCAAAGACCCATACTTACCACTTTTTACTTCAAACTGTTTTCAATAATCTCTTTCTCTGCTTCAGTTATTCCATAAACCTTGTAGACCAAATTGTCAATTTCCGCATCAGTTTTGGCTATTTGTTCATTCAACCTTGACCTCTCGTCAGTCATTTTATCCCCAATCTCATCAAGTCGCTTGTTGGATGCGAGTATTTTGTCCACCAAAATTATCAGTAAATTCTGTTCTGCGGTTGAGATGTTTCTAATTGGGAGTTCCCTTAGGTCCTCAGGCTTAATGTTTACATCTCTGAAGAACTGACGATAATACCAGTTCATCAATTTTGAGTCTAATATTGCTAGAATATATTTGATTGAATAGGCGTTGTCTTCGTGTGCTATTATGTTAGTCAAACCTGAATTATTATAATACTCATCTGCAGGGTCAATGTAGGTCGCAACAATCCTATTTTTCAATTTTGGATTTCTTATACGTTGAACAACCAAGTGTGGTGAAGTAAAGAACTTAGGATCTCGTGGTCGGGATAGCCATTCACCATATTTTATCCATTTACCGCTTTTCCAATCAACTGAATATCTTCCAATATCACTGCCGACAAGTTCCTTCTTGTAGTCCTTACTTTCTTTTTTGTCAGAGTGCCATATCCTGTTTTCAACAATTTCAGTTCCTTTTACTTTGCCATATTTTTTTGTGAGTTCACTTTTGGCATAAGGGTTTATTCCTCTACACATTTCAGATATTTTTCCAAGAGGAATACATCCAGTTTTGACTTTCTCAACTAAGCTGTCTTTGCTTTGGTAGATATTAAACAAAAATCGAGTATCCTTCATCCACTGTTCCTGTGCTACCTCGAAATCACGTTCAAAAATATTCTGTTGAAGATTGGCAAGCTTTGAGTTCTTACCAAGAATTGCGATATCTATTTTATTCTTTTCTCTTATGCTTTCATTTGACTCTTTTTGAATAATTATTATACAGGTATCAACGTTTGCGTCTGTAAAGACATTCTGTGGCAAGCTTACTATTTTGACTACTCTGCAATTTGATATTACTAGTTCCCTGAGTTTTCTTGTTTGAACGTTTGTAAGCCATGTATCTGGAGTTATAAAGCCTAGGAGACCACTTTCAGTCAGAAGTGCAATTGCTCGTTCTATAAAATAGTAATATGAATCATACCTTCCACTGGCAGATTTGAAGCTTGTTTTTATAAAGTCTTTCTCATCATCAGAAAATGATGCACCATATGGAGGATTGCCCAGTATTACATCAAAGCCACCTTCAGATATTATGTTTGAGAACTCTTTTTTCCAATGGAAGGCTTTGTTACCTGCGATAGTTACGTCTTCAATCAGACTATTCCCGCACTTGATATTCTTCTCCAGTAAAGGTAATCTGTGTCCTTTTTCTGCAACCTTTAGCAGAAGGTTAAGCTGTGCAATCTCTACCGCTTGCTTGTCCAAGTCAACGCCAAAAATGTTGTTTTGAAGAATCTTGACCTTTGTAGTAAAAGGAATACCTGTTTCAAGGTCTAATTCTGCTTGTTGATAGTCTTTCTCTTTTTGGTAGTATTCATTTAACAAATCGAAAGCTTTGATGAGAAAACTGCCTGAACCACAGGCAGGGTCTAAAACCCTTATCTTCTCAATATCTACTTTCTTATTCGTGAGCAATTCACCAAGAGTATTTCTAACTATGTAGTCAACAATGTAAGTGGGCGTGTAATAGATGCCTTGTTCTTTTCTGTGAAGATGATTTTCAGTTAGTTTTGCTCTTTTCTCGGTTTTCTTTAGAATATGACTAAGGTATTGTTCATAGATTGTTCCAAGAACATCTGCATCTATTATAGAAAAATCATAGTATTGGTACAAGCCTTCTATTACTTCATGTAAAACCTCATTGTCAATATCAATAGCATCACACAAATGTATGGCAAAAATCTTGCTGTTATATTCCTTGTCAAAGTGAGCGAAAGTTTCTCTAAGGCTTTTTATTAGATGCCCTTTACCCTTACTTTCCCATTCCCTATACTTGGAAATGAGTATTTGCGGTTCAAGCTCTCTGTCTTCACAGTTCCTAATGAAAATTAATCTGTCCAAAATTCTCTGAACAGACTCATCAAGTTCTTCCTCACTGAGATTCTTGCTTGCATTGAGCTTGGTTATGCTCTTACTCAAAACATCTCTAAAGTGTGTGAAATCGTCTAGCAGTTGTTTATCTATGGGAATCTTCTTTGCTTTCTTTCCCCATTTTTCTGCTTCTTTATCGAGCAGGTCTTTTTCAAAACTTTCTTTTGATAGAAGGGACAGCTCATCAAACTTTGTCACAAATTCATTGCAATGAAGCGTTGGTTTAAACTGACTCAACCAAGGATGCTCAGTCTTGATCTCAGCATTGAAGATTTTTATGCTCTCAAAATTCGTTAGAATAGCCCATGTGCATCCTTTATGCCAAGCGTAACTTATTGCTTGGTCAATAAACTTTCTAGTGTCTAAGTCTTCTCTAAACGGCTTAGCTTCTAGAAAGAATTTTGGAATGCCATTGATTCTGAACCCATAATCTACCCTCTTCTTAGATACTTTTTCTTCTGCTGTGACTTCTCTTGAATCAGTAGTCTTCCATCCCAGAGCATCAAATAAAGGAAGAATAAAATCCTTCTTAGTCATCTCTTCATTATATTTGCCAATGCGATCATCCTTTACAACTTCAGAATATTTGTTAAGGAGACCTTGGACTCTCTCTAAAGCAGAAATCTTATCCATGTTAATGTATTAGTACGTATTTTTCAGTTAAAACTTTTTCCTATCAATGCTTTGTGATTTCAACTGAGTGTAGTTAGTGTATTTAGTGTAGATAAAACAGGATATAGACTCTAACGTAGAAAAAAGGGGGATATTGATTGAAAACTGGCCTGAAACTATTCTTCAGTTATGGCTGTCCATACTTGAACAGTATTTCTGCCGCTGTTCCCTTGTATGGGTTTTCAAATGCTTCATTAACAAGCTTGCATCCTTCTTCTATGAAATGTTTAATGCCTCTGCCCATCATTTTTCCTCTAGCAGTATGCATGTCTAAAGCATAGTCTGGAATCTCTAGTTTCTCATCTTTGAACTTGATGTTTCCATAGGCTGTTATCAGCAAGTCATCAACTATCCTGCTTTTAGGAGACCTAGCTAAGAATAGCACAGCATGAACCAGGAATAGTCTTGAGGAATCATTCTTTCTTCTAACAGCATCGTCATATTCCTTTTCCAGTACATCAACTACCAATGTTGCATTTGGATTAGCCATGCTAATGTCTTCAGAAGCTATTACTCTCAGTCTATTCCAGACCATTTTAGCATTGAAACTTTCAAGCTCTGCAGCCCAGAATACTGCTTGGTATTCATTTCCTCTTCTAATATCCTTCTGTAGCGCAGAGAGTAGCTCATAGATGTCATATTCTCTTTGAGTTTGTGTCATTTTAAACTCACCTCCCTTGGGTCCCTCAATGTCTTTTTTCTAACCCTTGTGAAAGTCTCAAGTTGCTCTATCAATTGCTCAGTCTTATGCAGTGATGGTTCAGGTAGTCCATTGCCATAGTTGTCATATCCAACATATACTATTGCAGGTTTGATTTCCTTCATCCATTGCACAAGAACGTCTAAGTCAAAGTCCATTATTGGTTCTATTGAAACCAACTTGTTCTTCCAGGGCAGTTCAGCCATAGCTTTGTATCTCTCAACTGTAGATGGTGCATCAGAGACGGGATATATTCTGTTTGTTTCTATTGTAGCTCCAAGTACTAGGTTTTTAGGATAGAAGTCAAGGAATTCATAGTATCTTCTTGGATTCTTTGTAAGGAATAGGAAGTAGCTTCTAGGACTGTTTCTGATTGCTTCAATCACTTTAAGTATCCATTCCTTGGGAACCCATTCTCCAAACAGGTCTCCCATGTCAACAGCAAAAACAAATTTGTCCTTGAACTTCTTGTTTAGCTCATACTCTACTAGTTTTGGTTTAAAGCCGTCTTTGTACTTCTCCATATGGTTTAATCTTGTTTCAGCTAAGTTTCTAGCCCAGCAGTAAGTGCAGTCATGTAAACAGCCTATGACTGGATTCCAAGTTTTGGTTATCACATCAAACATCTTTGATTCCCCTCTGGTGGAATGTCTGGGTCAAATGAACCTGGAGGAAACAGTTGCTTCAATGCTCTCTGATAGTTGTATGAATGGCTTCTGGAATGATGGAACTCTTGAATTATCTCATCTACAGTTAATATTCTCCTTCTTTGCTTGGTCAAGCTGCAGAGCCTCAGAAACTTTGCCAATGTATTAATTCTGATTTTCCCAGTTGTCATAAAAGGTCACCTTAGAGTTGTTTGGGAAGGTAACGACATTGTGGCGGAAAAGGTGTCTATGTAGTAGTTGAAGAATTCTTCCAGTTCAGTTGATAGCAGATATTTGTCTTCTAATTTTCTGACTATGCCTTTGTCTAACAGAAACTCTAGTTCTCTTTCAATGTGCCTTACTGTGACCATTAGTTTCGCTGCAAGGTCAGGTTTTGTTATCCCTTCCATATGTTTGGCTATTTCAGTTAGTAGTTCCAAGTGTCCTGAAGTCACTGTTACTGTAGCTTCTAAGTTTGCTCTGTGTTGAAGCGCTGTGAACGTTCCTAAGTATGGGTTAAACAGTTTGTAGAACAAATCCACGTCTTCTTGAGCAACCGCAGTGTTTTCTTGGAACCTACTAATTGCTTTAGCATAGTCTCTAGCATACAGATAGGCTCTGCCTTCACTCACCTGACCATTGAACAGCTCAGTTAGTTTGCTTAAGTCAACAGTTTCTGGGATATTGGCATCAGTGGGTATTTTCCGTGGTAATGTCGCAACTAAGTCAACATCATTTGTAATGCCTTTCCTCAGTGGATTGAGAATCAGAAATTTAGTGAATCTGTCGCTGGACATGTTGTCCCATTGATGGTATCTTTGGCATAACAAAGAATAGAGCCTTGGCTGAATTGCTATGAGCATAGCTAGCTTGCAGTTTTCAAACTTAAGATAGGGAGTAAGCGTGGTTATATGTTGATAATCCCCATCAAGACTGATTCTACTGCAGATAGTGAGGAATATCTCTCTATGGTATTCACTCAATGTGGAAAAGTCCTTAACTTTGAACACCAGATTCTTGTTTTGTACTCCCTCAAAATTTGTGAGAAAGTCATAATTGCCAGCTATTTTCTTACAGAGACTGTCAAGTTCTCCCATTGTGAATGTGTCAAACTTTTCTGTTTCATGGCTTTCTACTTCAGGAACGCAACAAATGATTCTGGTTTTACCTGTTCCTCTTCCACCAATGAAGAATACGCTTTTGTTTGCCAGAATGCTTAGGGTTGCATATAATGTTGGAATTCCAAGACCTTTATAGCTTGCTTCAATCTGTTTGACAAATGCTTCTATAGGTGCAGGAGTAGCTACTGGTGATCCAGTTTCAATTACAGCATAGAAATCACTTAGAGACACATTGTACTCAGGATTTGAAGCTTCAACGATTTTCGCCTTTTGCTTGTCTGTCTTTGTCATTTTCTTTTTCTCCAAGTTTTTATGCCTTTTCAGGCAGAAGACTTAGTGGAGCAAAAGTATTTCAGCAAAAACAACAAACTCTAGGCAGATTGTTGTAAATGTTTAAATACATCTTTAGAAAAACCAGCGAACCGTTGTTTGGAATTGGCAGCAAGGAAATCTGCATTTAGAGCATTGCAAAGTGCCAGCTTGGCTCCATATCTTAGTAAACCGAATTCCAGGCGTATAATCTCAATCCTTGGGCTTTATGGTCCACTATCTATTTCATCAATCCAGAAGAAGATGAAGACTTCTGATCATCTCACGTCAAATTCTGACATACAACTTGAGTACACTGAAATCGAGAGAGAGATTGAACCACTTACTAACTCGGGATTAGTTAAGGAACTTCATTATTATTTCCATAAAACAGAAACGAAAATCATAGGACTTACTTTTAAAGGGTTACTATGGTATTTCAGAGAATCAGGAAAGCCAACACATACCAAAGATAGAATAGACCTTTTCTTTAGAGGTTATAAAGAACCTTATGCTTACAGATCAAAGCACAGAAAGAATCGATTCATAGTTGAAAGTTACAAAGAGCTCATTCCTTTCTGTCCCTTGTGGTATAAAATGGTTAGGCAAATTGGCAAGGAGTGTTTAGATAGATTGGAGTTAACAGTGAATAATTTTTATGTTGGGGAAAAGACTGCCTTCAGCATTGAGCCTTTGGGGTTAGGAATTGAAACCTATCCTAATTACTCAGGCGAATTGTTTGATGGTGTGTTCTTTCCAAGTAGAGTCCGTCCGTTGGTTATGAGTTATTTGCAAAGTGAAGAGGCTCTTTTACTGAGGGAAGCATATGTTGCATATTTAATTACTGAAGATTTTCAGAAACTTGGCAATGTAAATGAGACGGATATTAAAATCAAACTTCCAAAGCTGAAGTCTGTAAATGAATTGGCAAGTCTTGAAAAGAATGTAAATGGAAACGTCTCCCTTTTCAGTGAGAAGGGTCTTTTAAGGTTCTCTCACACATATGAGAACATTGAGTACTATTTCACTGGAATGTTTGTTTTCAATCTGTTGTGGGAGAAAAAGCCAGTAAATGACTACTATTATGATGAAGTCTATAACTTGTTCCAAGTGTAGTAAGTGCAGTTAGTGTAGATGTTAGAAGAATACCCCTGCAATTGAGAGTCCAGCCACTTAAGTTCATTCATGAGCTAAACAGAAATCTTATCTCCATGCGTGTAGAGTGAATTTCCATTTTGCTATAGTTGTCCTCTTGAAGGATGCTAGGTTGGCGCCTTCAGTGGATTCATCAGCTTTTCTCGCTTTGGGCTTTCTCTGGGCATGGATATGTTGAAGCTTTCTGATATCGTAAGAACCCTTCTGCTTCCCGCGTTAACTCAAGGGATCTTCCTCAATAGAAAAATAATCTCGAACCCTACTGCAAAATTCCTATGAAGTAGTCATTGAGAAACTCCAAAAACTCAATTATTTTCTTGAACAAAACAGAAATTTCTATAAATTCCTTAGAACCCATCCTCACCCACTTTCTGCTTTCTCCGATTGGAGACAAATTATACTCTATTCTGTTCAATTTTCCGCTAAAGTCAATTTCACTACGAAAAGTATTCCAGTCTGGATGAACAATTATTTTATTGCGTGGTTTTCTCAAATTCTCACAGAACCAATTTCCACAGGAAATTATTCTGTCATAAAATGCAGAGTCCAACACATATTCACGATTTTTTTGGAGCCAACCAAGATGTATTACAAAGTTTTTGAAATGTTTTTCTTCAATGTTGAGATTTGTTACTTTACCTTTGTATAAAGGTCGCAGAAGAAAAGGAACACGGTCTAAAAGAACATTAGCAAAAACATAAAAACTATCTTTGTCAAGCATCAGAAGTCTAGAATACAGCACGGATTTTGCCCCTAAGATTTGACTTTCTTTCTGTAATTCAGTTTGGGAAAGAGACTTCGACCTAACATTTTCCATATGTCTATTGAATCTTTTTTCTGTTTGTTCCCAATTCTTTTTATCGCTCTCATGTCTCAGGCATATAAGTTCAAGATATTCAAGTTTGAACATTAAATCCATTTTATAAAATCGGAACGCTTCGTATTCGTTAGGATATTTCTGCTTAATCAAATCCTCCAAGTTAGTAAAGAGCGTAAAATACTGTGGGAAGTTTCTGAATGACAATTCTACTACCTGCTAACAATGCTATCGATTACTAATGTGGTTTTAATTTAAAAGTTTTAGGCTGTTCTATCTAGAAATAGGGTTACACTTTTCTGTCTTTGAAGTATATTTCTGCTGGAGTTAAATAGCTTAGCGCTTCATGCGGCCTTGTCCAGTTGTAGTAGCGA
>Ga0315296_10003428_pt1 | contig 13227 bp, 15 predicted proteins | sample YL17G14_18_MG_FD_203921 | JGI IMG/M metagenome (GOLD analysis project Ga0315296, IMG submission 203921) | Sediment microbial communities from Yellowstone Lake, YNP, Wyoming, USA - YL17G14_18 | ecosystem: Environmental > Aquatic > Freshwater > Lake > Sediment | place: USA: Wyoming | collected... | reverse complement strand
TGTCCTTCCTATGAATGAACTTTAGAGTAGGGCTTCTTCCCCTCTTCATTTCTCTCAGGATCTTTGCTGTCTCATCCCGAGAATCGTCTACGACGAGAACCTCGTAGTTGCTGTAGTCCAAGTTGATACAGGCGTCGAGGATTCTCCTCGCCACGTTCTTCTCGTTGTAGAAGGGTAGCTGAATCGAGATGAAGGGCTCATCGATGCTATATTGTCCTTCAGAGATGTTTCCATCGGCTGGGTCTGAGCCTCCTCCAAAATGGTCTAGGCCGGATATTTTGTGGTTATGATTTCCGTTGATGTAGTTCTCCAAGTTACTGAGTTCGTTTCTGACGCTTTTTCCCCTGAGGAGGACTAGGAGGATGGAGGCGTAGTATTTGCAGGCGTACATGAAGAAGGCTACGCCGAAGGCTAATGCTATATAGGCAAAGATCACGCCGATAGACGCGGGAAATGGCGTCAGCCTCCGCTTCACCTCGACTTGTATTTGTGTTCAACTCGTGTACAATATATCGTAAATTAGATATATAATATTCCTTCATATCAATAACAAGTATATAAAACAATAGAGAAGCGAACATTAAGAAATCAAAGCCCATCTAATCATTTCAAGGGGGGTTTCCATCCATGTGTTCAGGTAGTTCTAGTAAAACGCGCGTGATTTCCTTTCCTCTGTCCCCAGGCTTCCTCTCAGTTTCTCAATCGAACCTAATAGATCACCGAGACCTTTTTCTAGTTCTGAGAGTTGGAGGCTGAGCGACTTGAACGAGGTCATCAGAGCGTTTTCCTCCTCCTTGTCCTCTGTTTCCTGTTTGCTCTCCTCTTCCTCAACAGGCTCCTCTTTCTCTAAGGTCTCCAGGTCCTCTTTGAGGTTCTCTATGTACCTGTTAAGAAGAACGCGGGCGCGCTTCTTTAGCTGCTCCTCAGGGGTTCTTTGTTCAACCTCCTCACGTTGAGCTGTAGGTCTCTGAACAGTGGGTTTCACGCTGCGTTGGAAAGCGGGCGCAGTGCCTGTTTGAAGCTTCAAGCTGTTCTCCTCCATGTTGAGTCTTCTAGCCTGTATGCACACCTGACAGACTTCCAATGGCAAGTCCTGCACATGAACAGGGCAGATCCATTCGGGGACGTACATGCATGGATAATCAGCGACCGCATCGGTATCCCTTTTTCGCTCAATTCTGGCCAAACTCTCTCACCTACTTCTATAATATGCGTATAAGAGGTATCCAACAAGGATTACGGTCAGCAGGAGTAAACCCGAAGGTGTTTTGACGAAGAGGACTGGTAGACCTATGTACGGGATTGTGGCTATAGACTTACCTATCACGTTTCTGGAGGGGAGACTCCAAGCATCAGGATTAAGGTTGGCATCCCCCTTCGTTCTAAGATAGGTTACATTGTTCTCCGTCCATTTCTCGACAACTTTATGAACCATAGGCGAAGCATATACGCTGTCATAGGGACCTGGAACGCTGAAGGCAACAAGATCACCCACCTGGATGCTCTCATCTGACATCTTCTTCAAAACCACGAGGTCTCCGGGATTTAAATTGGGGCTCATACTCCCTGAAGAGACGATCACGAATGGGGAAGAACCTGAGATTGCCTCTTGGGGGCTGAACCCTAGCACGGTAATGGAGGAGTAAGATCCAAGGATCAAGGAGAGCAAGGCTAAGATGCTTAACAACCCTTTCGCATTGGGACGCTTTATTCTCTCCTGTGCCCTCAGGTCTCTGGTTTCTGTTATGAGAGGTGTAGATTCCGAGGTAGGTGTTGTTTCCTGGGGCTGAACGCCGGATACAGCTTCAGGTTCACCATAGTAGATTGAGATAGCTCTCCCATAAGGGTCTCTCTGAAGGATTAGGATCGTCTTGGGTTTAACCTCTACGGAAGGCTTGATCTCTCTGGGCGCCGTGAGTTCACTGTATCCTAGATAGATCAGGGCTGAGCAGGCGGCGCCGACTATCGCGCTTGAGATCGTTATAACGTTTGGATTGGTCAAGTATAATTCCCTGCGAAGATCCAACAAGGCTGTTAGGAAGATCATGTAGGAAATCCAGTAGAGAAGCAGACCGGCAGCAGCGGATAGGCATAGGACGCTGAAGGTCTTCTCGGGGAACCTCATTCTCAGCTCAACTCTGCCCCTATTAATCATAAACTTGGTGGAACACGATAGCTTGATACGAGGGGATTAGACCTGCAAATTAACGCTCAGCTGGAGGACCACATCTGTTAAGAGCGTAGCGTCAGTGGCATAGGTCACCAACAAGCAATAAGTTTTGGTCTCTCCCGCGGTTCCGATAGTGTAGGTAAATTCATCGTATGGTGAGTTCAGGGTAAGGGTGGCTTTCACTTTGCTTCCGTCCTTCACCTGCACTACAAAGGACCTGAAACCCTTGTAGACATTGGAGTTAGAGATTATAAGTTCTGTTTTTATCGTTACTGCGGTCCCAGCGGCAAAGGCTTTGTCAAAGGCTAAAGACAGGGCGTTCGAGAAGGTTTTTGAACCCGCGCTTCTCGCAGGAAGCGTCCCCAAATTCAAGTTGTCGATGCTCACCGTCGCTATCTCTTTCGTTGTCACAGTGATGGTTCCGAGCGTTAAACTCGCATAGCCTATCGTCGATAAAGCTATCGCCATCAACGCCGAGGCTAGCAGTATTTTTCTCCTATTCGGTCCTTTTCCACTAACTGGACTACCCAATGTCACTATTCTACCTCAGTGTTAGTGTACATAAACCTTGTATAAAAACCCGCAAGGAATACATACCCTAAATACAGAATAGAAATAAGTTTCTGAAACAGAGTTAAGAAATTCGTATAATAGTCCTTCAAAGGACCAATTCTGTGCTTTTTTAACCTCTCTGCATCAAGAATTAGTGTGGTCAGCTCTCTCAGGGGTTTTCACAGGGTAGCAATCCTGGGAGTAACATTATATTTTAGGCAGATTCCTTCTTTAACGGTGCTCTGAGGTGGAAACTGCTACTTTCGAGGACCTTAAGAGGCGCCTTGCAAAGAGGTTCATGGATATACTTGTTCTTAGGCTGTTGAGCAGAGAGTCCCTCTGGGGATACAAGCTTGCCTCCAGAATCGAGGAGACCTATGGGGTCAAGGCGGGTCCCTCAGTCATCTATCCCCTTCTGAGAAAACTTGAACGTAGATCCCTTATAAAGAGTCGAAGGGAGAAAGTAGCGGGAGAAAGGGCACGACTAATATACGAAGTCACTGAGAAAGGGTTACAGTGCATCGAAGATTACATGGATCTCCTCAGGAGCCAGCTCGACTCATCGGACCTCGCGCCATAGAGACCTACGTTGACTCCTCTAACTTCTTGGCAACTTCTCTGAGTACTCCTGAAAACGGGTGGTCAGGATGCTCCAGAGCGAAGAGGGTGCTTCTGTTAGAGAGTAGGAGGTCGCAGTAGCAGGGTATAACCGCGAGAATGGGTTGACTAAATCTCTCGGCGAGTTCTTGGAGGAGTCTCTTTCTCCCTTCATCGGAGGCGAGTTCATGAGGCATCGCCTTGTTGATGAGAATCAGGGTCTTCTTCTCGAAAGCATCGTAAAGGTCCCTTATAATCCTCTGGGCGCCCTCAAGGTCAAGGAGGTCCATGGTTGAGACGAGGATAGAGAGGTCGGAGCTGGCTATTGCATTGACCGAGGAGTACTCGACGCCTGGACTTGTGTCGAGGAAAATGAACTCAACGTCGAGTTCTTTTCTCAGAGAGAGGATTCTTCTCAGCGCCCTCGTCTGCCAACGGCGATCCACGCTGGCTATTCTGCTCATCGCCTCAATGCGGGGGTCTGCCAAGCCTATGAGGAACCGTCCTCTAGTTCCATACCTCTCGGTGATATCTACCAGGGTTTCCTCTATCCCGCATTCCCCAGCCAGGAAACTGTCCAGCCAATAGCTTCTACTCTCATCGACGTTGAAGATCGTTGCGAGGCTTGGCGCCCTAAAGTTAAAGTCAAGGAGGGCGACGCTTCTCCCCTTCTCAGCTAGGATGGCTGCGAGGTTGCTCGCTATAAGGCTCTTGCCTGTCCCCCCTCTGCTCGAGTGAAAGGCTAGGATCTTGACCACACATTTCACCCCTCAATCCACATGGGAGAATAGCACCCTTCGACCTTTTCGATACTTCTTTATGTAGCCCATCCTGACGAGCTGGTTAAGGTAGCTGCTCTCGACAGCCCTTGCTCTGCCCGTAACCGTCGCTATCTCCTCCGCAGTTGCCTCTCCCGCACTATGGAGCGCCATGGCTGTGCTCCTCAGGTGATCAGGCAAGGAGAGGAGGGTCATCACGTCGAGGCTTTTGTATCGAACCCTATCCGCAGAGGGGACAACCTTGGCCAGTCTCTTGAGGAGAAGGTTGATGTCCCCTCCCTCCACGAGATCGATCCTGTACTGAGCCGCAAGCTTCCGGCCTCTCTCAGTTATGGAGGGCGAAACAACGAGGATCGCCTTGAGAGGTGTTGTGTCATAGACCTTGGCGAACATAGAGATGGCTCTCTCCTCTCCCACGACCTCTTTGGAGACTTCAAAGTCTAAGACTAGGCCACCGTTGTCGATATCGCTCCCGTGAGCCACAATATCGTACTCATGAACTACCCCAGACTCCCCTTCAAGATAGCCCGGGCTCTCAGTCTTAAATCCCTTCTTCTGAAGGAAATCTAAGATAGACGCCACGAAGAGGTGATCAGATATCTCTCCAAAGCCCTTCGAGTCCAGAGCATAGTAGTAGACTTCCTGATAGTTGATGTTTTCAGGAGAGATGGGGAACCCACAGCTGGAACAGAGCCGAGATGATCCTTCGAGATGTCCTTCGCTCGTCTTCGTCCTTCTCAGTCCGCTGGAGCCGCACTTTGGGCAAGAGGTGATCTCCCCGCAGACCTTCTTTTCCAGTATCCCTGCATCGACAAGTCTCTGGAGAAGTTCTTCTGCCTCTGGAGGGCCTTCAACTAGTTTCTCTACCTCTGGATATCGGTACCCTCTATCGGCATCGAAAATCGGATAGAACTTCTTTGATTCGCTGTTCATAAGCCTTCCAAGGAGGAGTTGGACGTTACGGTCTCTCAGAACCTTCGCAACTTCCCCCAGTCTACTCGGCTCGGTCATCAGAGATCACTCATATTCAATGGAGTTGAGGACGGCGTCTCACCGGTCTTCTCCACCATCTTTTACTAGAGATTTGCTCTATGAGGGTTTAAGATTAACCTCTTTCAGGCAGGGTTAAGGAATAAATTTCACCGTATCACCTAACTGGATCAATGGAGTTCGACTTCGCTGTAAAAACCCTCAATGAGGGGTCAGCCCAGCTCCTTGTCCCCCAGATCGGGGATACGTCGGCAGCGTACCTAGACCATCTGCTCTCCAGAGCTCCTGTCTTCTATAATCCTCGTATGAAGTTAAACCGAGACATAGCGGTCCTCGCCCTCCAAGTGTATCAGAGGAGGAGTGGTCGAAGACTTGTTGTCTGCGAACCCATGTGTGGAACCGGCGTCAGGGGCATAAGAATGATCAGAGAGGTAGAAGGAGTTGAAAAGCTCGTTATGGGGGACCTGAATCCCCTGGCGACCAAGCTCGCCTCATTTAACATGGAACTCAACAATCTGGAAGGACGAGCCGTGGTGAGAAACCTAGAGGCAAATTTACTATTCGCGCTCCACTCGGCACCCAATAAGCACTTCGACTACATTGACCTAGACCCCTTCGGCTCTCCGGTCTACTACCTAGACTCAGCCGTCAGAGCCCTCAGGAATGGCGGACTCCTCGCCGTCACAGCGACGGATATGGCGCCACTCTGCGGAGCCCATCACCAGGCTTGCCTCAGAAAATACGGTGCCCTGCCCCTGCACTCCGAGTACTGCCACGAGGTCGCCCTCCGCATCCTCATAGGCGCCTTGGCTTCTGCGGCTGCTCGGCATGAGAAGGCTGCAACGATCGTCTTCGGTCACAGCACCGACCATTATGTCAGAGCCTATGCGGTCCTAGAGCATGGCGCTGAGAGCACCTCGAAAAGCCTTGAGGAAATGGGCTACATACTTCACTGCCCACGATGCCTTAACAGAAGGGTTGCACACGGAATCCATGATGTTGGATCGACCCTATGTGACGAATGCGGCAAGACCATGATCATCGCTGGTCCACTTTGGCTTGGGCCTCTCTCCGAGGCTTCCTTCTGCGATGAGATGATCGAAGAAGCTGAGAGACATGGCTTCGGGGAGAAGCGGCTTATGAGGCTTCTCAGGGCGATCCGCTCGGAGTCAGGGTATCCACCTACCTATTTCAACATCGACACGATCTCCGATCTCCTCAACCTGCCCTCGCCCCCTACAGAGGAGTTCTTAAGGGCTTTGAGGAGGGCAGGTTATAAAGCCGTGAGGACACACTTTCATCCACGGGGCATCAAGACAGATGCACCCATCAAGGCGATGAAGGAGGTCTTGCTGAACAGCGGGGCAGGTCGCTCAGGGCGTGATCTCGATGAGCGGTAGATGGATGGAGGAGAGGAAGAGGGACCTTTACCGTCGCATGGCGAGGGAGCAGGGATACCGCTCGAGAGCAGCCTTCAAGCTGAAGGAGATAGACAAGCGGTTCGGGATCTTCAACGACGCGAAAGTTGTCCTAGACCTCGGCGCCGCACCCGGCGGATGGCTCCAAGCGGCGAGCGAGGCGGTTGGGAAGGAGGGGCTCGTCATCGGAATAGATCTCAAGCCCATTAAATCACTGGGGCTGGAGAACGTGAAGACGGTCGTCGGCGACATCACTGAGAACTCCACGCTGGAGGAAGTTCGGCGCCTCCTGCCAGACCCAGTTGATGCCCTCCTATCGGACCTCTCCCCCCAGATCTCTGGGACCTGGGATGTCGACCAGCTTCTGCAGATCGAGCTCACGAGGTCGGCGCTGAGGTTCGCTGAGGAGTTCCTCAGGCCGGATGGCTGGGTCGTCCTCAAGGTCTTTCAAGGTATGGACACCCAGAGTTTCCTGGAGGGTTTGAGGAGGAGGCTGGGCTACATGAAGATCTTCAAGCCCAAAGCGTCGAGAAAAAGGAGCGCAGAGATCTACGTAGTGGGGAGGTTCCTAAAGAAAAGGTGGTGAGTGAGCGGAGGAGCCTAGGAGATCAGTTCCTTCAGGACTCTTGCGACGAGGGAGTTGGACTGTATCACAGGCTTGCCCGTCTTCCTCTTCACGATCTCCTTGTGCCTGAAGTTGAAGCCCATGCAGTTGAGCCAGACAAGGTCCACGCCGGCCTTGGCAAGCCTCTCAGCCATCTCTGCGACATCTTCCTCAGGGCCGTAGGGTGAAACAGCGTCATAGATGACCCCCACCTCCTCGCCCCAGACGCTCTTCTCTCCCTGTCCCCTTCTCGCCTCCACGCCTCTGATCTGCTCCTTAGAGGGGTGAACGATGGCGAGCCTGCCCCGTTTTATGGAGCCGCTGACAGCCCCGCGAAGTATTTCGGAAGGATAGACAATAAGCCTCTTGGAGTTGAAGGAGGGGAACCTGCCTGTGCAGAGAACCAGGGTCAGCTCAACGCCCTCCTTCTCCAGATCCTCGATGCGCTTCTGGACCAGGGGCACCACGATTCCATGGGAGACCCCTGCCTCCGTCCCGTCCTTCAGCCTGGTTACGAGGAGACCCTCCCCTGGCTTTCTCTCAAGCCTTTTCGCCTCCTCCACGGTGTAGTCGTCGAGGGCACCCCTCTCCAGAATTTCAACATTCCTACCTAGGACACGCCTCATCTCAGGGATGATATCATCCCGAGGGGACTGCCCAATTGTTACGATCCCAATCTTCTTCAAGCCACATCTTCACCTAGAGAGATCATGGGAAATCTCTATAAATATTCTTAGCGATGCAACAAGCAAAGGGATGGATCCTTCTACCTAGAGGAATCTCTTCTTCAGTGCCTTTCTCTCGGCTTCTAGAATGCGCTCAAAGAACTGGTTGGATAGATTCTCGGTCTCTTCGAGTATCTCTAAAGCGTCTTCAAGGCTGACCCTTCTTCCCGTCAACGCTATAGCAGCCCGTTTTCCATAGGAGGATATGAGCTTAGTTGATCCCTTTGCCTCAGCCCACCACTTTTCCTTTATTTTAGTCCCCCTCTCCTCACTCTCAAGGGCTCTTCTGATCTCGACCTCCTCTTGGGAGAAGATACCGATATCCATGGAGCCACAGACAGGGCAGGTAAGCCTATCCTGGAGATCCTTGATCCTCTTCATCTCTATATGTTTGTGGCAGTTGAAGCAGGCGAAGGTTCTGGATTCGTTGAGGAGCCTCGCTTTTGCCGATTCCAATATGATCCGCGTCATCTTTTCCGGCGGAACGATATCCGACTTCAGCCTCACCTGTTCGAGGCCGACCCTGCCTAGGGGAGAGATCTCCCCGCCTGTCTCGATCCTCGTTATCTCGATCTCGCCTCGGCTCATCTTTTCGAGCACCGTTATCGTGTTCTCGATGTCGAGGTCTTTACTCAGCGTATCCTTCATCGCCTCCTCGAAGAGGGCTGTGTTCTCGAAGCTCTTGATCAGCCTGTCAAGGGTGATGTTGCTGAAGTTGGCGTACTTGCTGAGGGCGCCCGCCTTCCTCGCCACGTGGATCAGCCTCCTCTTGAAGAGCCCTGTCTTCACCACAGCATCCCTGATGATGACCCTGAGATCAGCTTCCGCCAGGTGCCTCAGCCTCTCCACAACCCATGCGGAGTTTAACCCCTCAACCGATTGAACCACAACCCTATAGGGGTCCTGCTGTACGCCGATAGGATAACCCGTCTCCTCGGAGAGAAGATGGCCAACAAGCCTCGCGAGGGTCCTGTTGATGAGGGAACCGAAGTTAGCGTGGATGAGGATGTTATCCTCCCAGTCCTCCACGACGACACGTCTATCCGTCGGCGCAGGCAGTCCTTTCTCCACGTGCTCCACGATCTCGGAGATCGCCCGGGACACGGTCCGAGAGTCAGCTGGATAGGTCGCAGCCAGTTCTTCGGCGACCTCCTCGATGGATCGGCCTTCCCTGAGCCGTTCCTCCACCAGCCCTTTGATCTGCCCTACCTCCGAGGCGACTTCTAAGGGCACGGGAATCTCCTCTCCCACCCAATTCGGAATGGCGCCCGTCGGGTCTTCCTCGGTCTTCACGTAGACCTTGTCCTCGTGGACGTTGAGGATCTTCCAAGGCCTTCCCTGGATGATGAACTTGACGCCGGGCTTCCCGTACTCGGCGACGAAGGCCTCGTGCAGTATCCCCAGAGGCGTCCCATCCTCCTCGTTGATGACGAGGTAATCCTTCTCGTCTGGGATCATGGAGAGGTTGGAGAAGAAGTAGTCGATGAGGAACGTCCTGCTCGACCTGGGCTTAAGGAAGAGCTGATCCTCCTTGGAGAGCCACGCCATCCTGGGGAAACGGTTGTGCATGTACTCCCCAGCGAAGCGGAGATTATCCTCATCCAGGTCCCTGAAGGGGTAGGCTCCCCTGAAGGTCTTGAGTATCTGATAGAAGTAGAGGCGCGCCCGAGGCATCAGCTCCGCCACAATCTGGTTTATGAGCACATCATAGGGCTTCTCAGGCACCTCCACGGGCTCCAACTCCTCTACGAGAGCCTTCCTGCAGATAACCATCGACTCCAGCGTGTCGTCGGAGTCCATGGTCACGATGACGCCCCTCGCTGTCCTTCCCACCCTGTGCCCGCTTCTCCCCACCCTCTGAAGAAGCCTCGTGACCTGCCGAGGAGACATGTACTGGATGCAGAGGTCTATGTACCCTATGTCTATGCCCAGCTCAAGGGAGGAGGTGCAGACAACGGTTCTGAGGTTGCCTGATTTTAAACCGCTCTCGGCGGCGATTCTCGACGGCTTCGCCAAGGAGCCGTGGTGGATGCTGAGGGGGAAGTCTATGTCCCAGATCTTGAACCTACTCGTGAGGACCTCCGAGATGGAGCGGGTGTTGGTGAAGATGAGGGTCGTCCTCTCCTTCTCTATCAGCTCCCTCATGACGCGCAGCCTCGCCGCGACCTCGGGATACGTGTAGAGCTTCTCAGCCAGCTCGTAGTCCCCCGCCTCCGCCTCAGGGTAAAGGATCTTCAGCTCCGTCTCCCTGGACGCGGAGACCTTAATAATCTCGACGGGACGGTCCACGCCCACGAGGAAGGCTCCCACCCTCTCTGGGCTTCCTATCGTCGCGCTGAGGCCAACGACCTGAAACTCCTCGTCGGTGATCGTCCTCAGCCTTTCTAGGGCGAGGGAGAGCTGGCTTCCACGTTTGTTATCCGCCAGTTCGTGGACCTCGTCTATTACCACCCACTTGACGGATCGAAGGTACTGCCTCATAACCCTGCCCAGGAGAACCGCCTGGAGCGTCTCAGGCGTCGTGATCAGCATGTCGGGGGGGCTCATCCTCTGTCGGTTTCTTTCGATCGTCGTGGAGTCGCCGTGTCTGACCGCCACGTTCAGGTCGAGCTTGTTGAACCACCATGTCAGCCTGTCGAGCATATCTCTGTTCAGGGCTCTGAGTGGGGTTATGTACAGGATCTTGATTCCGGGCTTCTTCTCGCCGCTCATGAGGTAGAGGTGGAGGATGGGGAGGATGGCTGATTCTGTTTTGCCTGTGGCGGTTGGGCTGATGAGGAGGACGTTCTTCCCCTCCAGGATGTGGGGTATGACCTTTCTCTGGGGCCCCGTCGGCTCGTTGAAGCCCCTCTCCTCGATTAGCCTACGCAGGGGCTTGCATAGGAGGGAGAAGACGTCCTCGTTGGTCATGGCTCTATCTCAGCACTGTTACTAACTGAAGGGTCACATAAAAACTATTTCAAGGGGCATGAGCAAAGATTAAATCAGCTGCCCGCCTCTCTTGAAGAAGTGGAAACATGTTTGAAGTAAGCAAGGTGGAAGTCAATAAGGAGAGCTTCCTTGGGCTCAGGGCTGAGCTCCCGAATTCTCCTCCGCTCCTGCTCATCGTGGGAAACAGGGGCTTCGTCATGTGCGGCTACCTCAACATGGAGTCTGCTGAGAGGCTTGGAACCGTCGCCGCCATGGTCAGCGGCGTGAAGACCATAGACGACGTTCTGAACGCTCAGGTGAGAGCAGTTACCTCTAAGGCTAGGGAGCTGGGCATCGAGCCTGGTGTGGTGGTGAAAAATATTTTGGGTAAACTGGCTTAGGCTGCCCCTATTTTTTCTGTGAGTTCCTTGACCCTGCTCTTCGCATCCTTCATGGTGTCCTTGCCGTGAGTGATGAGTAGGACGTCGAAGTCATAGTCCAAGAGCCGCTTGATCCCGCGCTCCGCCTGCTTCACGTCGAGGCAGTACCGCTCGGGCGGCGCCGTGAGGTTTCCCTGGTCGTCGCCGAAAATGGTGTCGCCTGCGATCATCACCTTCTTGGTCGGTAGGTAGTAGCTGCAGTTGCCCTCTGAGTGTCCCGGCACGTGGATGACCTCTATTCCGCCGCAGTAGGGGATCTTCTCCTTGTCCTTCAGCCCCCTCACCTTGACGCCTGTCGCCTTCTCGATGTCGGCAGCGTCGCCTTCATGGGACATGACCTCGGCTCCTGAGAGTTCCTTGACCTTCGCCAGGTTCCTCACGTGGTCGCCGTGTTTGTGGGTGATCAAGACGGTTTTGATGTCCTTCCATGTCTTTCCTGTGCCCTTCAGCTCTGATTCGATTTTGTCTATGGCTGTGGGCGCCATCCCTGTGTCGATGAGGACTGTTCCCTCTTCGCAGTTGAGGAGCCAGACCTCTAGGGCGAGTCTCCCTGGCTCGGAGAGGTTGATGGCGTGGACTCCCTTCAGAACTTCAACCATGTTTTCACACTCAGATCAACGTGGATTGACTTTGGATAAAAGATCATCTGTGCTGAGGAGCCTCTGCAACAACTATGGATTAAGACAGAAGCCAGATTGGATGATATTCTTTTATTGGGGAAAACTTTATAATTTGTGGCGGGAGAGGGTTTAACACCTCTGGAATCGGGATAGATCGGGGATGATGGAAGAGAAGGAATTCACGATGATCGATGCCGATGGGCTGATCCTGGGCAGGATGGCGAGCCTAGTGGCGAAGCGCCTCCTCAACGGCGAGTCGATCGTCATTGTGAACGCTGAGAACGCGATCATCTCGGGGCACCGCGGGAACATCGTAAGGGAACAAAAGAAGACCCTGGAACTCGGGGGAGCCCCTCATCACGGGCCGATCCACTGGAGGCGGCCTGACAGGCTGGTGAGGAACACGGTCAAGGGGATGCTCCCCTTCGAGAAGTCTAAGGGGAAACAGGCTTACAGGCGTCTCAAGGTCTACATTGGTACGCCAAAGGAACTCGAAGGACGAGAAAAGGAAATCCTGAAGGACGCCAACGTGGATAGGCTGAGGGGCAGGTTCGTGACCCTGGGGGAGGTCGCGAAGACCATAGGATGGAACCCCGAAGGGCGCCACGCCCCGAGCCCCGATTAGATTTTTATCCAGGGAAATAGATAGGAGTGAGGACTGTCCGATGTCGTCGAAGGGGAAGCCCGTTCACATGAGCGCTAAGAGGAAGACCTCCGCGGCACGCGTCACGGTAAGGGAGGGCGAGGGAAGGATCAGGGTGAACAACACCCCCCTCGAGATCCTCGAGCCAGCCGTAGCTAGGGACAAGATGCTTGAGCCCCTCCTGCTGGCGGGCGATGATGTCAGAAAGCGCCTCGACATCAGCGTAGAGGTAAGGGGTGGAGGAGTCGTCAGCCAGGCGGAGGCGGTTAGAATGGCCTTAGCAAGAGCTCTGGTCAGCTGGACCAAGAGCAAGAGCCTGAAGGACGCCTACATCAACTACGATAGAAGCCTGATAGCTGGAGACCCGAGGCAGAAGGAGCCGAAGAAGTTCGGGGGACCAGGCGCAAGGAGGAGGAGGCAGAAGTCCTACCGCTGAGGTTATGTCTATGACTAGGATTGTTACCCCAACGATCTTCAGGGGAGGACCAAAGGAGGGAAGAGGGTTCTCAAAGGCCGAGCTACAGGAGGCAGGCATCTCAGTGGGCGACACCCTGAGGCTCGGCATTCCGATGGATAGGAGGCGGAGCACCAAGTACGAGGAGAACGTGGAGAGGCTTAAGACCTACGTGGAGGAAGCAAAGAAGGCGGGAGTAAAGATCGGCAGACCTCGGTTCAAGCCCAAGGCTAAGAGGGGCAGGGTCTACAGGGGCTTGACCTCCGCTGGCAAAAAGATTAGGGGTTTGAGAAAATAGGTTTTCTTCTACTTCAGTTTTGAGAGG